>Ga0126308_10000095_pt1 | contig 21475 bp, 7 predicted proteins | sample Plot55_FD_92533 | JGI IMG/M metagenome (GOLD analysis project Ga0126308, IMG submission 92533) | Serpentine soil microbial communities from UC McLaughlin Reserve, CA, USA - Plot55 | ecosystem: Environmental > Terrestrial > Soil > Grasslands | place: USA: UC McLaughlin Reserve, Lake County... | reverse complement strand
TTGTACGATAGGCACTTACACTATCATTGAATTTGCAATATCTATGACGTTTGTGATCTGCTAATTCCTAATTAGGTTAAGAAGAGACATTGATACTAATGAGTGGGCCGTTGCTAAGATCTGAGCTACGACGTGATGGCTGCAAGTGCAAATCACTTCTTATTGTCCGATACACGAGATGATTTGCGTTGATGTTATAGGCGCTGACATAGTGATAAAGGCTGTTCAATTGGCACAAAATTACTGGCAAATTGAAAATGCATGTAAAAATCGCATCTTTTTTCCAATAGGCGAGAATCCTTATAAATAATAGCCTAATTAAATCATTACTTATATAACACATCAAATATTATTGATACAGATCAGCGTTGCTACGCAGAAACACTCTGGGTTCTTTCTCGTTTGATGTCACAGAAAGAATGCTAGGTGTATTGAATGAATATGGTAGAAGTATGAAAAAAACCAACTTGGCTTCCAAGGCTGGACTGAACTACAACGTTTGTTTGAAGTACGTTTTAATGCTAAATAGCCTAGGATGGATCGAAGTTAATTCCGAAGTTAGCATCACAGACATAGGTAAAGGAGTCTTTGCAAAATTACTTGATGTTTCGGAAGCAATAGCTCGCACTGGCAATGATGTTTGGCCAAGCAACCTAGGCGAGAAAAGTATCGAATACTCCTGGTCCTCCTACATATCACCATCATCAATACAGACGAATCTGCCACTATCACGATCACCATCATCATCAGTGACCAAGAGGCAAATAGTTTCGGAGAGTAAACAAAAAACAGGTAATACGAAGAAGACGACTATTATGATTGTTGACGACGAGAAGGATGTAGCACAAACATATGGATACTTTCTATCATCGGCAGGGTATGAGGCCAGAACGTTCAGTGACTCCCGTTTAGCTTTGCGTGAATATGTATCCAATCCCTTTCTCTACGATTTGTTAGTATTGGATATTCGCATGCAACATATCAATGGTCTTCAGCTCTATCAAAGCATCAAAGCAGTTAATCCAGAATGCAGAGCTATTTTTGTATCATGCCTTGACATTGCGAGAGAGGCTGTAAGTATTTTACCTGGAATTAGGCCACAAGATATAATGCATAAGCCGGTGAGCAAGGAGCAATTTATAACTGCGGTGAAAAGAGTTCTAATATAATAATTAAAATAGAAATAAAGTACATGAAAACAGGATGTTTAGTCAATGTTGATCTATTTTTGAAATTCTCATTCAGCAGCTACTATACTGATATTATCTGATTTTGATTCAGCGTCCTGCGCATGTTGCTGTAATGGGTCTTTCTGTTACATGGTGGGACAACTATGAAACATATCCCGAGCCAATCAACGCCGATAAACTTTTGTCAAGATCTAAAATAGAACGCTATTAGATAACTGTATAATAAATTCTAAAAAAGTAACTGATCAGCTGGTAACTTATCAATCAGTAAGCAAGGCTAATATTTCAAGGATGTCTTTCACATCTTCTCATGGCAGACCAAATTCTGGATAAACTGCTTATGAATTGCAATTTCATGATAATTCCTATGTCTATTGTCACTAGAGGATGCAGCGAGACAAAATGAGTAAAAAACATCATAAAGATGGAAATGTCTTTCTGGAATACGGATTACCTGCTAAGGGCGCCGCAGTAGGATTCTGTGGCAAAGGCTTTGGTGGTACAGAATCAAGGCTAGACGATAGTCATCTCATTATACAACAAGATGTCAGGGGACAGGGGGGTTATTAGACTGCAACTTAACACCCGAAATCTTTCTTATAAAGTGCCCCATCAAGTCGGCGATGATGTCCGTTCCCTTCAATTTGCTTTAACTAAATTCCTTGGCTTCACAATTCCAGAAGACGAAATACGTGAGGGGTTCTTCGGTATCGGCACGCATAAGGCTGTCGTAGAGTTTCAAAAGAAGTACGGATTAAATTGTTCGAACTGTACAGCCGGGCTTATAGATAATTTCACCGCGGAATTGATCACAGAAGAGGTTAATAAGCTTCCATCGATTGATCAATCAAAGCAGTTTGTAGTTCGAGGAGTAGTTCACAACGAAGATGGCGTACCAGCAGACAATGTAATTGTCAGAGCAGTTGATAAGGACTTGCGACAAGAAGACGAGCTTGGCATGACAATAACTGATACTCAAGGAAGGTATGAGATTAGTTATAGTTCAAGTCAATTTACGCGAGCCGAAAAGAAAAGTGCTGATTTAACGGTGCGTGTATACAGGAGAGAAGAAGAAAAAGAACAAGCCCTAGTTACATCTCCTATTATGTTCAATGCTCCTCGCATGGTAACTATAGATCTTACAATAGGAGATAGACAATATGGTGGAATTTCAGAATATGAGACAATCCTTAATGAAATAAGGCCACTTGTTCAAGGCGTTGGATGGGATCAAATAACAGAAAATAAAGAAATCCAAGACATCACTTTTCTTACTTCCGAAACTGGGCTGAGTCGTCAAAAAATAGAATTTCTTGTCGCCGCCAAAAAACTATCGCAAACTACTCGCCTTCCACCAGAAGCTTTGTACGGCTTGTTCTGTGGAAATCTGCCTACAAATCTTTCTGATTTATTATCCACAAGCTTAACGGCATATAGACATGCTTTGGAAATTGCTCTTCGCAACAACATCATTCCATCCAAAGTGCATAAAGATCTTGACAGAATTATTGAACGTTTGAAGGAACTAAAGATTGAGCATGCATTCAAAGAACCTGCAGAAAAAGGAAGAAAGATATCGCTTGGAACCTTATTAGGCTCATCTATTAGATCTCAAGATGAAAACCAAAGAAACATGCTAATAGAAGAATTCCTGACACTCTACTTGAAGTATCAAGAGGAATCCAAACCTATTCAGGAATTTTGGAAAGATTTAAGAGAAAATCATCCCAACCTTAAGGAACATGTAGAGAATCTCCAATTGACAATCCAGTTTTCGGCCATTTTGCATAATCACTGGCCGCTGATAAGGAGAGTTCAGGCTATGCAACATGAGGGCAAAGTAAACTCTTTGCGGGACCTAGCCCGCCTAGATAAAGAAGACTGGATTGCAATAATGCATTCCAAGAGTGATGAGGATGATAGCAACATTATCGGCTCCCCTCAAGATATCATTGGGGAAGGCGACAAGGAGAAGATCAAAAACTACGCCAGTACTATAGTCCGCATTATTGAAGACACATTTCCCACGGCTGTTTTCGCTCGCAGGCTTGAAAAGCATAATTTGCCAGATAATAGGGATCTAGTTACGTTCTTCAACAACAATAGTAGCTTTGATTTAAGAAGAGATTATGTTGAAAAATATCTCAGAGATAAGCCAGAGTCCACAAATGGTATAGCTGATAAAGAAGTTTTTAAAACACAGTTGAAAAAATATCAGAGAATATTCAAATTAACACCAGACTATGAAGAGCTGAGCATCTTGGTAGGAGATGGGTTAGAATCTGCACATGCAATAAGCAAAATGGGAAAAAATGTATTTGTCAAAAAATATAGTCAGTCTCTTGGAAGCGAACAAAGAGCAGACAAAATCTATGAGAATGCACTTAGAGTATCTGCGATGGCTATGCATGTATTTACCACTCTTAGTGGTAGGTTTAATGGGGTGGCCTAGGATGGTCCAAAACCCAAGTTGGAGTCCTCTGCCATTAAGTCAAGCCGCAAAAGATGAGATAAAACAAGGTATACCTGATTGGGAAACACTCTTTGGTCCATTTGATCTTTGTCAATGTGAACACTGTGGTTCAGTATTAAGTCCTGCGGCCTACCTTGTTGATACTCTAAGGTGGCTTGATGAACGTAATTCCAGTGTAGCTGGTAACTCAGTAAAGGATATTCTCTTTATCCGAAGGCCAGATCTGGGTGAAGTTCAATTGACATGCGATAATACTAACACTCCTCTACCCTATGTAGATCTGGCTAATGAAGTGCTCGAAAATGCTATTTCTGCACCTGTATTCAATATTGAGCCTATCAATCAAACTTGGATAAACAAGTTGGATACTGAAACTATACCGCCTGAATTTATTGATAAGTTTTCCCAGATGGGATTCGAGGTGCCAGAGCATCCAATCGTCTCCGGGCTAACAACAGGAAAGAAATGGGCTATTACTGGTCAAGGTTTAAGATACGTTTTAGACAAGAAACCAACTTCTATTTCTGTTGGTTTCTTTCCACAAACAAGCTGGACAGCAGAAGAGTTGACTGCTAATCCAGAACATATGAACGTCAATGCCTATAAATGGCTGTTATCACAGGTCTATCCCTGGCAGCTGCCCTTCAATCTTTGGAGGGAAGAAACACGAAGTTATTTGGAACATTTAGGAATTCATCGCTTCAATTTAATGCAAAGCTTTCCTCATCCAAAGCTAGCAGATGATCCACATAATCGAAACCTCATCATAGCAGCAGAATATCTAGGTCTCAACACAAAAGAATTACAGATCATTATTGGCATTGCTCCAGAAAAAAGCTGGGAGTTTTGGGGCTACAAAGCAGAAACGTTAAATGGGGTGAAGTGGTTTAATGATTTAAGTCCAGTTAACAGATTTTTAGAAAAATCAGGTTTGAGCTACCACGAATTAGACCAACTACAAAAGCTCAAGTTCATAAATTCAAATGGTCAGATAAAAATAGAATCTTCTGATCCTGCTGATGAATTGACATGTGACATTAGCAAACTTAGCGTAAAGGGATTGAAAGGGAATGAGGAGGTTTTGAATCGTATTCATCGCTTCGTAAGGTTATGGAGAAGACTTGGATGGACAATGAGAGAACTAGATAGGGCCATTGTTACATTGAACCAGCCTACCATGGCGATTGAAGACTTTATAATACAACTTCATCATATTCAACTGCTACATACAAAGCTTAATCTCTCTATCGTTACAATTTTGAGCTGGTATGCTAATATCGACACTGCTCCATATCAAAACGAAGGGCTTGGAAAGCCGAAATCTCTATATGAAGAACTTTTCCAAAATCCCACTGTCACAAAGCTCAATCCGGGTGATAAAGACTATTTCAGATTAGATCCGTCACGTACAGAACTGCAAGAGTTTTCATTAGGAAACGTACTGAATATCACAGACGAGGCTATCCTGCCTACAGTAATGGGAGCCCTAGGCGTAGATGAGTCTGATATAGACCTTATGGTACACGATGCCAATGGTGACGAAAATAATGAAATTTTCAATCTTAAGAACTTGTCAAAGCTATATCGGAAAGTTTCATTTGCAACAGAACTTGATTTGTCAATTCAAGACCTTCTGCAGATCAAAGACCTAATCGGTATTAATCCCTTTGTCAGTGACAACAATCCGACTCCAAGTTCTGCACATACGTCTGACACGCTTCGGTTTATTGAAGTTGTCAAAAAGATAAAGTCCTCAGGGTTTACCGTCGCAGAATTAGAATATCTACTTAGAAATGAACAAGAGAAAACATCGACTGTGGGGCTTGCAAGCGATAGTATATCGCTAATACTAGATGAAATTCGAAAAGGTCTGCACAAGATCCATATTGAAACTACAGTAGTACCTGACCTCGACGGTGAATTAACTAAAAAGAAGTTAGCGTTACTCAAATGGGATAATGCATTAATCGAGGAATTGATCAGTACGATCAAAGGGCTGCCTACCTATGAAGCCATTCTTGGAGATATTCCACAAGGTCTTAAATTCCCATTAGAGTTAATGAGCAAGATTTCATATGATGATACAGCAAAGAAGCTTCTCTATTCTGGAGTTATGACTTTAGGCCAAAAGCAAATCTTGGATGGTCTATCAACTGATCCATTCTATCTCTCAGCTATAAAGAGCCTTTATGATCAGCCAAGAACATTTGTTTCTAAAAAGATGAGAGCCTTTGAACTTGAGACCTATTCTACCTCATTGGAACCACTGCCAGCTACCTTTGATTTTCCAAACGATCTCAAAAACAAGATCTACTATGATCTCACAGAAAAAAAATTACGGTTTGTAGGTGCGATGACAGACTCAGAAAAGTCAATGCTATTGCAGCTTGCAAAAGATAGCACATTATCTGATACTGCCAAACAACAATTTGTCGCTGCCATTAACATACTTTTTGAGGCACCCAATTCCTTCCCATTGAAAGCAGATAACATATTTCTGATTGAAGAACAGAACAAGAAGGATGCCTTACTTTTGTTCGATTCAGATCCTTCATCTGTCTTTACTATTGAGCAGAGATTTAACTATATATTGTTAAAACTTTTGCCTCATCTTCGAGAGTCGTTGAGTAAGGCTTTGGTCAAACAGAAACTTGCTGAAGTACTAAATGTTAAGGTAAAGATAATGGATGAATTATTGACAGAGTGGGTAAACTCGCCAACTCATCCTGGGCAGAAATGTGTTACCGAATTTTTAGATCGATCTTTCTCTGAGAGCAATCCAAGTGTAGCCTTAGATGAAGCTACATTTGTAGACCAGTTTAGTGCATTTAGACTACTTGAAAAGATTGCAACTATCATCAGAAAGTTCAAGATAAGCTCGAAGCAACTGATATGGTTATTTAAAGAGGAATATGGTCCAAGTGTTGGCTGGCTGAATCTGAATTTGTTACCGGTTAGCGAAATGGCGCAATCTGCTTCCTTTAACGACTGGGAGAGGCTCTTTGACCTCTTTGAGTTGCGAAATGGATTAGATAACGGTGAATCAGTTCTAAGCAATTTATTTGATCTGGCTCGTAAGGCTGGCATTACAAAGGATTTATTGCTTGGGAAATTAAGTGAAGATACCGGATGGAAACTAGATGACTTGAACTTTCTTGTAGCAGTAGAAGGCTTTGATGCCTCGTTTCCAGGTATTGGTAATAATACTAACATTGTGATCCCAGCTACATACAAAGACGAGCGAGCGCTGAAGCAGCTGAAAACCTGCTTTGCGATAATGATCAGATTGGGGGTTTCAGCACAGCAATGTGTGGCTATTGCCAATCCTGACATTGGCAATTCTGATCCAGCAACTGTTTCTGAAGCTATTGAGATATCTCGAAGTATCAAACAGGCCGTGAAGGCAAAGTATGAAAGCGACCAATGGTTAGCTATTGCCAAACCTCTGTGCGATATCCTTCGCGAGAAGAAACGCTCATCACTTGTGGCTTACTTGGTGACTCACCCAGATTTAGATCCAAATAAGAATCCAAAATGGACAGACGTAAACAGCTTGTATGCTCACTATCTAATTGACGTTGAAATGAGCCCATGCCACATGACTTCAAGGATCAAACAAGCAAATAGCTCAGTACAACTATTCGTTCAGCGATGTTTGATGAATTTAGAGAGCGATGAGGTGTCTGCTGATGAACAAGTTGATGAGAAATGGAAGGAATGGAAGTGGATGAAGACCTATAGAGTTTGGGAAGCTAATCGCAAGGTTTTTCTTTGGCCGGAAAACTGGATAGAACCGGAGCTTCGTGATGATAAGTCAATGTTTTTCAAAGAGCTTGAAAACGAGCTTATGCAAAATGATGTTACAGTAGATACGGCAGAAACGGCATTCTTACATTATTTGGAGAAGCTTGATGAGGTTACTCGACTTGAGATTTGTGGTATATATCATCAGCTCCAATTTGGCAGACCTAAAATACCATTGCCTGGTGAGGAGCAGGCTATAGAACAACAAGAGGGAAAAACTAAACGCCTTGTTGATATCCTACACGTATTTGGTCACACGAGAGGTACACCACGTAAATATTACTACCGTCAAAGGGTAAATTCTGCTAGGTGGACGCCCTGGGAAAAGGTGGACCTAGATATAGAAGGCGATCATTTGATCCCGGTTGTAAGGAATAGGAGGCTCTATCTTTTCTGGCCAATATTTACAGAGCATGCCAGAGAACCTAAAAATGACTGGCCAACTTTGGCGGCGCCGGACAAATATTGGAAGATTCAGATGGCATGGAGTGAATACAAAGGTAAGAAATGGTCAGCCAAAAAGGTGTCAGAGCAAGCACTAGAGGATCCGAATAGCGAATCGCATCCCTCAATACATCGGGGAGAAAAGGAAGACTACATTTTCAAAGTCATAGATTATGACGCAGATCTAATTGTAAGCGTATACAAAGATAGAGATAAAATTGCTGAATTAGTCATTAAGGGCTGCGATTGGATGCTGAAGCTCAATGTGAAAATCGATGGTACTGATGAGGTCTTCCAATCCACCGAACGAACCGAAATTTTTCCTCCTTCTAACCATAACGAATTTAGCTTCAATGGTATAAAACCCAGTTCAAATGATGATAGACTTTGGGTGTCAGTGTTTGCTGCAGACTCAAGATTTCAATACACTGATAATACACCTTCAGAAGGGTCATTAAACCTGCCATTCGCAGAGCCACCACTTCTAAATAGTAACCCAAGTGGGTCAAGACTTAATATGCTTATAGAACATCAAAAACTTCAATTTGACGCGGGAAGACAACTCTTTTTCCTCCAAGACGATAGACGAACCTTCCTAGTTTCGCCTGTAGATTCGCCTGTAGATTCGCCGGCAAACGAATTCTTGGCAGATGGAGGTAACGCTAACCTTGGTAATAGTGCCTCAATAGAAAGTAAGTATTATCAACGCAAGGAGATATCTTTCTAGGCATGCCTATAGCGATTATTCCTGATCCAGACGGAATTCAAAAGTCATTTCAATTCTATACATTCTATCATCCATATGTATGCAACTTTGTAGAAACCCTCAACAGGGAAGGGATTGATGGTTTAATGAATCGAAAGGTTCAGCTCAAAAATGAAAAATATTTTGCACAAGGCTATAAGCCAAGTGACATTGGAGCCGTAGTAAATCTGCCTTATCCTACAGATGATGTGGATTTCACGTACACAGGGTCATACTCTCTTTACAACTGGGAGTTGTTCTTTCATGCTCCTCTTCTCATTGCAGACAGACTTAGCAAGAACCAGCGTTTTGAAGAGGCTCAGAAATGGTTTCACTACATCTTCAATCCCACTGATACATCCTCAGCTAATATCGACGTTCCGAAACGTTACTGGATTACGCGCAAGTTCTATGAGACATATGAGGGGGACTATCAGAAACAACAGATTAATGAATTAATGGAAAGGCTTGCCAATCAGGACCCTGAAGTCATAGCGCAGGTAGATGATTGGAGAAGTGACCCATTTAAACCTCATTTGATTGCTCGTTTACGCACAGTTGCTTATCAAAAGACAACAGTAATGAAGTACATTGACAATTTGATCTCCTGGGGCGACCAGCTGTTCAGACGAGATACTATAGAGTCAATAAACGAGGCAACACAGCTTTACATCTTGGCAGCAGAGATTTTAGGAAAGAGGCCTGAAATAATCTCATTAAACTACAGGCCAAAAATACAGACATATAATAGCCTGCCTGACCCCGATAAATTCGGTAATGCCCTAGTCGAAATAGAGAATCTGCTCCCAGAATTTTCATCACAAGAAAATTTACCTTCGGGGGAGAATCCTCCACCTTCACTTCCATCAGATACACTGAACATGCTATTATACTTCTGTATTCCACATAATGAAAAGCTTCTTGGTTATTGGGATACAGTTGCAGATAGGTTGTTTAAGATCAGACATTGCATGAACATAGAAGGTATAGTACGTCAACTACCATTGTTTGAGCCCCCGATAGAACCGGGCTTTCTTGTTAGAGCTGCTGCGGCCGGGATTGACATCAACAGTGCACTCAACGATCTTAGTGCTCCTTTGCCCATATACCGTTTCAGAGTGATGCTACAAAAAGCTATTGAATTATGTTCGGAAGTTAAGGCACTAGGAGCCGCGCTTCTCTCAGCACTAGAGAAGCGAGATGCTGAAGCACTAGCCTTGCTGAGATCAAGCCATGAAATAGGTCTTCTGGAGAAGGTTCAAGATGTCAAAGATAAACAAAAATCAGAAGCCTTTGATACATGGGAAGGCTTGAATAAGTCCAAGGATGTAATAACGGCTCGGCGAAATTATTATCAGAATATTCTTCCCACGATCCCTGAGGAGGAGATATATCTGGATGAGCTTAATACAGCAGCCCTTTTCGCCGAATTAGCTCAAAGCAGTAATGCTCTTGCTTCAGTTGCATTTGCTATACCCGAAGAGGAGGCAGCAATTCAGCCACTATGTTGTGGAAATCCTCCGACCCCCGCTGCTGGTCCTAAGGGGGGCGTTACGTTTGGTGGCAGTAATGTAGGCCACGGAATACAGGCTATGGGTGCAATTTTTAATTTGATCGCGGAGATTCATTCACATAATGCGAATAGGAACTCCATAGTGGCAGGATACAAAAGGCGTTGGGATGATTGGAAACTCCAAGAGACTCTGGCCAATAAAGAACTGCCCCAAATTGATAAACAAATTGATGCCGCCAAGTTTAGATGGTCAATTGCAGATAAGGAAGTTGAAAACCATAAACTGCAAATTCAAAATTCTAAAGAAGTAGATGCCCAGATGCATGACAAATTTACAAACCAAGACTTGTATGATTGGATGATAGGACAAATTTCAGCTATTTATTTCCAATGTTACCAATTAGCATTTGATATAGCCAAAAGTGCTGAACGAGCTTATAGATTTGAACTTGGCCTAAGCGATTCTAACTTTATTCAGTTTGGCTATTGGGATAATTTGAAGAAAGGTCTTCTTGCAGGTGACAAGCTATATTTGGATCTAAAACGCATGGAGATGGCCTATTTAGATCAAAATAAGCGTGAGTATGAAATTACAAAACATATCTCCTTGGCCACTATTGACCCTGTAGCATTAGTTAAATTTAAGGAGACTGGCGAGTGCTTTTTCAATATATCTGAAACACTGTTAGATATAGATAATCCTGGGCATTACATGCGGCGCATCAAGTCAGTCAGTGTCACCTTACCATGTATAGTAGGACCTTATACAAGCGTGAACTGTCGCTTGACTCTTGTTAAGAATAGTGTACGAAAGAGCTCCACTAGTACATCAGCCCAAGGTACTTCAGAAGAAGGTTATGTTCGAACAGGACCTGAAGATCCTCGCTTTGTAGATAACATTGGCAGTATACAATCAATAGTTACTAGTACTGCCAGCAACGATGCTGGACTTTTCGAGTTGAACTTCAACGATGAGCGCTATTTGCCTTTTGAAGGAGCTGGAGCAATAAGTCAGTGGCGTATTGAACTAGATAAAGATCTAGCTCAGTTTGATCATGATACCATATCTGATGTGATTATCCATCTAAGATATACTGCTAGGGAAGGAGGAGAGCAATTAAAGAATTCCTCTAAAAAGAATATCCAATCGATTCTTAAACAAGTTAAAAAATCGCCATTCGTACAAATATTTAGTGCTAGTCATGGATTTCCAAACCAATGGTATCAATTCCTTCATCCTAATGTCACTGATGAAAACCAGACATTGAGACTACCAGTGAAACCTGACAGATTCTTATCCCTTTTCCGGGATAAGCCACAACTCCAAATAAGCAAAGTAGAGCTTTTCCTTATGATAAAGGACAGATCTATCTATAGTAGTGAAAATGAATCTAATAATGAAGAAATTCTATATAATAAGCCACTTAAACTCAATATCACACCACCATCCACTCCATCAGGACAACAGCAGCAGGATACAATTCCTAAAGATCTAGAGCGGGATATTACCTTTGATGGCCTGCCTCACGCAGTAATAAACTTCGAAAATAAGCCAAAGAAGATAGACAAAGATAATTATACATGGACAATTGAAGCAAAACAAGCTGATATTTCTGCAATCATTGGTCCTCTTACTATACCTAAAGAACCACCAAATGACGATGATGATGGTAGTACTACTATTCCAATACGATTAGATGCAAATGCTATAGAGGATCTGATTGTAATCTTGCATTATGCAGGTGAAGAAAATTCATCATAGGGGAAGATATGGATTAAGCTATGAGAGTTAGTCGATCAATGAGGGTTAGTCAGTCTTTGTATGACGATATTATCATTATTATTACATTTCTTAGTAATAATATAAAGACATCTCATTTGAGAAGAATACATATGCCATACCTTTGCCCTGGCCACGATGATTTGAAGCCAGACAATAATGAAAAAAAATATGTACATAGAGCAGATCACGAACATCTGAACATAGATACAATCGATGAGCTCTCTACGATATTATTGAGAGATTCAGCCAAGTGGAAGAGACAAATGGATAACAGATTCGCTGAAAGTTTTGTCATGGTGGCAGATACTTGCATGTGATTTTCGTACTGTGCTTGACTAGGTTTGTTATTAGCTATCGCTTAGCTGTTCGGGAGGCAAGATTGCATTCTTATGCCTAGCATCAATGATGCAGCTATGACAAACAAGAAAACCAATGATAAGGCTCCTGCTTCTACTACTACTACTATTGATTCTATTGATTCTGAAAAGACAGGTCAGATAGGCCCGCCATCAATATCCGTCCCAAAAGGTGGTGGAGCTATACGTGGCATAGGCGAAAAGTTTTCAGTCAATCCAGTCACAGGCACTGGCTCTCTAAGTATACCAATTCAGACTAGCCCCGGACGATCTGGATTTGGACCATCCCTCTCGCTTTCTTACGATTCTGGTGCCGGTAATGGTCCTTTTGGTTTTGGATGGCACCTTTCACTTCCTAGTATTACACGCAAAACAGACAAAGGCTTGCCCAGATATCAAGATGGTGATGATGATGATTCCGATGTATTCATTCTGTCTGGCTCTGAGGACTTAGTTCCAGTCCTTAACAAAATTAAAAAGGAAGATGGAACAGTTGAGTTCGTTGTAGATGAAGGAGAGCGAGATGGCTACAGAGTCTGTCGATACCGTCCTCGAATAGAAGGATTGTTTGCCAGAATAGAGCGCTGGACTCGAGCAGATGGAGATGTGCACTGGAGGTCTATTTCAAAGGACAATATCTTGACGGTATATGGCAGAGACAAGAATTCCCGTGTATGTGACCCTTCTGACCCAAGTGCCAAAACAAGAGTCTTCAGCTGGCTTATCTGCGAAACATATGATGACAAGGGCAATGCAATGCTCTATGAATATGCCTCAGAGGATGACAAAAGAATAGATCTCACAAAGGCTAACGAGCGCAATAGACTGCGCACTGCAAACCGCTACATTAAGCGCATTAAATACGGAAACCGCCAACCGCTTTTGCTTGATACAAGCAAAGAAAGCTTTCGCAAGTCGCATTTAGAGCAAACGGATTTCTCGTCCGCAGACTGGATGTTTGAAGTCGTCTTTGATTATGGCGAGGATCATTACAAGATAGTGCCACTCGACAATAGTAAGCCAGAAGATGAGCAACATCAGTTTGTAGAGGCGTCTGCATATGTATCTACAGGTAGCGCGTGGTTAAGCCGCCCCGATCCATTCTCTACTTATAGGGCAGGTTTTGAAGTGCGTACCTATCGTCGCTGCCAACGCGTTTTGATGTTCCATCACTTTCCTGAACTTGGAGATGAGCCCTGCTTAGTTCGCTCCACTGAATTTGATTATTCTGACTTTGTCTACTCCAAACAATTACAACAAGAACAGCAACAATCCATTAAAGTCGAAACTGAGATGGCACACAAAGGAAGTACGCGCTTTGCGTCTTTCATTAGAGCGGTTACCCAGTCTGGGTATGTACGAGACGAAGGGCAACCGGTGGCAGTCTTGAATGTTGTCAACTATCTCACTTACATAAAAAAATCACTCCCGCCAGTTGAGTTTGATTATAGTCAGGCGATCATCCAAGATAAGGTACAAGAGATTGATTCTGAGAGTTTGGAAAATCTTCCCTACGGTCTGGATGGCAGTCGATATCAATTGGTTGATCTTGATGGAGAGGGTCTTTCAGGCATTCTAACAGAACAAGCTGATTCATGGTTCTATAAGCCTAGCCTGGGAGGAGGAAAATTTGGGCCAATTGAGAAGGTAAATGCCAAACCATCACTCGCCGCCTTGAGCAGCGGTAGTCAACAATTGCTCGACTTGGCAGGCGACGGACAGCTGGATCTCGTAAGTTTGGAGAGGCCTGTTTCAGGATTCTATGAGCGCACAGATAATGATGATAATGGCGGCGGCCAGAACTGGGAGAATTTCGTCCCATTTGCCTCCCTTCCTAATCTTTCTTCCTGGAAAGATCCAAATCTAAGGTTCGTAGACCTTACAGGCGATGGACACGCCGATGTCCTGATTACTGAAGAAGAGGCATTCATTTGGTATCCATCACTGGCTGAGGAAGGGTTTGGCTCTGCAGAAAAGGTGTATCAGGAACTGGACGAGGAAAAGGGACCTCGTCTTGTATTTGATGATGGCACTCAATCTATCTATCTTGCAGACATGTCCGGTGACGGATTAACCGACCTGGTGTGTATCCGAAATGGAGAAGTATGCTACTGGCCTAACCTAGGCTACGGCCATTTTGGCGCCAAGGTAACAATGGATAACTCTCCTTGGATGGATCTTCCTGATCTGCACGATCAGAAACGCATACGTCTGGCCGATGTCGATGGCTCTGGTACGACTGATATCATCTACTTAGGGCGCAATGGTGTTGAGATCTATTTCAATCAGTCTGGCAATAGGTTGAGCAGTGCGTATACACTTTCAAACTTTCCCAATATCGATAACCTGTCATCCATTCAGGTGACTGACCTCCTTGGAAACGGCACAGCCTGCCTAGTATGGTCCTCTCCACTACCTGGAGACTTTAGCCGGCAAATGCGCTATATCGATCTGATGGGCGGGCAGAAGCCGCATCTGATGGTTGGCTCAAAAAATAACCTTGGCGCAGAGACCCGGGTTTACTATGTTAGTTCCACAAAGTTCTACCTTGCTGACAAGGCTGCAGGAAAACCCTGGATCACTCGACTGCCATTCCCTGTACATGTTGTAGAACGAGTTGAAACTTACGATCACATTAGTCGAAACCTCTTTGCGACCCGCTATGAATACCATCATGGACACTTCGATGGCGTCGAGCGTGAGTTCCGCGGCTTTGGCTTGGTTGAGCAGTACGATACTGAAGAATTTGCAACGCTCAGCAATAGCGAGACTTTCCCAGCAGGCCATAACATCGCTGCCAGTTCACATGTGCCGCCGGTACACACCAAGACTTGGTTCCATACCGGTGTCTATGTGGGACGCGACCATGTCTCCAACTTTTTTGCTGGACTTCTCAACGCGCATGACAAGGGGGAGTATTACCGCGAACCGGCGTGGCAAGATGACGATGATGAGGCGATGAAACATCTGTTAGATGACACAGTGCTTCCTGCTGGCTTGACCATTGAAGAAGAGCGCGAAGCTTGCAGAGCCCTTAAGGGTTCGATGCTGCGACAGGAGGTGTACGCATCCGATGGAACGGACAAGGCTCACCATCCCTACACTGTCACCGAGCAGAACTTTGCTGTCCGCATGATTCAGCCGCACGACGATAATAAGAAGAACCCCCATACAGTGTTCTTCACTCACAGCAGGGAAGCCATCACCTACCACTACGAACGTAACCCTACAGACCTGCGCGTTTCTCATGCGCTGACGCTCGAGGTAGATGACTTTGGTAATGTACTCAAACAGGTCGCCATAGGTTATGGTCGGCGTGAGCCAGATCCCGATCTACCCTTGCAAGCAGACCCCGATAAACAGACAAAGACACTTATCACTTACACAGAGAATTTCTACACTAACCCCTATCCTGACCCACATACTAACCCAGTTTTGCAGTATGACGATGCCTACCGGGCACCGCTGCTTTGCGAGACCCGTACCTACGAGTTGACTGGCTATCCACCGACAGGCGCAGCGGGGCGCTTCCAACATGCTGATTTCGTGCAGCCCAATCCAATTGATTCCAATACTCTTATCCATGTATTTGTCAGCGAGGTCAACTATGAAAAAGAAGATCAGCAGCCTACCAGCAACAAACAGCGCAGATTGGTCGAGCAGGCGCGAACGCTCTATCGCAAGAACGATCTGACCGACCTTCTTGCTTTGGGTGCGCTGGAATCCTTGGCACTGCCCGGCGAGAGCTATAAGCTCGCTTTCACATCGGGACTGATAACTAAGGTGTATCAGCGCGAGGAGCCTCCACAAAGCCTCATTCCAGATGCAGCTTCTGTATTGGGCAGTAAAGATCCAGATGGAGGAGGTTATGTTGACCTAGAGGGAGACGGAAACTGGTGGATTCCATCAGGACAGGTATTCTATCGGCAGCAGGAAACTCTAGAAGATCCGCAGCAGGAATTGGAGTTTGCCGGCAAACACTTTTTTCTACCACATCGCTTTCGCGATCCATTCGGTAAGAATGCTGTTATTATCGCTTACGATAGCAACGAAGCAGACCCTCGCCGAAATCACAACCTCCTTCTAACAGAGACGGGCGATCCGCTAAACAACACTGTGGTAGCGCAGAATAACTATCGGGTCCTTCAGCCTGAGCGTGTCACAAATCCAAATGGAGCAGCCACCGAGGCATTATTCGATGCTCTTGGTCTGGTCGTCGCAACAGCCGTTCACAAGGAAGGGATGGGTGATTCTTTGCAAAACGTTCAAGCAGATCTTGTGCAGAAACAAGTCGACGACTTTCTTGCTGACCCCGGAGGTCAAGCTATAACATTGCTGGCCACCGCCACCACTTGCATCGTCTACGATGTAGACCGATACTACCTGACCAGTGACCCCGACAAACCGCCCTACGCTGCCTCAATCGCGCGTGAAAAACACGCGAGCGAACATGTACCTCAGGATGGGCTCAAGACTCAACTAGGTTTCTCTTATTGTGATGGATTTGGCCGGGAAATTCAAAAGAAAATCCAAGCTGAGCTAGGACCAGTAAATGGTATCCAGGTCGACTCGCGCTGGGTGGGAAGCGGTTGGACGATTTTCAATAACAAAGGCAAGCCTATCAGAAAGTACGAACCTTTCTTTGACGATACGCACGAGTTCAAGTTCGGAAAGCAAGAAGGTGTAAGCTCTATCTTATTCTATGACCCTGTCGAACGGGTCGTGGCCATCCTGCATCCAAATAATACCTATGAGAAAGTGGTCTTTGATCCATGGCACCAAAAGTTCTATGACGTGAATGATACTGTCATGCTAGATCCTCGGACGGATGAAGATATTCGTGGTTATGTGGCCAAATACTTTGCCACTCAATCAGAGGATTCTTCTTGGCAGACATGGTATGAGCAGCGCATAGGTGGTACGCCGGAAGATGATGAAAGGAAAGCTGCGCAAAAAACTGAGGCCCATGCCGACACGCCTTACATCACTTATTTTGATACTCTAGGACGCACATTTTTGACAGTTGCTAACAATGGCAAGGACGAAAATGGCAAAGATATTCTATATAGTACCCGCATCGTGCTGGACATTGAAGGCAATCAGCGCAAAGTCATAGATGCCAAAGAGCGTGTAGTCATGCTCTATGAATACCATATGCTGGGGACTCGCATCAAGCGAGCAAGTATGGAGGCTGGAACACACTGGGTGCTTAACAATATCAATGGAAAACCCATCCGCTCATGGGATAGCAGGGGTTTCATGCGGCGCATGACTTATGACGCTTTGCAACGTCCTCTAGAACTTTTTGTAACTAAGGAGGGAATGACTGGAGAGTTACTTGCAGAAGAGACCTCATATGGCGAATCGAAGCCAAATCCTGAGACAACTAATCACCGGTTGGAAATATGGGAAGTAAGGGATGGGGCAGGAGTTTTAGTTAACGAATTTTATGATTTTAAAGCTAATCTTGTGCGGAGTAGGCGGCAGCTGCTATCTGACTACAAAGCTCCCATAGTTGACTGGGCACAGAGCCCACAGCTGGAAGATGAAACCTTTACAAGCCGCACCTTCTATGATGCCCTCAACCGTCCAATTCAGATTGTAGCTCCGCACAGCAGCAGATCCGGAACAAAGCTTAACGTAATCCAGCCGGTTTATAATCAAGCAAACCTTCTGGAGCGAATAGAGACGTGGCTGGAGCAAGATGCAGAGCCAGACAGGCTTCTTGAGCCAGCGACAGCCACCGCACACAGTGTGAAAAACATTGACTACAATGAGAAGGGCCAGCATGAGCTCATTGAGTATGGCAATAGTGCTAGGACATCCTATGAATATGATCGTTTCACATTCCGCTTGAAGCACCTGCAAACGCTACGCGGCCCTGACAATTTACAGGATCTGTTTTACACCTATGATCCACGCGGTAATATAGTGCATATACACGATGAGTCTCAGCAGGAATTATTTGTCAAAGGAAGATGGGTTGAATCAAGTACTGATTACACTTATGATGCAATATACCGGTTAAAGGAAGCGATGGGGCGCGAACACCTGGGAATTGGTTCTACAAACGCCCCTGAACCTACGAGTCCTAAGGATTACCCCCGCGTGGGCCTTAATCTAAATGATCCAAATTTCTTAGGTACCTATCATGAGGAATATGCGTATGATTCTGTTGGCAATATTGAATACGTTAAACATGAAGGTACTGATCCTTCGAACCCGGGATGGAGTCGGTCTTACAACTATGATGAACATAGCCTATTAGAAGCAGAAGCGGGCAAAAAGAGCAATCGATTGAGTTCCACAATGGTGCGCGATATCACTTATCCCTACACATACGATGTCCATGGTAACATTGTGCGGATGCCTCATCTGGCTCATCTGGAGAATCACTCCGATCCAAATGAGCCTAATATGTACTGGGACTTTAAGGATCAGCTAAACAAAGTGGATTTGGATGGTGGTGGCACTGCTTATCATGTTTATGATTCTGGCGGGCAGCGCATACGTAAAGTGCACGAGCATATTGGCGCCCTAGTCGAAGAACGAATCTATCTTGGCAATTTTGAGATTTATCGTAAGTACAACGGGGGTGGCGTCAAGCTGGAAAGGGAGACGCTGCATATTATGGATAATATGCAGCGTTTCGCGCTGATTGAAACACGCACGAAAGGTAGCGATGAATCCCCTTTACAGGCTATCCGTTACCAATTAAGTAATCATCTTGGTTCTGCAGCCTTTGAACTGGATGAAGCTGCGCAAATCATCTCCTATGAGGAATATTATCCATATGGGAGTACATCATATGAAGCGAATCAGAATCACTCAGAAGTTAGTATTAAGCGTTATCGCTATACAGGCAAGGAGCGTGACGAAGAAACTGGCATGTACTATCACGGAGGACGGTACTATGCATCGTGGTTGGGCAGGTGGTCAAGTTGCGATCCTAAATGGTTAGAGGATAGCAATAATCTTTACAGTTACGTTCACAATAATCCAATTATTTTGGTTGATCCTACCGGAAAGGCAGGTGTAACTTTTCGCCTTGCTTTTCGCCTTAAGTGGGACGATCCTCACATCACTTCCGATGAGCATTTGTTATTAATCGCAGCCGAGAGAATGGCAAGTCAGATACAGTCCGATTTTAGGGAATATTTCGGTCTGGAAACTGATATACGAATGATCTACGCTAGAGATGTCACTGGCCCCCCTTTCTTAAATGGGGTTAAGATTAGTCTGTCACAGGATAAAAATAGACAGGAGAAAGCTGAGCAGGCCCTTGAAAAGCGAATTGAGTCAGGCGTGAGGCGCCGTTTAGTAGGAGAATCTCCCGCAATTATCGAAAAAGAAATTAAAGATGTGAAGGGGCGTATCTCACAAGTAAGAGCTTTTTTAAGAGAAAATCTAGAAAAGTCTACTACCATAGAGCTCCAAAATATGATGGACGACCCAAAAGTTAGTACGCCGAGTAAAGTGCTACCGGGCTTTCAAACTACTGCAGGATTTTGGAGTCCTAATGTATATGTGAATCCCTTCGCCTTTTTTGTAACAAGTGAGGGTAAATTTGAAAAAGCCTATGAATCCAGTTCCCCTCGCATCGAAGCGCAATTAGGTCCAGGGATATCGTTACTTCATGAGTTTGAGCATATATCAAACAAGTTTATCTCAGGTCAACCGCTGGTAATAACAGAGGAGGACAAAAAAAGAGGCTGGGGTGATGAGGAAGTAGTAAGAAATAATGTTGATGAATACGTCAAGGGACATCCATATGTTGCTCAGCGTAAGACATATAGTGGAGGCAAGGAGCAACAAGGTAGAGTCCGTTACGGCGACGAATGGGTCAAGCCACCTGGTGAAGAGCAATTGAAAAAAGGTGTTCGGTAAAATACCAAATGGTTGTGACTGTGGAATATTTATGCTAAAAACTTCAAAATGATGGTTACAAACGTACTCAAGACTAACTGATGGCATACTGACGAAAACGAATCCGGGAAATTAAATATCAACTCTGACATCTCTTTACGTAGTGGACAGTGGTGACCCAGGAGCAGGAGTTGATACAACAGATGTCAATTTTCTTGGTACTGGAGGTATATCTGTTCCGGGCTGTGCTACAGATAGCGGAATTTTGTAGTCACAGAATAATTAGTGTTGAAAGATATGAACACCTCTTAGAATGGTATCGCTTAGGAATAATCTTTACAACTACTTAACATATACAGACTCAAGCTCAGGAAGGCTACTTATTGTAATCGAGTTTGCACTAATGGACGAGGATTATGACAAAACATTACTGCATGACTTTTACTTGCTACATTCATACTTATCCTAGACCTTCTGAACATGAATTCTAGTCATTTTGAATGAGTATGAACAAACTCCTTGACAAAGGGAAGCAAGTAGAAGTTATAGACTTAAAGCCGACCAAGTAATTGAATTTTTTACAAAAGATATGATCTAAAAATGTCCCAATATCAATTCATAAACGACCTAGCCCGCAGCAATGATTGATACCTAACCTTTAGAGCTTATTGTAGAACCCATTTTCTGGCGATCCTAATCTTACGGAAAACTACCGAGATTAGTTTTTTATGTGATTCTTCTCAAAAATATTCAACGAAAAGGGGTCAATGCAACAGGTTGTATGGCAGCGAAGGAACCGAACATGCCCTCCAGATCCACTCTAAATTGACTTGGTTACTTTCGCTTTATGGGCGACAGGACCATTGACGAGAAGTACATAAGGATCAAAAATATGTAACCATCTTTAAAGACCGTCAATCCAAAAAATTGAAAAAGCAAAAAATGATGAGTGAGTAATGACATTGAAGACCTCTAAAAGCGTAAACCATAAGCAAAAGGCTGTCCTATAGACAGAAACAAGAATAGCAACATCAGATTTCGCTATGTTAAACCTAGTGACATTGTGCGATTAAGATAAATTAAAAGTAGCGGAACCACAAGTCTTTTAGGCTAGACAAGAGTGTGATATGACTGTATAGTAACAGATGGCAAGAGTGGAAGCTAAACTTGCAAATGATTTTCTTGAACAGCTAGGTAATGTCATAAGGGAAGCACCAGAACAGTCAGTGTACATCTAGCCGATTTTGAGCAGTTTGTCAAACAGGAATATCACGAGGATCTTGATTCTCTGGTTGAAGGAC
>Ga0126308_10000093_pt1 | contig 21634 bp, 20 predicted proteins | sample Plot55_FD_92533 | JGI IMG/M metagenome (GOLD analysis project Ga0126308, IMG submission 92533) | Serpentine soil microbial communities from UC McLaughlin Reserve, CA, USA - Plot55 | ecosystem: Environmental > Terrestrial > Soil > Grasslands | place: USA: UC McLaughlin Reserve, Lake County... | reverse complement strand
CTACCTTTTGCCCAGATCGTGGTATAGGCGGTCGCAGAAAAGGCGTCGTTACCGGTCTTCCGGTTCGACCATAACAGAGCTTCGCTTCGGGCGTAGCGCAGGGTGTGAAAGAACGTCTGAAAGGGCATACGGAAGCGGCGGAGGGTCACCGATGACTACGTTCGCCAGTTCCTGCGAGCATCCGTACGTCAGGCAACCGGCAGGCAGCGGTTGCGGAGCCGAGACCGGATCCTGCTGCGCTTCGGGCGGTAAACTCTCGGCCCGGTCACGAAACGGGGCGCCGGCCATCTGGACAAAGTTGCGCTGGGCCGTGCGTGCAAACCCCCGAATCTAGTAGGTTAGGGCGTGGCGCCGCCGGCTCAAAGCGGTTTGCGACAAGGCCAGTACGTATGACATTATGGGCCTATGAACACTCGCTCCGAGGACCTCCGAAGGAAGGTAACCCGCGCCTGAACTGGGTCGGTGCGACGATTTTTCGGGCGGCTCGCTCCTCCGGTAGAGGTGCTTTGGCGAGGTTAGTTCTACTAGCCTCGCGGACAGAGAGCTTCGGGCTGGATCGGGGGCAAGAATGCGGGATTTCAGGCTGAGGATATCCCTATTGTCCCCCCGCGTCACGGTCGTGGTCCCGAACTGGAACGGCGAGAAATTCCTGGACACCTGCCTCTCCTCGCTCCAGGAACAGACCTTTCAGGACTTCGAGACGGTCCTCGTCGACAACGGGTCCACTGACGGCTCAGTAGCGTTCGTGGAGGAGAATTTCCCGGAGGTGCGAGTGGTCCGCCTGCCGGAGAACCGCGGCTTCTCCGCGGCGGTGAACGGGGGCATCCGGTCCTCGACCACCGAGTTCGTCGCGCTCCTGAACAACGACACGGAGCAAGACCCCGGCTGGCTCGGGGCGCTCGTGCGTGCGGCGGATGGCCACCCCGAGGCTGGGCTCTTCGCGAGCAAGCTGGTGGACTTCCGCGACCGGCGTTTGCTCGACGGGGCGGGGGACGCCCTGCGTAGTAGCGGGCTGCCCTACCGTCTCGGGTACGGGGAGGTAGACCGCGGCCAGTTCGACGAGCCGGCCTTCGTCTTCTCGGCGTGCGCCGCCGCCGCCCTCTACCGGCGCGAGCTCTTCAGAAGGATAGGCCTCTTCGACGAAGACTTCTTCTCCAATTGCGAGGACGGGGACGTGAGCTTCCGCGCCCAACTCGCCGGTTATCGCTGCCTGTACGTACCGGGGTCGGTGGTCTACCATATAGGGAGCGCTTCAACCGGCGGCAAGCGGAGCACGACCAACACCCGGCTCGGGACCCAGAACGGCATAAACCTCCTTGTCAAAAACCTGCCCGCGACGCTGGCCTGGAGGTTGCTACCATCCATCGTGACCGGTCAACTGGCGCGCGTCTTGGTCGTCGTCCTCTCCCGGGATGGCCTCTTTAGGGCCTACCTGAGCGGCATTGTTGGGGCGTGGCGGCTCCTGCCCAAGATGCTGAAAAAGCGCAAGAGCATACAGAAGCGGCGGAGGGTTTCCGACGATTACGTCAGGCGGTTGTTGGGAGAATCCTCCCGCCAGGCGGCCGAGAGCCAACGCCGGCGCATACGGGATCAGATCCGAGTACGCTTCGAACGTTAAGGTTCTCGACGGCCGTCTCGGTAGTTCTCACCGGGCACGCCGCCGGCTTCTGTAACGAAGTTTTGGTCGAACGTTATGCGTCGAGCTGTAGCGCGGCAGTCCAGGGCTGAAGTTCGTCGGGTCTCCGGGCCTCACGCGCCAGCAAGACTGCCAGTATGGTCATGCCGGTCGCGACGGCCGACATCCACTTCCTAGCTTTGCTTCGAGACGTAGCGCACAACTCCCTCTCTCCGTCCAACTAGTTCGACCGGTCGCCTCGGTCTAGTGCACAGGTCGTGGCGGGGGTCCTCCTTATGGACCTATAGACCCATCTCCTCGTGAGATGGGTCGCGACGGCTCTTCGTCTCAGCTGCCCTCAGCGTAGAGGAAATTGTTTGACCTCTCGTCCTTCTCCCAGGCGGAGACGGAGAGACCGTTCCTGTCTTTGTCCGTCATCAATCGCGTGCTCGACGCTATCTCGTAGAAGACCCTCTTAAGGCCCTGATCGCACAAGGACCAGTCGATGTCCTCGGCCAGGGGAGAGATTCCGGCCTCGTTCCCGGGGCTGTACTGGCCCGAACAAAAATACTCTATCGAGGTGTCCTCCGAAAAGGCGTTCCCGTGCGCGAAGCCCGGCGGGACCCAGATCCACTCGTTGAAGTCCTCGCTTCTGGCGGAGGGCATGTCGTAGGCGATGGCTTTGCCGAAGGTGGGCGATCCCTTCCTAATGTCGAGTACCAGATCTATCATGCGGCCCTGCAAAGTCCTTACCAGCTTTCCCATGTAAGGGTTCCACTGGAAGTGGAGCCCTCTCACGGTCCAGGCCCTCGAGAAGCTCTCGTTCGTCTGCACGAACTCGACCCCCGCCATAAAGGGGGTTAGGGGGTTGGTCTCAAAATCGTCCCTCCTGAAGTGCTCCGCGAAGTAGCCCCGCTCATCGCTAAATCGGGCAAACCTTATTACCTTTATGTCCGGGATCTCTAGTTGCTCAACGGAGAGTATTTTCATGTCGACCCCCTTTATCTCTGCTACGGCGGGCGGAGAGGTCTGGTCGCAGCGGCGTCCCCGCGAAAAGTACCGCCGTCAGCCCAGCCCTTTTGCTTGGAGGTATGCTCCCAGAGCCTCCTTCCAAGAGCGCAATGGGCTTACCCCTACCTCCTCGGCGCGGACGGTGGTCAGAGCCGAGTACGACGGGCGATGGGCGCGCCGCTGGGCCTCCCCCGTCTCGATAGGCTCAATCTCCACCTCCACCCCCGCCAGATCGAACACCCCTTGGGCGAACTCGAACCAAGAGCACTCGCCGGCATTGGTAAGGTGGAACACGCCTGCCGCATCTCGTTCGACCAGTTCTCTGGTCTTCTGGGCCAGGTCCGCAGTAAACGTCGGCGACAGCACCTGATCGGTGACCACGCGGACAAGCCCGTCGGTCCGCGCCTTGTTGAGCATAAGCTCGGGGAACGTCCAACCCTTGCGGCTGGTCGACGTGCCGTATAGCCCTGCCGAGCGTACCACGACGTGCCGCGCATTGGCCTGCATTACGAGCTGCTCGCCGGCTGCTTTGGACACGCCGTAAACGTTAAGGGGTTGCGGGTAGTCACCTTCCTCATAAGGATGGTCCCGCTCCCGATCTTGGCCTCCGAAGACATAGTCTGTCGAAAAGAACACCACTCCGGCTCCGACGGAGGACGCCGCTCGGGAGACGTTGAAAGCCCCCAACGCGTTCACCGCGAACGCCAGCGTGGGGTTAATCTCGCAATCATCGACCCGGTGAAAGGCGGCCGTGTTGATAACCCAATCTGGCCGGAGCGAGTGCATCGCAGAGGCGACGCCCACTCCATCAGTCACGTCTAAATCCTGATGGGTAAACCCTATGGCTTCCTCGCCGAACACCCACATGAGATCTTGCCCTAGTTGGCCGGTCGAGCCGATTATCGCAACCCTCACATTACCCCTTCTTTCGGCATCTTCTACTCGGATACACCCCGGTACTTCCTGCGCAGGATCCTATTCTGCTCGCGCATGGTCTCCACCTGCTCAGCCAGGGCCGCCACCTCCTCCTTGGCGTCGAAGAAGGCCCTAAACAGTCTCTCCGACCGACTCTCCTCGAAATAATGACCGCTTCTTTGCTCCTCGCTTTCGACGAACCTCATGTACTCCCTCGAGACGGACACAAACTGCGTGCCCACGAGGTCGTTTACGCTCTTGAGCTCCTTCGAGGTATCGGTTTTTATGGAAAGGCGTGAATCATTCTCCAGCACCTCCAGAACCTGTTTGTACCGGATAGTACCCTTCTCTGTTCGGTGTTCTTCTCGCACGGCCTTAGCGGCTTGCTTGTGCAGGTGCTCATCGAGAAAGTTGTAGTGGAGAAGCAAGCCCGTGAAGTCGGCTACCCTGGCATTACTATGCCAGTGCGGACCGGGCCTCACGGGCTTTAGTTTGCCATCCAAGAATACCAAAGGGTGTTTTGTCAGAAAGGTGTTGACGCCGAAGACGGTCAGGCGAACTCCGCCTGAGAATGTCGCGATCTTGTCGCTACCGTACGTGTTGTCGGGGGGGCAGCGAGGATGTTCCGTTATACGCTTTCTCCTGAGATTAGAGATATCGTAAAACCTGTGCAACTCTTTTAGAGGCTCATCCATTTTGCCCGGCCGATCCGACAAAGGCTTCTGCGCGAACATATCCAGCATCTGCGCCACTACCGCCGTGTAGGACTTGCTGTTGAGATAGCGTAGGAGGGAGTCTAGGCCGATGACGTCCGAGTATGGGTAGTCGAACAACTCGTCTATGTCCACGAGCAAAGACCACCGCTCTCGACCAAAGCGTTCTGCCAGGTACCGTCTCATGCTTAGCTCGTGCTCCCTAAAGGACAGCCCCGTTCGGAGCACCGTCACGCTGTCGTACCCTTTGAGGGCCTCCACGGTGCCGTCGGTCGAACCGTTGTCCAGAAAGACCAGGTGCTTGACGCCCATTGAGGAGTAGTGCTCGACAAAGGAGCGTACGTACGGCCGGCCATCGCGCACCAGGCAAAGCACGATCAGCTCGTCCACTCCGTAGGTCACCTCTTTGGGGCCATGCACGTGCTCTACGGTGGGATGGACGATCAGCTGAGGATCCTGGTCCCGGACGGTGCCATCGTCGCTTGCGTCTTCTCCGGCAAGGTTGTTGACGGGTGGACGTTGATCGGCTTGCGCAGGAGCTTCTCCCACCACACTACCTTGGCTCTTCGTATCTTGAAGATCCTCGTGGTCTGGGCACGGTCCTGGTGGACGCGATCGTAGCACCCGCCATAGTCCTACTACTCTTCCCAAAACTTTCATATAGAGCAAGACCTCAAAGCAACGCCTCCTCCTGGCCAATCGGACGCGCCCAGCTTTTCGTTATCCGTAAGCCCCGGATTTCTTGATTCTCATACAACCCGTTCTTCAAAGATTTGTCAACAACCTTGCGTCACTACCTTACGAGCGCAACGCTACCGTAGTAGACAGACGACGCCTATCTCCGAGTACCCTACGCGAGGCTTCGCACCAAAGATCGGTCTCGAACTAATAGGCTCTCGGCTAGACGGCAGCGGCGGTTGTGTGGCTTATAGACGAAGGTTGCTCCGCTGTCCCACCCTTCGCGACCGGAGCATGCGCCCCAAGGCGGAGCGTGACGAGTCGAGATAAGGTTTGCTCGTGCCTTTCCTCTACCACCCAAGGTCCACGCCAAGGTACTCGTAGAGCCTCCGGTTATGGGGCTCGAAGTACTCCTCCAACCGCGACCTGGTCACCGGATCCATCTCCTCGTAGCGGCCCTGCTTGCCACTACCCCAAGCTTCGTCGGGCTCCCAATACGGCAGATCGAGGAAGGCGAAGACGAGCCTGAGGGTCTCCAGCGTGTGCTCGAAGAGGTTCTCGCTCTTGAGCACGAGCAGTTGCTCTTTACCCAAGAACTCTGACCAGCGCACGAGGTGGTCCACGTAGGTGCCTTCTGACAGCAACCCAACGGCCCCATCAGCAAGGTCAGCTTCGATGACTTCTTCGAACGAGCGTGACTCCCCCCTATTCCTGGCCCGGTGGTGATAAGCAGAATAGGTCCTGTCCACCGGGTTTCTAAGCAGCGCTACAAGCCGCGCCTGCGGGATCACCTTCGCTATCCTCTCAGGGACGAGGGAGTGGAATATGTATGTCGGGGTGGCCTCCCCGGTGATAGTTCTCCGCCCGTCCATTAACCTCGGCGCCGGGAACCAGCGGCGATACCATTCTATACCCTCATCGAAGAGGAGATCGAAGAAGTGCAACTCTTTTTTGGCGGCAGGCTGGACGTGAGGGTGCTGGGTGAGTAGGCGATAGAAAAAGGACGTTCCGGATCTTTCGGGCCCGATAACGACAAAGTCGGGCAGCGCGCCCGCTTCCGATCCACCCGCCACGCGCGGTACAGTCCGTCCATCCTGAACGTCCTTTGCCCGCCGCTCCTTCGCCGCTCGCAGTTCGCTCTTTAGCAGGAGTAGTTCCAGCCTTTTCTTTCTGCTTCTCTTCATCAGCTCGAGCCGCTCGAGGTTCCTCGCCCCGAGCTTCGCAGCGTTAAGTTCCTTCCTTAACTGCGACAACTCCCGCTTTGTGCTTCTGACCTTCCTTCTCTGCTCGGACACTAGTCTCCGGGCCTGCTCCCGGTACCCGGCTGGTTCCCCGCGTCGTTCGGCGTCCTCTGCTGCGTCGCGCGCGCCGCCAGGTCCCGGGCTCAGTAATGTCTTCACGCTCCGCGCCATGTCGATAGCCTTGTCGAACCGGGAGGTCGGCAAGCGACATCCTTTCTACTGACCGTTCGTTAGACGACCTGCGCGCATAAGGCTACGCACGCCTCGATGGGTTGTCAAACAGCGTCAACGAGTCTCTGGCGTATCCTAAGATGCATCGGCGTTTGCCGTAGGCCTCCTCGCACTGCAGACGCCAAGAAGCACCTTACGGTGATCCAGCGCAGAAAGGATGCTAGTCTCTCACAGTTACGAGCTGGCCGTTGCTCGTATCCAGAAAATAGGTGGCCAAACTTTACCTGAAGTACCGAAGGTCGACGTCTCAGATGTTTCGCGTTTCAGACCGAAGCACACATTTGCAGTCCAGGGAACGGAAGCGTTAGAGGGTTTGAACGGATGCTTCAAATCTGCTTCCTGAGGAATCCCTGCGTTCGTCTGAGGTCCCTGCATTCTATGATAAGAAACACACCTATAGATCCAGTGCCTCTGGTAACGATAGCTAGAGGTAGGTCGACCAGCTTATGCGAGTGGTTAGGACGGCCGTGTGCTCGTCGATTTCATAAACCAGTTCGAGAACGTTAGAAGCGGTTTGCTTGAGATTACTAAGTGTTTAGCATCGAACCAGAATATATCCCCAACGGGAATCGTTCTACCCACGAACATTACAGCTCAATACATATGCGCCCGAAAGCGCGATGATCGTAATGGGAAGGTTCAATAGAGAGATCGTTTGCTCTGATTACGAGTTTGAAGGTATGGAACACCGAATTCAATCAGGGTGTGTCCGTAGACCTTATGAGTTCTTGTGACCCGCTAAGGGCTGACTCAGCCGACATCGTAACCCAACTCTCGTAGCGTCTCGCCTGCCACCTCTTCGAAGCGTTCCCGATCTCTAGCGCTCATCTCGCTTTTCCAGCGACCGATACGATCCCTCTGCGGTGGTCTGCTCGTCAGAGAGTGGATAGCATTGCGCTCTTCTTCACCCTTGTCCCGCTCTATCTCGCTTATCCGCTCATCAGCCGTTTCGTGGTATTCGAGCATGGCCGAGTTCCACGGGAGGTCGACGAAATCGCTGATCTTCCTCAAGGTGGATTCCGTGTCTGAGACCAGATCCTCGTAGCGGGTCTCCAGATAATGTGGGAGGCTCCTCGAATGACGCCGCGCTCTTTCGATGGTTCTCCGCCAACGTCGGGCCGCCTCCTCGACCGAGTTGGCACCAAACCACAAGTCCTTGACCGATAAGGCCACGTCCCGACCATCGCGTATGATATGGACAAAGTAGGCTTCTGGTAGCAACCCTTGGATCAGGTTCATCCGACGCACGTAGTGGGGCGTTTTGTCGCCCCAGCGCGGCTTTCCGAACCTCTGAGCATACAGTCCATAGAGCGCGCGCAACGCTTTACCGACATCAAAGGGTTCGATGGTGGCGACGCTCTGTGCCAGCAAATCACCTTCGATATGAAGGTCTTTCCACCTGTTGTGGGACATTACGGTTTCGAGAAAGGCCTGCCGGGGATCCGAAGCATGTTCGCATGCCTCCGCCGCAAGATGAACGAAGTTAGTCTCCGGCGGAATCGCCAGATCCGGATGGGCGTCAAGCATTAGCCGGAGAAGCGTCGTCCCCGAACGGGGTACGCCGACGATGAAGGGTCTTGGGGTTAAGGTTTCCTCGGAGTGCCCTTTCGATTCCCGCATCCTCCCCGAAACTGGTCTGGGCCCACCACGTCGAGAGAGGGATATAGTCTTTGGTGGTTCCTTAGGCTCACGGGTCCGAAACAGATCGGCCCAGAATCGAAGCCGGCGCATCTCACGCAAGCCTGACGCCATACGCGCTGGTCACGGCGGTAGCTCCGCTCGTCAACCTAACAGTTCTTCGGGTGGGGCGATCACCCATCGCGTCTCCTCCCGTTGAGCGGTCACTCCGCGAACATGTGTTGCATCCGTGGGCAGGATGGATTGAGCCTGTCGTCGGAGGCGAAGTGCCACAGCTTCTTCTACGACAGCAGCTCGATAAAGACCGCAACGCGCATGAGCTCTTGCAAGTTGACCCGTCGAGCCGATGACCGCGGCCTTCAAACTACCCCTTCCTCCGCAACCGTATCCTTCAGCCAGCGGATGTTAAAGTAGCGCGCGTCGTTCTCCGGTTCCTCCCCGAACTCGCCTCGTTCCAGGGCATCCCACATCTCCAGGGTCGCCGGGGCTACCCCTCTCTCCGGCCGGAATCCCAGTGCCTTCGTGATCTTCTCGCCGTCTACGTAATAGCTCCGGAGACTGTCGCCTCTGCTGCGATCGCGTTTTACGCCGACTTCGACCCCGCGGTGCTGCTCGAGCGTCTCCGCCACCCAGTGGGCGAGCTCCAGCACCCGGTAGTTCTTGTGCACTAGGTTGAACGCCTCGCCCCGGATCTTTGCGGTGGGAGCCGAGAGAAGGTGGAGGTAGGCGTCAGCGGCGTCGCGGATGTGCAGCAGCGGCCGCCAGACTTCGCCGCTGCCATGCACGGTAAGGAGGCGTTTGCGCCAGGCGTGCAGGACGAATATGTTCACCACGAGGTCGAACCTCATCCGGGGAGCGAGACCGAAGATGGTACCTTTGCGCAACATCACCGGGCAGAAGAGGGGCTGCTGTTCAGCCGCCCGGAGCAGCTCGATCTCCGCCAGCCGCTTCGTCTTGCTGTAGTTGGCCGTCGGCGCCACCGGCAGCTCCTCGGTCATTTTCTGGACGTTCACCTCCCCCGCCACCGACGAGGTGTAATACACCGAGCAGGTGGAAGCGAAGAGGAAGCGGATCTCACGCCGCTCCGACCGGGCCTTATCGGCGACGGCCTGGGCCAGCCGCCGCGTGGCCAGCACGTTGCTCTCGCTGTTGAGGTCCGGTGCGAAATCGGCCGTCGGGTCGTTTGACAACCCGGCCAAGTGGATCACGGCGCTTACGTCATCCAAGAAGCTGGGCACATCGCAGTAACGGAGATCCGCCTTGATCAACTCCAAACGCTCGTGATTATCGAAGGAGCTCCCGAACCAGTGGGTGTCAACCACACGCACCGCCTCGCCCAGGGCCAGAAGCTCCCGAACGAGCAGGCTTCCGATGTACCCAGCACCGCCTGTTACCAGAATCATAGTTGTATCCTCCAGGTTATCGGATCGTGGATACGTCGTGTAGTACCGTTACGCTCACTAGAGCAAGCACTATATTACTTTTTGACATCGGTTTGCGATACTCCAAGTCTGGGGTGGGTGAGCAACTTATTTCCCGGTGGGCCTGGTTGGCCGGAACCTTCCGAGCGCCTTCTAGCCTCGTCTGGGACGGCGGCGCGGTGATATAGGGAGCCGGCGCGACGGGTCCGCCGTAGCTCCACTACGGATGGTGTTCACGGGGCTAACTGCTATCATGAGCGCCGTATACGCGTGTCGTTGAGAGGACGAGCCGCAGGAAGGAAAGTGCTGTTTGCCTATCTTTCGATTTAACCAGGCCTTCCGTGGAGCACGGGACGCGAAAGCGCCTCCCGATGCCGAGCAGCAGGCGGGCGATACCGAGAACCCGCGAAAGAATACCCGGCGCCGCGTGTCCAAGCGCAGGCAACAGATCAAGAGCCGAAAGCAAGAACTCCGCCGACTCCGCCGTTTGCGCCAGGGGCTTCCCTCCGCCAGCGAGGGTGCAGAGAGAAAGAAGTACAAGAAGAGCAAGAAAAGAATACAGCAGGAGATCTTTCAACTGAAGGAGGGGATCCGGGCCTCGAGGCGGCGGGCGAACAACGGCCCGCAAGGCCGGCCACCTCCGCGGGCCGCAGACGTATCGGAGACATGTACGTTGCCCGACTTCGCCATCATCGGAGGCAAGAAGTGCGGGACAACCTCCTTGTACAACCTACTGACTCAACACCCGCACGTCGAGCCCGCCGCCTCGAAGGAACTGCACTACTTCGACCTCCTCTTTGACGAGGGCACCGAGTGGTACCGCCGTTGCTTCCCGGCGCCAAGGTGGGAGGACGGCCGGTGGACCATAACTGGGGAGGCCACCCCATACATAGCTTCTCGTGTCGCCCCCAAGAGAATGGCAAAGGTGGCCCCGCGAACGCGGCTGATTGCGCTGCTGCGAAACCCGGTTGATAGAGCGTACTCCGACTACCAGCAGGTGGTGAGGAAGGGCAGGGAGCCGCAGACGTTCGAAGAAGCCGTGGGAAGCGAGAGCTCCGAATACCTATCCAGGAGCGTATATGTGGACCAGCTTCTACGCTGGTCGGAGTTCTTCGCTGAAGAACAGACGCTCGTGCTAAAGAGCGAAGACTTCTTCGAGCGCCCGCAAGAGACCCTGAAGCTTGTCCATGGCTTCCTCGACCTGCCGTATTGGGAGCTCGAAGCTCCAGAGATCCGTAATAAAGGTACATACAAGCAGCAGATGGCTCCGACAACCAGGCAGCGGCTGGAGGAGTATTTCGAGCCTTACAATCGGAGGCTCTACGAGTACCTCGGCGTGGATTTTGGGTGGTAGCCTCGAATGGCCGGCTTTATGCCGCCATCTTCGTTATTGGTCCGCGCTGGGCACTTCTGGGAGCAGCGACGCGTAGGTTATTCCCTCTGATCGAGAGTAGTCGCTTAAGGCCTTTCGCACCTTGGCGCACGTGAAGTTGTGAGGTTCTCGGTCATCCTGGTCAACTACAACTCCTGGCCGTACACCCTAAGGTGCATTGATTCCCTATATAGGCTGGGGTACGAGGACTTTGAGGTCGTGGTGGTGGACAACGACCAGGCGACGGTGCCGGAGATTCCCTACCCCGTGCGTCTGATCCGCAACCCAGAGAACGTGGGCTTCGCGAGGGCCTGTAACCAAGGCATGATCGCCTCCGACGGAGTGTACGTGGCACTCATAAACAACGACACGCTCCTTGAGGGGGACTTCTTCGAGCGCCTTGTAAGGTTCTTCGACGAGAACCCGAGGGCCGGGGTGGCGGGGACAAGGGTAGTGGACGGTGGAGGTAATCTCCAGCTCACCGGCCGCAAGGAGCTGGGCTTCGCCTCGGGGCTACTGGGCCGAACCTCCCTGCTGACCCGGCTTTTCCCCAAGAGTCCGCTGGTGAGGCGTCTCTTCCCCGCGGCGGAGGAGCTGACCGGCCCGACGTTGGTTGACTGGGTCTCCGGGACGTGCATGATCATCCGGTGTCAAACTTTAGAGGAGATCGGGCTGCTAGACGAGCGCTTCTTCATGTACTTCGAGGACGCCGACCTGTGTCGGCGGGCCCGAGAGGCGGGCTGGCTCGTTTACTACCTACCTCAGATCGAGGTTCTCCATCACAGTGCTGCGAGCAGCCGCGGTAAAGCTCGATGCATCTGGTACTTTCACAAGAGCGCCTTCCTCTACCACCGTAGGTATGGCCCCCACGGCCCTCTGGGACTCTATAGCCTCCTGGTCCTTCTTGGGCTCTGGTGGAGGGCCATCGTAAAGCTCGGGGCCTTGTTGATCGAGAAACAAAATGAACATGGAATGAAAAAGAGCATTAGGGGAGTATAGATCCGAGCAAGAATCCCGTCCTCGACGATATCGCGTCTGCATACGTCGACGCAACGTTTCTGACCACCTGGGTCGGACAAGAATTGGTTGGGACCGGGGCGCCGGTCAAGGAGTCAGATGGTGTTGCTCGGGTCTTTCGGATGTCCGTCGCTGCCCAGGTGGGGCTACGCGGCGTCGGCCGGTTGATCCTGGGCGAGCTTTGCGAGCAGGCACGGGCCCCCGGGCACCGCAGGGGCGTGCTGGAAACAACGGAGACCTGGGGTTAGGTCATCACGTTCTACGAGGACTACGTATTCCACGCCGTCGGTCGCCGCGATGGCGACGTACACATGGCGCTCGACCTCTTTACACCACCGGAGACGGACAACGATTCAAAAAGACACGCTGTCCTCTAACCACCCAAAAGGCACCGCCTTGGGAGTCGATGACACTCCGCCGGTGAAGAGAAGTTAGCGAGCCGTGCTCAGTCGTCGCGAGCCGTTATTTGCGATACCCTCTCCGGCTTCTTGAGTACCAGGTAGATCTCCGAGCTCAGCAACTCGCTCCCTATGGGGCTGCCGAACTGGCTTACCACATCGAAGGTATCGGAGAGCGTAAGCCGCAGCTTGCGGTGATCGAAGCCCAGATGGGGAAAGTGGTACGGCAACCCCGGCGCGGCCTCCTTTACCGGTCGTCTTTTGGGTGGCTTTCCGACGGCCGCCCGAAAGACGTTGCCGGGCCGGGCATCGAACTCACCGTAACGCCGCGTCATCCTGAAAAGTCCTTTGAGCAACGCCAGGAGGAACAATTCGTTGGGCACCCCAACGACGGCGACTGCCCTGTTAGCCAGCAGGCGCTTTATCGCTTTTATAGCCCTTATCGTCTCCCGGCGCGGCAGGTGCTCGAAGACTTCCAAGCAGAATACGTATCGGAACCTCAACCCCTTTACCTCCTCCAGCGAGGAGACGAGGACCACGTTGTCTATTCCGCGAAGGTTCTGTCTTGCCTCTTCGAAGAGTTCCGGCGCCGGCTCGTAGCAGAAAACTTCCGCATATGGGAAACGCTCCGCGATTATCCTGCTCAGCTCGCCGTTGCCGCCGCCGAAGTCTAGAAGTTTGCCGGAGAACCCTTCCTCGAGTCCGTTCAGTACGAAGAGCGCATCTCGCAAACGCCACCGCTGTAGATGCCTCTTGATCGGGTTTTTGTCATTGATGGTGATGTCGGTGTATGACCTGCGCCTGTTCATACTCATTCGACTATTCGGTACCCGTTCGCGGCTCGCCATAGCTCCAGGGACGCGCGCCGCGCAGACTTCTCCCACAGCCGTATCATCGTCTGAAACAACACCTACGATCAGCTGTACTTCTCACACAGCGCCCGGTCCGCAATCTCATCCTCTACCTCGTCCATGATCCTGGCCTCTGCCCGAACACTCTCGCCCCGCAGCCGACCCAGCCAGTCGCCAGAGGGCCCAGCCTCGCCCACGAGTCGCTACGGATACGCTTCACCTTCCCGGATTCGGCATCTGTGAAGCTGCGGACGACTGCGAGGACTGCGAGCACGAACCAGACCGGGGTTGAGCCGGGTTGCCCGCTCTTTCGGAAGGTGATCAAGCGCGCGTACCAGTGGCCTTCGAGCGCCTCGAAAGGATGCTCGCCACCCTCGTCATTCCCTGCGTTCAGTCCGCTGGGTAGCGGGGTAGGTTGTCTTCGGACATCTTCTGCAGCGGCGGGGCTGTGCGATCCCTCTCGGAGAGTATCGGCGCGTCGATAGGCCATTCGATGCCGATATCCGGGTCGTTCCAGAGGACGATCCCCTCGGCGGAGGGTGCATAATAATCCGTGCATTTGTAGAAGAATAGGGCTTTTTCGCTGGTTACGACAAAGCCGTGGGCGAAGTCCTCGGGCACGTAGAACTGGCGCTTGTTCTCGGCCGAGAGCGTCACCCCCGTCCACTCTCCGAAGGTCGGGGAGCCGACCCGGATGTCCACCGCGACGTCGAAGACCTCGCCCCGCAAGACGGAGACGAGCTTGCCTTGAGCTCGGGGGTTCTGGAAGTGGAGACCGCGTAGCACACCACGGGCTGAGTAGGAGAGATTGTCCTGGATAAAGCGGTCGGGCAGGCCGGCCTCCTCGTAGCGCCGCGCGTTCCAGGTCTCCATAAAAAATCCGCGCTCGTCGTCGAACACCTTGGGCTCGATCACTAGGATGCCGGGGAGGCTCGTCTCGACGAGGTTCACAGGGCGAACTCAGGGTTCCTGAGCAGCTCTATGAGGTACTGCCCGTAGCTGTTCTTGCTCATCGTGAGGGCCAGCCTCTCGAGCTGCCCGGCGTCTATGTAGCCTCTCCGGTAGGCGACCTCCTCAGGGCAGCCTATCTTCAGGCCCTGCCGCAGCTCAAGGGTCTCTATGAAGCTCGCGGACTGCATGAGCGACTCGTGGGTCCCGGCGTCGAGCCACGCCATGCCCCTGCCCATCACCTCGACACGGAGCTCGTCGCGGTCAAGGTACACCAGGTTGGCGTCGGTGATCTCGAGTTCCCCCCGCCGCGAGGGTGCGAGGTCGTCCGCTATGTCTAGGATCTGGTTGTCGTAGAAGTAGAGACCCGTGACCGCATAGTGTGAGCGGGGACTCTCTGGCTTCTCCTCGATGCTAAGGACCGTGCCGTCCTCGTCGAACTCGACGACCCCGTAGCGCTCTGGATCCCTAACGTAGTAGCCAAAAACGGTCGCACCGCTTTTTCGGCCCACCGCGCTCTCCAGCAGCTTCCCGAAGCCCTGCCCGTAGAAGATGTTGTCCCCCAACACCAGCGAGACCCTATCTCCCCCCACAAACTCCCGCCCGATGATGAAGGCCTGCGCCAGGCCCTCGGGCCTCGGCTGCTCGGCGTAGGCGAAGTTGACACCCCACTGGGAGCCGTCGCCCAGAAGCTCCTCGAAGCGGGGAAGGTCCGCGGGCGTCGAGATCACGAGTATGTCTCTGATGCCAGCTAGCATGAGCGTCGATAGAGGATAGTAGACCATCGGCTTGTCGTAGACGGGCAGAAGCTGCTTGCTGACGGCCAGCGTGAGCGGGTAGAGTCGGGTGCCAGACCCGCCCGCGAGCACGATCCCTTTCACGAAGACCGCTGCTCCCCGAGGCCCAGACGTTCACCCTGGTAGCTGCCGGAGAGCACGCCCTCGCACCAGGCCCCGTTCTCGAGGTACCAGCGTACGGTCTTCTCCATGCCGCTCTCGAAGGTCTCCTCGGGGGTCCAGCCGAGCTCTCGCTCTATCTTGCCCGCGTCTATCGCGTAGCGCCTGTCGTGCCCGGGCCGATCTTCGACGAAGGTAATCAAGGACCTATGCGGCACGTGGGGAGAGTACGGTACGAACCTATCCAATAGTGAGCAGATAGTCTTTACTACCTCGAGGTTCGTCCGCTCGTTGTGGCCCCCGACGTTGTACACCTCGCCCACCGTCCCGGCCTCAAGCACCCGCATCACGGCCCGGCAGTGGTCCTCGACGTAGAGCCAGTCCCGGATCTGGCGCCCGTCGCCGTAGACCGGGAGCGTCTCGCCGCGCAAGGCGTTAAGGATCAGCAAGGGGATCAGCTTCTCGGGGAACTGGAAGGGGCCGTAGTTGTTGGAACAATTGGTGGTGAGGGTAGGTAAACCGTAGGTGTGGTGGTACGCCCGAACCAGGTGATCGGAGGCAGCCTTGGAGGCCGCGTACGGCGAGTTGGGCCTGTAAACCGTCTCCTCGGTAAAGAACCCTTGCGGACCGAGCGTCCCGTAGACCTCGTCGGTGGAGACGTGCAGGAAGCGAAACCCCAGGCGCTCCTCGCTCTCTAGGCCCTTCCAGTAGGCGAGCGCCGCCTCCAGCAGCTCCAGCGTCTCGACCACGTTGGTCTGGACAAAGGCCTTCGGGCTGTCTATGGACCGGTCCACGTGGGTCTCCGCCGCGAAGTTTACGATCGCGCGCGGCCTATACTCGGCGAGCAGTCTCTCCACGAGCGGGCGATCGCCGATGCCACCGCGCACGAAGACGTGGTCAGGATGGGCGGCGACAGCGGCCAGGGTGTCGAGATTGCCCGCGTAGGTCAGGGCGTCGAGGTTTACGATTGTGTAGTCCCCGACTAGATCGAGGACGAAGTTGCCTCCGATAAACCCGGCGCCGCCGGTTACGAGGATGGTAGTGTTGCTCTCTTCCATAGCTCCCTTCTTGTAGCCTGCCAGCACTTCAGCTTGTCAGCACTTCAGGTTATTGCTGACAAGCTGACTAGCTGACAAGCCGCCGAAGGCGGCGTGCTAGCTTGCTGATCAGCTTTACAAGCCCGTAATTTACTAGACGCGGGTTGGGGCCGCCAAGCCGGGTGCTTGAAAGGGGTAGCCTGGGCATGATACTTTGCTTACGCTATGGTCTCCGGACCCCACACTCATCTTCGCGCCGTGCGAACTACGGACGCTGGGGGAGGCGTCCCCGGGTCCGCTCGCTAGTACTCCAACTTCTCTTGAAAGGCACAGTCTAACTTTGGGCGTTCGGGCGCAGGAGCACAGGCGGGGCGTGATAAAGAGGTACGGCCGATGGTTGCCGGAGATCCCGAATGGGGCGATAGCCACCCTTGGCGAGGGCGACACCCCCCTCATAGAGGCCCCGACCCTCTCTGAGAGGGTGGGCGCGCGCCTCTTCCTCAAGTTCGAGGGGATGAACCCGACGGCCTCGTTCAAGGACCGGGGCATGACGGTGGCCTTGAGTCGCGCTCTGGCGGCGGGGAGCCGCGCCTGCGTCTGCGCCTCAACCGGCAACACCGCCGCCTCCGCCTCCGCTTACGCGGCGAGGGCCGGCATAAGGTGCTTCGTGGTGGTCCCTGCGGGCAAGATCTCGCTCGGCAAAGCCGTCCAGGTCCTGGCTCACGGGGCCGAGATCGTGCAGATCGAGGGCAACTTCGACGAGGCTCTCCGCATCTCCCGCCAACTGGCCGAGGACCTCGGCGACGTTGCCCTCGTCAACTCCGTAAACCCCGACCGCATCGAGGGCCAGAAGACGGCCGCCTTCGAGGTCTGCGAGGCCCTGGGACAGCCCCCCAACACCCTCGTGTTGCCCGTGGGCAACGCCGGGAACATCACAGCCTACTGGAAAGGATTCTCCGAGTGGCGCGAGGCGGGTTACGTTGACGACGCCCCGAGAATGCTCGGTTTCCAGGCGGAGGGCGCCTCCCCGCTGGTCGCAGGCCACGATTTCGAGAACCCGGAGACCGTAGCGAGCGCCATCCGCATCGGCTCTCCCGCTAGCAAGGAGGGCGCCCTCGCCGCCGCCCGCGAGTCCGGCGGCCGCATCGAGAGCGTTACCGACGACGAGATACTCAGCGCCCAGGGCCTTCTCGCCTGCGAGGAGGGCGTTTTCTGCGAGCCCGCCTCGGCGGCGGGGATCGCGGGCCTCCTGAAGTTCGCCCGCGAAGGGAGGGGGCCCGAAGGCACCGTTGTAAGCGTCCTCACGGGGCATGGGCTCAAAGACCCAGACGCGGTCCTGAGTCGCGTGGCGCTGCCCGAGCCGGTTCCGGCGACGTTCGAGGCGGTCGCGGGGCGAATGGAGGATGGAACTCGGTGATCTCCGTCCGCGTCCCAGCGACCTCGGCCAACCTCGGCCCCGGCTACGACGCGGTGGGGCTTGCGCTCTCACTGAGCATGAGGATTGGGCTCGACAGAGCCACCCATCCTATGGTGGAGGTCCGCGGCACCGGGGCCGGGCTCATCCCGCACTCCCCACAACACCCCGCCTACCGTGCCGCCCGCTTCGTGGCGGAGCTCGTCGGTGAGTCCGACGCCCACTTCCGGCTCGTTCAGGAGAACGCCATCCCCCCTACCCGGGGTCTCGGCGGGAGCGCTGCGGCGCTGGTGGGCGGGGCCGTCGCCGCCAACGACCTCTTCGGAGGCCAGATCGCCGCCCCCGACCTCCTCAACATCGTGTGCGAGCTGGACGGCCACCCGGACAACGCCGCCCCTGCCCTGCTCGGCGGCCTCGTCATCGGCACCCTCACGCCCGAGGGGGTGAGCGCGGTGCGCCTCGAGCCGACGGACCTTAAGGTCGTCGTCGCCATCCCAGACTTCGCCGTCTCAACCACCGCGTCGCGTCGCGCTCTGCCGGACTCGATATCCCACCGCGACGCCGCCTTCAACGTGGGCCGCTCAGGGCTTCTGCTCGGCGCTTTGGCCACAGGCGAGTACGAGCTCCTGCGCGTCGCCATGCAGGACAGGCTGCACCAGCCCTACCGCTCCCACCTCGTCCCCGGCCTCGAGGACGTCATAGAGGCTGCACTCGCAAAGGGCGCCTACGGCGCCTGCCTTTCCGGCTCGGGCCCAAGCGTCCTCGCCTTCTCCCCCGAGCTGGGCACCAGGAGGATAGCCACTGCAATGCAACTCGCCTTCGAGAGGAGGGGGGTCGAGGCCCGTTCCTGGGCCCTCAACGTGGACCTGGGCGGGGCCCAGGTCGAGCCGCCCGGCGAGGTGCCCGCCCCGAGCCTGGAACCCATGCTGTAGACCGCCTGACGGGTCTCAGCGCCATCCTGGCGCGCCGACAGTCGGACGCAACGTCAAACAAGAAGAACCGGGCGCTGGCGTCCCAGGCCCATCCGAGCGGAGCTTGTTCCCTCGAGGTCCTAGCGGCCCTCTATTCCCAACTCTCGGTGGCTCCGGGCGATGCTGGCGGGGCGAGAGACACGGTCGTCGGTCGCCAGCTCCGGGATGTACTCCTCCAGGATGTCAAGCTCGAGGTGGTCCTCTGGACGCCGCCGGTCACCCGACGCAGCCTGCCCTCCCACTCGCGCTCCGCCACGGAACCGGGGCACCTCGACGTCGTCGCGCATCCGGCGGAGCCTCGCGGCGAGCTTGACATAGCCATCGTAGATCTCCAGTTACTTGTCGTAGTGCCTGCGGAACATCTCGACCGCGGCGTCGCTGGGCTCGTCTACCCGCGTTGGGCTTACGTCGTCGTCGGGGTGTGGATGCCAGCACGCACGACGCGTGAACTCGTCGGCCGGCGGTGCCTTCACGGGCTGCGACGATTTTGTGTCGGGGAAGTTCGCCGCTCGTGCCAGTGTTTCGGCCTCGCGACCCTTCTGCCGGGTCTTCTCATTCGTGGGATCACGCGTCCCTGCCCCATCCTCGCGCGACCCCTTCGTAAGGAACCAGCGTCTCTCCGGCCCGACGTTCGCATCCGGAAGATCGGACTCTGGTCGCTAATCTCCCCCAGCGGGCTTCGGCCGGGGGCGATCAAAGACGAGATGAGCCAGTGGACCGAGCAGGGCGCGTCCAGCCCCACTATCGAGGCCTTCCCGGGCCTGAACGGCAAGATCGCCTTCGAGAGTTCCCTGGCGACCACGGCGAGATCCGCATGATGAATAGGGACGGCTCCAAGCAGAAGAGGCTCACCAAGAACTCGGAGCAAGATGTCGATTCTGATTGGGGTGGCTGCCCAATAGCAGGTACCGCGCGGACTGCCAGGCGAGGACACCGGGGCGTAGATGCCCCGCCCATCTTCGTGCTCACCAGGGAGCAGAGAACCGCGGTAGCGGTCCAAGCAACGGCGCCTGAATACTACCTATTCGCCGGGGCGAGGATAGAAGAGCCCCATGAGGCCATCCCAGGCTCGATCAGGCAGGAGCCGACGGGCGGAGATCAAGACCTTCGCCGACGGGGTTACCGTGTAGCGGGCCGGCGGGTGGACGGTAGAGATCGCGCGCTCTATCGTCTTGGCGACCGCCTCCGGGTCTCCGCCCAAAGCCGCCAGCGGTCCCCTCTCGTAGTTCTCGCGCGTCGTCCTCGCCACCCCGGCGGCGAAGCCGGCGTAGGGACCACCTCCCTCCCCCATCGAATCTACCGCCGTCTGCGCGAAGCCGGTGCGGATGAGGCCGGGTTCCACTACCACGACCTCGACCCCGAAGCCGCGTACCTCGAAGCGCAGCGCGTCGCTTATTGCCTCGACCGCGTATTTGCTCGCGTGGTACAAACCACCTCCGGGAAAAGTCAGCTTGCCGCCCATCGACGAGAGGTTGACCATCCTCCCGAAGCCCTGCTCCCTCATCCTCGGCAACACGAGCTGGCACATGCGTACAAGCCCGAAGACGTTCGTCTCGAATTGGCGCCGCACCTTCTCAATGGGGACGGTCTCGACCGCGCCGGACTGGCTGTAGCCAGCGTTGTTGATCAAAACCCCCACTGCCTCCTCTATCCTCTCAACCTCCTCGACAGCCCTCCGCATGGAGTCCTCGTCGGTCACGTCGAGGGGGAGCAGCCTGCACCCGCTCTCCTCCAGCGGCGAGATCGCCTGAACCTTGCGCGCCGTCGCGTACACGGTCCAGCCCCTCCGCGCGAGACGCTCGGCCGTCGCCTAACCGATGCCAGACGAGCAGCCGGTGATCAGTACCGCCCTCGAAACCCACCTCGATCTGTACTCGGACATTCTGCCCTCCAATCCTTCGTTCCTAACGACCAGCCTAACGATGTTAGTCGGGATTAAGCGGCTTCCGCTCACGCCGGGCGAAGGCCGTCGTCGCGCCGACGTAGATCCCGTCGAAGATCAAGATGGCCACGTAGAGGAAGGGGAGCAGGATCGAGCCGTCGTAGTCCGGGTTGAAGAGATAGAAGGAGAAGGAGGCGAGCGCGGTGCCGCCCATCTTGAGAACGGCGATCCAGACCGATTGTCCTCGCATCGACCCCCTGGAGTAGAGCATCGTCACGAAGAGGATAGACATCATGAGGTTCTGTCCGAAGGCCGAGTAGGCCCCGTCAGAGTCGTCGAACTGGAGTGTCACCGTCAGCACGGCGCCGAAGGCTGTAGTGAGCGCGAGAGCGAAGGCAGCGTAGAATAGACGCCTCGGCAGGGTGGCGAACTCGCGCGGACCGTACAGGAGAAGCTGGACCAGGATCACGACGTCGGACGAGAGCCAGACGACGTTCACCGCCCGCTGCGGCAGATCGTGGGGGTAGACAAACGCGAAGATGAACTCCCACGAAATGTTCGCGCACAAAGCCACCAGCGGCATCCCGTAGGTGCGGTGGAGGAGGCCCTGGCGGATGATTAGCAGGTAGGTCAGCGTCCACAGAACCCCGCTGCCCACCATGATAGTGTCGAACAGCACCCGCTCGTTCTACCCTATCTCGCCTCGCAACGACGAGGTCATGCGCGAGCTGGCGGATCGTTGAGGGAGGCGTGGACCGTATCGGTCGAGGATCTAGTCTTTCTTCATACACTCCGCAGCCGTCGCCCACTACGGCGGGGCCTCCGACATACAGGACGCCGGCTCTCTGGAAGCCGCGGTGTTCAGACCTTGCGCAAGCTTAGCGACCAAGAAATGTTTTCCGGACCGTTTGCAAAGGCAGCAGCGCTTATAGAATTGGTGATTCAACGTCATCCTTTCGTGGACGGCAACAAGAGAACTGGTGTAGCGTCCGCCACCTACCTGCTACGGAAACACGGCTATCGGCTGGCGAGGGTGACCAACGCACAGTTGGTGGAGTTATCCCTGAACGTCGCGATCTACCGGATGAGCACCGAGCAGCTGGAAGCATGGTTCGAGGATCACACCCAATCCGCTTGAACGTCGCGAAAATGAGCCATGTGCGCCTTGACAACCCTCTACCTTTGTGTAACCCTGCACGCACTTGCAGGCGAGTGAGCGAGGGGCTCTTGTCAGGAGTTTCCGAAGCGGAGCACAGAGAGGTCTCGGGCGCGGGTCTCGGTACTACCCGCCTGCTCACTCCTCCCATCCACCCGCGAGTAGCCACGGGTGTCGTCCTACCTGCCCTACGACTAATTACGTGGGCGGACCGGGGCGACGCCATCCG
>Ga0126308_10000090_pt1 | contig 21737 bp, 19 predicted proteins | sample Plot55_FD_92533 | JGI IMG/M metagenome (GOLD analysis project Ga0126308, IMG submission 92533) | Serpentine soil microbial communities from UC McLaughlin Reserve, CA, USA - Plot55 | ecosystem: Environmental > Terrestrial > Soil > Grasslands | place: USA: UC McLaughlin Reserve, Lake County... | reverse complement strand
TACGTCGACGACGGCGACACCCTCGACGGGGCCATAGGCGGACCCGGCTACGACTACTGCTACGTCGACGCCACGGTGGAGGCGTCCAACACCTGCGACCGGGTGGTCATCCGCTAAGGGCGACCCTTTGGGGCAGGATTCCAGGAGGGGCTTCGGCCCCTCCTCTTTTTTGGGAGCCTGAGCGTCGCATAACGCCCCTTCCGGGAGCTTCGGCGAATAATCCTGCCTCCCAGCTGCCAGCTTTCCACCAGAGGCCCTAAGAGTCTTTCTAAGCGCCTCTGTGGAACCAGGTAAGGCTTTCTTCCATCCGCTTCTCTCTCGTGTGCGGGCATGGCGTGTAAGAATCTACGGTGCTTCGCTAGAAGAGAAGCCCTATGGTGCCTCCCCGCTCGGACCCCGATACACGTTTCTCTTCCTATATGCAGCGATCACACGGTACGCTCGTGTTGGTACGGCGCAGCTTGGCAGGCTTACCGTCCAAGAAAGGGGCCTGCGAACACTGTCCACCCATAGCGCAGTTCTTGGGTCCTGTTACACTCACTTCCAGGTCCGTGGCGCGGGCTTTTGAGACTCTGGCGGGGCGGTCCGCGCCACGCCTCCTTTCTCTATACTCTGATCAATTCTATGCGGTCTTGGTCGGGAGCGGCTTGGCTGTAGCCGGTGGGCGTGAAGACCCGGAACCGGAAGGATGTCTTTACAGATTGGGGGTTTGATGCCGCAAAGATTATACGATGAAGATCCCTTAAGACCGGGCGAACGCGAGGAACTTGAGGAGGGTCTGATCTCCTTTAGCGACCGCGAGCTCGACCTTCTCGGTGACGTACGCGGCCTTGACATCCTCTACGCCGGCGCCGCTTCGCCGCTCTGGCTCGAGGGCCTGAGTCAGAGGATCGGTTGGGATGGTAGCCTCACCGCCATGGACGTTGACCCGGTATCCGTCTGCGAAGGACAAAAAGCGCTCGCGGACGCGGCCCTTGCCGCCCCGGTTCGCCTCGTCGCCGGGGACGTCTTCGAGCCGCCCTTTGGATCGTGTACCTTTGACCTGGCCTACTCCGCCGGCCTCTTCCACGAGCTGGACGTGCGCGAGAGGGCGGTGGAGGACGCCCTGGCGGCCCTCGTATCAGTGGTCCGACCCCGCGGCCGGGTCGCCACCAGCGACTTCGTGGACTCGGTACCCGCCGTACAGCTCGAAGACGAGCGGCTCCAGTCCGAACTGGCACGCGAGGTCTCGGGCGCCCGGCTCTACGGCATCGGACCGCCCGAACGGCTGGTCGCTCTGCACGAACCGCTGCTGGACGACGTGCAGTGGCGTATCTTCCCGCCTCGCGTCGTGCGTCATCTGGGCAAGCTGGTGCTCGCCGAGGAGGAGCAGGAAGGTCTGTCGCTCCTGCCGGCCGATACACGAGAAAGGCTGCGCGAACGCCGCGAAGCATTACTGGAGTGGGTCCGGCGCGACGGCTACACGCGGCCGGCCACCCTCTACCTCGAGGGGCTCGTGGCCGATGGTTGACCGGCGAAAATCATCCAAATAATGGGTGATGCGCGGGTCTCTGGCGTACGCCATCGTGGGATACATGCAGACGAGAGCGACACGCGGTAGGCGCACATAACCCTGATCCAACTCCGTTCCGTGGACAGATTCTATGGGGGACGTTGCTGCAGGGCCTCGAGATGAAGGTGAGGCCGGGAGCGAGCCTTGGGCTTGTCGGCGGCAACGGCGCGGAGAAGCCTACGCTGTTGTGGATTCTCGCGGGCCTCTAGGAGGTGGATGAGGGGGAGGAGATCCAGCGCCGGAATCTGGAGTCGCCTACCTGCCCCAGCACGTCGAGGGGGACGGGCACACCCCGCGTGAGGTGATCCGCGCGGCGCGCCCGGATCTGGCGGAGGTCCGGGACGAGCTCGAGGTCTGCGAGGTCCAGCTAGGCTCGCCCGGGGTTGCGGCGGACCTGCGCCGGATGCAGCGCTTCACCGAGCTGGGCGGGTAGGGGGTTCGAGGGCGAGGCGCGCAGCTACGTCCGGTCGCTGGGCTTGCATGGGGACGACGCCGACCGGCCCACCTCCGAGCTCCGCGGCGAGCAGTGCAAGCTCGCTGCCATTCGGGCCTGTCTCGCGAGCCGCCCCGATGTCTTTGCTGGACGAGCTCGAGTCCCACCTCGACGCAGCGCGCCGGGAGCGCTGGAGGCCCTGATTCGGGGCTTCGACGGGGCCGTCGTTATCGTCTCCCACGACCGCTACCTGCTGGATGAGACGGTCACGGAGATCGCCGAGCTTGAGAATGGGCGAATAAGGGCCTGGCCCGGTAACTACTCGGCCTATGCGCTGGCACGAGAGCTCGCGCTCAAGCGCCGGTAGCAGCTCTACGTTACCCAGCAGAAGGAGGTAGCGCTCCTCGAGGAGGCGACACTGCGCTTCAAGCAGTGGGCGCACAACACGGAGAACCAGAGGCACGCCCGGCAGGCCAGGGTCAAGCAGCGCCAGATCGAGCGGATGGCGAAGGTGGACCGTCCCGTTTTGGGGCGGCGGAAGGTCGGGCTCGGCCTCCGCGAGAAACGTTAGGGGCAGCAAGAAGGCGGTCGAGCTTCGCCAGGCGAGCGTGGCCTTCGGGAGGACTCGTCCTCTTCGGGGCGGATCTCAGGGTAACGCGTGGCGAGCGCGTCGGCGTGATCGGGGAGAACGGGGCGGGCAAGAGGGTACTGGCGAAGCTCCTCGCCGGCGTCCTCCCGCCGACGGAGAGCGAACGCTAGGTGGCCCCTTTATAGATATCTGGTACCTCGCCCAGGACCCTACGCCCCCGGCGCACGCGACGCCTCTGGGACTGCTGCGGGACGCGAAGCCGCTCTACGAGGACACGAGGCAGTGAACCCGCTCGGCCGATTCCTGTTCTGCTAAGAGGGCGACTCCAGCGCCTGGCGGGAGTCGAGGAGGTCCCGCGAAGAATCCATCTCCGCGCGCCGCGGGTTAGGCGGCGGAGAGTAATAGCACGTTGTCCGTTCACGGCTTCTGATAGCCTCTGTTTTTGCAAGCTTAGCGTCCCGAGGACAAGGAGAGATGCCAGTGACACGACCGATCGAACTCTACTATTGGCCAACCCCGAATGGGTGGAAGATCTCCATCTTCCTCGAAGAAGCGGGGCTCCCCTACGACGTGGTGCCTGTGGACATCACGGCGGGCGACCAGTTCGAGGAGGAGTTCCTCGAGATCAGCCCCAACAACAAGATGCCCGCCATAGTGGACCCCGAAGGACCGGACGGCGGTCCCATCTCCCTTTTTGAGTCGGGGGCGATCCTGATCTACCTCTCCGAGAAGACCGGCATGTTCTTGCCCCAACTTCCTCGCGCTAGGTATCAAGTCTTGCAGTGGCTGATGGTCCAGATGGGATCGGTTGGACCGATGCTCGGCCAGGCCCACCATTTCCGAAAGTACGCCAGCGAGGAGATCCCCTACGCCGTGACACGCTATACCGACGAGGCCACCCGCCTCTATGGCGTCATGGAAGACCGCCTCTCGGAGGCCGAGTATTTCGGGGGCGAGTACTCCATCGCCGACATAGCCATCTACCCTTGGCTCGTCCAGCATGAGGATCAGGGGCAGAATATGCAGGACTACCCGAACCTTGAGCGCTGGTTCGAGCGTGTAGGCTCCCGCCCCGCCGTCCGGCGCGGTCTGAAGGTCGGCGAGGAGCTCCGCCGGACGCTCGACCGCGACATGGACGAGAGGATTCGGGAGACGCTCTTCGGGAACAGGCGGCGCGGCCGACTGTAGCCGCCGGCTACCTCCTTAGGATTATCGTGACGGGGCCGTCGTTGACGAGCGTCACGCTCATCATCGCCCCGAAGGAGCCTGTCTCTACCGGACTGACGCTCGCGGCGCGCAGCCTCTCGCAGAAGTAGTCGAAGAGCGGCTCGGCCTCCTCCGGTGGGGCGGCGTGCACGAAGCTCGGGCGCTTACCCTTCCTCGTGTCGGCCAGGAGGGTGAACTGCGAGACGGCGAGAATCTCACCTTCGACGTCCCGCACGCTCAGGTTCATCTTCCCCTCTTCGTCATTGAAGATCCTCAGGCCCGCCACCTTCTGCGCGAGCCAGTCCGCTTCGGCCTTCCCGTCGCCCACTGCTATGCCGACGAGGAGCAGGAGGCCGACGCCTATCCCGGAGATCCTCTCTCCTTCGACCGTGACGGAGGCCTCGCTGACGCGCTGGAGGACTATTCGCACGGTGCCTAGAGCGGCTGGCGTCCCGCGTAGCCGGCCTCTATCTCGTGCCAGAAGGCGACCCGCTCCTCGGGTGGGTGCCAGCACAGAAAGACGACGCGCCCGGCGCGTTCGTGCGGGAAGTCAAGAAGGCCGACGTCGAGGTCTTTGAGGATGACGCCGAGCTCCCGGATGCGCTCCACCGTCAGGTAGAGGTTGTACGCCTCGACACCGTACTCGGAGCCGGCTCTGCCGCCCCCGTTCGCGCCCGCGGCCCGGAGGATCGGGTCCATGCGAGGGGCCTTCTCGCGCAGAGAGTCGCGGTGGCGTGCAACGTCCTGGAGGAGCATATTCAGGGTCGGGAGGAGGGCGTTCGCCTCGTCCACGGTGAAGAGCTTGGGGAAGGGAGGTTCCACGCCTGGGGTGTTGTTCTCAGCGGCCGACGGCCAGGCGGTCGGCGAGCATACCGGGGAGGCCGGCGGACCGAATCTTGGTCTGCGCCCTCCCTATGTCGTACTCGACGAAGCGGTAGGTCACGCGCTCGCCCTCGACGAGGACGTAGGAGGCGAAGGTGTCCCCGTCGCGCGGCTGGCCGACCGAGCCGGGGTTGACCAAGTAAGGTCCGTTCGCGCTCAGGTCCAGGGTGTGCGCCTCGATCACGGGCCCGTTGGGCGAGGGGGCTACGGTCTTGACGTGGGTGTGGCCGAAAAAGCAGATCGGGATGCCAGGGTAGCGGCTCCTCAAGATCTCTAGATTATCCTGCGCTGAAGCCGAGTTGATTATGTACTCGTCAGGGTCGCGCACGGAGCCGTGGACGAAGAGCGCGTCGTGGGTCTCGATCATGCGCGGCCTGGTCCTGAGGAAGTCGACGTTCTCGCGGCTCAGGTGCTCGCGGGTCCACACTACCGCCGCCGCTGCTACGGGATTGAACCAGTTCAGGTCCGTCTCCCGGTCCGTAACGGCCAGGTCGTGGTTGCCGGAGATCACCGGCATCCCGAGCTCACGCACCAGGTTGCAGCACTCGTCAGGGTTGGCCCCGTAGCCGATTACATCGCCGAGGCAGTAGACGATCCTGACCTCATCGGGCACGTTCCGTAGAACGGCCTCTAGCGCCTCGAGGTTGCCGTGGATGTCGGAGATAACAGCGTACATTTCTCAGGTGCGGCGTAGTTTATACGGTAGGCTAATGATTGCAAAGTCCCGAGTCCTGGCAGTCTCGACGCTGTCACACCGCTTCGTCCGGATGCTTCGTACAATCGGTCCAGACAGGCTGGTGGCATCGCAAGCGGGAGACGACCTCATGGGTTTCCGAGCGAAGAAGGTGACGGTGTGCCTACGGCCCCGCACTTCACCCTGTCCTCCCAGTCTGGAGCGTTGGTAAGCCTGAGGAACTTTCTGAAGGAGAGACCGGTGGTCCTCTTCTTCTACCCAAGGATGGTACCGCAGGCTGCACCAGGCAGGCGTGCGCTTTCAGAGACGAGCACGCCCGGGATATCCGGGCATGTAGAAGAAGCCCTGGGTGCGTTCAGAGCGATCAAGGCGTAGGCACGAGGCCCTGGTAGATCGCGGGCTGGAACAGGCGGCGAACACCTAATAGAATAAGCGCCCCGGACTGTGGGCCTGTAGCTCAGGGGATAGAGCAACGGTTTCCGGGGCCGTGTGTCGCAGGTTCGAATCCTGCCAGGCCCGCTCTCAGAACTCTCTGCAAATCGTGAGGTCCTCTGGAAGTCTTCCTTCAGGGGTTGATAGGCCCCACTGCACCCTAACTGTACCTTAAGGAGGGAGAGAACCCATGAGGAGATCGAGAGGAGAGGGCTCCGTCTATCAGAGGAAGGACGGGCTGTGGGTGGCCCGCTACGAGGCCGCCGGGAAGAGGAAGACCTCTACGGGAAGACTGAACGGGCGAGGGCGAACAGCGCGGCGCTGGCTAAGAACACGAACACCGACAGCCCGGCGAGCGACCATGCCAGCCAGGAGGCAGCGCGGGGCTCATCCAACTGGCTTCTCGGCCTTGTTCGCTTGTCCCTTCTGTCACGACACCACTCTACAGTGGGACTGTCTCCCAAGCGTCACGGAAAGCGTTACGAGGAGAGGTTCTCAACAGAAATGTTTGCCCACACCAGCGATCTACGAGGACGTAGTATCGCCCCTGAGGACGTGAAGGTAGAGGGTAACCCTACGGATCTCCCAGGAGCACTTGACCGAGATGTACGGGCTGCACAGGAGATACATCGGGGCCATAGAGAGGGCCGCATAGAACCCCCTACAGCGTGATGGCGGATAAGCCATGGCGGATAAGCCGGCGAGGGCTTGGGGACCACGTTGGCAGATTTGTTCTCGGAGCTGGATTGGGGTGCGGGCCGATCAGACGCCGGCTGACCATCGTGTGCGAGCGGTAGAATCCGATATCGTGACTCATGACAAGAAGGCGGCAGTACTCACCGAAGCCTCCCTGATCTTGGCCGCCGTCTTCTGGGGTCTCAACTTCGCTGCCACCAAGTACGCCGCCTCCTCCGTCCCCCCGCTGCTGCTCGTGGCGCTCAGGTTCACTATGGGCGGGCTCCTCCTCCTCTTCGTCCTGCGCCTCCTCGAACCCGGTAGCAGGCTCACTCGGAAGGACGTGCTGCCCATGGCATCCCTCGGGTGCTTCGGTGTGGCAACGGCCCAAACCGGCTTCACCTTCGGCGTGAGCCTCACCAGCGCCGCCAGCACGGGTTTGATCTTCGCCACGGCCCCCGTATGGGGACTTTTGCTTGGTGCCGCCCTCGGGCTAGAACGCCCTACTAGGAGAGGCATCCTGGGATTGGCGCTCTCCGTGGTGGGCGTGGCCTTCGTGGTCTTCGAGGGTCTGGGTGGCGGGGACGACAGCCTTCTTGGTGACCTCTTTGTCCTGCTCGCCGCTGTGTGCGTTGGGGCCTACGCAGTACTCTCGATGCCGCTCCTCGAACGCCACAGGCCGCTTGCGGTGGCGACCTACCCGGTCCTCTTCGGTGCGCCATTTCTACTGCTCTTGTCTTCGCCTCAGGCTCTCGGCCTAGAGTGGAGGAGCGTGGGAATGGGCCCGTGGGCAGCGGTCGCCTACTCGGCGGTATTTGCCACGGCCTTCGCCTTCGTTGGGTGGCAGAGGGGCCTGAGCCGCATCGGGGCCAACCGGGTTCTTGTATATCAGTATCTCATCACGATCGTTGGAGTTGCCTCGGGGATCGTCTTCTTCGGGGAGACTCTAGAGATCAACAAGATCGTCGGCGGGGCGATCATCCTCCTAGGCGTTTACCTGGCCCGGCGGCAGTGAGCAGAGATTGCATTCTGCTGCGTCAGGTCAGTCCTTGATCCCGCTTACATCGAGGGATGCCTGGAGCGGATCGGCTAGGACGACCCGGAGGGGAGCAGCTTCTGCGTGGCGTGTGGGGAGGGGATAGGTAGATGGTCCTTGAGGTGCTCAGGGTCGAGGACGAGGTGAGGTCGGGGCGGCGAGCGAGCATCTCTATCCGGCTGGGTTGAAAGGTCTTGGCCCGTGGTCCCGCTGTAGGACCGGGTCGCACAGCGTTCGCACCTCCTCGGCCAACTGTCCGAGTTGTCGGATGCGCTCTCTGAGCCGGGGTGGCCAGTGACCCAGATGGCCGAGGAGGTGCTCGGTGACCCTTTCGAAATTCGACGGCCTCGACGGGAAGGCGCTCACAGCCTCGACCGAGCCCTTCTCGTTGACGAAGTAGCGCTCGTAGAGGGCGAAGAGGACTGCACCAGGCACACCACGCACCGGAAGGCACAGCCGCTCACATAGAAGACGTCACTGGCTGTCGAGGGAGAGCCTAGATCACGGTTTGGTATGGTAACACCGATCCGGTTCGGGCCGCTTGAGAAGGAGAAGAACGTGGAAACCCCTGGCAACAAGCCGCCGCCCTTCGACGACCACGAAGGCGCAGACCTCACCCCTCCTGGAGAGGATTTCAAACTCTATCGGCACAAGGACGCCCAGAAGATAAGGACCAAGAACTGGCACGGCTACTACTGGGCTAAGCGCACCGAGGAGGGCAACTACGAGATCCGCACCGTGCCCTCCTCACTAGGAGAGCCCTCGGCCTCAGGTGGCGTCTTCCCGAGGGAGGGCTTCGAGGATCACTACGATGAGGTGAGTCCGTAGATGACCCTACGAGACTACGACGGAGATCCCCTGCCTCCCCAGGTCACACCACCTTCCTGCTTCGCCTGTCCGCCCTGAGCAGGGCTCCGGATCCCGACACCCCCCTTGGGACCGGAACCCTAGCCTCGGCGAGAACTTCTCGCAGGTCCGCTACGTGCTCCACCAGGAAGGAGAACCCTCTCCTCCGGTCCTGCTCCACCCGACCCTCCAGCAGGAACGCTCCCCGGTGGTGCAGGAGATCTCCGTACTCTCCGTACACCGACCGGAATATGGTCGCCTGCAGCAGTCCCAGCTCGTCCTCGATCAAGAGGAACCAGACCGGGTTGCCGCTCTTGGTCGGGGGGCATTGGAGGACCTCGAAGAGACCCGCAGCACGGGCACGGACGCCGTGCGGGAGGTGCCTCATCCCCTCGCTCTGGGTGACGCCGAGGCTTTCGAGGGCCGTGTGGTAGGGGGAAAGGGGATGGCGGTGGACGTTGAGCCCGAGAATCTCCCACTCCATGCGTTCCCTCTGGGTATCGGTGAGGGGCAGGTAGGCGGCCCTGCCCGACTCCCTCGCCTCCCACCAACTGGCCGGATGAGGGATAGGTATCTCTGGCTGGCGATCGTCACGCCGCTTCTTCGGAAGCCTACCCGCCTCTTCGAGAAACCGCAGCCGGTCCGCCTCTCGGTCGGAGAGGGCGTCCAGGAACCCGCCCTTGGCGAGGTTCCTCACAGAATCCTGTTCAACGTGGGTCCTCTGGTAGATGTCGGGCAGGGAGGAGAAGGGTTTCTTGCCCCTCTCTAAGAGTATGGAGGAGATGGCCTTCCCCGAGATACCTTTGCAGTACCTCAGGCCAACCCGTAGGGCTCTACCATCCTCTTCGACGGTGAAGCCTTCCCCTGAGCGGTGCACGTCGGGCGGCAGCACCCGGAGCCCTACCCTACGGGCCTCGTTGAGGAGCACCCTCGGGCAGTAGAAGCCCATCGGCTGGGAGTTCAGGAGGCCACAGAAGAACTCCGCCGGGTAGTAGGTCCTCATGTAGGCCGAGGCGTAGGAGAGGTGGGCGAAGGAGGCGGCGTGGGACTTCGGGAAGCCGTACACGGAGAACCCCTCCATCCAGGAGAAGATCTCCTTCGCCGTCTTTGGTGGCACACCACGTCCCACGGCCCTTCTCAGGAACTCGCTCCTGATCCCGTCCATGGCCCCGCAGCCCCTGTCCTTTGTCATCGCCTTGCGGATCCGGTCGCCTTCGGCCAGGGAGAACCCGGCCACCACGTGGGCGACCTCAAGCACGGACTCCTGGTACATCAGGATCCCGTAGGTGGGCTTAAGGACCTCGTCCAGCTCCCGCAGTGGGACGGAGTACTCCTCCAGGCCGTTCTTCCTCATCACGTAGGGCGTGACGAAGTCACCCCGGACTGGTCCCGGCCTGAAGAGCGAGATCTGGGCCACGAGGTCGGAGAACCTTCTCGGCTTCAGGCGGCCCGAGAGGTGCATCTGGCCAGGTGATTCGAGCTGGAACATCCCGGCGCTCCTGCCGGTGCGGATCAGCCGGTAGGTCTCTTTGTCGTCAGGGGGGGGGGAGAGGGGATCTATCTTCCTTCCCAGCCTCTTCGAAACTAGCTCCCCGGCCTTGCGGAGGGCGGTGTGCATCTTGAGGCCGAGGAGGTCCAGCTTGGGCAGGCCGACGAGTTCGATGTCGTCTTTATCGAACTGGCCCCGTAGGAGCCCCGGCTTCCCCGAGGGTTCCAGGGGCACGATCTCCGAGAGGTGGTACTCCTCGCCCCCAATGACCAGTCCGCCTAGGTGGGTCCCGGCCTGGTGGAGGCGACCGGTGAGCCTCCAGGAGAGATCGAGCAGGAGCTTGTGCCGTCGTCGATCCTGCAGGGGGTGGTTGCGCATCGCTGGTTCCCGCAGGGCCTGCTCCCAACCGGAGATCGGGTTGAGTAACCGGTCCCTGTCCTTTACCCGTATCGGCACGTGGCGGGAGAGGCGATTTATCTCCTCCGGGGAGTGCCCGAGGGCCCTTGCAGCCACCCTGACCGAACCCCTCAGGGACAAGGTGTTGGCCGTGGCCGCCACCGCCGCCCCGTAACGTTCGTACCGCCTGATCAGCTCGTCTCGGACCTCGTCCCTCTTCTCCGAGTCCAAGTCCAGGTCTATGTCCGGGGGGTCCTCACGGCCCTCGTGTAGGAACCTCTCAAAGAGCAGCCTGTTGGAGAACGGCTCGGGGCTGGTAAGCCCTAGGCAGTACGAGACTAAGGAGTTCGCCGCACTCCCCCTGCCGGTCACGGCCACGCCCCTCTCCACGGCGATCTGCTTGGCTTCGTGGGCTATGAGGAAGTAGTCCTGGAACCCCAACGCGAAGACGCACTCCAGCTCCCGCTGGAGTCTGCTTTTCACCTTCTCCTCCGGTCTCCTACCGTACCTCTTCCTGGCTCCCTCCACGGCCAGCCTTATAAGCCTTCTCTCCTTCGTCTCTCCCCCGACCGTTAAGGCCGTCGGTATGCGCACCCTACCCGTGAGCCTGACCGCCGCCCTCGAGCATCTCTCCGTGACCTCCACTACGTTCCTCAGGGCATCTGGACGGTCCTCGAAGAGCCTCCGCATCTTCTCCGGTGGCTTGAGGTAGAGCTGATCGGTGGGCCGGTGTCCAGGTCCGGGTAGCTGGGTCAGGTTGGATGCGGCCACCAGGATCTCGTGGAGCTGGTGGTCACGAGGGTAAAGGTAGGTGACCTCGTTGGTCGCCAGCATGGGGACGTTGTGCTCTTTTGCGAAAGAGGCGATCTTAATCAGCCTCCTCCTGCTGCCTGCGGTCCGGTCATCGGTGATCTCAACGAACAGGTGATCACGACCAAAGGCCTCCAAGAGACGGGCAAGGACGGTCTTCGCCTCCGACCCCCGGTCGGAGAGCACGAGGTAGGGGAGGAGCCCGAATGGGACGGCACCGGTCAGGCAGATCAGACCCTCGGCATGATCGAGCAGTAGGTCGAGGGGGCATAGAGGTTTGCGCCGATTCTCGGAGGCGCACCTGTAGCGGCTTATCAGCTTCGAGAGGGACCCGTAACCGTCTATGCTCTCCGCCAGCAAGACCAGGTGACCACCGCCTACCATGCTGATCTCGGCACCCACGATAGGAGAGACTCCTTGCTCCTCGGCTGCCCTAAGCAACCTCGGGACGCCGTAAAGGCCCTCCTTGTCTGTGAGGGAAAGCGAGTCCATCCCCATCTCCTTGGCGCTCTCCACCAGCTCCTCGGGCGTGGCCACCCCGAACCCATAGGAGAAGCCGCTCCTGACGTGAAGATGGGTAAACCCCGGATTCAATCGACCATCCCCACCAGAACCCAGTCGCCGGATCTTTCCCGGGCCAGATCGGCGACGACACCCCCGGAGAGCAGCACCCTGAAGACGAACCTGTTCGTGCCCCGCTCCTCGGCCCACCACCCGCCAACCTCCCGCCAGCGGTCCAGGACCTCCACGACCCACCGTCTTCGCCAGGTGCATCTCCTCCCCGTGCGAGGCCACACGACCTCCGCCCGCCCTTGGCGGATCCTCAGCTCCACTGGCTCCTCCGGGGCGTGAGCCGCCTGCCCGGTATGATCTCGCAGCTCAGACGCCCGTTTTAGCCACGGGGCCCTTAGCAGGTGCTCGCCGAGCACCTGCTTGGAGCAGGGGGTGGGGAAGAGGGGCTCCTCGAAGCCTTGCGGCCTCAAGGGGTAGGCGTGGATCTCCGAGACGCTCGCATTCGGCAAGGCTCCTCCTTCCCTCGTCCGTGGAGGAGCGGCCCCAGATTCTGGGGTCGAGAAACCTAGTCCCGCCCGGTATAATCGCCGGGTAGGAACGGGCGTCTTCATCCTCAAGAGAGCCTCTCCAACGACCGCTTCTGGTTGGTAGCCTTTCGGTCTAAGGGAGGTCCGGGGTGGGGACGCTCCTCCTCTTCTTCGCTTTTCTTTTCACTCTACATCCGCCAGCGCCTCCAGGTCAAGCAATTGTTTGACACTGTAGAGATTTGGCGCTAGAGTTCTCCTGAGAGGTTTTTCGAGGTGGTCGAGGGCTTACATCCCAGGAGGGCGAAGATCCTTAGGATCCTGACCCGAGCGGCGCAGGGCCGGGAGGTGCCGACGGAGAGGGAGATCGGCCTAGCGGTGGGCCTGAGAAGCTCCCAGACCGTCCACCACCACCTCCTGGCGCTAGAGCACGACGGCTACATCGAGCGTGGTCCGGCCCCCAGCCGCAAGCGTCGCCCGGTGCGGCTCACGCAGAAGGGCTGGGAGTCCGCAGGACTAGCTCCGCTGCTGGGCCGGGTGGCCGCCGGGCGTGGGCTTGAGGCCGTGGCGGTCGGGGACGAGACGTTCTCCCTCATCGCCGAGCTACTCGTGTCCGGCTCCGGAAGAGGCCGCTACATTCTGCGGGTGGTGGGCCGCTCCATGACCGACGCCCGCATCGAGGAGGGCGACCTCTTGATCGTCGAGGAAGACCCCTCCCCGCCGGACGGCTCAGTGGTGGTGGCGCTCCTTAGGGGTGGCGAGGAGGCGACGGTCAAAGCCCTGCGCAGGGAGGGGAACCTTGTGCGGCTCGAAGCCCGCAACGGCGAGCATGAGGATATAGTGATCCCCGCAGAGGACGTCGAGGTCCAAGGTAGGGTCGTCCACGTCATCCAGAGGATGAGCGGGTAGAGCTACAGAGGTGTGGGTTACTGAGAGGCCGAGGTTCTCGCCTCCTCATTCACTTGATTTATTTTTCTCTGGAGTGGTGATGATAAGCTCGATAATGGCAACGAGAGGAGATGAGATCCTAAAGGTCCTAAAAGCAGGACCCTAGGCCTCTCGGGGCGAACAGAAGATGGGGCGGCGTCCGACTTTAAGAGAGGCCCAGCGCAGCCCAAATTTCAAAAGCCTCCCCTCAGAGCCTCTCTAATAGCCTCCGTAATGTTTCTAATTACCGCGAGAAAGAGCCAGAAGGTTTCCGGGGCTGTGTGTCGCAGGTTCGAATCCTGCCAGGCCCGCTTCTTCTTCGGAAATCCCAACAGAAGCTAGAATTCCCTCTTCAGGTCACGATCCCACTACAGCTTCCTCTACAGTCGTGGAGGGAGAGTGGCGAAGAGGATAGGAACGGCGAGGGTTCGGTCTACCGGCGCAAGGACGGATTGTGGGTGGGCCAGTATAAAGTCCAGACCCCGTACAGGACCGACGAGGAGGACGATCAGATGAGAGCCACGTCCGGTCGAGCCGGGGTTTAGGTCGCGCACTATCGGGTACAAGGATGCCATTGGAGCCGGACCTTCGAAAAGGGGGTAAAGGCCGATGGACGGGGTGGCTTGATATAGAGTTCTCTGTTAGTTGAACACCACGGCGTAACGTCGTGGCATGGGCCAGCGAAGGCCCGATGGTCAGCGGAGTACAACTTCGCACCAACCGTCGGCTCCGCTGGCTTTCTGGTTCCGGGGACCAGTCCACCAACCTGAGCCATTGCTCGGGTGGGATGCCCGGTGGGCGTGCGCTTACGGACCTCAAGCCTGGCGGCGGGCACGGTGCCTGGAGCGGGACCTGTATCATGTGTGATAGGGACTGGGCTGCTCTGGAGGGAGTCGCCGTGGAGAAACGCTATTGCAGCAACTGTGGGAATAGGCTAGAGCCAGATGCTAGGTTCTGTTCGAGCTGCGGAAGGGCGATCCATAGAGGCGCTCGCACGCCCGCACCCGAGGACGTGCCGACGTCACAACTGCCGACATCGCTACCGCCATCGCCGCAACACCAGCCCCGCGAGGCGGAAGCACGAGGCGGGATCATGTGGCATCGCGGCGCGGGGGCGCAAGACGGGACTAGGTGGCCGCTGCTGGCGCTCGTGGGAGTATTGCTCATCCTGATTGCCGGGGAGATCGTGCAGGTGGGGATGTTGGAATCAATCCGGGTCGTGCTGATCGTCGCGGCGGTGGTGTTGGTTGCGAGCGGGGTATCCTATATCTCCCTCATCCGCCGCAGCGGTGGAGCCACCTTCCGCGAAGCCGTCTTCAACTGGTCGGTGGTGGTGTTGGCGGCTTTCGCAGCATTCCTGTTTCTCATCTCCTAGTCTGCATCCGTTGTCTCTCCACCCAACCACCTAGAAGTTGAGTTCCCCGAAGATGTTCTGGAGTCCAAACTACATCCTCGGCGTGGTACTCGGTTAGCACCGATCCTACGTCTGCGGCTCTCGGTCTACGGCCGCATCCTCATCAGTCCACTCTCATTTTCTGCTCTCCAGAGGCCGCCTTCTCAAGAGTGTGGCGGTCGGCCCCAATTCTTCGGCTCTAAGCAGTAGTGCCACGCCGCAGTACGCTGCCAGCGCGGCACCGCCGACGAAGACCAGGATGGTCGCCCTTTCCAAAGCCCCGCCCCCGGGACCCGCGAGCCAGAGCCCTCCCCGCGCGACAGAGTACATAACCGCTCCGGCCACGAAGATCTTGGCCATGGAGCGCAACAGGCGCCGGCCGTCCAAACGCTTGATCTCTCCTCGCATCGCTGCCAAGAGGGCGAGGGAAAGGAGTATGTAAGCCACGGAGAACGCGAGCGCGACGCCGGGGAGCGCCATCTTTTGCGAAAGCAGGTACGCGAGCGCGACGTAGAGCGCGAGCAGCCCAACGTTCAGGAGCGCGGGCGTCCTCGCGTTCTGGCGGGAGTAGAAGGAGCGAGCGAGCACGAAGGAGAGGGCGTAGCCGAGCAGGCCGACCGAGTAGGCGGTGAGCAGCACCGCGACCTCGGCGGTGTCTTCGCCGGTGAAGCTGCTGCGCTCGTAGAGGAGACCCACGATGGGCTCGGCGAGGGCGACGAACAGAACCGAGGCCGGGACCGCGACGAAGGCCGTCGTCCTGAGCCCAAAGGAGAGGGTCTCGCGGAAGCCGTCCGGGTCCCCGCGGACGAACCGTTCCGAGAGCTCGGGCACGAGGGCAGTGGCGATCGCGACCACGAAGACACCGTAGGGGAGCTGGAAGACGACGAAGGCGTAGTAAAGCTTCTCGACGCCGCCGAAGCGGGAGCCGAAGAAGTTGACCGCGGCCTGGACGCCGACGGTCGCCACCGTGAAGACGAGCACGGGAGCGGCCAGCCTAACTGCGGCGAGCAGGGCGGGATGCCCGAGGGTCGGGCAGGGTTTGTAGCCGAGACGCCACGCCGGCGGAACGAGCACGAGCGACATTACCGCGACCCCGAGCGTCGTCCCGAAGGCGAGCACGTAGATCGCCGCCACGGAGTCGCTGCGGACGAGCAGAGCGTAGAGGGCGAAGGAGGCGATGACGAAGAGGTTGTTCAGGACCGGGGCGAAGGTCGGCAATAAGAAACGTCTGTGGGAGTTGAGGACGCCCGTCGCCACGGCGCCCACGCCGTAGAACAAGATCTGCAAGGAGAAGACCCGAAACAGGAGGATCGCGAGGAAGGTTGCCTGTCGCGCCTCCTGTCGGGAGAAGCTCCCCGCCGGGCCCCAGGCGGTCAAGAGGTTGACGAGTGGTCCGGCGAAGACGAAGACGAGGAGGACCACCACGCTCAGGAACGGCAGGATCAGGGTGAGGAGAGCGTTTGTGAGGCGGCGAGCGTCCTCTTCCCCGTGCCGGGTGAGTCGCTCGACGAGGAGCGGGACGAAGATAGAGGAGAGCAAACCCCCCATAAAGAGCTCGTAGAGCTGGGTTGGCAGGGCGTTCGAGAAGGTGTAGGCGTTCGCCACGGCTCCGGTGCCGATTACGGCCGTCTGGGTCATCGTCCGGGCGTAGCCGGTGATACGCGATAGCGTGGTCGCCACCGACATTGAGAGCACGGATCTCAGTATGGCAGCCATACCGAAAAATGTTACATCCCGCGCCCGAAAGGTGCCTAACCGGGACCTTCGCGCTGTTAATCTGGACCCGACGGTTGTCGACCGGTTGGGACAACCCGGAGAGGGGAAGGTGGGTTGCATGTCTGAAGGCACTGCCGATGCCACGGGTGGCGGTAGGAATCAGTTCGTGTACGTCGTGGCGCCCGTGTCAGCCCTCGGTGGACTACTCTTCGGCTACGACGACACCGGCATCATCTCCGGCGCTCTGCTATTCATCAAGGACGATTTCGGGCTCACGGATAACGGACAGCAGATCGTGGTCGCCTCGCTGTTGCTCAGTGTCGTCTTCGGCGCCCTTTTAGGCGGCTGCCCGCTTCGTCCTGGGGCTGGCTGGGGGCGGCGCCGGGATGGTCGTGCCGGTCTAAATCGCTGAGTGGTCTCCCAGCAGCGTGCGCGGATCACTAGTCTCGCTGCAGCAGTTCCTGATCATCCTGATCACGGTCGGCATCCTCCTTCGGCAGGTCGCCAGCTCCAGCCCGACGACGTAGGTTCCTTCTTCCGTCATGGTCCACTGCACGAACTCGGGTAGCTCCTCCGGCTGGAACCGTACGGAGAGGTCGAGCTCAAGCGCGGGGTGCTCGAGACGCGGCCGTGCAGGCCGCAGGTGACGAGCAGACCGCCGCCGAAAGAATGCAACCAGCCCTCCGGCCCATAGACGGATGGTGCGACGACACCGGTGTGGGAGAGCCAGGCCAGAGGTGTACCCGCGTGCTCGGTGGCGTTCAAATCCATGCCGCAGTCGGGCATAAAGTCGGACGCGGGGTCATCGCCGGTACCGTAGCGCAGCGCCCGCACCCCGCGCCGGTCCGTCGTCGAAGACCAGGGACGTGATGCCCGCCACCTGATCCACTCTTTCCACCCGCCGGCGCAGCTCCCGTCTCGTCAGGGGCCTGCCGAAGAGGTTCGCCTTGCTTTCTCGAGTCACCGCGTCTCCTCCTTCCGGGCCAAGCAGGCGCCCGGCGCCGCCATCGAGGGTAGAATACCCGTGTCGGGAGAAGAGGGAGGGGCATGGAAGCTTACCCGATCAAGCTGAGCTACCACGTGCGCGACTACTACTTCGGGGAGCGCCTGATCCCCGAACTCCTCGGCAAGGTGGGCGCGCCGGGGGGCGTGGTGGCCGAGACCTGGGAGATCAGCGACTACCGCGAGACGACCGGCACGGTAGAGAACGGCCCCTACACCGGCCGCACGCTACACGATCTCGCAGAGGAGTTCCCGGACGAGCTGGTGGGAGAAGGGTGGCGGGGACCGCACTTCCCGATCCTGCTCAAGTTCTTAGACGCCTCGCACATGCTCCCGATCCACCTCCACGCCGACGACGAGACCGCCCAAAGAAAGCACGACGAGCCCCACGGCAAGACCGAGGCGTGGCACATCCTGTGGGCCGAGCCAGGCGCGACGATCCTTGCCGGCATAAAGGACGACCCGACGCGCGAGGAGCTCTTTGAGGCCTTCAAGGCGCAAGACTACGACTCGGTGATGCCGCGGCACGAGATCACGGTGGGCGACACCGTCTACGTGCCGGGTGGAATCCTCCACACCTTTGGCCCCGACACCCTGATCATCGAGGTCCAGCAGACCTCGGACCTCGGCCAGTTCGTGATGCCCACCGACCTCTACGGCAACCGCCTGAGCGAGGAGGAGTGGGACGCCAACATAAAGGCCACCCTGGACGAACTCAAGACAGATTATCTGCCCCGCCCGAACCCTGGCCTCGTCCTGGAAGACGGTCCCAACCGCCGCGTCCTCTGCTGCGCCGGACCGCACTTCGCCCTCGAGAGGTGGAGGCTTGCGACCCCCCACACGGAGCCCTCCCACCCGGATCGCTTCGTAACCCTCTCCAACGTTGGGGACGCGGCCGTGGAGATCGAGCACGGGGGCGGCTCGGAGACGCTCGGGCGCGCCGAGAGCCGCGTCCTGCCCGCCGCCATCGGGGAGATGCGGGTCGTTCCCGGTGCGGCGGGGGAGACGAGCCTCGTGGCGTGCTACGTCCCTGACCTGCGGCGCGACGTGGTCGAGCCTCTGAGGGAGGCCGGTTACTCGGACGAGGAGATCCGGGGCCTCGGCGAGGTCGAGGCCTAGCCGCCGGTAGAGTCAGACAACGCATCGGGAGGAAGCCTTGGGGAAGATAGTCGCGCTCGGCGAGGTCGTCTCGGACATCTACCGGGGCGAGGAGATTTCGGAGGTCGAGATGGGATTCGTCGCGCGGCCCGGTGGGGCGCCGGCAAACGTCGCCGTCGCCGCCTCCAGGCTGGGCTCGGAGGCCGCGTTCGTTGGTAGCGTGGGGGAAGATCTCTTCGGGGACTTTATCTTGCGGGCGCTCGAGTCCGAGGGCGTCCAGACGGGCGGCGTAAGCCGCCAGAAGCCGCCCACCCGCACCTCGCTGGCCTTCGTGGAGATAGCCGACGACGGGGATCGTGAGTTCACCTTCTACCGCTCCAGCCCAGCCGCCGACGAGCTGCTCGCGCCTGAAGACGTCACGGAGGACCTGGTCTCCGGGGCCTCCTTCGTCAACTTCGGCAGCATCCCCCTCATCAGGGAGCCCGTCCGCTCGGCGACGCACCGGATCGCGGACCTCGCCACCGAGCACGGCGTCCCTGTCGCCTTCGACGTGAACTTCCGCGAGCATCTGTGGGAGAGCCGGGAGGCCGCCCGTGAAGCCGTTGACCCGCTGCTCGGCCTCTCGACCATCGTCAAGCTGGGCGACGACGAGGTCTCGCCGCTGCTTGGCACGGAGAACGTCGAAGAGGCGGCCGGGATGCTGCTTGATCGCGGCGTTCCCCTGGTGCTCATAAGCCTCGGGCCCGAAGGCGCGTTCTACGCCACCAGGGAGTTCAGCGGCCAGGCGCCGGCCTTCGAAGTGAACGAGATCGTGGACGCCACCGGTGCGGGTGACGCCTTCCTCGCTGCAGTCCTCGAGCACCTCTCCGGCGAGCCCTTCGACGAAGAGCAGGTGCGCCAGGCAGCCCTGAGGGGCTGCGCGGCCGGCGCCCTAGCCTGTACCGACTACGGGGCCATGCGCGCCCTGCCCACGAAGAACGAACTGGAGCGCTTTATGGCCGGCCAGGCCGCGGGCTAGGCAGCCCTCAGCGCCGCACCTGGCTAACCTCGACCGAGACGTCGACCAGATCCGCGAGCCTTCGAGCTAGCGGTAAGAGAGAAGGAAGCTCCGTCGCGGCGTGCCCAGCGTCTATAGCTACTATGCCCAGGGAGTCCGCGAGCCGCGCGTCGTGGTAGTCGAGGTCCCCGGTCACGTAAGCCTGCGCGCCCAAGGCCGCGGCCTGCGGGACGAAGGAGCCCCCGGATCCTCCGAGGACGGCGACGCGCTCGATCCCCCGCCCGGGAGGCGGGTTCGCCGCGAGGTGCGCAGGGAAGCCCAGGGAGGCTGCGACGTGCTCGCTCAGCTCCTCGGACGACATCGGCCCCGGCAAGGCACCGACCCGACCGTAACCGCAGCCCTCCGGGTGGCCGTCGACGGGGTAGAGGTCGAGGGCTGCCTCCTCGTAGGGGTGGGCGGCCGTTGCCGCGGCGGCGGCACGGCAGGCGGTGTAGGCCGGGACGACGGTCTCGAGACGGATCTCCTCCACCTTCTCCAGCCGGCCCTTCTCTCCAAGGTAGGGGTTCGTCGCCTCGCTTCCCAGAAAGGTGCCCGTCCCCGGCGTCTGGAAGGTGCAGCGCGTATACTTCCCGATGATGCCAGCCCCTTCGTCTGCCAAAGCATCTGCTACGGCGTCCACGTTCTCCTCGGGGACGAAGATCACCAGCTTGCGCAGGGAGCCCCTGGGAGAGACGACCTCGGAGGTACCCTGGAGCCCGAGCGCCTCCGCCAGTGCCACCGAGACACCGCCGGGGGCGGCGTCGTAGCTCGTGTGAGCGGCGTAGACGGCAACGTCTTGTCGTATAGCCCGCGACACCAGATCCCCCGGGTAAGCGCTCGTATCCACGCTCTTGATGGGGCTGAAGATAAGGGGGTGGTGGAAGAGCAGGAAATCCGCCCCTTTTTCCCCAGCCTCGTCGAATACCTCGTCCAGGGGGGTGAGCGCGACTAGGACCCGGCTCGCCTCGGCCTCCGCCCTTCCGACCTGGAGCCCGCAGTTGTCCCAGCTCTCCGAGAGGAGGGTGGGGGCGATGCGCTCTATAGCCTCTGATATGTCTCGCACGCGCGCCACGGCTATGTGGTCATTGTACAATCCTCCGGGTAGTGAGCCTCGCCCGCAAGCCAGCAGAACTGATCTCCGCCGCTACCCGCCTCCCGCTACTCGCCGTACCGCTCTTTCTCGCCATCGGGTGGCACGCCGCGGGTGCACGCGGCGTCTTGTGGGGCCTCCTCTGCCTGTTTCTGACGAGTGGTCTCTCGCTCATCTACCTCGCGTACCTAGGGCGCTCAGGCAAGGTACGCGACCCGCGCAGCATTCCTCAGGCCGAGCGGGTGCGTCCTTTGCGCGTGGTTGCTGCGTTACACGCCGGGGCGTTCCTGATCTTGAGCCTCCTCGACGCTCCGACTCCCCTGCGAGCCGCCCTCCTCTCCTATGCGCTCGCCACCCTACTCTTCGCCCTCCTCACGCCCCTGACGAACCTCTCGCTCCACGCCGCCGGCGTCTCCGGCGCGGCGGTGTGCGTCGTCTATGTATTCGGGGTGTGGGGGCTGCTCGCGGCCCTACTGATACCGCTCGTGTGGTGGGCGAGGACGGTCCTCGGGCGCCACACGCAAGCCGAACTGGTGCTCGGCGTGCTGGTCGGGGGAGTTGCAACGTGGGTGGCGTTCCAGCTCATCGGCTAGGTAGAGAGACATACGAAAACGAAGTCTTGCACGCGGAGACACTGCGCTTTCACGGAGAAGAAGCTGGAGAGGAGGGGTCGTCGGGATGAACGGGCACAGGTTTCTGGTTACGAGCGGCACGGGCTCGCTCGGGAGCCGGTGGTGGACCGCCTGCGGGCCGCCACTCGCGAGGTCCGGGCCTTCAGCCGGAGCGGGGGAGACGGCAGGGTCCGGGGGGACCTGGCCACGGGCGAGGGGCTGAAGGCTGCCGTGCAGGGTGTCGAGACGATCGTCGCTGCGTATGCGCCTCGCTGCATCTCTATCCGGGCCCACAAGATGTGAACAAGCATTACATGTCTCACGACGTCGTGAGAGGGCTACCGTCCTCTATAAGCATGGGGCTATGCAGGATCCTGTATCCGGACTTCAGAGAACCCATCTTACGAAACTGTTCGAAAAGGGGTTGGAGCAACGCTCTGAGTGGGAATTAGACCGGTAAAAGGAAGTCCCCAAATGGACCTAAAAGCACCCTTTGGACGGCCTGTAGGGCTACGCTGCAGGCGCCTCCGAGACTTTTCGCACCGTTTCTTCTAGGCAATTCGGTCAATACTGACAGGAAGAGAAAGGATCAGAGCTCCCTATTAGGATCCCGCAACTCAGGAGGAGACTGGTCCTCAGGCGTACCTGATAACTGCCGGCGTTTAGGACAGCTCTATTGACTCGGAGTGTACGAACCCTAAGAATGAGGGCAACGGGAAAGGTGGGTGCCCTCAGAACGGCACACTGACTAAAGGAGGGCTTCGTGAATAAATTATTGCTTGTGTTG
>Ga0126308_10000089_pt1 | contig 21775 bp, 19 predicted proteins | sample Plot55_FD_92533 | JGI IMG/M metagenome (GOLD analysis project Ga0126308, IMG submission 92533) | Serpentine soil microbial communities from UC McLaughlin Reserve, CA, USA - Plot55 | ecosystem: Environmental > Terrestrial > Soil > Grasslands | place: USA: UC McLaughlin Reserve, Lake County... | reverse complement strand
CACCGGCGGCGCGGGTGGCGTCGGTGTTCAGGCGCGCTCGGCGGATCGCCTACCGCGACCCGATCGAGATCGCGGACCTGGCCGTCGACGGCGACGACCTCAAGGCCGCCGGAGTGCCGTCCGGGCCCGAGCTAGGTAAGATTCTCCGGGCGCTGCTCGACCACGTCCTCGACGACCCGTCACGAAACACTCGCGACCGCCTGCTCGCCCTCGCCGCCGAGACCCGGCGGGGTGGCGGCGCTGCCTCATCCCGCACCTGACTGCCGATGTTCTTCCGCGGCCGACAGCCCGAATCCACCGTGTGGCGCCGATTCCGATCCGGCCTCGACGGTTTCACGTTTCTGAAGGAGGAGAACCACTACTCCGCGCACGTCGTGGCGAACGCCGAGCGGGTGGTGGACCTCTTTCACGCGCTCACCGAGCACCTGCCGCCGGCGGTCGACGTGACGCTGGAAGACCTTCGCACCGACCGCCGCTGGCAGGGGCAGGACATCGCGCTGCCGGACGTGCGCGACGTGCTCGCGCGCCTCAAGGTCCCGCTCGCCTCGCACGGCGGAGTGGAGTTCTCGGTGTACAGCACCGAGGACCAGCTCACGCTGAACCAGCACCTCGAGCTGTTCGTCTACGCGCGGACCGACCAGTGGCTGTACCTGCTGGAGGGGAAGGGGCTCCAGCAGATGCGCACCGTGCGCACGAAGAGCTGGAAGCTGCGTCGCGGGGAGTTCCCGCCGGCGCCGGAGCTGGCCGATGCGCTCGCGCTGGCGGTCGAGCGGCTCGGGCTCCGGGGCGCGTGACCCCCGCGTGACGCGGGACGGACTGGTGTTCGCGGTGGCGGCGGCGGCGGCCAACGTGCTCGGCGCGGCGGCGGTGACGTCCCGCCGGCGGTGGAGCGTGCAGGCGCTCGAGGCCATGGTGGCGCTCGCCGCCGGGTTCATGGTCTCGGCGTCGCTGACCGACATGCTGCCCGAGGCGATCGAGGCCGGCGGACGCTCGGCGGCGGCGGTGGCGCTGGTCGGCTACATGCTCGTGCACCTCACCCAGCACACCCTGGCGCCGCACTTTCACTTCGGCGAGGAGACGCACGAGGTGAGCGCGTCGGTGAGCGCGTCGGCGCTGGTGGGGCTCATGCTGCACACGCTGGTCGACGGCGTCGCGATCGCGACCGGGTTCCGGGTCAGCGAGTCGCTGGGGGTGGTGATCTTCATGGCGATCCTGCTGCACAAGTTCCCCGAGGGGCTGGCGATCTCGAGCCTCTTCCTGGCGGCCGGCGCCTCGCGCGCCCGGGCGCTGGCGGCGGCCGCGGCGTTAGGCATGGCGACGGTGGTCGGCGCGCTGATCACCGACGCCGTCCCGGCGCTGGCCTCGCACGGGCTGGCCCTCTCGGCGGGCGTCACGCTCTACGTCGGCGCGTCGAACCTGGTGCCGGAGTTCCAGTCGAAGCGCGGCTGGCGGCTGCCGGCGGCCTTCTTCGCCGGCTGCGGGCTGTACGTCCTGGCGCGGACCGCGGCGAGGGTCGGCTAGTGCCTAACAAGCGCTCGCGCTCCCGCCCCGCCCGCGCCCCGCGCGACCCGTCGCTGTTCGCCGACGCCGACGCGGTGCGGCGCGCGCAGCCGCTGGCGGCGCGCATGCGACCGCGGACGATCGACGAGTTCGTGGGGCAGCGCCACCTGCTGGCGCCGGGGAAGCCGCTCCGCGAGGCGATCGAGAAGGGCACCGTCGGCTCCATGGTCTTCTGGGGGCCGCCGGGGAGCGGGAAGACGACGCTCGGCCGCCTGATCGCGCAGTACGCGGAGCGCGAGTTCGTCCCCTTCTCGGCGGTCACCGAGGGCGTGCCGCGGATCCGCGAGGTCGTCGCCGAGGCGGAGGACCGGCTAGCCGAGGGGCGCGGGACGATCCTGTTCGTGGACGAGATCCACCGCTTCAACCGCGCCCAGCAGGACGCCTTCCTCCCGCACGTCGAGTCGGGGACGCTGACGCTGATCGGCGCCACCACGGAGAACCCGTCGTTCGAGATCAACGGCGCGCTGCTCTCGCGGATGCGCGTCTTCGTGCTGGAGCAGCTCGCGGCCGACGACATCCGCGCGGTGCTGCTCGCCGCGCTGCACGACCCGGAGCGTGGGCTCGGCGGGCGCGGCCTGGTGCTGGAGGACGACGCGCTCGCCGTCCTTGCCGAGGAGGCCGACGGCGACGCGCGCCGCGCGCTGACCGTGCTGGAGGCGGCCGCGGAGTTCGTCGGCGGCGGCGGGCGAATAAGCGTCGAGTCGGTGCGCGAGGCGATGCAGAAGCGCTTCGCGCGCTACGACAAGTCCGGCGAGGAGCACTACAACCTCATCTCGGCCTATCACAAGGCGCTGCGGGGGAGCGACCCGCAGGGCGCGCTGTACTGGCTGGCGCGGATGATCGAGGGCGGTGAAGATCCGCTGTACATCGCGCGCCGCATGGTGCGGTTCGCCGTGGAGGACGTGGGGCTCGCCGACCCGACGGCGCTCTCGCTCTCGATCGCGGCGCGCGACGCGTTCCACTTCCTCGGGTCGCCCGAAGGCGACCTCGCGCTCGCGGAGGCCGCCGTGTACCTCGCCACCGCGCCCAAGTCGAACCGCGTGTACGAGGCGTGGAAGGAGGCGCTCGACATGGCGCGCGAGACCCCGGCCGACCCGGTGCCGCTGCACATCCGAAACGCGCCGACCGGTCTGATGAAGGAACTGGGATACGGGAAGGGGTACCAGTACGCACACGCCGTCCCCGAGGCATACATCCCGCAGGAGTACCTGCCCGATCGCCTGCTGGGGCGCGTGCTGTACGAGCCCGGCCCCTTTGGCTTCGAGAAGGAAGTAGGGAAGCGGCTCGCGTGGTGGGCCGACCTCAAGGCGCGGATGACCGAGCGTCCCGACGCGGACGCGACGGAGACCGCCGAGGACGATGACACGACTGACACCGGTACGGAGGAGAGCAATGCATAAGCTGGCGACTCGTGGGCGCTATCTGGCCGCGGCCTCGTTCACCCTGCTGGTGGCGGCCGCCGCCGGGTGCTCGTCGATCGCGAAGGCGACGTTCTCGGAGCCGGTCGTCAGCTTCCGGGAGATGCAGGTCAACGGACTCGGACTCACCGGCGGGTCGCTCGACATCGTGCTGAGCGTCTACAACCCGAACAAGTTCAACCTGGACGGGAAGGCGCTGACGTACCGGCTGATGATCGACTCGGTGATGTTCGGCGAGGGGCAGCTCAACTCCGCGTTCACCGTGCAGAACGGCGACTCGACCCAGGTGCGGCTGCCGCTGAACTTCACCTACGCGGGCATCGGCTCGGCGGGGCGCCAGCTGCTGAACACGGGCACGGTGAACTACCGCGTCACCGGCGACATCACCGTGGGCACGCCGATCGGCGACTTCAAGCGTCCGTACGATCGCACCGGCCGCTACACGCTCCTGCGCGGCTCGCGCTGACGCCCGCGCCGCGACTCACCGCACCAATTCGAGGACCGCACCATCCCGCACGATCTGATTTCCCTGTCGCCGCCCGTGGAGCGGGCGCTGCTCGTCGGCGCGCCGTCCAAGCGCTCCGCCGCCCGCTTGCAGGTGAGCGAGCACCTGGAGGAGCTGGAGCGCCTGGCCGACACGGCGGGCGCGGAGGTGGTGGGGACGCTCGTCCAGGCGCTCGACCGGCCGAACCCGGCGACCTACCTCGGCAAGGGGAAGATCGACGAGCTCGGCGAGCTGATCGGCCGCACGAACGCGTCGCTGCTCATCTTCGACGACGAGCTCACGCCCGCGCAGGCGAAGAACGTCGAGGACGCGACCGGGAAGCGGGTGATGGACCGCGCCGAGCTGATTCTGGACATCTTCGCCACCCGCGCCCGGTCGAGCGAGGCGAAGATGCAGGTGGAGCTCGCGCAGCTGGAGTACATGCTCCCGCGTCTGACGAGGATGTGGACGCACCTCGAGCGCTTCCGCGGCGGCATCGGCATGCGGGGCCCCGGCGAGACGCAGCTGGAGACGGACCGGCGGCTGATCCAGCACCGGATCAAGGTGCTGCGCACGAAGATCGCCGAGGTCGGGCGCGCGCGCGCGGTGCAGCGCCAGGCGCGGCAGGGCGCGTTTCGCGCGGCGCTGGTGGGCTACACGAACGCGGGCAAGTCGTCCGTGCTGCGCGAGCTCTCGGGGGTGCGGGAGGTGTTCGTCGAGGACCGCCTGTTCGCGACGCTCGACCCGCTGACGCGCGAGGTGGAGGTCGGGGACGGCTACAAGGTGCTGCTCACCGACACGGTGGGCTTCATCCGGAAGCTGCCGCACAACCTGGTGGCCTCGTTCCGCGCGACGCTGGAGGAGGCGAAGGAGGCCGACCTCCTGCTCCACGTGATCGACGCGAGCCACCCGGCGTGGGAGGAGCACCGCTTCGTGGTGGACCAGGTGCTCGCCGAGCTCGGGGCCCTGGACCGGCCGGTGCTCCACGTCTTCAACAAGGTGGACGCGCTCCCCGAGGAGGCGTTCGGCGGCCTCCGCGAGCGCGTCACCGCGCTGCTGCCGAACTCGGTCTTCGTGAGCGCCGTGACGGAGGGCGGACTGGAGCCGCTCCGGCGGGCGCTGGCCAGGGCGGCGCGCGAGACCCGTCCTTTGGCCGAGCTTCGCGTGTCGGCGCGGAACGGGGGGCTGCTCGCCGAAGTATACAGGGCGGGCGAGGTGCTCGATCAGCGCACCGAGGGGGAAGACGTCATCCTCCGGGCCCGGCTCGATGGTGCGACGCTCGGTCGGTTGCGTAGGGCCGGGGCGGTGGTCACTGTTTAGCGAAGTACAAGCGCGCGGACCGGTGGCTCCAGGCGCCGTCGTCCGCTACCCGGCGATCGTTCCGTCCCGACGATCGCAGGCCATCACAGATCGGTGACCAATGTCACGTTGCGCGCCCACGCACGGACTCCGTGCGCGGGGCGCCGTTTGCTGTTGTGACAGCGTGACTTAGCGATCCGTGGTCGGCACCAAACTTGCTTCTATCCGGGGGGCTCAGCCGAACAATGGCCGCCGGTAGTGATACGGCGTCGTTCGCGCTGGCCGTCGCGTCGGCTAGTCGTAGTCGCACCACGCGTTCGACCCTGTTCAACACGATAGTTCAGGCAATTCCGACGTGACCTCGTTCGGCCATTCATACGCGATCGCACTGTACTTTCTGGGCTTCGTCACCGCGCTCATCACGTCGGTGGGCCTCACCTACGTGGTGCGCGAGGAAGCCAAGCGTCGCGGTCTGTTCGATCCGTACGAAGAGCGAAAGCTGCACACGCGCCCCACCCCGCGCATCGGCGGGCTGGCGATCGCCTCGTCCGTCGCGCTGACCCTGCTCGCGCTCTCGGCGGGCTTCGGATTCTCCCCATTCGCGGTCAATAGCCAGGGCCTGCGCGCGGTGCTCGCGGGCGCGGCGGCGATCCACGTGCTCGGCCTCTGGGACGACCGGCGGCCGATGCCGGCGCGGTGGAAGCTCCTCGGCCAGGTCGTCATCGCGACGGTGGTCTACTTCGGCGGCGCTCGCGTCAGCATGCTTTCCCTCCCCGGCGTCGGGGTGGTCGAGCTGTGGGCGCCGATCGGCCTTCTGATCACGGTTGCCTGGTTCGTGGGCGTCACCAACGCCTTCAACCTGATCGACGGCCTGGACGGCCTGGCCTCGGGCGCGGCGATGTTCGCGCTCACGACGATGTTCGTCGTCGGCAGCATCAACGGCCAGGTCGGCGCGGCGCTCGTCACGATCGTCATCGCAGGCGCCACGCTGGGCTTCCTTTTCTACAACTGGCACCCGGCGTCGATCTTCCTCGGCGACTCGGGCAGTCTGTTCCTCGGCTTCATGCTGGCGGGAATCGGCCTGCTGAGCTCCCAGAAGGGCTCGACCGTCGTGGCGGTCGCGATCCCGGTGGTCGCGCTCGGACTGCCGGTGCTCGACACGCTGCTCGCGATCGTCCGCCGCTTCCTGCGCGGCCAGCCGATCTTCACGGCCGATCGCGGGCACATCCACCATCGCCTGCTCGGCCTCGGCCACTCGCCGCGCAAGGTCGCCATGCTCCTCTACGGGGGCTGCGCGGTGCTGGCGCTCGGCGGGATGCTGATGGTGAACAACGCCAACTACACGGCGCTGCTCCTGCTGATCGTCGGGCTCGGCGTCGGGCTGGTCGTGCAGCGGCTCCGGTTCCACGAGTTCGAGGAGCTGGCGAGGGCGTTCCGGCGCGGCCTCCAGTCTCGCGAGGTGATCGCCCGCCGCGTGCGCATTCGCGAGGCGAGCAGCAGGATGGCGACGCTGATGGACCTCGAGGAAGTGTTCACCGCGATGCGGCGCACTTTCGAGGACGAGGAGTTCCAGCGCGCCGAGGTTCGGCTGCGTCAAACCTTTTTGAACGAGACCAGCGAATTCCCGGTGCTCGACCGTCGCCTCGAGGACGACACGCCGGTCTGGGCCTGGTCCAGGAACGGCTCGGCGTCCGCCGACTGGTGGGAGATCAAGCTCCCGCTCCTGGACGTCGAAGGCGGGCGGATCGGATCGCTCGTGCTCTGGCAGGACGGCGACGCGAGCGAGACCAGCCTCTCGCACATGCACGCCATCGCCGGCGAGTTCCGCACGGCGGTGCAGACCAAGCTGCTCGCGCTCTGGCGCTCCAGCGAGTACGGCTACGGCGACGCTGTCGCGGACATCGACGTGGCGTACGTGGCCTCCGCCGGCGCGGAGCCTGGACGCGCACGCGAGTGGGAGGAGGGGATCGGGGCGAGAACGGGTGGTCGTGCGCGCGACGGATCGGAGGCGCCCCGCGAGGGCGGTGCCACCGCGAACGCGACCGCCGCGTAGCGGGCGCGCGGGGTAGCGGCCGAGCGGCTCGGCCTCGACGGGCGAATACTCGACGGGCGAATCCCGATCCGCAATCACTTGCTGCCGGCGCTCGGTCGTCCGAGAGCGCGCGGCCCGTTCGCTCCGATGCTCAAGCGATTTCGTGACCTCCTCACGCCGATGAGTCGCGCGCGCTATCTGGCGTGGCGTGCCCTGAAGGTCCCCTCGGCGCCTGTGTTCCGGCTCTCCGCCGGAGAGCGGCTGGCCGTGCGGCGCCGGCCGGCCGCCGACCTGGACACCGCCTACGAGATCTTCGTCTCCGAGGTCTACCGCTCGCCGCGCCCGATCGCGCGCGAATCGGTTCGCCGGGTGGTGGACCTGGGCGCCAACGTCGGCTACAGCTGCACCTACTTCCTGCGGGCGTTTCCGAACGCGCGCGTGGTCGCGTTCGAGCCGCACCCCGAGCACGTCCGGCTGCTTCGCGCCAACCTCTCGCGCAACGGGGCGCTGGATCGCGTAACGGTCCACGCGACCGCCGCCGGCACGCGCGACGAGGACGCGTTCCTCTCGGACGCCGAGACGGTGTCGAGCATCGGTGCGGGCGGCGGGACGGGCCAGCTCCCGGTGCGCGTCGAGGACTTCTTCGCGGCGGTCGGCCCCGAGCCCATCGACCTCCTCAAGATGGACATCGAAGGCGGCGAGTACGACCTCCTGGCCGACGCACGATTCGACGCCCTGCCGGTGCGCGCGCTGGTGCTCGAGTGGCACAAGACGCCGCTGCATGCCGACGCCCCGCGCTGGTGCGAGCGGCGACTGGCCGAGGCGGGCTTCGACTGCGTGCCGATCGAGGACGCGGCGCGCACCGAGAATGGATTCATTTGGGCCTATCGTGATGGCGACCGCTGAGGCGACCGGCGGCGCCGGCGTCCTCGGCCCGCCGGCGGCCACGGTCGCGATACCGACCTTCGACGGGGCGAAGCGCATTGGCCAGCTCCTGACCGCCCTCGCGGCACAGTCCGTGGAGTCTGGCGCCGCGTTCGAGGTCGTGGTGGTCGACAACGCGTCCACGGACGACACCGGCCGGATTGCGAGAGAGCACCCGGCGACCGGTGAGCTCTGCCGGCACGGTGTGCCGCTGCGCGTGGTACACGAGGGGCGACCCGGTCTCACGTACGCGCGGATCCGCGGCGTGCTGGAGGCGACGGCGCCCGTCGTCTGCTTCCTGGACGATGATACGATTCCGGGCGAGCGCTACGTCCAGGACGGCATTCAGGTGTTCTCCGATCCGAAGGTCGGCGTCGCGGTGTCGCACGTGTTCCCGGACTACGAGTCGTCGCCGCCGCCGGCGATCGCGCGCCGGGAGCACCTCTTCGGGATCAACCGTCACCTCGGTGTATCTCCCCGAGTCTGGAAGCCCGAAGACGGCATCGCCCCCACGCTCGGTGCGGGGCTGTGGGTGCGACGGGAGGCCTTCCTGAACGCCGTGCCCTGGTCGGAACCCGAGCAGCTCCTTCCGGACCGTCTTGGCGAAACGCTGCTGAGCGGCGGCGACATCGAGATCGGATACCTGATCGGGCGCGCCGGCCACCTTCGGACCTACCGGCCGGAGCTGAGGCTGGCGCATCGCGTGCTCGCGAGGCGCTTCGACACCCAATACGTCTGCAGGCTGATCGTCGGGATCATGCGCAGTGCGGCGACGCTCGACCGGAAGTATGCACGGCGCGGCCAGGAGCGCGCGCCCGGGAGGGCCACGTCGTTGGCGCGGCTGCTGTTCGCCGTGGCGGCGTCACCCGTCATCGCCGCGGTCCGGCGCGATGGCGCGCGCGACGCGCTCTTCACACTGGCTGCGGCGTGGGCAGGGGTCCAGGGGCCCTACCGCCTGCGGGTCAGAGCCGCCCGCGGCGGACGGTCGTGAGCTCGCCGCCACGCGGCCCGGTACGACGAATGCGCTGTGCGGTGCCCGGGCGCCCCGTGGTGCGCGCCGCCGCGAGCGTGGGCGGCGGTCCCGTGCACCGCCGGCGCCGGATACATTCCACTCCGTGAGCCATCCCCGCCCCCAGAGCGAGCTTCTCCCGAGCGAGGCCGCGGCCCTGTCGGCCGCCACTCGCGCGACGCACGATCGTGCGCGCGCACGGGAGGCCGTGGGCATCGGTCCGGCGCCGCTGCGCGTGCTCTTCGCGTCCACCGGCGGAACGGTGGGCGGCGCCGAGCGGGTGCTCCTCGACCTCATGTCGAGCATGAGGCGGCGGTCGCCGGCGTGGGCGCTGAGGCTGCTCTCGCCGGCCGAGGGTCAGCTGCTGACGGACGCGCAGGCACTCGGCGTCGCGACCCGGGTGGAGCGATTCCCGGCGTCGGTGGCGCGGCTCGGCGACTCGCCGGTGGGTCGCGCGGGCGGTCGAATCGGCTGGGCGCTGCGGCTCGCCGCGGGGCTGTTTCGAGCGACGCCGCCCTCCGTGGCGTACCTGTGGCGGCTCCGTCGCGCGCTGCGTGACGAGGCGCCGGACGTCGTCCACACGAACGGCCTCAAGATGCACCTGCTGTGCGCGCTGGCGGCCCCGCGCGCGGCGTCCGTCGTCTGGCACGTTCACGATTACGTCACGACTCGGCCGGTGATGGCGAGGGCGCTGCGGGTCTGCGCGCGACGCGTGGCGGCGGTCGTGGCGAATTCGGAGAGTGTGGCGGAGGACGTCCGACGGCTGCTTGGCGCCCGCGTGCCCGTGCACACCGTGTACAACGGAGTCGATCTGGCGCGGTTCGCTCCGGTCGGCCCGAGCGCGGACCTCGACGCGCTGGCCGGCCTTCCGCCCGCGCCGCCTGGGGTCGTGCGGGTCGGGCTGGTCGCGACGTTCGCGACGTGGAAGGGGCACGACGTCTTCCTGCGCGCGCTCGCGGCGCTCCCGTCCGACACGCCGGTCCGCGGCTACGTGGTGGGCGGGGCGCTGTACGAGACGGCGCGCAGCCAGCGCGACGTCGACGCACTCCGTCACCTGGCGAACGAGCTGGGCGTCGCTGGCCGGGTGGGATTCACGGGGTACGTTCGGGACACCGCCACGGCCATGCGCGCGCTCGACGTCGTGGTGCACGCCAGCACGCATCCGGAGCCGTTCGGGCTGGTGATCGCGGAGGGGATGGCGTGCGGGCGGCCGGTGATCGTCAGCGACGCCGGCGGCGCGCGTGAGATCGTCGCGACGTGCGCGTGTGCGATCACGCACCCCCCGGGCGACTCCGCGGCGCTCGCGAACGCCATCGCGCGGCTGGCGGCGAGCCGCGCGATGCGCGAGGAGCTCGGGGCCGCTGGGCGCGATGCGGCGGTTCGCCGATTCGACCGCGACCGGGTGGCGGGCCAGGTCGCGCACGTCTACGCGAGCGTGCGACTGGGCGCGGCGGGCGTCGCGAGGGCGGCGACGTGACGCGCACCCTGCACGTGACGAGCGGCAATCTGTTCGGCGGCGTCGAGACACTGCTGATCTCGCTGGCGCGCGTGGACGCCCTCCGCGAGCCGCGGCGCCTGGAGTTCGCGCTCTGCTTCGAGGGGCGGTTGGCCGCCGAGCTGCGCGCGCACGGTGCCGTCGTGCACATGCTCGGTCCGGTTCGGGCGAGCCGACCGCTCTCCGTCTGGCGCGCCCGCCGGCGGCTGCGGGGGCTGCTCGCCGCGAGGGAGGTCGATGCGGTGGTGTGCCACGCCCCGTGGGCGCAGGCGCTGCTGGCCCGGCCCGCGCTGGACGCGGGGGTCCCCGAGGTGTACTTCGCCCACGCTCCGGCCGCCGGACGGCACTGGCTCGAGCGGATGGCGCGCCGCGCCCGGCCGGCGGCTGCCGTGGCGAACAGCGCCTTCACGGCGTCCACGCTGGACGTTCTGTATCCCGGCGTGTCGCGCGAGTGTGTGTACCCGCCGGTCTGGCCTCCGCCGGCCGACGCGGGCGCGCGCCGTGACGCGATGCGGGCGGACCTCGGCGCCTCCGAGCGTACCGTGGTGGTGCTTCAGGTGAGCCGGATGGAGGAGTGGAAGGGGCAGCGGCGCCTGCTGGCGGCGCTGGCGTCGCTCGGCGCCGACGCCGACTGGCAGTACTGGCTGAGCGGCGGGGCGCAGACCGCGGCGGAGCAGCACTACGAACGCGAGCTTCGCGCGCTCGCGGAGCGCCTGGCCATCGGGTCCCGGGTGCGGTTCCTGGGGCAGCGCTCGGACGTCCCGGCGCTCCTGGCGGCGGCGGACGTCTTCTGTCAGCCTAACGCCGCTCCGGAGCCGTTCGGCATCGCCCTGGTGGAGGCGCTGTACGCGGCGCTGCCGGCGGTCACGACCGCCTTCGGCGGCGCGGCGGAGATCGTCACGCCGGAGTGCGGCGTCCTGGTCGCGCCCGGCGACGACGCGGCGCTGGCCGCGGCGCTGCGGGACATGGTGATGGACGCCGGGGCGCGCACGCGGCTCGGGAGCGCCGGACCGGCCAGGGCGATGGCGATCTCGGACCCGGTCACCCAGGCTTCCCGACTCGAAGCCGCGGTCGCGATCGCGGCCGAGCGGGCTGCGGCGACGGGAATCCGCCCGACGAGTGCGCGGCGCGGGGCGCCCGCGGTGGCCGGCGCCGGGGAGCGATTGCTGTGAGCGACGGACGTACGAGGGAAGGGATCATGCCAAGTGCATCGCAGGCCGTGGCGCCGGACCAGGCGCTCAACGTCGAGGAGCGGGCCAGGCGCAGCGCCGGCACGAGCGACCAGGCGATCTACGCGATGGTCGCGCGCGCGCTGGCGGCGCGGGGCGTTCGGGGGGCCACGCTCGCCGACGTGGGGTGCGGCACCGGCAACCTGCGCGCGCACGTCCGATCCCACGTGTCGCGCTACATCGGCGTTGACGTCGTGCGGTACGACGCGCTCCCGCCGGACGTGGAGTTCCACCGGATCGACCTGGATTCCGGGCGCGTGCCGCTGGCGGATGGCAGCGTGGACGTGGCGGCGGCGATCGAGACGATCGAGCATCTCGAGAACCCGCGCGCCTTCTTCCGCGAGCTCGTGCGGTTGGTGCGGCCCGGCGGCTGGGTGATCGTGACGACCCCGAACCAGAGGAGCGCGCTCAGCCTGCTCAGCCTCGTTCTGCGGGGGAAGCACGCCGCGTTCCTGGATGTGCACTACCCGACGCACGTCAGCGCGCTGTTCGAGGTGGACCTCGCGCGCGTCGCCGCCGACTGCGGCCTGACGGAGGTCGCCTTCGACTACAGCTTGCACTCGCGCGTCCCGGGGACCGCGATCATCTACCCGCGACTGCTCGCCCGCCTGTTTCCGCGAGCGCTGTCGGACAACCTGATGATCGTCGGGCGGAAGGGAGGCGCGGCGCCAACCGCGGGGGCGGGCGAATGACTTCGATCGCGTTGTGCATCTTCGCGTTCTTCCTCGGGGTCGCCGGAGGACGTCGCTCTCTGGTCACGGGCGTCGGATGCGTGCTGGCGGTTGGGTACCCGTACGGCATCTTGCGCGCGAACATTCTCCAGCCGTTCTCGCACTTCATTTTCGACTCGGCCGTCGTGGGGCTGTACGTCTCCCAGCTTCAGCGGCCGCTCACCCTGGTGCAGCGGCGGCGGATCCGTGAGCTGCGGAGCTGGTTCATCGCGCTGATCGGGTGGCCGGTGCTGCTGACGCTGCTCCCGGTGCAGGACTATCTGGTGCAGCTCGCCGGCCTGCGCGGGAACGTGTTCCTCCTCGGGTTCGTCCTGCTGGGCGCGCTCATGACCGCGGACGAGCTGGTGGAGCTGACCACGTGGCTGGCGGTACTGAACCTGGCGGCGTTCGGGTTCGCCGTCGCGGAGTACTTCGTCGGCATCGAGCCCTTCTTTCCGAGGAGCAGCGTCACGGAGATCATGTACGCGAGCCTCGACATCTACACGAGCTCGGGGGCGCAGTACCGCATCCCGGCCACCTTCTCGAGCGCGCACGCGTACGCGGGCACCATGGCCATGACGTCCACCGTCTTCTTCGGGGCGCTGAACGCGGGCGGTCGACTGGGACGCCGCTCCCCGCTGGTGCTGGCGGCGCTGCTCGCGTCGCTCGTCGGGATCTTCATGGCCGGCGCGCGGTCGCCGGTGGTCGTGATTGGCCTGGTGATCCTCTACGTGATCCTGTTCGGCGGGCTGCGGATCTCGACGGCGGTGCTGGGACTCGTGCTGGCCGGGACCGTGGGCTTCGTCGTGCTCCGCACGGAGCGACTTCAGCGCTTCCTGAGCCTGAACGAGACGGACTACGTCTCGACGCGCGTCGAGAGCAGTCTGAACGTCACGTTCCTCGACCTGGCGGAGCAGTACCCCATGGGGAACGGCATCGGCGGCGGGGGTACGAGCATCCCGTACTTCCTGGCCGACAGGGTGCGCGACCGCGTCGGCATGGAGAACGAGTACGCGCGAATCATGCTGGAGCAGGGGCTGCCCGGACTGCTCATGTGGGTCGCGTTCCTGCTGTCGATGCTGCTGCGTTCCTACCCGCGCCGCCGCGACGACACGCGACTCGCCCGGCGGCTGATATGGGTGTACTGCGTGATCAGCTTCGCCACCGCCTTCATCGGAACGGGGCTGCTGGCGTCCATCCCCGGGTCGGCGCTGCTGCTGATGTTCCTGGGCTTCATCTCGCCCGGCGGCGAGAGGCTCGGGATGGCCGCCGGCCCGGTCGGCGCCGCGTCGGCGGCGCCCGCGCCGCCGGCGCTGCGACGTTATGCGACCTGACGTGTCCGCCGCGCGCGGGCCGGCGTGGGTGCTGGTGGCGGGAGGCTTCCACCAGCGCGGCGGCATGGACAAGGCGAACGCGGCCCTCGCCGACCTGCTGTCGGAGCGGGGGTGCCGGGTCGAGCTGGTCGCCCACCACTTCGACCCGGAGTACGCCGACGAGCGCCGATTCGTGCCGCACGCGGTGCCACGTCCGGCGGGGTCCTTCCTGCTCGGCGAGCTGCTGCTCGAGCGTCGGGGGCGAGCGGTCGCCGCGGCGGCCTCGGCGCGGCCTGGCGGCGCGCGCGTCGTGGTGAACGGCGGGAACTGCCTCTGGGACGACGTGAACTGGGTGCACAGCGTGCACCACGCCTGGCCGGCGTTCGACGCGGGCGCACCGCTCTGGTTCAGGGCGAAGAATCGCGGCGTCAAGGCCTGGGCGAGGCGCCGCGAGCGCGCCGCCATCACCGCGGCGCGCGTGGTGGTCGTGAACTCGGAGCGAACGCGCCGCGACGTGGTGGAGCACCTGGGCGTCGACCCCGCGCGAACGCGTCTGGTCTACCTCGGCGCCGACCCCGATTGGGGCGCGCCGTCGCCTGACGAGCGCGCCGCCGCCCGCGCCTGGATCGGGGCCGCGCCGGGCCAGCCGGTGGTGGCGTTCGTGGGCGCGCTGAGCCACGACCGCAACAAGGGGCTCGACACTCTGTGGCGCGCCTGGACCGCGCTCTCGACCGCCGGCGGCGGCTGGGACGCGCTCCTCGTCGTGGCGGGTGGCGGGAGCGGCGTCGCCGGATGGCAGGCCGCCGCGGACGCGGCGGGGCTCCGCGACCGGGTGCGCTTCCTCGGCTTCACCCCGCGCGTGCGGGAGCTGCTGGCGGCGGCGGACCTGCTGGTGAGTCCGGCGCGATACGAGGCGTACGGACTGAACGTGCAGGAGGCGGTGTGCCGGGGTGTGCCGGCCATCGTGAGCGCGACCGCCGGGATCGCCGAGCGCTACCCCGCCGAGCTGTCGCCGATGGTGCTGGCGGACCCGGAGGACGCGCGGGAGCTGGCTGTGCGGCTGCTGGCGTGGCGGGAGCGCGCCGCCGAGTGGCGACGCCGCTTCGAGCCGTTCGCCGGCCAGCTGCGGGCGTACGGCTGGCGCGACATGGCGGCAGACTTCGTGGACGCTGTCTCGCCGGACGTGGGCGGCGCCGCGGAGCGCGGCGAGCGCGCCGCGGCGGGTGCGGCGCGGTGAGCCGCTGCCTGATCGTCGGCGAGGTGGCGCAGGCGCACGACGGCAGCCTGGGCACGGCGCACGCGTTCGTCGACGCCGTCGCGGCGGCGGGCGCGGACGCCGTGAAGTTCCAGACCCACATTGCCGCCGCGGAGAGTACGCCCTCCGAGCCGTGGCGGGTGAAGTTCAGCCCGCAGGACGCGACGCGTTATGCGTACTGGCGGCGGATGGAGTTCACCGAGGAGCAGTGGCTCGGGCTCAAGCGTCACGCCGACGAGCGCGCGCTGCGCTTCCTCAGCTCCCCGTTCTCGATGGAGGCGGTGGAGCTGCTCGCGCGCGTGGGAGTGGCGGCGTGGAAGGTGGCGTCCGGGGAGATCGGCAACAGCGCGATGCTCGACCGCATGGCGGCGACCGGGCTCCCGATCTACCTCTCGACCGGGATGAGCCCGATCGCCGAGGTGGACCGCGCCGTGGCGCTGGTGCGCGCGCGCGGGCTGCCCCTCACCGTGATGCAGGCGACGTCGGCCTACCCGTGCCCGCCGGAGAAGGTGGGGCTCAACCTGATTCCGTTCTACCGCGAGCGCTACGGCTGCGACGTGGGACTCTCGGACCACTCGGGGACCATCTACGCCGGGCTGGCCGCCGCGACGTTAGGCCTGGACGTGCTGGAGGTGCACGTAACGTTCAGCCGCCAGATGTTCGGCCCGGACGTGAAGGCCTCGGTGACGTTCGAGGAGCTGCGGCAGCTCGTCGAGGGAGTCCGCTTCATCGAGCGCGCGCTGGCGTCGCCGGTGGACAAGGACGCCGCGGCCGCCGAGCTGTCGCCGCTGCGGAACATGTTCATGAAGAGCGTGGTCGCGCGGGAGGCGCTGCCGGCGGGCACGGTGCTCGCCGAGCGGCACCTGGCGGCGAAGAAGCCCGGCACCGGCATTCCCGCCGCGCGGCTTCCCGAGCTGGTCAACCGACGCCTGCGCCGCGCGGTCGGCGCCGACGCGCTGCTCTCGGAGGACGACCTTGAGTAAGCGCGGCCGGCGGGACGGCGCGCGGGCGCGTCGGCGGGTGGCCGTCGTGCTGGTCGACCGCGCCAACTACGGACGGCTCAAGCCAGTGATGCGGGCGATCGCCGACTCGCCGGCGCTGGAGCTGTGCGTGATCGCCGCCGGCACCATGGTGCTGGAGCGCTTCGGCAAGCCGGTGGACGTGGTGCGCGCGGACGGCTTCCCGGTGGACGGCGAGATCTACATCGAGCTCGAGGGCTCGACGCCGGCGACGATGGCGAAGTCGGTGGGGTTCGGCGTGGTGGAGTTCGCGAGCGAGTTCCAGCGCATCCGCCCCGACCTGGTGGTGGTCATCGGCGACCGGTACGAGGCGCTCGCGGCGGCGCTCGCGGCGGCGTACATGAACCTCTGCACGGTGCATCTGCAGGGCGGGGAAGTGTCCGGCTCGATCGACGAGAGCGCGCGGCACGCGATCACCAAGCTCTCGCACTACCACGTGCCGAGCACCCGCCGCTCGGCCGACTACCTCGTCCGCATGGGCGAGCGGCCGGAGACCATCCTCACCGTGGGCTGCCCGAGCAGCGACATCGCGCGGCAGTTCGACCGCACGCTGACGCCCGACGTTGTGAACCGCGCCGGCGGGGGCGGCTTCATCGACGTGACGAAGCCGTTCCTGCTGGTGGTGTTCCATCCGACGACGACCGAGTACGGCGACGAGCGGCACCAGATCGAGGAGCTGCTCTCGGCGCTCCAGGACGTGTCGATCCAGACCATCCTGCTCTGGCCCAACATCGACGCCGGGTCGGACCACATCGCCAAGGCCATCCGCCGCTTCCGCGAGCATCACCGGCCGGGCTGGCTGCACACGCTGACGAACCTGACGCCGGAGAACTACCTGAGAGTGCTCTCGAACGCCGCCTGCGCGGTGGGGAACTCCAGCAGCTTCGTGCGCGACGCGAGCTACTTCGGCACGCCGGTGGTGCTGGTGGGTCACCGGCAGGAAGGGCGCGAGACGGACGAGCACGTGACGCCGGTCGAGCCGCGGGCGGTGGAGATCGCGACGGCGATCAGGGCGCAGCTCGGGCACGGCCGCTACGCGCCCAGCACGCTCTACGGCGACGGCTACGTGTCCGAGCGCGTTGCGCGGGCGCTGGCCGAGATCGACCCGTACGTCCAGAAGCGGCTCGCGTACGTCGAGGACCGGCCGGCGGGGGTGGCGTCGTGAGCGGCGGCGGCGCCGCGCGCCCGGTGCTGGTCTACTCGGGCCCCGTGGAAGCGCACGAGGCGCTGCGCGAGACGGCGGGCGGCGCCATGGACGTCGTGCGCGTCGAGCCCGAGCCCGCCGCGGTCTCCGAGGCGCTGCGCGGCGCGACGGCGTTCCTGGACGCGTCGATGAAGGTGCGTGTGGGCGCGCCGATGGTGGACGCGGCGCCGCACCTCAAGGTCGTCGCCGTGGCCGCCACCGGCGCCGACCACATCGACGCCGAGGCACTCGGCCGGCGCGGCATCCCGCTCTACACGCTGCGCGGACAGACGGAGGTGCTGCGCAACCTCACGCCGGCGGCGGAGCTCTCGTGGCTGCTGCTCATGGCCTGCGCGCGCCAGCTGCGCGGCGCGGTGGAGCACGTGATCGACGGCGGCTGGGACCGCGCGAGCTTCCCCGGCATCATGCTGCGCGGCACGACGCTGGGCGTGGTCGGGGTGGGGCGCATCGGGACGTGGATGACGCGCTACGCCACCGCGTTCGGGATGACGTGCCTGGGCTACGATCCGCACGCCGCGTCGTGGCCGGACGGGGTGGAGCGCACTTCGCTCGAGGATCTGCTGGCGCGCGCGGACTTCGTGGGGCTGCACGTGCCGCTCACCAAGGAGAACGCGGGCTTCTTCGACCGCGCCTGCTTCGAGCGCATGAAGCCCGGGGCGGTGTTCGTGAACACGTCCCGCGGCGACCTGACCGACGAGCAGGCGCTGCTCGACGGACTGCGCAGCGGCCGAATCGCCGCGGCGGGGCTGGACGTGCTGAAGGGGGAGCCGGACGTCGCGGACCACCCGCTGCGGCAGTACGCGCTCACGCACCCCAACCTGATCATCACGCCCCACATCGGCGGCTTCAGCCCGGGCGCGGTGCGGGTGGTCGTCAGGCACTCGGCGCGGCGCATTCTGGGGCAGCTCGGCCTGGGGGGCGCGGCGTGAACGAGCGGGTGCTGGCGCTGGCCGAGGCGCTGCGCGGCGAGGGCGTGCGCGGCGCGTTCGGCGTGCCGGGGAGCGGACTGTCGTGGCAGCTGATCTCGGCGCTCGAGGGGCTGGGGGTGCCCTTCACCGGCGTCAGGCACGAGGGCGCCGGCGCGATCATGGCGGGCGCGTTCGGCCGGGTGACCGGCACCCTCGGCTGCTCGATCACGATCAAGGGGCCCGGGCTCGCGAACGCGTTCCCGGGCGTCGTCTCGAACCACTACGAGCAGTGGGCGGCGATCAGCGTCGCGGAAGCGTTCGGGCCGGCGACGCCAGCGGCGCGGATGCACAAGCGGCTCGACCACCGGGCCGTACTCTCGGCGGTGGTGAAGGCGTACGCGTCGCCCGGCGAGCCTGACGAGGTCGTCCGGCGGCTGGCCGCGGCGGCGCGCGAGGAGGTGCCGGGGCCGGTGCACCTAGAGCTGTTCGCCGAGCAGGCTCCGGAGCGCTTCGACGCCCTGCGGCCGGCGTCGCACGGCCAGCGCCGCGAGTGGTCGGACGCGCTCCCGCCGGCGGTCGAGCGCGCGGTCGCGTCGGCTCGCCGACCAGTCGTGATCGCCGGCAGCCTGGCGACCCGCCAGCCGTGGGGCGCGCGGCTCGCCGAGCTGCGCGTGCCGGTGTTCACGACGGCCGCGGCGAAGGGCGTGCTGGACGAGCGGTCGCCGTTCGCCGCTGGCGTGTACACGGGAGACGGGAAGGCGCTGGCGCCGGAAACGCGGATCCTGCCTGACGCGGACCTCGTCGTGGGGCTGGGCTTGCGCAACCTGGAGGTGCTCTCGCCCAAGCCCTTCGCGGCGCCGCTCGTGATCGTGGATGCGGCGGGGCCCGAGACGGCGAACGGCTTCGCGCCGGCCGAGGCGCTGACCGGCGCCGCGTCCGAGGACTTCGACCGGGTGCTGGCGGTGCTCGCGGGGCGGGAGTGGGGCTCCGACCGCGTGGCGGAGGCGCGGCGGGACGTGCGCGCCGAGCTGACGGCGCGGGAGTGGCTCCCGGGCCGGGTGTTCGAGCGGCTGGCGGAGCTGCGACCGCGGCGGCTGACGGTCGACACCGGGTCGTTCTGTACCGTCGCCGAGCACGTCTGGCCGGCGGCGCCTGACGAGCGGCAGTTTCTGGCGAGCGCCAACGGCCGCTACATGGGCACGGCGATCCCGATGGCGCTCGGCGCGGCGTGCGCCGACCCCTCGGGCGGCTCGATCTGCGCGCTCGGGGACGGCGGAATGATGTACGCCGCCGAGCTCAAGATGGCCGTGGAGCGCTCGCTGCCGGTCCTGTTCGTGCTGATGACGGACGGGCGCTACGGCAGCATCGCCTGCGCGCCGTCGGCGCCGGGGCTGGACCTGGACGCGGTAACCATGCGGCAGCCCTCGTGGTACCGGGCGGTGCAGGGGCTGGGCATGCCCGCGGCGCGGGCGAGCAACCTCGCCGAGCTCGAGGACGCCGTCGCGGCGTGGGGGGCGGAGGCCGCCGGCCCGATGTTCGTCGAGGCGGCGTTCGACCCCGAGCCGTACGCGGCCATGACCGCGCGCGTTCGTTAGGCCCCCGTGGCGCGCGGCCCGGAGCTGTTCCTCGTCGTCGGCACCGGCTCGGTGGGGCGGCGGCACGCGAAGAACCTGGCCTCGCTCGGCGCCCGGGTCGCCTGCTTCGACCCGCGCGCCGACCGGCTGGAGCAGCTGCGCGCCGAGCTGCCGGCGGTGGCGGCGACGTACACGTCGCTCGCCGAGGCGCTGGGGGCCGCGACGTACGCCGGCGCCGTGATCGGCTCGCCGCCGAGCGTGCACGTGGAGCAGTCGGCGGCGCTGCTGGAGCGGCGGGTGCCCGTGCTGCTGGAGAAGCCAGTGTCTCCCGACCTGGCGTCGGCGCGGCGGCTGGAGGAGGCCGTCGAGCGCACGGGCACGCCGCTCCTCCTCGGCTACACCTATCGATGGTGGCCGCCGCTGATCGAGCTGCGGCGGCGGGTGCTGGACGGCGCGGTGGGGGCGCCGCGGCACGCGCGCATCGTCATGAGTGCGCACCTGGCCGACTGGCATCCGTGGGAGCGCTACCAGGACTTCTTCATGGCCAGCCGCGAGCTGGGCGGCGGCGCGCTGCTCGACGAGAGTCACTTCCTCGATCAGATGCTCTGGCTCTTCGGGATGCCGGAGCTCATCTACGGGCGCGCCGAGCACGTGAGCGAGCTGGAGATCACGACCGACGACAACGTCGACCTGGTCGCCGTCTACCCGGCCGGGCTGCGCGTGAACATCCACCTCGACCTCTTCGGACGGCCGCACGAGAAGCTGGTGTCGATCGTCGGCGAGCGGGGCACGCTCCAGTGCGCGTTCGACCCCAACGTCGTCCGAGTGGCGAGCGGCGCCGCGGGCCCGTGGGAGGAGACGCGCTTCGACTGCGAGCGGAACGACATGTTCCTCGCCGTCGCGCGCGAGTTCGTGGACGTGGCGCGCGGCGCGGAGCGGCCGAGCTGCACCATCCGGGACGGCGTGGACGTGCTGCGCTGCGTGGAGGCGGTGCGGCGGAGCACCGACGGGATGCAGGCGGTCTGGCTCAACGATGTCTGACCGCGGTGCGGTGCGGCCGTGATGGAGGACGGCCGGCGGGTGCTGGCGGTCGTGCCGGCGCGGAGCGGGAGCAAGGGCATCCCGCACAAGAACCTGCGTGCGCTGCGCGGCACCTCGCTCATCGGCTGGGCGGGGCGGACGCTGGGGAAACTCTCCTTCGTCGACCGGCGCGTCATCTCCACCGACTCGGCCGAGTACGCGCGGGAGGGGGAGCGGCACGGGCTCGACGCGCCCTTCCTGCGCCCGCCCGAGCTGAGCGGCGACCGCGCCGGCGCCGTCGAGACCATGCAGCACGCGGTGCGCGAGATGGAGCAACGCGACGCGACGACGTACGACGTGGTGCTGATCGTCGAGCCGACGAGCCCGTTCCGGCTGCCTGACGACGTGGAGCGCTGCGCGCGGCGGCTGCTGGAGCCGGGCGTGGACTCGGCGGTGGCGGTGAGCGAGCTGCCGACGAAGGCCCATCCGCACAAGGTGCTGCGGCTGGACGGCGCGAACCTGACGTTCTACGAGGCCGCGGGGCGGTCGGTCGTCGCGCGGCAGGCGCTGGATCGGCTCTACTGGCGCAACGGCGTCTGCTACGCGCTCACCCGGCGCTGCCTGATGGAGCTCGGCGTCATCTTCGGCCCGGTCTGCCGCGCGGAAGTGATCGAGCACCCGGTGGCGAACATCGACGAAGAGTGGGAGCTGGAGTGGGCGGAGTGGCAGCTGGCGCGGGGCGTCCTCGACATCGACGGGAGTGGCGGATCGACATGAGCGAACGCACGGGCGACGACCGGCAGCAGCAGCAGCAGCCGTCCTTCGAGAAGCGCACCGGGCGCGACAAGTACTTCGCCGCGCTCGACCGCGAGATCCGCGAGCTGCTCGACCCCGCCACGGGGATGCTGAGCGAGCGCTACGCGCGCCACGTCGCCTGCGCCATCTGCGGCGAGGACCGGCCCGAGCAGCTGTTCGTGAAGCGCGGCTACACCTTCGTGCGGTGCACGAGCTGCGGTCAGGTCTACGCCAACCCGCAGGTGGCGCCGGAGAAGGTCGCGGAGACGTACCGGCACTCGGAGGCCAACGACTACTGGACCGAAGTGCTGCTGAACGAGGAGAACCAGGCGTGGCAGGTCCCCTACTTCGAGGAGGTGCTGGATCTGGTGGAGCGCGCGGTCGGCGGGCCGGGGCGCGTGCTCGACGTCGGCAGCTCGATCGGCCTGTTCATGGAGGTCGCGCAGCGGCGCGGCTGGCGCGCGGTGGGGCTCGAGCTAAGCGAGGTGGCGTACCAGTACGCGACGTCGCGCGGGCTCGAGGTGCGT
>Ga0126308_10000088_pt1 | contig 21794 bp, 25 predicted proteins | sample Plot55_FD_92533 | JGI IMG/M metagenome (GOLD analysis project Ga0126308, IMG submission 92533) | Serpentine soil microbial communities from UC McLaughlin Reserve, CA, USA - Plot55 | ecosystem: Environmental > Terrestrial > Soil > Grasslands | place: USA: UC McLaughlin Reserve, Lake County... | reverse complement strand
CGAGGACGAAAAAGCCGAGCACGAGCGCCTGCGTCCGGTTGATCGTCATGCGTGCCTCTGGAAGGGTTTCACAGACTAATAGTAGCCACTAGCTTCCGGCGATAACAGGCCACTCACCCGAGACACACGCCTCTACGGAAGGGGCTTCCAAAGGCTTGACTTCTTAGAGCGCCGTTTGGGCGAAGTTCGCAGAACCCTGCTAGCGCGAAGTTCGCAGAACACCACTTCTACACCCCGGGCGACCAAGAACCGAAGACGAACGCATCACGCTCCATGCACTCATGCTTTACTTAAGGGCCCCAGGCCAGCCCGAACGCGAGGGCGAAGAACAGCACGAGCGTTCTGCCGCCCATGCCTGGCCGGGGCGTCTGAACCGTACCCGTGGAGTTTGCCGCCTGGCTCGTAGCCATAGCCCTTACCTCCTCAAGTTCGGAAGGCGAGCCTCAACCCCGCTCCTTACTTATGTGACGATCCAAGCGTACGCCTCCTTCCCGGGAGGCACATGACACAGGTTGATCATTAATCGTAGGCAGGATTGTGCGTTATTCTCGTCTCTCTTGATCCCTACGGTGGTGCCTAATTCTCTACCGCTCACACCCTCTCACGATCTCGTCGCCCGGCAATGGTCCGTGCACCTCCTCGTCGGTGGCCCCCCAACGCAACCCCTGGCGCCGCAGGAGGTGTCCGCCCGCCATCGCCGCCAAAAGCCCCGCACACAGCTTCTTTCCCACGGTTTGCTCCTTTCGCCCATCGGCCAGGGCCAGGCCCACCTCGACAGCCCGCAAAACTCCCCCTGCGTCCCACCTTCCACGGGAACGAGGTATGAAGCGGCGAGGTGCGCCTGTAGCGCCAGAAACGCCGCGAATGACCCCTTTCATTTTCCTTGCCTCCTAATGGCCGTCGCGTTGACCACGTACAACCAGTAGGGCAAGCCCGGCCGCGGTGATCACGCCGAGCGTCGGCACCGCCCGCTTCGCCGCGCGGGGCGACAGCGCCAGCTCGAACAAAGGGACGGGGTCCTCGAGACGCTCTTGCAACCCGCCCAGCGGGCAATCTCCGTGGTTGGCGGCGACGAGCACGCCTTCGCCGATCAGCGACGCCGCGGCCACGCGTAACAGACGGGCCGCGGCGACCGCTCAGCGCGCACCACCACACGTAGGAGAGGGAGAGCAGCATCACTAAGGCGATGCCGGCGTGGAAGGCCCGAAAGGCCAACGCGGCTCGCGAGAGCTTCCTCACCGGCCCGCTTGGGTTGTGTCCTTTCATCTCAGTCGGCGCCTCCCTTCTGACCCTCGTGTATCGGTAAGCCTCGATCCGGCTCCGTGAGCTCGGCGCTGATCTCCCAGGCCCGCATTTGGGCGGCCTCGTCGTAGGAGGCCTTCGAGCTCTTGACCCGCTTTTTGGGGGGCTCGAAGTAGCCGCCGCTCACCCCCTCGACCTCAGGAGAGGAGGCAAGGTAGATCGACGATCGCGCCGCTTTCTGCGTCGTCATGAACTTCCTTCCGAGACGGTTGATGGTCCTGAAGATCCAGGGCATGGCTTCCGCGCGCGTCATCTCGGTACTCGCCCCGCCAGGATCGGCCAGGTTGACCGTTACCCTTGTGCCCTCCAGCCTGCGCGCCAGCTCGTACGTCCAGAGCAGGTTGATCAGCTTGGCCCGGCTGTAGGCGGTGCTCGGGCTGTAGTGCTTCCTCGATTGAAGGTCGTCCAGGTCGAGTTTCGCCCGCCTGTGCGCCCAGGAGCTGACGTTTACGATTCTAGAAGGAGCGCTCCTCTCAAGCATCGGGAGGAGTAGGCTCGTAAGCAGGACAGGGGCGAGGTGGATCACCGCGAGCGTACCCTCGATCCCTTCTTCGGTCTCGAAGCGCCTCGCGTACATGGCACCCGCGTTGTTTACGAGCACATCGAGCCTGTCGTGTTGGGCCTCGAACTCTCTCGCCAGCGTGTGGATCTCGGCCTGCGAGGAGAGGTCGGCCACCATCAGCTCGACAGCCTCGTTGCCGCTGCTAGCCCTGATCCCGGCCGCGGCGCCCTCGCCCTTACTCCGGTCGCGCCCGACTATGACGACGCTCGCGCCCATGCTCGCAAGACCTTCTGCCGTGGCCTTGCCAATCCCGCTAGTTCCGCCGGTAACCAGAACTACCTTCCCATCCATGATCTCATTACGTGCGCTCATATCACTCCTCCGTGCTTGCTGGGTTGATCTCCCGGAGCTTCAAAGACGCCTAGTTGGCGCATCATGTCTAGCTCGTCGGTGACACGCCAGTGCTCGACGATCTTGCCGTCTGACACCCGCTCCACCGTGATGCTCTTGATGCTCAACCGCTTTCCGGTGGGAGCGGCGCCGAAGAGTTCGCCCCTATGGGTGCCCTCTAGTGCGTAGCGAGTCACAACTTCATCGCCCTCAGCGACCATGTCCTCGATAACGACTTTGAGGTCGGGCATACCGCTCCGGAACATGCTCACGACCTCTTTAACTCCCTCCGGCCCCTGCGGCAGGTCAGGAGCTGCGAGGTTGTGATTGATGTAGTCGGGAGCCAGCAACTCATCGAGTTGCTCTATATTGCCTTCCTCCCACACCCCCCAAAACCGGCACATGATGGCTTTGTTCTCTTCTGCTGTCATGACCTCTGTTTCCCTCCATTCTGTCTTTATCAATAGCTGGGCGTATAGAACGCTGGAGGGAGCCGGAGGCTACAGGGTGCTCTTCTCTGGAGCCTCCGGAGCATCCACGGCGCATGGCTCGTGCACCTAGTAGCTCTCGCAGTCCGCGATCATCAGGCAGCGTGTGCATGGTGATCCATGCCCCCGGTATAGAGGTTGAGGCGCAACAGCATGGGGACGAGCATGACCGGGCACGCCAGGCGGGTTACCCACTCGAACATACCGCTCACCGGGACGACACCGATCGTTCCAAGAGCGATCAGGACGACTCCTAACCCCATTGTCGCGGCTCCCATCTCGAGCGAAGGTCGCCATCCGTGGTGGCGAAAGCGCATCCACGCGACCATCGGCACCGTAAGGATTATGGCTAGCATTAGGGTGGAGAAGTAGGGAGCCCGAACTATCAGGTCGGGGTAGCCGAGGAGCGCCGCGCCGCCGAAGAACGCTACGCCCAAAGTTACCCCGCCCACGCAACAGGCCAGGCACATCTCCAGATAGTGCAGGACGAAGTGACCTGCCTTCCTGAGGAAGGCTCTCGGCGATGCGCGCCTCGTGTTAGCCGTGGTCATGGCGACCACCTCCTCTTCCTCGTGGACCGGAAGGGAAGGACCGCGGCCGGTCCACTCTTGCATTACGAACCTACCGTAGCCCCTCTGGCAAGAGGGCGCATGACACACATTGATCATTCATCCTAGACACTATTGATGGTTGTGTTGCTTGGTTGTGTGGCTTATGCGGTCGGACTTCGGAAATGGTTCACTTGGGGAATGCGCTCCTCGTCGCGTTGCTCGGCTCGGTGGCGACGCTCTTCTCCGGGAGGAGGTGGCCGTGGACGCTCGTCGCCGCGTCGGTGGGCACGTGTCTTACGACGCTGGTGTTCTTCGTATTCTACCCGTCGGTGGCGTGCGGGGTGTTCGTACACTTGGCCGTGCTAGGCGCAGTGCTGTGAGCGTATTGGCTACCAGGAATCCGACCATCCACGAGGCCACGAGTAGCCGAGGCAGATTAGCCTACTCTCGCTGGCGACGTCGTAGCGAGAGCGGTCGTCCTGATGTTCTACTAGTAAGGAGATCGCCTAACCGCGCCAAATTGGAGCTTGGTAATGGTGACGTCGACGTACTTTAGGTCTCCTTCGGGCAGCTTCCAGACCGCACCCCCCCTGACCGGCAGCCTTAGGCCCGCAAGCTCGCCGTACTCGTAGGCCGGGGCCGACCACGTCTCGAGGTCGTAGCCTCCCTCGACCATCCTATATCGTTGGGCCACGAAGTCTCGAAACCTCCCCTCCTCGTCGAAGTACATCGTGCCGGTGACGCTCCTGTCGCCGTCCGTGAGCGTCACGCGGGCCGCGGTGTCGTCCACCGCCTCCCACGCGACATTCTCGCCTAGGAAGGCGCTGGGGAACCAGATCATCTCGGAGAGGTAGCGCATCATGGATCCTTGATCCATCTCAGCCCCTTTGTCGTCTACTACGGTAAAGAGCGATCCGGCCCTTATGAGCATGTTCCCCCGCCCGCCCGCGTACGTGTCCCTTCCTCGCGCTATGGGCAGGGGGCCCCGATGCAGCGTGGCATTCCAGATGAAGCCTGGGGGCTCCACCGTGTAGTGCTGATCGGCGTCGAGGGGGACCCACCCCTGGTAGGGGCCCAGGTACATCGTCCCTCTCTGCTCGAGGCGAACCGTGCTCACGAACGGCTTGCCGACCACGCCCGTGTACCCGAGGTACCGTCGCACCGGCTCGGGTAGGTCTTCGAGCATCTCTTCCGTGACGATCATCCCCTCCCTGACGGGGGCACCCCGGGCCAAGAGCCCATCCACGTCCCTCCGGACGAGGCGGTCGAACCTCCGCAGTCCGATCAACACGACTCCCAGGCCCAGCGAGGCGATCGATGCGCCGGCGATGCCCAGCAGAAGCACGATCCTCCTGGCGACGACGTTCCGGGTCATAGCCCCCACGCGTTGTCCTCCCTTCGGTAGATGAGGCCCTCAACGGAGCGCCATCCGCGCCGTCGTAGCGCTTCGGGCACCTCCGACGTCCTTAGGCGATCCCCCAAACTCAGCCTACCCTCCCGTCCGGTCGAAGATCGCGGAGGAGCACGAGAAGCGGTACCAAGCCGACGAGGGTAAGCACCACGAACACCGGCACCGCCCCCAAGGAGGCGGCCGGATCTTGCAGGTGCCCGAAGACCTGATCGGTCGCGATGCTCGCCGCCTCGATCACCAACATCGTGAGGAGTACCCCGGAGAGGACGTAGCCCCACGGGCGGCGCCGCCACAACCAGATCCCCGCGAGCACGCACATCGGGAGGGTGATGCTCAGGTCCATCACGTGGACCGGGCTCGTCAGCATCTTCGTCCCCTCGAGGGCCGCAGGAGTGGCGTTGGCGGCGATGGCGGGTAGGATGTCCTTCAGCCAGACCGCGGCGAACAGGGCCGCGATGATCAGCAGGTAGGCCGCGACGGGACGCACCGGCGTGCCGGGCGCGAAGCGCGCCCCAAGCCTATCGGCGTCCATCCGCACGAGCAGTGCCACGAGGGACCAGAGCGCGAGCGAGAACATAGCCACGTAGACCAAGAAGAGTACGTTGAAGGCCACGGCGAAGGCGAAGAACACGGAGTTGTAGAGCACGTAGGCGAGGGCGCCCGCCCAGACGATCCGTGCCCGTAACGAACCCCGCGCCGCCAGGATCATCGATACCACGAGGGCTGGAACCGCGACGACCACGACGATGAGGGCGGTGCCCCTGGCGTTGCCTACGGTCATGGCCGGATCGCGGAAGATGCCGGGAAACAACAAACCCGCCGCAGACGTCACCGTGGCCACGACGGCGAGGGCAAAGGACAGCCGGTAGGCGAGTGCAAGACCTCGGCGCTTGGCCGCGCGCCCGGCGTGCGAAGCCCCGGGGTCTTTCCTACCTTCCACGCTGCCGCCGGGTGTTCTCGGGCCGACCCTCCCCCCCTCTCTCCGCACGCTTCTTTATCCCCTTGAGCATACCCCGCTCCATCACGAAGTGCGGGAACTCCAGCAGCATCAGGTAGAGCACCCCGATCGGAAGACGCGGCCTGCCGTCGATCCTGCTGCGGACGATCAAGCGCGTGCCCCCGCCGACCGTCTTTACCAAGACGAACGCCCAGTTCCAGCCGTAGTAGCTGCCCAAGCCCGGATCCCCTCGGTCCAGGGGACGGCCGCTTTCGGTGTCGGCGGGCTGGTGGAGCACGAGGGCGCCCCCCGGATCCATCGCGGCGACGCGCCATCCCGCTTCGGCGCCCATGCTCTCCGGCGCCAGCCGCACCAGGTCGCCCACCTTGAGGTCTTGCAACTCGGGGACGATTCCTTCGGCGCTGTGGACGTCGAGGTCGGCCAGGTTCTCCAGCCAGTCGTAGGAGTAGAGCCCTCCGCGTCCCACCCCCAGTTGCACGAGCCACCGCCACACCTCCTCGGGCGGGGCGTCGATGGTTATGGCCCGGGTGGTCTGGGAGATCGGGCTGGGCACGAAGTGGTCGTATGGCAAGGGTCGGTGCGCCTCCTCTCGGGCGGCCCCCCACCTCGTGTGCCAGGGACGCACCAACGAGAGGTACGCCCAGGGCAACAGGGCCCCGCCTACCAGGGGAGTTCGGAGCAGGCGCCGCCGTTTGCTCCCCTGGCGGGCCAGCGTGCCGACGATCGTGGCGAGGGTGCCCACCGCCGAGTAGGCGGCGACCAGTAGGGAAGGGCCAACGACGACCGCCAAGCCGCGCCACGGCGGAGAAGGTTCGGCGGCCCGCGTCCCGTTGTGGTCGCGATTTTCGGGGTTAGTGACCGGTCTACCACTCACGATACATCACACTCCTTACGCGCTACGTGTTTCGATGTTCTATCGCGACCGACCACCGGCCTTCTGGCCGCTCCGAAGCACCCCTAATGGACTCGTCGCTCCCGAGCTTAGAGGTGCCGCGACCCGCTTCGGTGTTTAGCGGCGAAGGTCGGCTCATGACCCTTCCCCCGCGATGCTTCTCAGGTAGGGAAAGATCAAGAGCAGCGCGCCGATCGCCATGAGCGAGAACACTACCAACAGGAAGGCATCGAAGCCACCGATCCTCCCGGCCCACAAAGCCCCAAGGGCGGTGCTGAAGGCGAGTGTCGAGCCGGTCATGGCGAGTTTGGTAAGCAGGAGCCCTCCCAGAACGTGGCCCCAGGCCTCCCCGCGCCACAGCATTAGTCCCCCGAAGAAAAGGAGCGGCAACAGCACCGTGCAGTCGATAACCACGACCGAGCGCAGGACCTCGTCCGGGCGGGCGCCCGCCGCGGCGCTCGAGACGGCCATGCCGCCCCACATGAGCAAGAACAACAGCGAGATGCCGACGAAGAAGCCACCGGCGAGGCGCGTTGGGGCCTTCGGGCCGAAGCGGGCCCGAAGCGCCTGCGTGTCGATGGCGAAGAGCAAGGAGAGCATCCCGTAGAGGCTCGCGGAGACTATGGCTATGTAGACCAGAAAGAGGGCGTTGAAGCCCCCGATGACGTAGAAATAGTACGAATAGGCGAAGTAGAAGAGCGCGCCCGCCCACACCAGAAGGGCGCCCGTCGAGCCGCGGCGCGTAAGCCACATCGAGGTTAGGAGCAACGGGATCCCCAATACGAGCGTGACGACGTCCTGGCCGACGAGCCCGGCCAGGGAGACGGGGTAGGAATCGTAGTAACCGCTCCCGCCGTAGAGCAGCCCGACCACGGAGGAGACGGCCGAAAGCACGGCCACCAGGCCCGACAACGCGTAGGCGAAGGTGGGCTTGTCCTTGATGGGCATGACGCCTCCTTCTACTCGGTCCTCCTGCGGCCTTACGTCCGTAGCTTAGCGTCGGGATCGAGGGGCATCTAGACGCATCTTGACCAACTTCTTGGGCGATGTGCGCCATCCCTGCCGCCCCCACCGGCCACAGAAGCTCCATCCTCCCCCAATCCCCGCGGGCGCCAGAAGGTGACCCAAAAAGTTGCCTAACCTTTCATACCCTCGGCGAGTATCAAGACCGGCCAGGTCGGTATCTCTTCTCCGCGAGAGACGGCCTCTAGGTGCAGCCTCAGGCCCTCGGGGAGGAGCCAGGCTTCCCTGATCGCGTCCAAGACCTCGGGGATGCTCCCGAGGCCCCGCCTGGTGAGCCCTACCGACACCACTTTGACCCAAGGTGCTCCGAGCTCGATGAGTGTCTCGAGTATCTCCCTGTGTAACTCGCCCTTTACGGGGCTCGAGCGGTGCAAGATTCGTACGCGCCGGGACCTATCACCGGCGTCTTCGCCGCCGGTGGCGCAGGCGCGTAAGTCCTCCCGCAGGCCGCTTCTCTTGACGAACTCTCGGTGGGCTTCATCGCCGAGGATCGCGACCTCGTCAAACGGGAGGCCGGAGAGGCCCGCCTCGACGAGCAACCGCAAGATCCTCCCCGTCTCGTCCTCGTTCTCGCACGCCACCTCCCGCAGCCGACGCACGGAGGCGCCCCCGGGCCCTCGGGATGACCCCTTCCGCCCTGGGAGGTCCCGCCATGGGGTGTGCCCATGGGGTGTACCCGGGTTGGCTTCCACGATGGGTCTCCTAACCGCGTGCCTTCGTCGTCGTTCCCGTTTCGAAGGACACCTTAGGAGGAGAGGCCGGCCCCGGCATGATCAGGAAGGGCCATCTTTATGGCAAGGATTGTCTAGAGCGCCCCAGCAATGGAGCACCAGCACGGGGCGCGGATCATCCCAGGAGCGACCCCTAGAAGATCCCGCACTCCCTGGCCTTGGCCAGGACCTCCAGCTGCGAATGGGCTCCTAACGCCTGCAACAGCGCCCTGATGTGGTTCCTGACCGTCGCCTGAGACAGGTAAAGGTCGCCGCCGATCTCCCTGGCGCTCTTGCCCTCAGAGAGCAGCCGCAAGACCTCCAGCTGCCTGGGGGTGAGGGCGGGGGCGTCCTTCCTTCTGGGTGCTGGCGCGTCCTCCTTGGAGGAGAGTTGTATGAGGCCACGGGCCATCTCAAGGGTATCGTGATCGCCCTGGGCGTCTCGCAAGAGGTGCACGAGGTAGAGCCCTTCCTCGGTCTCTATGGTGAGGTTGGAGGCGCTCACCCACCTTTTGCTTCCCGAGCGGGTCTTGATCCTCATCTCGTAGCTGGAGACGGGGCGCCCCTCCCTGGCGAGGTGCATCACCGAACAGCCGTGCGCGCAGAAGGGCCGACCCCCCTCCGCCTCTCCCATAACGGCCTCGTAGCAGGGCTTGCCCAAGGCCTCCTCGGAGAGCACCCCGCTCAGGGTTTCCATCCTTTCGTCCCAGTGGACTATGGTGTAGTCGGGCCCCACCACGTAGACGGCGTCCCCGGTCCGCGCCTCGATCAGGGTCCCGACCGCCTCCGGAAGCCCTCGCAACGGCCCTTCTCGCCGGGCGATCGGTGCTTGATCCGACGGCGCGGCGCGCCGAGGGTCTCCTACTCCGTTGCTCATCCGTGCTCCTCCGTAGGCAGCATTCGACCGAAATCCGTTTGCCCGCCCGGGCGTACCTCCAAACGCTCTCGCCCTCGGGCCACGGACCATTCTACTCCCTCCCATCGCTTGATCAAAGTTGATCAGACGAAGTATCAATCTGTGTCATGGCAGCGGCCCCGCCCGCTAGTAGCCTCTCTGGTAGAGAGACCCGATGAGGGAATCCCCAAGAGATATTGACAACCTTCGGAGCGCACGAAGGCGGAGGCGGCAAGGCGCCGCCGCGTAGAGAGGGTACGAGGGGCCGGGGTGCCGACAGGCGTCACCCCCCGCGACCGTAGAGGGCGTGTACAAGCCCGGGCGCGAGGACCAACAGTAGGGGCGGCCCCCTTACCTTTCGGCGCAGGTGTTAGAAGCGTGCCGCGCCGCTCTGGGAACTCCCGGAGTACGGGCCTCCATTGGCAGGAAGGGGGTGATCTCCGACGTAAGGTCGAGTAGGTACTCCGCGGACGGGTCACAAGCGCACCCCGGCAGGGTTCGGGGGGAAGGTGGTGAAAGAATATGACTGCTCAAGTCGCACCGCGGGCCGTCGGCACGCGGCAGGAAGTGCACGTCACCGGCCGAAGGGTTTTGGCCACCCTGGTCGATGGCCTGGTGTTCGGCCTCCTGTACGCCGCGATGGCCGCGCTGTTCGGGACCTTCGAGACGGCGGGGTTCGGGCACTGGCAAGCGACGCTACCGGCCATCCCGACGCTGGCCTACGCCCTGATCGTCGTCCTCTACTACGTACTGATGGAAGGGTACCTGGGGCAGACGGTGGGCAAGATGGTCCTCAGCATCAAGGTCGTCCGGGAAGACGACGGACGGACGCCGGGCCCGAAGGCGGCGGCGATCAGGACCGTGCTGCGCATAGTCGACGGGCTGTTCAGCTACCTGGTGGCCTTCGTGGCGGTGCTGGCCACCCAAAAGAGGCAACGCCTCGGGGATATGGCCGCCCACACCCGCGTAGTCCACAAGTAGACACCTTATCGGTGAGCCGGGGCGATCTTGCCCCGGCTTGCCATCAAGGCAGAGTCGTCAGGCGATAGGAAGGAAGGCAACGATGCGGACCGATCAAAGTAACTACGGAGTCGTTGGGAGCCAGGGTAGCGCGACGATGAGCGCTCAGGACGAGAGGACCTGGTCCGTGCTCGCCCACCTTAGCATGTTCCTCAACCTCTTCACCGGTTTCCTTGGACCCGTGGCGGCCCTGGTCATCTGGCTCGTCTACAGGGACCGCTCCGAGAAGGTGGCCTTCCACGCACTCGAGTCCATGTGGTACCAGATAGGGTGGCTCGTAATACTTGCCGTGGGCTGGACGGTGACGGGGCTCCTGACCCTCGTTCTTATCGGGTTGTTGCTCATCCCGGTCATGGCCGTAGCGTCTGTGGTGCCCTTCGTGCACGCCGGCTACGCGGCCTACAGGGTGGGCGAGGGCGACGAGTACCGTTATCCCGTAGCCGCAGACTTGGTCACGGGGAACTGACGCTCTCGGCGCACTGAGAAAACGCGACGCGGAGGCCCCGGACTCATCACCCAGGGCCTCCGCATCTACTCCCAAAGTTCGAGACTTGGACTTCCGCTATCGGCCGACCACGGGGCCGTCTGAACCGTGGGCATACCCGGAAACCCTCGACGCCGAAGGCTGTTATAGTGGGCTGCCATGGGGCAACCGTCGCACGAGGCAGGGGGCGAAGGCCGGCGCGAGAGGCTGGTTGTGGGCTGGTTCTCCTTCACCTGCTGCGAGGACAGCACTATTTTGCTCACCGAGATGCTGAACGACCACCTCGAAGGGTGGCTGCGGGTGGTCGAGTTCAGGCACATGAAGTCGCTCAAGACCAATAACTCCCTAGAGGGCCTCGACGTGGCCTTCGTGGAGGGCGCGATCTCCTCCGACTCGCAAGCCGCGGAGGCACGCAAGATAAGGGAGAGCGCCGAGCACGTCGTCGCCGTAGGGGCCTGCGCGTGCACCGGCAAGCCTTCGACGAGCCGCAACCAGTTCGAGGACGAGCAGATCGACGAGAGGATAAGGTGGTACCTGGAGCACTTCGACTACGGGGTTAACGTGGTGCCCCTGGACGAGGTAATAAGGGTGGACGACATGGTGCGCGGGTGCCCGATGAAGGCGCAGGCCTTCCTGCAGACGCTCGAGAAGTACCTCAAGCTCTACGAGGTCGCCTGAGGTGGCCGCAAGGAACATCGTCATAGAGACCATCTCCAAGATCGAGGGCAACGCCGGGCTCGAGGTGGTGGTTGAAGGCGAGGCCGTTAAGGACCTGAGGTTCAAGATCACGGACTACCGCAGGTTCCTCACGGTGGCCGCCAGGGGCAAGCGGATGAACGCCGTCCCTTCGTTCTTGTCCCGTATCTGCGGCACGTGCTCGGTGGCCCACCTCTTCGCCTCCCTGATGGCCATAGAGAACTCGCAGGGTATAGAGGTCACGGAGCAGACCAAGGCCCTCAGGCGGCTCGCCTACGACGGGCTCATGATCCGGGACCACGCACTGCACCTCTACTTCTTCGTGCTCCCCGACGTGCTAGGTGTCGATTCGATCTTCGACATCCCCGACGACCCGGATGCCCCTGGCCACGCGCTCCTGCGTGACTCCTTCGACATCAAGCGGCTCGGCACGGACATAAGCAACGCCACCGTAGGAGCGGCGATCCACGCCCCTTACCCGACCGTGGGCGGCTTCTTGAAACCCCCGGACCACGCGAAGTTCCCCGAGCTGCTCGGACGGCTGGAGGCGGTACGCCCGCAGGTACTCAGGGGGATAGAGGCGTTCCTGGAGTGGGACGCGAGCCTGGTACGCAACTCGGACTACCTGTGTTTGAGGAACGAGGAGCGGTTCGACTTCCTCGACGGCGACGTGACCGATTCTAACGGCGAGCGGATCTCCGAGGAGCGTTTCAAAGAGTACCTGCAATACGTGCAGATCCCCCACTCGCACGCGGAGGGGTACCGGTTCTCCGGCACCGAGGAAGACTACCTCGTGGGCGCCCTCGCACGGCTGAACCTCAACCACGACGTGCTCCACCCCAGGACGAGGGCCGATGCTGCCGACGCCGTCTCGGTCTTCCCTTCGGACAACGTCTACCACAACAACCTCGCCCAGGCGATCGAGATCCTGCAGTGCGTGGACGATGCCATCGACATCCTGAACGACCTGCGAGTCTCCGAGGAGAAGCCCGCGCGCCCCGACCCGCGTGCCAGAATGGGCGCGTCCCTTATCGAGGCGCCGCGGGGTCTCCTCTACCATTCGGCGACGGTGAGCGCCGAGGGGATCGTCGAGGGCTACGACGTAGTGGTGCCCACGGCCCAGAACCAGATCAACATCGAGAACGACCTCCGCTACCACTTCGAGCAAAACCTCGACAAGGACGACGAGAGCCTTCGCCTGGACGCCGAGGGCATCATAAGGGCCTACGATCCCTGCATGTCCTGCGCGACCAACTTCCTCAAGATGGAGATGACCCGCAGGTAGTCCGCCACCCCCTCCCGCGGGACACCCACTACGTGGACCTCGCCGAGCCGGCCGATCTTCTTCAGGTATTTGAGCTGAAAGGCGAGGTCGAAGTCGTGCACGCTCCCGCGAGGGGACAAGGCGAAACTGTCGAGGTCGTCGCCCGAGATCAGCGCGACCTCGCGTATCCCGTGAACCGCGTCGAGGATGACTACCCTTTCCTCGCCCGCAAAGGGCACGTCCTCGTTCGGCTCGACGAAGACGAACGAGACGCCCTCCACCGCGCCTCCCAACCCTTCAGCGATCTCGATCGCCACCGCGTCTTCGGGCGCGTCCTTGTTGCCGAAAACGTAGACCTTCATACGCCCTCATACCACACCAGGGGCAGACCACGCCAGTAACCGCGCAACACTCGTGTGCAGCCGGAAACGGCGGGATCCAGGTTTAGACCTCCGCGCCGTGACGTCGAAGTTCGCGGACGGCGTTCTCGGGAGTGCGGGGCGGCCCCGATCCACCGTCCATGGTTCTCCTGGCCGAGGTCGGCCGTCTTCGGGCATCGGCCAAAAATATTCCTAACCGATTTATCTAGCCATTTCTTCGAGACCGCCAGCTGCTCTCCGGGTCTCTGCTTGATCGTGCTCCCACCACAGCCGCTCGTAGGTCCGCCAGTTCATCCCCTTGGGCTTCTCCGAGAACGGCTTCGTCATGTTCGTGCTACCTCTGAGCCTCTCCCGTATCCCCTGGGCACAGCGAAGCGCACGGGTCATCTCGTTCTCCCGCTGGCTCTCGTAGACAAGTTCACGTAATCTTGCCGAATGCTGGTGAACCGTCTCGCGTAGACCACAGAGCAGTGGCATGCGGCCTCGGTATCCCGCTGTTCGCGAATAGGGAGGTTCTGGTGAGCGCGTCGCGAGAGAAGCATTCCGTCTTTGTCGGCGCATACGACGCCTGGCTGTTCGATCTGGACGGTGTCATCACCGACACGGCCAGCGTGCACGCCGCGGCGTGGAAAGGCACGTTCGACGGGTACCTCGAAGAGGTTTCGAAGCGTGGAAGGACCCGCTTCGTGCCGTTCGAGGTAGATCCCGACTACTACGAATACGTTGACGGCAGGCCGCGCTACGATGGGGTTGACGCCTTCCTCCGCTCGCGCGGCATCGTACTCCCTTGGGGAGAATCGGACGATCCCCCTAGCGCAGAGACGGTCTGTGGCCTCGGTAACCGCAAGAACAGAACCTTCAAGGAGATACTCCTGGTTCGAGGCGTCGAGGTGTTCGAATCGTCGGTTGCCATGGTCCGGCGGCTCAAAGGCAGGGGAGCCCGCGTGGCGGTTGTAACCTCCAGCAGGAACGGCGGGGCGGTGTTAGAAACGGCGGGCATCATGGACCTCTTCGACGCCAGGGTAGACGGCAATGTCGCCGCGGAGAAGAAGCTAGCCGGCAAGCCCGCTCCCGATACGTTCGAACATGCAGCCGGGATGCTCGGGGCGGCGCCCGAGCGTTCCGTCGTGGTGGAAGACGCGGTCTCTGGGGTCAGAGCGGGCCGGGCCGGGGGCTTCGGCCTGGCGATCGGGGTGGCGCGGGGCGAGGACCCCGAGATCCTCCGCGAAAGCGGTGCCGACGTCGTCGTCAACGACCTCGTGCATCTAGAGCCGGTGTGGGGGTAAGATCCTGGCTGGTGAAGGGAGGGGAGTCGGCGTGGACATACAGCGAAAAATCGGGGATGGGGAGTGGGCGCTCGCCTACGACCACTTCGATCCCTCCGAGGAGGGATTGCGGGAGGCGCTGACCTCCACCGGCAACGGCTATTTCTGCACCCGGGGCGCCTTCGCGTGGGCGACGCCAGGGGGAGCAAGCTACCCGGGCACCTACGCCCACGGCGGGTACAACCGCGAGACGACGATCATGGCCGGAGTGCCGGTCCTCAACGAGGACCTGGTGAACCTCCCCAACTGGCTCCTGCTCGAGCTGCGTGTCGAAGGCGAGGAGGCCATCGGCCTGGACAACGTCGAGATCCTCTCGTACAGGCACGAGATGGACATACGTTACGCCACGCTCAAGCGCAAACTGCGGATACGCGACCGGGCGGGCCGCGAGACGACGTTGCGGACCCGCCGGTTCGTCAGCATGGCCAACATGCACCAGGCGGCCATCGAGGTGACGGCCACCCCGGAGAACTGGTCGGGGAGCGTGGAGGTGATAAGCGCGCTGGATGGTCGGGTGACGAACAGGGGCGTGGACCGTTACCGGCAGCTCGAAGGCCGCCACCTCGACCCGGTCTTCCCATGGACCTTCGGTCCCGAGATCATTGCCCTAAAGGTGCGAACCCGCCAGTCGCGCATCTACTTCGCCGAGGCCGCCCGCACCCGAGTCTTCGACGAAAAGGGCAAGCTGGATGTGGCCCGCGACCTCTACCAGATGCAAGACTACGTCCACCAGGTGCTCTCGTTCGAGGTCAGAGAGAAAGAACCGGTGCGCGTCGAGAAGATGGTCGCCTTCTACACCTCGCGCGACAACGCCATAAACGAGCCGCTGGTCAACGCGGGCAAGGACATCGTCGGTTACCCGGCGTTCGCCCGGGCCTTCGAGGACCACGCACGAGCCTGGGAGGAGCTGTGGGACCTCTGCGACGTGCGGGTCCCGAACGACGAGAGCGTCCAGTTCTTGCTCCGCCTGCACATCTCGCACGTCCTGCAGGTCTGTTCTCCGCACACGGCAGACATCGACGCAGGCGTCCCGGCCCGCGGCCTCAACGGCGAGGCCTACCGCGGGCACGTCTTCTGGGACGAGCTCTACATCTACCCGTTCCTCAATTTCCGCCTGCCCGAGGTCACGCGCGGCTTGCTCATGTACCGTTATCGACGCCTCGGCGAGGCGCGCAGGGCGGCGAAGGAGGCCGGATACTCGGGGGCGATGTTCCCCTGGCAGAGCGGCTCCGACGGGCAAGAAGAGACCCAAGAAGTGCACCTCAACCCCAACTCGGGCAGGTGGGAGCCGGACCTCTCCCGCAACCAGCGCCACGTCAGCGCGGCCATCTTCTACAACATCTGGCACTACTACCAGGCCACAGGCGACTTCGAATTCCTGCTGGACCGAGGAGCGGAGATGATGCTGGAGATCGCCCGCTTCTGGGCCTCCATCGCCCACTTCAACCCCGAGAGGGACCGCTACGAGATACACGGCGTCATGGGCCCCGACGAGTTCCACGAGAAGTACCCGGGCTCGGAGGAAGAGGGGCTGCGCAACAACGCCTACACCAACGTGATGGTGGCCTGGATCTGCGAGACCGCGCTGAAGTTGCTCGGGCTGCTGCCCGCGCGTCGCCGCAAGACCCTGCGAGCCAGAATCGGCCTCGCCGACGAGGTCGAAAGGTGGAAAGAGATGGGCCGCAAGATGCTCGTTCCGTTCCACGAGGACCCGGATCTCGGCCCGGGCATCATCAGCCAGTTCGAGGGCTACGAGACCCTCACAGAACTCGACTGGGATGCCTACCGCAACAAGTACGGCAACATTCAGCGGCTGGACCGCATCTTGAGGGCCGAGGGAGACGACCCCAACCGCTACAAGCTGACCAAGCAGGCCGACACGGTACTGCTCTTCTTCCTCTTCCCCGAGGAAGAGCTTGCGCGGATCTTCGAGCGGCTCGGTTACGAGTTCGCGCCCGACACGGTCCGCAAGAACGTCGCCTACTACGACAGCAGAACCTCCCACGGCTCGACCTTGAGCCTCATCGCTCACGCTCACGTCCTGGCCAACCTGGACCCTAAGAGTTCGTGGGAGAGGTACACGGTGGCCTTAGGGTGCGAAGTGAGTGACATCCAGGGCGGCACCACCCGGGAGGGTATCCACCTGGGGGTTATGGCCGGGACGCTAGATCTCATCCAGCGCGCCTACCTGGGGACCAGCGTTAGCGATGGCGTCTTGCGCTTCGACCCGAAGCCGGTAGGGAACCTGGATGGGCTTTCTTTCCCGATGCGTTTTCGGGGAACGTGGCTGAAGATTACGGTGGAAGGTGGCAAGCTAACGGTCATCGCGCGAGAGGACGATGCCGGTCGGCCCATCAAGGTCGGCGTGGGCGACGAGGTTCGGGAGCTCACCGCCGGAGGGCGGTACACCTTCGCGATCTAGGGCGGCGAAGGAGCTGGAGAGCTGGCTTCAAGACAGTCCACACCCGAACTTCGGGTGCCGCCTGCCCGACCCATCCCGCAGGCTCAGCGCGACCGGTCGGGCGCGAGGGCGTCGAAGGCGAGCACGAGCACCTCCCCCGAGCGGGCGACCGTGCCCTGGACAGCCTTGCGCGAGAGGCGTTCGAGGACCTTCGGCAAGTCTTTCGCATCGGCGAGCACCCGGGCCGCTGGCTCGGGGGTTGGGCGCGAAGGGGCGACCGGGAAGAACCTTCCGCCCCAAATCCGGTGGGCGTCGGCCGCTCCGAGCACGCGGCCGCGATGGGACTCCAAGATTCCGTGAAGAGCCCCCGCTACCATCGCTTCGCGCTCCCTTGGGTACGCCCCGAACAGCACGTAGCCCGCCGCCGAAGCCCTCGCGCGGGCCATCGTTGGGTCGAGCAGCGCCAGGTGCCACAGCGGCGGACGCGCCTCCACCAGCCCCGCCACAGCGCCGGCCAGCGTCGCGACGTCAGGGAAGGAGGCGGCGAAGGGCACATCGGCGTCGGCGCGGCGGGTCTTCAGTTTCGCGCCCACTATGAGGCCGCGGGCGCCCTCCGGGGAGAAGAACGAGCCTAGATCCTCCCCTCGGGCCTCACGAAGCTCCCCGCCGACCATCACCACGCTCGCCGAGACGACGTTCTCGCTGAGCCACCCGTGCTCGAAGGAGCCGACGCCCAGGCCGTCCTGGGCCAACCAGCCCCCGACGGTGGCCCTGGGGGCGCTCGTCGGGTAGACGGCCAAGCCCAGGCCGGTGGGGCGCAAAGCTTCCTCCAGCTCTAGCCACGTGGCGCCCGGCTCGGCCTCGATCCACGGTTCTTCTGGCCCAGGAAAGCGCACGGAGCGCAGCAGGTCGAAGCGCACGAGGATGCTCCCCGGCGGGGCGGCCTCGAAAGCCGTCCCGGCGCCGAGGGGGAATAGGGGCACGGCGTGCTCCGCGGCCACCTCCGCGAGGCGCCGTACCTCCTCGGCGTCGGACGGTTGCACGGACGCCAGGGCGCCGTCCGCTCCGGTTCCGTCGTGCGCCTGAGGGCGCTTGACGCGCTCCCCGAAGATCTCCGTCAACCTTTCCAACAATTCGTCGCGTCGCTGCTCGGTCACTGGGCATCTCCTCTGCTCGCCGTTCGACCAGGATACGAAAAAGGGACGGTCCGCACCGACCGCAAGGGGGCTCTTCCTGTATACATCCCCTCGCTTTGGGTCGGGGCCGTGCTCATACACCCGTGCTCATACACCGCTCCGGCAGTACGGCACCAGGGGTCCGAGTGGCTAAAGGGCATGCGGCTTCCGGCTGTACGCTCGGTCTCCGCTCGAAGGTCGGACGGCCGCCCGCGGGCTTCGCACGGGCTCCCGAGAGGCTACCCGCGGCGGGTGCCACCGAAGAACCAGGCCACCGCCGCCACCAGCACGACCAAGAGCAAGAGCCAGAACACCACGGAGAACAGCATCCCCAAGACGCCACCGCCCATCATGGAGCCGCCCATCATGTGTCCCATGCCGCTGGAGAAGCCCCCGAAAAGGAGCAGGACCACGAGGGCCCCCACCACGGCGCCGAGCGCTACCTTCGAGACGTCGCTCATAGCACGACCTCCTTGTACCGACCTTGCTGCTCCTTCGAGTGTAGCGCCGGGGGCCGAGTTTGCCTGAGCAACTTGCGTCCTTCTCCTGGGCAACCTTGATCAAACGGATCGTGGGGCGTTAGCGAAGGACCCCGCTTGACCCGGGTAAGTCCCGGTCGGGAGCAACCGGGATGAGCGCGGTCGAGAGGCGTGGTGGTACTCTTGCTGCGAAGGGTACGCGGAGATTGGTCCATCCTTGCCAGGCGCATGAAACAAATTGCTCAGGGACTCACGGGACGACTGCGCTATATTGCCTGTAGGGCACGGAACTGAACCAAGCAGCACGGGGGTGTGCCATGGTGGAGCACGAAGGTATCAGCGGGGGTCGAGCGCCGGAGACGGGCACGGACCGGCGGGAGATATGGGGCGGCGTGAGGGAGGCGCACGCGGCGTTCCGGGGAGAGCACCAGATCGCTGAGTACGTGGCGACCCTAGAGATCGGGGAGTGCGCGAGGATCCTCGCCGCCGACCCGGACGGCCTCCCCCGGCTCGCCGCCCTTAGGGACGAGTGCCGGGTGGGACGGAATGAGGAACGCTCCTTCGAGGCCGTGATCAGGACCTGGACAGCGGAAGTGCTCTCGGGAGCGGAGGGTGGCTGAGCACAGAAGGCATGCTGCCCGCGACCGCGACGTAGCCGTAAACCCGAGGAGGACGAGACGTCCCCGAATACGATGCTACCGCCCGCCGGACCGGCTCCCCTGTGCGGCGAGGACCAAAAAGAGCGGCGGCAGAACCGGCACCGGGGACTCGTGCCTCGTTCGGGAGGACAGATGAGCGACGCACTTATCGACGCACGCGCGCAATCGGAGGGACACGCAAAAGTCCTACCGAAGCGAATCTTGCTGGCGACCGACGGTTCGGAAGACGCCGCCCTCGCGGCCCGGGCCGCGGTCGACCTCGCGATAGGGGCGGGCGCAGAGCTGCACGTGGCGCACGCCTGGCAGGCCGTGCCCACGACGCGCTTTGAGGCGTTCGTCCGGGCCCGTCTCCTGGCGGAGGCGCGGGAGCTGCTCGAGGCGCAAGTGGCGCTGCTCGGCGAAGCCGGCGCCGACGTCGCAGGTGCGCACCTCAGGGAGGGTCCCGCGGTTGACGAGATGCTCGACCTTGCCGGAGAGATAGGGGCAGAGCTCGTAGTGGTGGGCAGCCGTGGGCGCGGGCCCGTAAAGCGTCTGGTCCTGGGCAGCGTCTCGGAGGGTGTCGTCCACCACGCCCACCGCCCCGTGCTCGTGCTGCGCGGCGGCGGCGACGAAGCCTGGCCTCCGAAGCGCATCGTGATCGGAGACGACGGCTCCGAGGCGGCACAAGCGGCCGCCTCGCTGGCCGCGGGCATCGGGGGGCTCTTCGGGGCCAAGGGGCTCGTCCTCAGGGCCTACCCCGAGCTGCCGGAGGTGGACCTTGAGGGACGCGCCCTAAACGCGCGCATGGTGGACGACGAGCTCAGGCAAGAGGAGAGGAAGCTGGAGGAGCGGGCCAGGCGGCTGGAGGAGTACATCGGCGTCCGGCCGAGGGTTCGTCTGGACGTAGGCGACCCCGCCGCGACGCTGATCGGGGCTGCCGAAGAGCTTCACGAGGGCGAGCAAACGCTTCTTGCGGTGGGCAGCCGCGGGCTCAGCCCCTTGGGGCGCGCGAGGCTAGGTAGCGTCTCGACCAAGGTCCTGAGGGCGGCGAAGGGACCGGTGCTCATCTGCCCCAACCCTCGTGATAGCAGACCAGAAGAAAGCCAGGACTCTAGGTAGGAGTACGGCTCGTGCTGGAGAGCGTAGACGTAGGAAAGCGCGCCGTAGCCGACTACGAGGCCACCGCAGGCCGGGAGGCGGTCGAACAGTTGAGGGAACTGGCCGAGCCCTTGCGGGGCGCGCGTACTCCACCTGAACGCCACGCCTTACGGCAGCGGTGTGGCCGAGATCCTCAGGTCAGAGGTTCCACTGCTGGGGGACTTCGGGCTCGACGCGGACTGGAAGGTAATAACCGGCGACACGGCGTTCTTCTCGGTCACGAAGACGATGCACAATCTCAAGGGCCACGGCCTATGCGCGCCGCCACCTCCGCGAAGAGCCCGAGATCCGCGAGTGGAGCTGGAGCGCTTGACGAATACGAGCGCGCCGGCGCACCTGTACGATAACCGCAGAGGCGCTCGGACTCGAGAGGCTCGGCCAAGTGACTGTGGCCGCCACGAGGGGAAGGGCAGAGGAACGAGGATCGCAAGGGAAACGGGAGCGGGCTAGGGCAAGCGACATGCACTCTACGGGCTTGCTTCAGGTTTTCGTTTTCGCCCTCTTGACGGCTGTGGCCACAGGGTTAGGCGCCCTGCCCTTCGCCTTCGTGAAGGGCTTCACGCGAAGGTGGCTGGGGGCTTCCAACGCGCTGGCCGCCGGGCTCATGCTCGCCGCCAGCTTCGGTCTCCTCTACGAGGGAGTAGACCACGGGTTGGGGCGCACGCTTGCGGGGGCCCTGACGGGGCTCGTGTTCATCGTCGGCGTGCGCAAGCTGCTCCAGCGCGACGAGCACCCGGCGGTGTTCGCCGGGATGGGCGAGCTGGACGCCCGCAAGGCGCTGCTGATGGTCGGGGTGATGACCATGCACTCTTTCACCGAGGGTGTCGGCGTTGGGGTTTCTTTCGGCGGTGGGATCGAACTGGGCCTTTTCATTACGCTGGCCATAGCTGTTCACAACATCCCCGAAGGCCTGGCCATCAGCCTCGTGCTAGTCCCGCGCGGGGTGGCATGGAGCCGGGCGGCCTTCTGGAGCGTGTTCTCCAGTCTGCCGCAGCCACTGATGGCCGTTCCCGCTTTCGTCTTCGTCGAGACCTTCGAGCCGTTGTTACCCTACGGGCTTGGGTTCGCGGCGGGGGCCATGATCTGGATGGTCTTCTCGGAGCTCATGCCCGACGCCCTCGAGGAGGCGTCGGGCAACCTCGTGGCGATCATCGTTACCCTCTCCGTCCTCGCCATGGTGGCCTTCCAGGTCCTCATCCGCTGACCGGGCCGTTCGGAGATTCCCGCCGAGAACTCTGCCTCTCCTTCAACCTCCACTGCAACCGGGCGGGATCGCGAAGGACCGATCCGGCCGCCAGGGTAAGCTCCCCATGCGTGCTGTTATGGGGCTCCCCGCGGCTCCGCCGGATGAGGGTGCGGCGTCAACGCGGGGTGCATCCGTGGCGGTGGCCACGAGCGGGCTACGCTGTCCACCATACCCAGAAGAGCACGTGAACGACGCGCAACTCGGAGCCCGTCTTCTGCGCCAGGTCGGCCGTTGTGAAAGGCGACGTATCATGACCGCGTATTTTGGTGAGCCGAGAAGCCGCTTAGCCGAAGCGAAAAGGTTAGCGGCGTACTGCCACTTTGTGCTACGTCGTGCCCAGGTTGGCCACTGCCTTCGGGCCTCCCACCGAGCGCGGCATCCAACGCGCAAATTCTGCGAACTACTT
>Ga0126308_10000087_pt1 | contig 21843 bp, 18 predicted proteins | sample Plot55_FD_92533 | JGI IMG/M metagenome (GOLD analysis project Ga0126308, IMG submission 92533) | Serpentine soil microbial communities from UC McLaughlin Reserve, CA, USA - Plot55 | ecosystem: Environmental > Terrestrial > Soil > Grasslands | place: USA: UC McLaughlin Reserve, Lake County... | reverse complement strand
TCATGATAGCACTAAGTGTAAAGGTAGGATATGGTTCGGTAGGAGTGTAATATCCAGTATGGTCTCCAAAAGGACCTTCCATTCGGATATCTTCGGGGTCAACATAACCTTCTAATACTATTTCAGAATTGGCAGGGACTTCCAAATCTACAGTCTTGCACTTTACTAACCTGATGCCTTTTTTTCTCGTGATTCCGGAGAAAAGGAATTTGTCTAGACCTTCAGGAACAGGCGCAACTGCACTAAATATTGTTGCTGGGTCTGCTCCTATCACTACTGCTGCTTCGACTCTTTTTTTCTTTTGCTCTTTTGATATTTGGTAGTGTTGTGCTCCCCGCTTATGTATTTGCCAATGCATTATTGCCTTTTTATCGCCTATTATTTGAATTCGATATACTCCCATATTTCTGATGCTGGTATCTGGATGTTTGGTAACGGTTAGTCCAAACGTAATGAATCTTCCTGCATCACCGGAAAAGGATTTCATAATGGGCATCGAATTAAAACTGGCCTTACCTTCACTCTCAATAACTTCAGTGACTGGTCCTGATTCCACATACTTTGGACCGTAATCGCCTATTTCAGATAATTTTGGAAGCATCCTGAGCTTGTCCAGCACACCTGCAGGCATCTTCATTTTTGTCAAATCCGTCACACGTCTTCCAATTTCGGTGAAATCAGTTGTTTCCAAGGCTAATTGTAATCTTTTCATAGTCCCAAACGCATTACCAAGCACAGGCATAGTAAATCCCTGGACGTTTTCGAACAGGACTGCCGGCTGATTTCCCATGTACATAAGACGCCTCATTATTTCGGCCATTTCTAAATCAGGATTTACTTTAACTTTGACGCGTGCTAACTGTCCAGCTTTATCTAGAGCCTGGACATATTCTGTCAAACTCTCATAAGGCATACGATTTAGCTAACAAAGCGGTTACATAAGGTTGTTAGCTAACAACCTTAACGCGAATAATAGTCAATAGTTGGATCAAAAGCCAAATGGGGTTAAATGAGCAATACTACGTAACAACCTCGGAACACAGATTTGCGTATGGTAAAGACTGATTGAGCAAGGCTTTGGGATGTGTGGCCATCATGTTTATTGGAGCCCTCATTAAATATTTCTGTCGCTCACGTTCCATATTATGTTATATTTCTATCATATAACGAAACCTCTAATGATTCGGTGGCCTGACTTTTTATTAAATATATTGGCTCCGAGTTTTACTAGCATATCCTTCCTGCTCCAGTCTCTCTATATGCCCTGGGATATGTCTCCATATAATATCAGCTCTATCTGGTTTGAAATCCCATGGCCTAACTAAGACTATATCATTTTCTCGAATCCACGTTTTTCTCCTTAGTTTCCCATACCATGGAATATAAGTTATAATATGTACAACCAAGATAAAAATATAAGGTTAAAAGTTTGGTTTCAGGCTTTAAAAGAGCTAGCAACTAACTTGCGCTCTTATAATTAAAATTTACGTCGTTATTTACGTTTACGTTATACAACAATGCAGACAATCGTATAGTTGTTTGAGTATCCTTGCTGTTGCTCCCCAAATAACAAATTCCCCATATGTAAATTTGTAAACGCCTTTTTGAGAAATATGGTAGTGCTCGATATCTGGTTCAAAGGTAGCTAACGTTTTCTGTAATGGAATGTCTACAACACAATCAACTTCGTTTGCCAATACCTTTGGCTCTGGAATATTTTTTTGTATTGTTATAAATGGAACTATAGTAAAGTTCGACGTTAGTGTGTAGACAGTTCGCAGTCTTCCTAGGATATCTTCAGCTGTAAAGCAAAGACCTACCTCCTCTGTTGTTTCTCTTAATGCGGTGTCAAGTAAACTGGGGTCTATCGCACGACAGTATTGTCCCCCTGGAAATGACATCTCACTAGTATGGTATTTTAGCTTGGAACTTCTCCTCGTCAGAAGCACGTGGGGAGTTCTGCTTTTAGAATGAACTATAATAAGAACAGCGGCTGTTCTTGACAAACCATCGCTCACCCTTCTAGTGCTATCTTTTGCATACAACTTAACATGATGTGAATCCAATAGAAGCGGACCAATACACCGCTCTATATCAGCTAGTGTCAACATGATTCTTCTTTGTGTATTAATAATATCAGGAGGAGGAAGGCATTAAGGTTGCTGGCGTTAAGTAAACCACCTTGCGGAAGAGACTGAGTAGTTTGTTTTCTATTTGTTGATAAAGGCAGTCTTCTTTTCTTTGACCACACAATGAACATCTACAAGAGGATGCAGCAAAATATCTTCATAGAAGTAATAATATATCAGATACTCATGATTTCATCCCAGCATTTAGTACAAAAGTCGTTGTCCAGGATCAGTCTTTGTTCAAATCTAGTTGAATTATAATCAAATTCTTGCTCACACACTACGCAAGAAGACTTTCGCATTCCTAACCAATCCTAACCGGTGGCTTTAAGGTTTATGGTGAATATTTTCACTACATAATGATAAGTAATTATACAAGTTTACCCTTTCCTAAGGAAACTCCAATGAATCAACGAATTCTATCGTTAAGCCTACTAGAGCAAGTTAAACAGTAGCATTAAAATGAACATAAATTTTGAATTAAACCCGCCCAAGATAGTAAAGGATGAGCATTTTAATGCCGTTATTCTTAGAGAAGGCATCCAACATCTGGTACAAAGAGCGGAGAAGCTAGTCGGATATGTAAATGGCATCCACTTAACAGATTCTGTTCTTGGTATTCCACGAGTATCAAGTTTAACCGCTGCCAGCTTCATTATACAGAGAATAGCTAGACATCCTGCCATAAGTTGTAGCGTCAGAACAAGGGACAGAAATTTTACATCAATATGTCAGTTTGTATCTGATGCAATTCTTTTAGGTGTCGAGAGCTTACTTTTTTTGATGGGTGATGAACCATCCGATGGACCAAAAGACTCAGGGCTTAAACCTAGTGATGCACTGAATATGTTAAAACTTGAAAGATACAATGAATCAATAAATTTGGATTTGACCGTGCCTAGCGCCATTACCCATCCATCTTTGATACGCAAGAAAATTAAGGCGCAACCTAGAGCATTTGTCACTCAATCAATATCATCCCTTTCTGATTTAGATAACATAGCACATATTGCGAAGTTAAACAACATAAAGATAGTAGCATGTATTATGATTCCTGCAGACAAAAACAAGTTTTCGGCTGATACGATTGGCCTCAATTGGGAGGAGTATGCGGAAAACCCAGTTGAATTCGTGCTTCAGGCGGCTAAAATCGCCGATGAAGTCACACTTACCTCTCCAGGTAGTTTCAAAGTAGGTCTCGAATTCTTGAAGGAATTGTATTAGCAGTGTTCAATTATTGTTACCACTTACTAGAAATGATAATTAGTAATTAGAGAATCTTTATGAAACGCAGACTTGTTGTGGAAATATGAAAGTAAACCAAGAAGTAAAACCCAATTGCAGCATTTGATGGAGCTCAGATGTCATCAACACGCTTCATGAACTAATCATAAATAAATCTACTTTTCCTCTACTTTCCAGGATGGCATTATTTCCGTTTTTAATTCGTCCAATACTTGTCTTTGATATTTGTAAAGATTATTATCTTCAGTTAGCCTGGGTCTTCGGTAGCCAATTTCTATTTCTTTTTTGACCTTACCTGGTCTATTTGTAAATACTATTACTCTGTCGCCAAGGCACACAGACTCCGATATATTGTGTGTTACGAAAAGAATTGTTTTTCTTGTCTTGGCCCATATTAGCTGCAATTCTACTAACAACAAATCCCTCGTTTGTGAATCAAGGGCCGCAAACGGTTCGTCCATTAATAGTATTTCAGGATCCATTACCAGGGCCCTGGCTAAAGACACCCTTTGCTTCATGCCACCTGACAGTTGATAAGTGTATGCTTCGGCGAATTTAGTAAGCTGCATCATATCCAAATAACGCATAGAAATTTGGTATCGTTTCTGTTTTTCAACTCCTGCAATTTTCAACCCAAACTGCACATTTTCTATAACTTTAAGCCAAGGAAATAATGCATTGTCTTGAAAGACCATTATCCTGTCTGGACCTGGTTCGGTAACGAGTCGGCCGTTGAGTATAACTTCTCCTTTACTCGGTCTGTCTAACCCAGCAATGATGTTCAGCAAGGTCGATTTTCCACATCCTGACGGCCCTACAAAACATACAAACTCACCTTCTGCAATGCTGAGATTGACATTTTCGACCGCCTCCATCATGCCATCTGGAGAGCTTTCTCCAGCCAAATGCATGGAGTCAGGAGAAAATTGAGAAGAACGCGTACTTGTAAAGGCAGAACTAGAAGAATTACCTATGACCTTAAAGTATTTGGAGATGTCTCTAATCTCTAGCTTAGCCAAAATTCGTTCCTGGCATCAAAAGGTACCTTCGAATATAAAATCTATCTATCTACCTCTCCCTGTCTTTCTATTTCTTTATTGCAATAACGCTTTCTAGACTGAAGAAACAAGACACCAGCTACTCCTCTAGCAATAATCTTATGGTCACAAGGAAATTTGATTTTTTGGTCATACTCTAAATAAGCTTATTATTTCATTGATATTGGCAGCTGTCTTAAAGGCAGTCGGATTAAGCCCAGTCCGCGAGGTTCTAAACCCGGCTTTGGACAGGCTTTCTACTATTGTCGCCAAAGAGGGCGGACCTATTTTTAATCTAGAAGCAATCTCATCGGATGTAAAATAATAAGGAATATCATCATGTTCGCTGATACATGTTGAGAATAATCTCTGAAGACTCTTCATTTTTCTGTTTTGAATCTTATTTGCCCCAGGGCTTAGCCTGATATCCTCTTCTGAACTGCAGTTTAATTGGTAGCTCCCATCGATACCTTGTCCCTGTAATGTCTTGGCCATCATCTCATGAATAAAATCTTTATCGTACATTCTTCCTGTCCATAACCATCCTGCGGTTTTAAATGCTGTAGAGCAAAACGTACATTTCTCCGCTCGTGACTGGGCATCTGATACAAATCTGTTTCCACAATGAAAACAATGTTGGACGTATCCTATATTTTCAAAAACGCTATTTGCCAGTTTACTGCTCTCAATTACTTTCACATATATTCTAATGTAATGCAAGTTCGTATGCGCAAATAATGGGTATATATAGATCCCTAATCTGGAGGAAGTAAGAGCCACCAACGATAATAGAAGTCTTAATGCTAGTTCGTTTGAATATGAATTGTTTAGAGGCAGGCCGTAATATTTTCTTAAACAAACATCAGGGTATTTACCGCACAGTACAGCAGTGTCGGTGGCGGTAATGGAAACAAGTCCTCCTTGTTCCACTGATCTAATCACACAGTCTACATAAGCAGCGGGACTTCCAAAGGGGTCCAAGTCGACGATTGTAAACCTCTCACCTGTTTTTCTTGGTCTAGCTATTTTTTCCCCTCCAAATGTGTCAGGAGAGCTGGGGTGCCTTTCGTTACTACCGTCCAGTAGGAACTTGCAAGCCCTGCTCACTGAGAAGTGACATTTATCTTCTACATGGTTGATAGCCGATGATTTCCTGGCAACATCAATTGCAAGGGGGTTGACATCATTAAAATATACTTGGTTGACTTCTGGTGACTCTACTGCAACTCTAAGACCTCTGGCACCTGTTCCACACAATGAGTCAGCCATCACGACATTATCCCTGTTATTTTTACTGCTGTGCCTTTTGCCATTATACCCAAAACTTGAATTGAATAAAAAAGAATTGTATGCGACTATCGATATATCTCTATTAAGTTCAGCTGCAAGATTGAAAAATACGGGCTCTCGTTTTGTTGCAACGCTGCTCTGAAGAGACATTGAGGGGACTAATATCTTCGTTCTACCCTCAACAATTGTAGTTAGCTCTGAATACTTTGCTGGTGCTATCACCTCGCAACTATAACAATTTCGAGAATATATTTATTATACAAAGCGTACTACATGCAATACAAATAATAAAAAAAGGAAGAAAAAGAGAGAGAAAAATAAGAGAAAAAGAGGTAGAGCGAGGGGAAGAAGCGTAAGCGATAATAGTCAGTCATTCCTAACCGGTATTAAGCAAAGATGTGCCTAGTATGACTTTCAATGCCATGCCAAGTAATGTTAACCTTGCGTCATATCCCAAATCCTTGGATTGTAATTATACCCTGATAGGAGGGGTTGATGAAGCAGGCCGAGGCTCAGTATTAGGCCCGTTAGTTATCGCTGGCGTGAGTATAAAAAGAAAAGATCTCTCAAGTTTGCGCAGGAGAGGAGTCAGGGACTCAAAGTTATTGACGGTAAAAGCACGACATAAGCTCTTCAGTCGTATCATTGACCTCGCAGAGCACATATGTGTCTACGAGAGCGATTGCGATGAAGTTGATCAATATGTCTATTCTAACATGCTAAACAAATTAGAAGCCAAAGCAATGGCTACAGTCATAGACAATATCTTTGCTATGAGGGTCTATGTTGACGCCTGCGACGTTAATCCTCTGAGATATAAGGAATGCATAGAATGCGAACTTGGCTCAATACCAAGGCCTAGGATTTTATCGCTGCATCATGCTGATGGTGCGAATACTGCCGTGTCGGCAGCATCCATAGTTGCCAAGGTGATAAGGGATGAAGAAATTCGCAAGATACGTTCACAGCACAATGAAATTGGCAGTGGATACCCAAGCGACAGAAAGACAATGAAATTTATAGCAAAATGGGTTGCAAACCATGACTCTGCTCCGCATTTTGCAAGAAAGTCGTGGAAACCTCTCAGGGCTCTCTTAGCAAATCATATACAAAGTATACACGCTACAAGTGGGTACGGAGAAAAAAATCATTTGGCGCTGTTACCACTAGGACTGTAAGTAGTATGAATTAGAGCATGGTCTTTGTCGAAAGGATCAAGGTTGATTGTTTGGTTAATATGAAAACTGTTTTGTCTTAATTTTTCGGACTCCATTGCCACGACCGATTGTGGGCTCATTGTTACGTCTATGCTTCTTGTCTTGATTACAATAAGCATGATGCCTTTATTTTTGAGAAAAGCATTACAGTTCTTTATGGCAATTTCCGTCTGATCAGGTTGTGCAATGTCGCAATACACCAGATCTATATTGCCAAAAACTGAGAAGTAAGAATCAGGTCTTCGAGCGTCTTCAATTATAGGTATAACATTTTTTCGCCTAGATCCTACGTTCTCGATTAGTTCTCTTGCCACCCTTACTGCTGGTTCTACTGCGAATACTAGACCCTTGTTACCGACTAGATCGGAGACGTGGCTGACTGTGGTTCCGGTAGAAGCACCAAGATAAAGGATCTTATCACCAGGATTTATGGGGAAATCCCTTAACCCTTTCTTTAAGGCTGCTGCGAGCTTGCTTCGGAATGGATCCCATATTCTGTATTCTTCGTCACGTATTTTGACCAGTTTTTCCCCATAAACTGTCTGGCCTTCGACAAGGTTAGGGGTAGCAAACTCTTTGGTTCCGTTAACCTTGATCTGCCTTAATCCTGCACGAAAGGCTTCTTCTTCCACTGGAGAACATTTGAGTTATTAACAGCGTCAGTTTTGAATCTTTTGAATCTTTTGCAGACAAAAAGGTTTTAACTAAACAAATCAGTGCTGTAATTCATAGTTCCTCATTTTCTGTTACTCAATTTGTTGACGCTATTATATTTTACTTACCCGCCCGAAGATCTTGTATACATATTATTGCTGTAGCAGCAGTAATACTATTGCAGCCATATTATTGCACCAAATCTAAACTGTCAAGACTTTACGGTATATTCTAAGATCTTTTTTGAGACTTTTTTTTCTTGCTCTTCTTATTTTCTCTGCTAGGCTTTTTGCTTTTCCAATCTGTAGGGTAACGATGATATTGCTGTTGTTCCTGTTGCTGATCTCTTCGAAACTGAGTTTCGTCACGCTGGTCTCCCTCTGATTTCCTACGTGGACCTCGAAATTGTTGGTTGTACTGTTGTTGCCGCTCTTGATGTCCTTGATAACTGCGTCTGCCGTACCTCCAAGGTCTTTCCATATAACGGCGACCTCTTGAACCAAAGTATTCTGCCTGCCGTCTTTTGTGTTCCTGGGACTTTTTGAATCTCTCTTCCTCTGATGGTGGTGACTTGTTTTTCTCTCGAATTTCCAAAATTCGTTTCTTTAATCTTTCTGCAATAAAAAGATCTTTTCCAGCATGTCTGTATGCATCTATTCTAGCAGCAATTGCAACTTTTGCTGCGATTGCTCTTGCTATTTTTCCCCGCTGCCATTTGGGAGCCGCATGAATCAATGGATGTTGAAAAAGCATCCCATGCTTAGGAGGATTGGCACCAGTTTTTAAGGAACGGAAGAGTGCTTTTTCTGCTCCTAGAATTTGAATTGTACTTGCTGGAAGTGTTGCGAGCCTCTGTAAACTTCCGGCCCTTGCTGTCATTCGGGCACCAACCGAAGCTGTAAGCAACTCCTTAACATTTGGAGCAACGACTTCCATAGCTGCCTCGATATTGTTAGCCAAATCATCCCTTAATTGAGACTGTTCAATAACCTGGTCTGCTAATTTCTTAACTAGGCTAAGATTGTCAGCGGTTATATCACCGCCCTTGCTCCTATTTGTTACGCTAAGAATAATTTCAGCCTTTTTTTCCTGTATCCCTGCATCTTGGAGTACTTGGCGTGTAATTTTATCCCTAGTTCCAGCCAAGCTAACAATCTTTGCATAGGCGGTCAAGCTCTGTACTAAGTTGTCTAGCTCAGGAAAATGAAGTCCATACCACTCACGCATTCTGGCTGCCACAACATTTATTGTCTTATCTAGCTCATCAAGTCCATTAATAGCCTGAATTACATGAAGGTCAAGTTTTTCTGACGCTTCCTTTACACGTGAGGACGATAAGCTGATAGCAAAATCGCGAAGTTGCTCAATTGCAGTACCTTCATCGGGAGACAAACCACATTTAACTGTAAATATAGCTGTATTTTTTTTAATTTCCTGTTGCTGTTCCAAAGGCATCATGTTAACCTCCAGCCCAGCATTCTTAAGTATGGAGTAAAGGTTGTTATCGTTGACCATAATCTTTTCAAATCCCTTAAGCTCGTCTTCTATATTTTCTATCTCATGGGGGGTCTCTTGTTGTCGTAGAAGGCCATGCGCATTGACAGGATTGCTAAATTTTTTAGAAAAAATGTTCTTGTCCTGATCATCTAAAATACACAACCCTAGCTCCAGCAAAATTACCGAACCAACTTTTGCCATTATAAGACTCCTACTACTAAATAAACAGTGCCACTAAAAAACATAGCATTATTATATCAGCCAATACGCGCGCATTGCAAAGTTAGATATTACTATTAACCTACCTAGAAACCTGAAGATTTTGAGTCTCATATCAGCTAACATTTCTAGGTTTCAACTATTTTGTCCTTTAGCATTTCAAGATGTGTGTTAGCTCAAATATGTTAGTGTAAAACGTACTTGCCTTGGTTTATTATTAGCATCCTAGTAGCCTTATCGCAGATGAGAATATCTATCGAGAAATGGCAGTATTGGACTTTACCTTCTTAAGTTTCATCACTGAAACTCTATTGAGCTGAAGTATCATCTCAAACAAAGATCTTTTCACATTAGGTTCATTGTCATTTGATATACGCAGAACCTCGGCCAAAAGATCCTGGAAGCTGATACCATTACACATGTTCCACAACGAAACTGCAGTATCGTTAACTCTGTATGCTTCACCTTTGGAATTTATAAGCAGTGGTGTACCATCCTCATCATTATCTACTTCGCCTTGGCGAAGAATTATGGTGTCTTCCTCTTCTATCTGTCTTGTATTTGGAAACATGTTCTCATCAGCCTATTATTGAACAATATGGTATCTAATATTTATTGCTACGTTAAGTATTGATCAGCAATCATACTAGACTGGCGAGTCTTCGTTGTTGAACAGTATCCAGCTTCCCAATAGTTGCAATTTTGCACGATAATAATAAATATCCAAGGGGTAAAAATTATGCACTTACTTGGCCCAACGAGAACAAATATAGGAGGAAAACCATACTAGACGGAAGTGATTCAGTTTTCTAATGGCCCTTTCTCAATATGTCTTTGTTTGTGTCCTAAAACTATTCAGCGGCAGTAGGGCAACTACAATTTAAGTTAGGACAAGGAAGAACTTTTCCAGATAAGATTATTAAAAGATAAAGGCAATCACAATCTGGTTTGTTTTTTAAAAAAAAAGACAAAAAGCAAAAGTCGACCGGGGAGGAGGCAAAAAGACATGTAACACTAAAAAGACATGCAGCAGATAGCATAATTACCTATGCAAAGAGTTGCCATCCCAATGAAGGGATTTTAATCCTCCAAGGACAAATCAAAAAGAACGATATTATTGTTGAGGGACTTGTTGTCCCACCGTTTGCTTCTCATGGTCCTTACTATTCTGGATTTCCTACATATGATCTTCCATTTGATCTTTCTTATATAGGTACTTCGCATTCACATCCCGGAGGTTCTAATAGGCCTTCACTTCAAGACTTGAATAATTTTTATGGGTTTATATCTATTATTATTAGCTACCCATATTCAGACGGAGACATTGGGGCTTTTGACAGGAATGGAAATAAGGTAACCCTAGATATAATATGAGAAAATGCAATCTATTTAATAGCGAATAGAGACATATTAGCTCGGAGAACATTTAATTACTAATGAGTCTAGAACAGTTACGTACCAAAGCTTTTTTTCAGAATACAATCGATGTTTGGATTATGCTATGCGAAGAAAAAAAATGGAACTATTATGATGTGGATACCTACAGAAGTTTTATACGATATCTCACGGCCAAAGGAATCAAGATGCAAAAGTTTCCTCTTTGTATCAAAGAGTCAGGAGGTATGTATGAGAGAGGTAGAGATAAGACAAAATTCTTAGAGGAATTATCTCATATATCATCTGAAGATGCATCTGCCTATACAATAAAACTCAGTACCGAGACTCTATCTTTGATGAGATCGTTTAACAAACCTAATTTGAGTGTAAATAAATAGATGAATACTTGTGCTGTCACGCAGACAGGGAGAATACAAGTTTATTGAAGGCGTCTTCTTCCTGGTATTGTTATCGTGGGAAGAACCAAATACTATAACAGCCATTATACTCCGACGATTATCTGCCTAAAATATAGTTCAAATAACACAAGGCAATTATTGATATACAATTGTTGTTATGCAATTTCCAGCGTAGACTCCAGCACCAACTAGCTTATTATTATTATTATTATTATTAACTGTCTCTATTAAAAGAGAAATGTCTCTCTTTCTTAAACTCACTTATTATCGAGCTCTTCTTGGATTATAAATATGCTCTAGAGTATAACCTATCAGAGCAAATGAAAGACCTGTTAAGCCAATCATTATTCCAGGTGGAATTATCCACCACCATAATCCAAGGGTGGTGGCGCTAGCTGCATTGGCTTCGTTCAGAATTCTGCCCCAAGTGGGGATAGCTAAATCACTTAATCCCAACAAGCTTAAGCCAGCCTCTGCCAAAATTGCACCTGGAACAGAATAGGCTATTGTTGCAAAAGTCAATGGAAGTAGCTGCGGAACTACGTGTCTGAAGATTATCTTCATGTCTGATTCTCCCATCATTTTAGATGCCTCTACATATTGAAACGTTTTTATCTGCAATGACAAACTTCTAGTCAGCCTAGCTCCCCCAGCCCAACCAAACAATATCAAGAGTAATACTATTAAGAAAATGTTGAGGCCATATCTTACAGATATCAATATCAAAAGAATGAGGACAGGTAACGAAATAAAAAAATCGTTTATTCTCATCATAACCTCATCCACGCGACCACCCTTATACCCTGCGGTTATACCATATATCATTGCTATAAACGAGGTAGCCACGGCAACGGTCAGGCCAATAAATAGTGCCACAGGAGTACCCCAAAGAATTCCTATAGCCAGATCTCTTCTAAAGGCGTCAGTCCCAAGAAAGCCATAAACAGTTCCGCCAAGAATCACTCGGATTTCGTCTGCGCTATCTTGGTCATCATAAAAATAAAAAGTCACTTCAAAAGTGTAGGGCCCTTTCAAGATTTCTTTTTTTTGTGTATCCGAAAATAACATCACTTGAGGTCGAGTATTATCCGGAAAATATTTGAATAAGGAAGTGTATTGCCGCAAGTTCTTAGATATATCTTGGTCAGTGGAAAAAATACGCGAAGATACACTTTGCAGCTGAGAACTGACAGTAACGCCGTCATTAGATGGAAGTGCAGAATAATATATCCTAAAATTGTACCCATCTGGCCTAGTTACATTAATCTCCAGAACAGGGGGGATTGAACCATATCTTATCGAATAAGGAATCATAAAATCAGTCGGGTAAGAGTTGTATTCAAAGTTGGTTGAAAAGGAACGAGAAACTATGTAAATTCCCCTATCAGTCTGCTTAGAAACTTCGCCTGATTCTGATGTAAGAATTGTATGAACAGCGGCGGTTGGGCCGAAGAATCCGAGGTTGGTCCAGGCAGGTGCCGCCGAGGCCGGATAATCAACCCAGTAGCTGGGACTGTTCCATTGTCTAAAAGATGTGAGAGGTACTGATGTTACTGTGTATATTGATATTCCCACAAGTAAAATAAGGATAATTATTCCGGTTTGGCCTAGCTTTGAACTTCTAAATCCTCTGATAATATTACTCTTTGAGGACGGGATTGTCTGAAAAGTCAACTTATCGCTTTCACACGGGGATCAAATGCAGAGTAAGCTAAATCAGTTAGAAAAACGGCGGCAATATAAATCATAGTAGATACATAGACAAGTCCGATGATTATAGGAACATCAAAAACGGTTATTGCTTGATAGAATAAGCTTCCTATTCCAGGCCAGTCAAATACTGTCTCAACTAAGAGGGCTCCACCAAACGAGGCTGCCAAGCCTATTATAATTGAATTCAGCAATGGAGGAGCTGCATTTCTTAAGGCATGAGAATACAAAATCTTCTTTCTTGGAACTCCTATAGCACGTTTGGCTCTGATAAAATCTTCATCCAAGATATTGACTACAAATAGCCTTACAAAGTAGCTTTGTACCGCGATGCTGAGAATTACCAATGTAATTAAGGGAAGCGCCATATGATAGAGCAAATCTATAATATATAACGGATCTGAGGGAGAAGATTGGGGCGTAGACCTTGCAGGAAATATCGGTACTATAAAGGCAAAGAGATATATCATAATCATACCAACCCAGAAAGTAGGAAGACTGCTACTAAACATAGAAACAAAAACGTTGGCCTTATCAATAGTCTTACCATATCTCTCTGCTAGATATGGACCCAAATATAGCCCAAAAATAAAGGTTATGACAGTTGCACTCGTAAATAATAGAAGAGTCAGTGGTACCCTTTCTGCGATAATGTCCTTTACTTCAGGCGAACCATTATCATTTGTAAAAAAGTAAGACCTGCCCAAGTCAAGCATCAAGACTTTTAATATGGTATTCAAAAACCGTTTTGGAGAATACCACGGTTCGTCAAGACCCAGGTTTCTTATTTGAAGTTCAATTTGCTGGTCCATATATGCCTGCCGGGCTTCAGCATTTGGAAATTTGATCTTGCTCTCAATGAGGCTGCCTATGACCTGCTGTCTGATGTTGTCTGTAAGGATTTTGTCCATTGTCTCACCAAGAAGTGCGACAGTAAGGACAAGAACTAAAAATAATACTATGAGCAAGTTTATTGATCTTCTGACGAGCAGTCGGTAAAAGCCTGCCATGTTCTTGTCCTAGATCTGTTTTGTATCATGTTGGTTCGTATAAATATTATCACATCAAAATCTTGTGCACCATCTTCTGTTCAAAGCAAAATACTTAAGAGAAATTACGAAGGCTGGGATAATTTGGAGTTTACAAAAACTATCTTGGCCTGTTTTTAGTCGGTAACAACTAATAATGGTATTGTGTGTATGTCTGGGCGAAAAGCTTGTTCAGTATATGCAAATATCTTCAATGAGTTTGGACCCCTGCGAAGCTGTAATGTGTCACTACTGTTTAAGGTAATTTCGAATATACCTTTTTGACTGAAGCTATCCGAGATACCTGCAATATTCCTGGGTGTATCCAAACCATTATCGACATTTGCGCTAACATTTGTGAGGTGAGTATTAAATAAGGTAGAGGATGAACCATCCACAGCAGTATTGCTGCCTAAAGGCTCCGCTTTGCCCTTCAAAATGACTCTGCCTTCTGTATCCGATAAGAAATAGTCGACTACCGCATCGTTGCTAGGTTTACCCCCTACAGTAACGTTTATTCGTACGTTTAATGGTTCACCAGGAACGAGGTATTTTTGTGTATCAACTGTATTTATGATTGCTAGTTTGGGATTTTCAAATACTGACCAGTAACCTTGGTGAAAAGGGTAGCTGGCATCCCTGAACGCTTTCACATAAATTATTCCTGCGCCAGGGTTATATGTGTCAAGATAAAATGGACCATTGCTTATTACTGCATGTCGATGTTGCTCTATCCATTTAATAGCAGCATCATATCTCTGGTTAGCTTCGTTAATGGTTACTATTCCTTTAAGCGGAGTTGGTATAAAGGATTCTGATTTCATTTTCTGTAGCTCTGCGAGTATCATTTTAGCATGTGACGGTACTATCAAGGATAGCCATGGCACATTTTTTGCAGTGGCTTGGCCTCTGGAGTATGCTACCTTCCCTTCCATCACTAACCTTTCTGTGGCAGCTGTTACCTCCCAGGGTTGTGTAGACCATGCAGCCGCAGTGTCTGCTATTTCATTTTTATCATAATGCCATTGATCAACAAAGGACTCTATCTTTGTATTGTTAATGAATCGAATCCCTTTAATATATGGGAGTGATTCTTTCGCAGCTGCGGTATACTCGGGGTCCACAGTGAGGTCTCCTCTTCCTTGATCAGTACCCCATTCAAAAGCAAAATAAAGAGGGTACAAAATATCTGACTTGTCCATAGCTATACCGTGATGCCATTTAGAAAACAGCAATTTGTAATCCACTTTGCTGAGTGCAAAAGTATCATTTCCAGCCTTCTTCCATTGCTGGGAGTAAGGGTCCCAGGTCTGTGCATCAGCTGCAACTTTCATTCTTTCTGTCGGACCTGTAGTCACAATCTGTGTCCATACATTTCGCATGGGGATAACTTCACCTGTATATGGATTTCTAAAGGTAGCTCCGTCTGCTAGGGCAGAGTATATACTAGTGCAGTAAGTATCGCCGCAACCGCCGACGCTATTCCAAGCCCCTTGATAAATTTCTTTTACGCCAATATTCAGCAGGCTTAGGTCAGGAGGCTGCGAATTTATAAGTGATAACCTACTAGTTATCCCAGCACCAAAGTCATTAATTAATCCGGCAACATCCGAATTAGCAATATAAGGATCAGTATTTTGGGCTAGAAAAATCCTCACAGACTCTTGAATCCCTGCTAGTGTGGCGTTTCTGACCATCTCATTTCTTTGCTCCTCTGACGTGAAATTAAGGAAGTTTATTTTCTTGGTTATATCATCTATACTTGAGTTCTGGTAATTCCAAAATGCAGGGTTCTGGCCTCCTGGCATGTTTCCCGCGTAGGGCGCATACATCTGTGATGTTACTACTGGATTGTATTTCACAAATGCAGATGTGCCAGCATACGCCTCCGTATAGACATGCCATTGGAAATCCTGTGGATTTGATCCCAACACGACAGTATTGGCCTTGTTAAGATCCCCATATTGTTTTAGGACAGAAAAACCTAGCCTCTCAAGCTCTGAAGAGACAAGATCACCCAAGGATTTTCTTCGAGGATCATCACTTCGTATCAATATTTTTACAGTGATAGGTTTGTCTGCAAAAAACCATTTTCCAGTCGTCCTGTCTTTTATGGCCCCTTCTTTGACGAGTGCATCGTTTATCATTCGTTCGCCAATCCCAGGGGCATATCTTATGCCAAGCGATTCTACTGTATCAATAAGATTTAGATATTCTGGAGAATACTGTCCAAACGGGTCGATTAATACCGAGCCATATCCCTTCAGTATCTCATCTACAACAAATTCGCGATTAACAAGAAAGTTCATTGCGTAGCGTACCTCCCTTATCTGAAAAGGATTAAGCGACTTGCTGCTTTCATTGTATGGTGCTGGATTGAACAGAAGCCCAAATGATCCAGCCGTTCTATCATATATTTTAACAGCGGGATTATTCATCATCTCTGATACAACTTCTAGTGGAATTGCAAAGTAATATATCGCGATTTTTCCCTGTTTTACTTGTTCCAAAGCGACATTCTGATCGGAATATCGAATAAATCTCACAGTATCTACAAATGATCCCTTGGTTTGGTTATTTGAGGTGCCATTTAACTTGTCAGCATAAGCTGAGACATATGACAGACCGGTCACACTGCAAAGTGAAGATGAAATAATGAGCAGGGAGAAGACATAAAATAAAAGTGGAACGTACAAAAGATATCTCGACCTAGTCATGGTTAGCATTAAGTTGCTATCCAGTTTCTATAATTGATTGAGTTATTGATTGTCGATTAATGTAGTTTATTTCTAACCAATTATACCCTAGGAAAGCTCTTTCTCCTGTCAAATGGCGCAAAATTTGTCAGACGGGTTTTTAACCTAGGATTAAGATAAGCACTGGACAGATAATTCCTGATATCAGGAATCCCTTTGAAATGCTGAGCTTTTTCACTTAGCAAATCAGATAGCATATAATTTGAGGATCTCAATTCGTCAACGCTAGGAATACGAGAACCATAACTATTCTCTTGCTGTGCAAATCCAAGCACGCTAGCCGGAGAACGAGGAAGATGCTCGTTTTCTGTAAATATATCATAATAGGTACTAGTCGGTGTGCTTATTGCGAAGAGGTCGCTATCTTTTTTGTTCCATCGTAATATTTGCGAGTTGGGCTCGGTTGACTGCATCCATTCATCATTATGCTCGATAAAAGACTTCGGGACTCTCTGTATCATGCTGTACATTTGCTATCATACTACCAATATCCTTTAATTAACATTTTGACTTTCATATCGTCTCAGAAGAATAAGTAGCCTTTTGTTTGCTTGAATATTAAATTAGTGTTGTAGTGGTCGAGCTAAAACAGTAGAAGATATAATGCTAGCAGCTCTGCAAAATGATCCGATATCAATTTATAAGCTGTCAAATAGCTCTAATAATATTTATATAATAGAATAAAATATTTATATGAGATTACTTTAAAATCGGGGTTTTATGGTGGTAGAATTGGTTAAGGATGTCACTTTGTTTGGCGATAGATGTCCTCGTTGTGGCAAGGGGCCTATGGTTACAGATAACTCCAGTGGGGAGATGTTTTGTGGGAACTGTGGCTTTGTTATAAATGAAAGGATAGAAGAAACCGGACCTGAATGGCGCGCTTTCTCGAAAGAGGAACATGAAGATAGGAGTAGAGCAGGCATACCAACCTCTTTGGCAATGCACGATATGGGACTTGCGACGATTATTGGACCTGTTGACAAGGATGCCTCTGGAAAGCCTCTTTCTGCTTCAATGAAAAGTACAATCGAAAGACTAAGGACATGGGATAGCCGCAGCCAAGTCCACGAACCGGTAGACAGAAACTTTAGACAAGCATTTAGCGAACTGGATAGGCTTAAAGATAAACTTGCTGTAGGCGATGCCGTTATAGAGAAAGCCGCATATGTATATAGAAAAGCACTAGAAAAGGGGCTTGTTAGAGGTCGGTCCATATCAGCATTAGTTGCAGCCGCATTGTATGCTGCTTGCAGGGATACAGAGACACCTAGGACTCTCAAGGATATTGCAAATGCTAGCAACATCAAGAAAAAAGACGTTGCTAGGTGCTACAGGCTATTGATAAGAGAACTGGATCTGAAAATGCCAGTTGTTGACCCTGTAAAATGTGTTGCCAGGATAGCGAGCAAAGCAGGACTTTCTGAAAAGACAAAACGCAAGGCCCTTGAAATATTGAAAAAGGCCGAAGAAGGCAAAATTTCTGCTGGAAAAGATCCTATGGGATTGGCGGCTGCTGCTCTTTATGTGGCATGTGTGATGAATGGGGAAAATAAAACACAAAAGGATGTAGCTGAGGCGGCGGGTGTAACAGAGGTCACCATACGAAACAGGTACAAGGGCCTCAAAATGCATCTCAGATTATAATCTTGTTGGTCTTGGACTTCAGTTTGAAAAACCGAAGTCATAAATACAAGCAAATATTCTTCGATTAGTTAAATAGCTTTCAAAAAGACTCCCATTTTTGTTCGGTTGCTGCAGATCTATGTCGACGTATTAATACAAACATGTTGAGATAGCCAGGGTTAAAATTTAAAGAATTATTGCTTTTCGACGCAACAAGACCTATTGTACTTCAATGGCAGATTCTGTAAAGCCCTTTTTAATTAGAAATCCTTTGACATCCTCTCTGTGATCCCCCTGTAACATTATAAATCCAGCCTTTGCAGTTCCACCACACGCAAATTTGCTTTTGAGTTCCTTAACCATCGTATGTACGTTACTTGATTTTGGATCAATACCTTCAATGAGAGTTGTGGTTTTAGAAAACCGCCTAGTTTCAAGTCGGACAACTATTCTTGTTTCCTCCTTCTCCAATTCACCGCAGGCACAAAGATCGTCAGGAAGGCCACACTTCTTGCATATAACCGCCATCTGTTGGTAATTTAAATTTTCTCAAGCTTACTATTAAGCCTTGCTTGTTTTTGATAACCGGCTACTAATGCAAATTAAAAACGGTGGATCATTGGAGGCCCGAGAGGACACTAGCAATCTAAGACTAGAGTATGGATATATCTTGATGTTATCTATTATAGATACATTTTGATGAGATCTTGAACCAAATTTTTTGAAGAAGCACAGGAGCCCTAGCGTTTATTTCATATCAAATATAGAACAGAAATAGTATAAAAGCCCAAGTTGTAGTATCACAAATAGTATGTCCGCAGATCGTAAAGACCAATATTCAGCTAACCTAAAAGAAGCTGCATCACTCTTGACACGAGGCGGGACACTTATCAACGATCCCTGTGACTTGTGTAACGGAGTACAAGTGAAATATCGTGACAAGATCATTTGCATAAACTGCGGGAATCAAAAAAGTGTATATAATAAGTCTAACTTAACACAGCAGAAAATCGAAGAGAATCAACGGGTCAATATTCAAAAAGACAGCCAGACTGTGGCTGACATTGCTAGCTCACTACCCGCAAAGGAATATTCTGAGACACACACTAAACAGGACGTTCATGGTTCTCAGCAAGACTTTGAAGAGATGGAAGTCGCCCGTCGTCAAAGGAAAGAAGAACAGCATGCATTTCCACAAGACAGGGAGAGTCAAAACTCTGTGAGCTTAGGGCAGGTGGGTTTTTTATTAATTGATAAGATAGCTACCGAAATAGCAAAGATCAAAGAAGAGGATAATCCAGAACTACTGAGACGAAAGGCCGAAACCATCAGGATTTTTCTGGGATTGTTACAAAAGGTAAAAGAGATCCAACGCTTATAGCTTTAGTCGTCTTTTACTATTTTTTGTGTTGATAACTTCCCTTATAAAATTTGTTCAGTATACAGTTTAGTCCCGGAATGTATTTAATACGCTACTATATTATTTGATTCGACAATGAGTAAAAAGAAAAATGCCCCTCTTCCAGCTTCCAGTGCTGGGCTATTAAGATTCTTTGAGGATGAAACGAGAGGATTCAAGGTTAGACCAGAAATTGTACTTGGAATAGCAGGAGCTTTAATCGGGGCATCATTATTAATAAGAGTAATCTTCCCTGTCTAAGATTGCTGAGACCGGCTAATGGATAATGTTCGGCCGGATAGTATTACCAATATCCACAAAAGATGGACAATTACCAGACTAAATCCATCTTCATACAAGATTTCCATTGCTGTTTCATTCGCTTCAGCGGCGCTTATTATTACTCTATCTTTTTTATATGGACCAAATAGAACAGAGAGCAACAACAACTATGCTGTGTTATTATTATACGGTATATCAGCAATACCTGCGCTTAGTTTTTTGGATTATCTATCCTTGTACGGAACTCCTACAAACAAACTTTCCAAAATATTTCACGTTGAAGGATTTGGGAACCTACTGTGGTCAGTTGTACTTGCTGTTGGAATCATCATAGACCCTCTATTTGCATCTAACACTAATCCCAATAAATATCTCTTGGAAGGCATGCTAGTTGTCGCGGGATTCCGAATCGCAATTTTCAGGTCTGTATTTGGAGCAGGACTAATGAGGGCTGTCGGTGTTTCGTTTCTTCAACCTATTCTGTTCATGGTTATTTTGCTCTCTCCTTGGCAATTTTTCAACCTTATTTTCCAACAGGCAACAAGCTTTATAGTAGGCATATTCTTTGTGATTTGGGCAATAATTTGGGCCATTATGGCAGATAGGGCCGGTCGTCCATATGTTTTAAGTACATTTAATCTCCTCCAAGCCTTCCTTTCTGCTTGGACAGAACAAAAGGGCGAGAAAATGGAAGCAATAGCAGAATCTAGAGCTAAAAATAACCATGTAACGAGTTACGTAATAAAGTTTGAATGCAATGACATAAATCAAAAAGAGGTCTCTTTAGTAATACCAGGGGTTCATCCTGGACCTTTTAAACCAGTCGGAGGAAGCAACCTGCCTTATGAACTACTCAGAATTTTCTCTGGGAGAGCCCTAGTCGTTCATAGCGCTTCTGACCATTCGCTTAATATTCCTTCAAAGAATGAAATGACAAAATACCTCCATTCATTCAGCACGCCTCTTGCTTTTACCAGCGGATACACCTGTAGTGAGCCTCTCCAAATTAAAAGGGGTGGCTTCATAGTCACAGGCATAGCGTTTGGGAGTGCATGTCTGGTTATACTCTCTGCTTCACGAGGCATGGAGGATGTCCCCACTAGGGTCTCTTCAAGTCTGCAGGATTATGCAAGTAATTTGGGATTTTCTAAAACATTAGTTGTCGATAGTCATAACGCTATGGGTGGTCCACTCTCCTATGATGATCAGCGCGACTTAATTGTATGTACAAGAGAAATTCTTGACAAAATTAAAGATTCTAGACAATATCGGTTTGGCGTGGGGTTTGCAAGTCATTATCGGCGCATTTGGAGAAATGGTAGCAATCTTGTAGAGAACACCCGCCAATTATATGGAAGGGAGGACCTTGGCCCAGGTGGTTTGGCTGTTATCGCCCTAGAAGTGAGGGATAAGAAATATGTCATAGGATGGGCGGATTCAAATAACATGGAGAGCCAGGTTAGGGATGCTGTTTTATCCGATCTCAAGTCCCACGGACTTTACATGCTTGAAGTCTGCACTTCGGATACTCATTTCACATCAGGGAAGAGGACACGACATGGATACTATTCTTTGGGTACTGTTACCGGTACAAACCAAATAGTAGACTATTTTAAAGAACTTGTAGCCAAGTCCTTTGCTGCTATTAAAGAATGTTCTTTTAGTTTGTTGTACGTAGAATCCAATATCAAGGTCATGGGTAAAGGACAGTTTGACGACTATTCAAAAGCCTTAGACAGTTCCATGCATCTAACAAAAATCTTTCTTACAATCTCTGCTGCCGTTGCTGTTTTAATGTTGTTGTTCACATGAGACTGTATTTTAATAGATACAAAACAAGGGCTTATCCTCTCGTTTCTGACAATTACGAAGAATGAATATTTGCAATTGCTAATTGCAAATATATAGGATATACAGTAACTAGCCGCTTCACAACTAAACAGGATGGATGGGGAGAG
>Ga0126308_10000085_pt1 | contig 21906 bp, 17 predicted proteins | sample Plot55_FD_92533 | JGI IMG/M metagenome (GOLD analysis project Ga0126308, IMG submission 92533) | Serpentine soil microbial communities from UC McLaughlin Reserve, CA, USA - Plot55 | ecosystem: Environmental > Terrestrial > Soil > Grasslands | place: USA: UC McLaughlin Reserve, Lake County... | reverse complement strand
TCGGCGAAGATGAATTGTACGTCTTCGTCCACGGAGGCGCTCAGCGGCGTCAGGCAGCGGCGGCACTCCGACGACGCCGTCCCCTGCATGTGCCCGCTGAAGTAGAAGCGCCCGGGTCCGGCGGTCGAGAGCCGTCCCGTCACCTGCACCAGCTCCGTTGGGCGCGGATCTTCCTCCTGCCACACCGGATCGTCGGGTGCCAATTGTCCTGCTACCTGGACCGCCCTGTCCTCGAGCGATCTAATGTCGAACGACAGCATAGCCAACCAATCTAGGGCGGCAGGTGGGGAGATTCAAGTCGCGGAGTGGAGAGAACTTAGGAACGGCGAGGGACGAGGGATGGGGGACGAGAGGCCGCTCGGCACGTCCCGAGGTCCGTCGTCCCCCTTCCTTCGTCCCTCGCCGTTCAGAGCAGCTCCACTTCCGCAAAAAAGAACCTCGCCTCCCGCTCCGCGTTCTCTTCCGAGTCGGAGGCGTGGATCGCGTTCCGCTCCTTCGACTCGGCGTAGAGCTTCCGCACCGTGCCGGGCTCGGCCTGCGCCGGGTCGGTGGCGCCGATGCTCTTCCGGAGCGACGCCACGGCGTCGTCCTTCTCGAGCACGATCGGCATGCACTTGCCCGAGGTCATGAACGACACCAGCGACTTGTAGAACGGCCGTTCCCGGTGGACAGCGTAGAACTCGCTCGCCTGCGCCTCGGTCATCCGCATCACCCGCGAGGCGAGGACGCGGTAGCCCTCCTTCTCCAGGTGGGCGATGATCTGGCCGGCCTTCCCGGCCCCGAAGGCGTCGGGCTTGATGATGGTCAGCGTACGATTGCCTGGCATGGTCACGATCCTATGAGTTTGCGAACGATGTCCCCGCGCGTCAGGAAGCCGACCAGGCACCCCTCGCGCACGACCGGCACCCGTTCGACGTCCTTGTTCGACATGAGCGACGCGACCTCCGCCACGGGCTGGTCGGGGGAGACGCAGAGCACCTGCCGGGTCATCACGTCGCGGACGGTGCGCCGCCCGATGGGCTGCGACGCCAGCGGGCGCGGCCCGCCGGTGTTGAGCGAGCTGGTGAGCAGATGCCGCATGAGCTCGCGCTCGCTGAGCATGCCCACCACGCGGCCGTCGCTGTCCACCACCGGCAGCCCGCCCAGCCCCTCTCGAAGCATGGTGCGCGCGGCCTCGGCCAGCGGCAGGTCCGGCGCGACCGTGCGCGGCTGCCGCGTCATGATGTCGCGCACCGCGAGCTGCTCGGGGATGTCGTACTCGGCGAACAGCGGCAGCGCCGCGAGCTCGCGCGGGGTGCGCGCCGCGAGCAGCGCGTCGACGCGCTCGGCGCTGGAGAGAAATCTGGCGAACGCGCCCAGGAGCTGGAGGTAGCGGGTGGCCAGCCGCGGCGGCGCGGCGATGAGCAGCACCACGTGCGCGCACTGCCGGTCGCCCTCGTCGCCGAGGTCGCGGCAGATCGGCACCGGCGAAGTGCCAATGGCTACCGCCAGGTCGGCGACGGCGTCCGTGCGATAGTGCACGAGGAACGCGCGGTCCCCCATGGCGACGATGTCCTCGGCGCGCTCCTCGGTGACGCGCTCGCGCAGCTTCTCGGGGCTGGCGAGCGCGCCGGCGGCGGACAGTCGCTCGACCAGTGCCTCGGCGGCGTCGGTGACCGTCGCGGCGCCGAGCGGGACGACCGCCCGCTCGGCGGTGATGAGCTGCCCGAGGTTCACGCGGCGCCGAGGCTCAGAGCCGCTCCTTGATGAGCGGCACGAAGTCCACCGGGCGCTTCGCCACGCCCATCCCCGCGTCGTGGAACGACTGGATCTTCTCGGACGCCGTTCCCGCGGAGCCGGAAATGATCGCGCCGGCGTGCCCCATCCGGCGCCCCGGCGGGGCGGTCTGGCCGGCGATGAAGCCGACGACCGGCTTGGTCATCTTCTCCTTCACGAAGCGCGCGGCCTCCTGCTCGTCGGTGCCGCCGATCTCGCCCATGATCGCCACGGCGCGCGTATTCGGGTCCTTCTCGAACGCCTCCAGGCAGTCGATGAAGTTGGTGCCGTTGATCGGGTCGCCGCCGATGCCGACGCAGGTCGTCTGGCCGATGCCGGCGCGGGTCAGCTGAAAGACGACCTCGTAGGTGAGCGTGCCCGAGCGGCTGACGACGCCCACCGGCCCCGAGGTGCAGATGTGCCCCGGGATGATGCCGACCTTCGACTGGCCCGGCGTGATGAGCCCCGGGCAGTTCGGGCCGATGAGGCGCGCGCCCTTCTCGCGGATGAACGGGTAGACGCGGGTCATGTCCAGCACCGGGACGCCCTCGGTGATGCAGACGACCAGCTTCACGCCGGCGTCCGCCGCCTCCATCATCGCGTCGGCCGCACCGTTAGGCGGGACGTAGATGACGCTGGTGTTGGCGCCGGTGGCCTGCACGGCGTCGTACACCGTGTTGAACACGGGGACGCTGCCCTCGAAGCTCTGCCCGCCCTTCCCCGGGGTCACGCCGGCGACGATCCGGGTCCCGTACTCCAGCATCTGCTTGGCGTGGAACGAGCCGTCGCGGCCCGTGATCCCCTGGACGACGACGGTGGTGTTCTTGTCGATGAAGATGCTCACGCTCCCCTCCCCTTCGCTTCGCTCAGTGTCGGGGTGGCGGGGGAAGTGGCGAGCTGCACGGCCTTCTGCACCGCCGAGTCCATGTCGGTCATCGCCTCGAACCCGTTCTCCTTGAGGATGCGCAGCGCGATCTCCTCGTTCGTCCCCGTCAGGCGGATCACGATCGGCACCTTGAGGGGGCTCATCTTCGTCGCCTGCACGATGCCGTTCGCCACGTCGTCGGTGCGGGTGATGCCGCCGAAGATGTTGAACAGGATCGCCTTCACGTTAGGGTCGGACGTGATGATCCGGAGCGCGGCGACCACCTTCTCGGGGTTCGACGAGCCGCCGATGTCGAGGAAGTTGGCCGGCTCGCCGCCGTAGTACTTCACCAGGTCCATCGTCGCCATCGCCAGGCCGGCGCCGTTCACGCAGCAGCCCACGTTCCCGTCCAGCTTGATGAAGGTGAGGTTCGCCTTCCGCGCCTGGACCTCGCTGGGCGCCTCGGCGCTCTCGTCGCGCAGCACGGCGATCTGCTGCTTGCGGTCCAGCTCGTTGTCGTCGATCACCATTTTGGCGTCGAGCGCTACGACCTCGCCCGACGGCGTGGTGACCAGCGGATTGATCTCGGCGAGCGACGCGCCGCTGTCGACGAACGCGCGCCAGAGCTGCTCCATGATCTTCGCGGCCGCGCGCGCCTGCTTCACGTCCTTGTAGAGGAAGAACGCCATGCGCATGGCCTCGAAGCTGCGCAGGCCGTAGCGCGGGTCGACGGGCAGCCGCAGGATCTTCTCGGGCGTCGAGGCGGCCACCTCCTCGATGTCGATGCCGCCGGCCGGGCTCACCATGAACACCGCCCGCTTGGACTGGCGGTCGACGATGATCCCGACGTACGCCTCGGTCGAGATGTCGGCGGCCGGCGTCACCAGCACCTTCTCCACCGGCAGCCCCTTGATCTCGAGGGCGAGGATGCGGTTGGCCACCTCCTTCGCCTCGGCGGGGGACTTGGCGAGCTTGACGCCGCCCGCCTTCCCGCGCCCGCCCGCGTGCACCTGCGCCTTCACGACGACGGTGCCCCCGTACTGCTTCGCGACCTGCTCGGCGCGCTCGGGGTCGTTCACCACCTCGCCCGGCGGGATTGGTACGCCGTAGCGACGAAGAATGTCCTTCGCCTGGTACTCGTGCAGGTTCACGTGGCTCTCCTATGGTGTAATGCTCGTCCCGGCTTCGCCCCGGACGGCCATCCGCCCGCTGCGCAGCTCGGTGATGACGGCGCGGCCGCCGGTGCGGCGCACGAAGTCGACAGCGGCGCGCACCTTCGGGGCCATGCTCCCCTCTCCGAACGCGCCGTCGCGGTCCATCCCCTCGGCTTCGGCGATCGTGAGCGTGGGAAGCCGCCGCTGCGTCGGCTTCCCCCAGTCGGCGTAGACGGCGTCGACGTCGGTGAGGATCACGAGCAGCTGCGCGCCCAGGTCGCGCGCGAGCACGGCGGCCGCGAGGTCCTTGTCCACCACCGCGTCGATCCCCTCCCAGCCGCGCAGCTCGGCGTCGTAATAGATGGGCGCGCCGCCGCCGCCGCAGGCCACGGTGATGACGCCCGCGGTCACCAGCCGCTCGATGACGGCCAGCTCGTGGATCGCGACCGGGACCGGGCTCGCCACGACGCGCCGCAGCCGCCCGCGCCCGTCCGGCTTGATCGGCTCCCCCTCCGAGATCAGCTCGGCCGCCCGGTCCGGCGGAATCTCGTGGCCGATGAACTTGGTGGGCCTCGCGAGCGCGGGGTCGTCCGGCGCGACCTCGACCTGCGTGATCACGGTGGCCACGCGCCGGTCGCTCCCCGCGCGGTGCAGCGCGTTCTCGAGCGACTGCTGCACCATGTAGCCGATCCAGCCGGCGGTGGCCGCGACCAGGACGCCGAGCGGGAGCGGGCTGGCCTCGCGGCGGGCGACCTCGTTGCGCACCAGCTCGTCGCCGACCTGCGGACCGTTGCCGTGCACGATGCACACGTCCCAGCCGTCCAGCGCGAGCTCCACGATCGGGTCGAGGCTCCGGCGGGTGTGGCTGAACTGGTCCCAGATCGTCGAACGGTCCGCGCTCGGCGCGAGTGCGTTGCCGCCGAGCGCGATCACGGCCGTCTGGGTGCTGCTGGTCTCGGACATAGTCGGGGCCGCGGGCAAGCTATCCGGGCCCGGATGGCGGGGCAAGCGCTCCCGCGGCGAGCCGGTCACTGTCGCGCCGCCCGCGGGGCGCGCCCGAGCAGGCGGCCCAGCTCGTCATACGCGCGCCCGAAGCCCGTCCAGTCGCCGCGCTGAAGCGCCGCGCGCATCTGGTCGTACAGCGCCTCGACGCGCTCGCGGAATGCGGCGGGCGTGGCCGGCGGCGTGCTGTCGACGGGTTGGCGCTCGCCGCCGGCGAGCTCCGCCAGGTCGCGCACCACTCGCGGCGTGCCGTCGACGAGCACGGCCACCCGCGCGAGCAGGGGCGTGCCGTCCGCGTGCAGCGTGTAGAACGGCTGCACGAACGCCGCGCCGCTGTCCAGGGGAACGGCGAGCAGCCGGCCGCGAGGCGCGCCGCTGTCGCGCGGCGGTGCGCCGCCCGCGGTGCTGTCCGCCCGGCGTCGGAGCTGGTCGGCGATCGTGGGCCACCGCCCGGGCGACTTCGGCAGCTCGTACCACCAGCTCCGCGGCCGCGCGCCGCCGGTCGTCAACACGATGGCGGTCACGCTGTCCCCGGCGCCGAGGAGGGGCGTCGTGGTCGCGACCTGCGGCACCGCGCCTGGTATCCTGATCAGCGTCTCGCCTTCCGGCGACCCGGCGTCGGTGAGCGCTTCGGTCGGGACGTGCCGGTTGGACCCGCCCTGGGTTCGGGTGCCGAAGCGCGCGAACGCCGCCGTCTGCGCGAGCGCCCCGTCGGTCGGCGGCGGCAGGAGCGCCGCGAGCTCTGGCGGAACCTCGTCAGGCGACTTGAACATCTCCGGAAAGCGCCCGACCCACGTCGCGCTGAGCGGGTCGAGCGCGGTGTCCGAGAGCACCATGGTCACGCGGCCCGTAGACGCCTGCACGACCGCGGTCGCGGCGTGGTGCAGCAGCGACAGCTCGTCCCGCCTGAGCGTGAAGTGCTGGCTCAGCGGGTACGTGCGCGAGTACGAGTACAGGTGCAGCGCCCAGTGCAGCGAGTCGTGGTAGAGGATCGGGGTGAGGCTCCGCCCCTGGAGGAAGAACGGGGCGAGCGTCCGCACGCGGTCGCGCACGTCGCGGTGCATGACGATGCGCGCGTCGGCGCTCGGCGGGGGGCCGAAGAGCAGCCGCAGGTTCTGGAGGCTCCAGGCGTGCGCGAGCCGCGACCTGAGGGAGACGATCTCCGCCGCCGGCACGGCGCGGAGCGAGTCCGAGACGATCGAGTAGCCCGATGCCGAATCATGCACCAGCGGCTGCGGCAGTGGAATGGCGTCGCCGCGCGCCGAGCCACCGTCCTCCACGCCCACCAGCGCGCCGCGCTCGTCGGCGCGGCTCGCGTCCACTCGCAGCAGCGTCCATCCCCCGCCGGCGCGGGGCGCCGATTCCGGCGGAGGCGTGGCGGCAGTGCCGGCAGGTCGCTCGACGAGCTCGGCGACGATCCCGGCGCTCGTGGCGCGCCACCCCACCTGACCGCTCGGCGCGCCAGCCCGACCGCCGTGGAGCGCGGCCCGAGCGAGCGCGCCGGCGTGCCAGGCGGGGACGGCTCGCGAAAGCTCGGCGAGCGTCGCGAACCCGGATCGCGGCGCGGCACGCGTGAGACGATTCACGGCGTAGGCGCGCTGCGTGTACGCGGCACGGGTGGCGAGGTAGTCGAGCTCGCGCGCGTCCGTGTCCGGCTCGGGTCCGCCCCGTCTGACGACGGCGGGGAGCGCCTGGTGCAGCATCAGCGAGAGCAGGACGAGTCCGCCGATCGTTCCGGCGGCGAGCCGGAGCTGTCCGGTCCACGCGGCCCAGCCCACCAGCACCGCCGCGCCCCAGCTGAACAGCATCAGCACGACGTTGACGTGCAGCAGGACGTGGTGGTCGACGTAGCCGAACGCGCCCTCGGGGCCGGTGCCGTTCGTCAGCAGGGTGTACTGGTCCAGCCGGTAGCTCCACCCCAGCAGCACGAGGAGCAGCGCGGCGAGGACGGCGAGGTGTCGGCGAACGTAGCCCGACACGCGCAGCTCTCCGCGCTCCCACCGCAGGCTCGACGTGATGGCGTACAGGAAGATCACCACCAGCGCCGCGATCACGAGCGCCAGCAGCGACCAGTAGAACAGCGCGTTCTCGAACGGCAGCCAGTAGGTGAAGAAGCCGAGGTCCTGGTGGAAGTACGGGTCGGTGTCGCGGAAGGGCACCCCGTAGCGGACCAGGCCGAGCAGCGTCCAGCTCGTGCTCTCCTGCGGGATCGTGAGCACCGCGCCGAGCAGCACCGAGAGGAACGCGGCCGCGCCGGTCAGGTAGCGGCCCGGGACCTCCTCCGGGATCTCGAGGTTAGCGATGCGTCGCGGCAGTGAGAGCGACACGACCGAGTTGCGGACCGCGAGCACGTTCATGAACACGAACACGCTTCCGGCGACCGCGGACAGTGCGCGCAGCAGCCAGGTGTTCATCGTCTTCGAGCGCCAGAGCGACGAGGCCCCCATCGCCTGGTACCAGAGGAACTCGGTGTACCAGCCGGCGAGCACCCGGCCGGCGAGCAGCACGAGCGCGGCCGCCGCGAGCGCCGTGAAGAACCAGCGGCGGTGTGTCATGGGACGACGACCTGCCGACGCCCGCGCGCGCGGGTCAGCCGTGCGCGCCGTGCGCGCTCTGGGGCGAGACGCCGTGCGCCGACCGCAGCCACCCCTCGAACTCGGCGCGGATCGCCTCCAGCCGCTCCGGCGTGCGCGCCTCGAAGCGCAGCACGAGCACCGGCTGCGTGTTCGACGCGCGGATCAGCCCCCAGCCGTCGCCGAACAGCACGCGCGCACCGTCGACGTCGATCACGTCGTGCGAGGCGCGGAAGTGCGCGATCGCGTCGCTCACGATCCCGAACTTGCGCTCGTCCGGGCAGTCGACGCGGATCTCGGGCGTCGCGACGAACTTCGGGACGTCGGCCAGCAGCTCGTGGACGGCCCGGCCCGACTCGGCGACGATGCGCAGCAGCCGCGCCGCGCCGTACAGCGCGTCGTCGTGCCCGTAGAACCCCTCCGAGAAGAACATGTGGCCGGACATCTCGCCCGCGATCGGCGCGTGCAGCTCCTTCATCTTGTCCTTGATGAGGGAGTGCCCCGTCTTCCACATCACCGGCTCGCCGCCCGCTTCCTTCACCGCGTGCGGCAGCGCCTGCGAGCACTTCACGTCGAAGATGACGTGCTGGCCGCGCCCGGTGCGGCGGAGGACGTCGCGCGCGTACAGGATCAACACGTGGTCGCCCCAGACGATCTCGCCCCGCGCGTCGATCACGCCGATCCGGTCGGCGTCGCCGTCGAACGCGACCCCGATGTCGGCGCCGCTGCGGCGGACCTCGGCGATGATGTCGGTGAGGTTCTCGACGACGGTCGGGTCCGGATGGTGGTTGGGGAAGGTCCCGTCGCTCTCGCAGAAGAGGTACGTGGCGTCCACGCCGAGTCGGTCGAACAGCTTGCCCGCGACCAGGGCCCCGGCGCCGTTCCCGCAGTCCACCACGACCTTCAGCCGCCGCGGGAGGCGCCCGACCTTCGACACCACGTCGTCCACGTAGCGGTCGATGATGCCCGGCTCCTGGCGCACAGTGCCCTTCCCGGTGGCGAAGCGGCCGTCGCGCTGGATCGCGTACAGGCGCTGGATCTCCTCGCCGTGCAGCGTGTCCGTGCCCGCGCACATCTTGAAGCCGTTGTACTCGGCCGGGTTGTGCGAGCCGGTGATCTGGATTCCTCCGGCGACCGGGAGGTGGTGCAGGCTCCAGTACAGCAGCGGCGTCGGCAGGACGCCGATGTCGACGACGTCGGCGCCGGCCTCGGTCAGCCCGCCCACCAGCGCGTCCCGCAGCTCGCCGCCGCTCGGCCTGTTGTCCCGCCCGACCGCGACCGCCAGCCTGCTGCCTGACGACGCACCAGCGCGCTCGGCCAGCCGCGTCGCGTACGCGCGGCCGACAGCGCGGCCCGCCTCGACGGTGAGGTCCTTGCCGGTGATGCCGCGGATGTCGTACTGCCGGAAGATGCCTGGTGCGACGGTCATGGGATCGACTGGTCGGAAACGGACCGGCGGCGCGGCCGCACCGGGGAGTGCGGCCGCGCCGCCGGACGAACGGCTCAGCGTGCGGAGGCCGCCGAGGAGAACCGGCCGCGCGCGGGGGACGGGGCGATCGGCGACTGCGTGATCGTCGGGCGCAGCAGCGCGCTCTCGCGGGTGCGCCTGACGATGGGGTTCGGGTAGATGCCGAAGATGACGATTGCCGCCGCCGTGGCCGCGATCACGAACGCGGTCGGCCACCCCACCGGCAGCGGCATCGGGCTGCCCGCGCGCCGCGGCTGCATGAACATCACCATCACCAGCCGCAGGTAGTACCCGGTCGACACCACGCTGGTGACGACGAGCGTGACGGCGAGCCAGACCTGCCGGTTCGGGCCGGCGAGCGCCGCCTGGAGCAGGTACCACTTGCCGAAGAAGCCCATCCCGCCGAAGATCGGGAAGCCGAGCAGCGCCAGCATGAACACGCTCATCGCGATCGCCAGCCCCGGGCGTACGTACCAGAGCCCCGCGTAGTCGTCGATGTCCAGACTGCGCTCGCCCGCGTTGCCGAGGGCGATGACGACGCCGAAGGCGCCCATCGTCGCGAGGGTGTACGCCAGCAGGTAGAACAGGAAGGCGCTGCCGGGGTTCGTGGTGCCGGCGGCCGCGGCCGACGCGGCGGCGTCCGGCGTCAGCGCGCGGCTCGCCACCACGACCGCGACCAGCGAGTAGCCGGCGTGGGCGATGCTCGAGTAGGCGAGCATGCGCTTCACGTTGCGCTGCGAGAGCGCGATCAGGTTCCCGGCCCACATCGTGATTACGGCCAGGTTCCAGGTGGGCGAGTACCACCCGGCCCTGACGACGCCGCCGGCGACCGGGTCCACGCTGCTGCCGCCCATGTTCGGGAACGCCTCGACCCAGACGCGCAGGAACGCGGCGAACGCGGCCGCCTTCACCGCCGAGGCCATGTAGGCCGTGATCGGCGTCGGCGCGCCCTCGTACACGTCGGGCGCCCACATGTGGAACGGCGCCGCCGCGACCTTGAAGCCGAAGCCGATGAGCAGCATCGCGATCCCGACCAGCAGGATCGGGCTGCCGTAGAGGCCGAGGTCGACCACGCGCTGCCCGATCACCTGCATGTTCACCGAGCCGGTGCCGCCGTACACCAGCGCGATGCCGTACAGCAGGAACCCGGTCGAGAACGCGCCCAGCAGGAAGTACTTGAGCGCGCCCTCGGCCGACCGCGGGCTGCGCCGGTTCATCCCCGCCAGCACGTACGACGAGATCGACATGAGCTCGATCCCGAGGAACAGGATCATCAGGTCGCGCGCGGCGACGAGGAGCATCATCCCCGACGTGGCGAAGAGCACCAGCACGTGCGTCTCGCCCGCGTGCAGCCCCTCGCGCGAGTTGTAGTCGATCGCGAGCGCCAGTGTGAGCAGCGTCGCGAGCAGGACGATGACGTCCGCCGCCCAGCGGAAGTTGTCGACCGCGATCACGCCGTTGGGCGTCGACGTCCAGCCGCGCTCCCAGTAGATGACGACCGCCGCCAGCGTGATCAGGGTCAGCACGATGCTCCCGATCCCGACGCGACGCTGGTGCGCGTCGCTGTCGGGCGCCCAGGCGGCGTAGAGCATCAGCACCATGGCGCCGACCATCAGGATCAGGTCGGGGCCGAGCGCGCCCGTGAGCTGGCGCGGGTCGGCGAGGTTCCACACGGTGCTCATCGCCGCCCCTCCGCCGCCGCCGCCTGTGTCGGCCGCCCGGCGCCCTGCTCGGCGATCCGCACGAACGTGCGGGCCGCGCCCTCGGTGCGGAACAGCACCGGCCGCGGGTAGATGCCCAGCAGCAGAATCCCGAACACGAGCGGCACCATCAGCGCGATCTCGCGGCCGTTGAGGTCCGAGATGTGTGCGTTGGCGGGCTTGTCGAAGGCGTTGAAGAGCACCCGCTGGATCGCCCACAGCAGGTACGCCGCGGCGAAGATGACGCCCGTGGTCGCGATCAGCGCCAGGTACGGGTGCGTCTGGAACGACCCGACGAGCACCAGGAATTCCCCGATGAACCCGTTCGTCCCCGGCAGGCCGATGCTGCTCAGCGAGACGAGCGTGAGCAGCGCGGCGAAGAGCGGCACCACGCGCGCGATGCCGCCGTAGTCGGCGATGGCGCGCGTGTGCCGGCGCTCGTAGATCATGCCGATCAGGAAGAACAGCGCGCCGGTGGAGATCCCGTGGTTGATCATCACCAGCACCGCGCCCTGCACGCTCTCCACCGTGAAGGCGAAGATGCCGAGCATGACGAAGCCGAGGTGGCTCACCGACGAGTACGCGACCAGCTTCTTGAAGTCCGGCTGCACCAGGGCGACGAGCGCGCCGTAGATGATGCCGACCACCGCCAGCCCGAGCACGATGTTACGCACCCACGGCGTCAGCGCGGCGCCCGGCAGGAGCGGCACGGCGAAGCGCAGGAAGCCGTACGTCCCCATCTTGAGCATGATCCCGGCGAGGATCACGGACCCCGCCGTCGGCGCTTCCACGTGCGCGTCAGGCAGCCACGTGTGGAACGGGAACATCGGCACCTTCACGGCAAACGCCAGGAAGAAGGCGCCGAAGAGAAGGATCGAGACGGGCAGGACGTTGCCCCACACCTTCGCCTCCGTTTGCTGGAGCTGGGCCGCGATGTCCCGAGCCGCTCCGTAGTCGAAGTTCGGAGCCCCGTTCTTCCCCGCCTCGAAGCCGATGTAGACGATCGCCACCAGCATCAGCAGGGAGCCGAGCATGGTGTAGATGAAGAACTTTATGCTCGCGTAGATCCGGCGCTCGCCCCCCCAGATGCCGATGATGAAGTACATCGGCACCAGCATGAGCTCCCACATCACGTAGAACAGGAAGAGGTCGAGCGAGACGAAGACGCCGAGCATGCCGGTCGTGAGGATCAGCAGCAGCGCGTAGTACGCGTACGGCTTCCGGCGGATGCTGGTCCACCCGCCGAGCACGGCGAGCGGCATCGTGGCGGTGGTGAGGATCACCATCATCAGCGAGATGCCGTCCACGCCGACCTTGAAACGCACGCCCCAGTCCGGGATCCACGGCTTGTCCACGATCGCCTGGAACTCGGCGCCGCCCACTTTATACGACCACCAGAGGCCGAGCGAGAGCACGAACTCGAGCACGAACACCGCGAGCGTGATCGCGCGGGCCGGCCCGCCCAGCGCCCACTCGTCGGTGTCGAGGCCGACGGCCGCCGCGTCCACCGAGCGCTCCTCGGACGCCGGCCCGGCCGAGCGGATCGCGGGCCTCAGCAGCGGCGCCAGCGCCATCACCAGCAGCGCGCCCAGCGCCGGAATGATCAGCAGCGCCGGCAGGATCCACTCGTTGTAGCGGACGCGGTCGAGGATCGGATAGAAGATGTCGTGCATCGTCCGGGCGCGTCAGGAGCGGAGAGTGAAGGCGCCGAGCACTGCCAGGACGCCCACGAGCAGCACCCACGCGTAGGTGCCGACCTGCCCGGACTGGAGCGAGGAGCCGATGCCCCCCACGCCGCGCGAGATCTTCGCCGCGGCGTTCACCAGCGCGTCGATGATCCCCACGTCCACCCCGCGCCAGAGCACGTTGCGCGACAGGTTGTACGTCGGACGCACGAGCGCCCGGTCGTACGCCTCGTCCACGAAATACTTGTTGAGCAGCACCCGCTGGAAGCCGACCTCCTCCGGCGACCTCGCCTTCGGCACCAGTCGCTCGCCGCGCCGCAGGCGAACCAGCGCCGTGACGATCCCGAGCACGCCGACAGCGACCGCGGCCCCGATCAGCGCGAGCTCCGTCCCGTGCTCGACGTGCGCCTCGCTCCCGCCGGTGATGAGCAGCGACGGCCTACCGACCACCGGCTCCAGCCAGTGGTGCAGCGCACCTTCCGGTGCGAGGCCGAAGTAGTTGAACGGGAACAGCTCGGGCAGATTGAACATGCCCCCGAACAGGCTCAGCGCGCCGAGCACCACCAGCGGCCCGGTCATCACCCACGGCGCCTCCGCGAGGTGCGGCCGCTCGGCGTCGCCGGTGCGGTTCGTCCCGAGGAAGGTGTAGATCATCATCCGCGTCATGTAGACCGCGGTGATGAACGCGGCCGCGAGCCCGATGACGTAGATGGCGTAGAGCAGCGGCCGGCCGGGAATCCCGAGCCAGTGCGCCTCGGCGAGCGTCGACTCGTGCGCCCGCGCGAACACCGACCCGAGGATCTCGTCCTTGGAGTAGAACCCCGAGAAGAACGGTACGCCCGAGATCGCGAGCGTCGCGATCCACATCAGGATGTGCGTCACGGGCATGTAGCGGGCGAGGCCGCCCATGTTCCGCATGTCCTGCGCGTCGTCCGCGCTGTGCGTCGCGTGGTAGGCCCGGTGCATCGCGAAGATCACCGAGCCGCTGCCCAGGAACAGCAGCGCCTTGAAGAACGCGTGGGTCACGAGATGAAACACGCCCGCGGTGTACGCGCCCACGCCGACGCCGACGAACATGTAGCCGAGCTGCGAGACGGTGGAGTACGCGAGCACCTTCTTGATGTCCCACTGCTTCAGCCCAATCGTCGCCGCGAAGATCGCGGTGAGCGCGCCGACGAGCGCCACCGTGAGGCTCGCGACCGGGGCCATCGAGAAGAGCATCGCGCTGCGGGCGACGAGGTAGACGCCGGCCGTCACCATCGTCGCGGCGTGGATCAGCGCCGACACCGGCGTCGGGCCCGCCATGGCGTCGGGGAGCCAGACGTACAGCGGGATCTGCGCGCTCTTCCCGGCGCAGCCCAGGAAGAGGAAGAGGCAGATCGTCGTCACCAGGGCGCTGCCGTAGCCCAGGTCGCCGGCGCGCGCGCCGATGCTCGTGAAGCTGAGTGTGTGCAGATTCGCGAACAGCAGGAACATCGCGACCAGGAAGCCGAAGTCGCCGATCCGGTTCACGATGAACGCCTTCTTCCCCGCGTCCGCGTTCGCCTTCTCGGAGAACCAGAACCCGATCAGCAGATACGAGCAGAGCCCGACGCCCTCCCACCCGATGAACATGATCGGGTAGTTCGCGCCGAGCACCAGCAGGAGCATGAAGAAGATGAACAGGTTGAGGTACGAGAAGTACCTCGGGTACCCGGGGTCGTCCTGCATGTAGCCGACGCTGAAGATGTGGATCAGCGTCCCCACGCCGGTGATCACGAGCACCATCACCATCGACAGCTGGTCGAGCTGGAGGGCGAACGGGATGTAGAGCCCGCCGGCCCGGATCCACTCGAAGTAGCGCGCGACGTACGGCGCCTCCATCTGGCCCAGCCCGCGCATGGCGAGGAACATCATCACCGCCAGCACGAAGGTCGCGGCAAGCACCGCCGGACCGACGATGCTCACCAGCCCCGCGTAGCGATGCCTGGCCACCGCATGGTGGTCGTCCCCGTGGTCGTGGTGCCCCGGCAGGTCCTGCTCGGCCGCCGAGTCGTGCGCGGCAACCGGGCCGGGCGCGTGCGGGTCATCATGGCCCTCGGCGCTCGGGTCCGCCGGGCCGGCGTGGAAGGCCGGGAGCAGTGAGAGCAGCCCGTTGATCACGAAGCCGAGCAGCGGAAGCAGCGGCAGCAGCCACAGGAATCGCGCGGCCGTGCCGGCCAGCGGGTGCGGGCCGGACTCGGCGGCCGGCGCCACCGCCTGGGCGACTTGCTGGAGGAGCATCACCCTCTGAGCAGGTTGATGTTCTGCAGGTTCACCGTCTGCCGGTGGCGGAAGATGGCGATGATGATCGCCAGACCCACGGCGGCCTCCGCGGCCGCCACGGTCATGACGAACACCACGAACACCTGACCGGCCATCCCGTACGCCCTGGAGAGCGCGACGAAGGTCAGGTTCACCGCGTTGAGCATCAGCTCGACGCACATGAAGATCACGATCGCGTTGCGGCGCGTCAGCACGCCGACGACGCCGATCGTGAACAGCACCGCGGAGATGAAGAGCGACGCGTCAATCACCGGACACCCCCGCGAGGTCTCGCGCGTCCCGCTTCTCGGCGTCGGTCGCCGCGCCCGTGGTCAGTCGCGTGGGAGTGCTCCGCCGCCCGAGCACGACCGCGCCGACGATCGCCGCCAGCAGCAGGATGCTCGTCAGCTCGAAGGCGAGCAGGTACTGGTCGGCGCGGAAGAGCGGATCGGCCACGCTCCCGACCGCGTTGCGGTTGGCCAGCTCGGTCTGGGCGAAGTTCGCCGGGACCAGCAGGCTCTCCGGCAGGTCGGCTCGCACGCGCGTCGCGATCATGCTGATCAGCGCCACGCCCACGGCGCCCGCCCCGAGCTTCCACCACCCCGTCTGCGCGTCCGCCAGCTCGCTCGGGTGGCCGAGGTTGAGGAGCATGATCACGAACAGGAACACGACCATGATCGCGCCGGCGTAGACGAGCACCTGGATCGCGCCGATGAAGTGCGCGTCCAGCAGCACGTACATCGCGGCGAGCGCGAACATGGTCATCACCAGCCACAGCGCCGCGGCCACCGGGCTCTTCCGCGTCACGAACACCAGCGCCGACGCGATCGCGATGACGCCGAAGACGTAGAAGTGAAACGTGTAGAACAGCGGGTAGATCTCTCCGCGCATGGCGGTCACTCGCCCTTGGGGTCGGCGGGGTCCCACAGCTCGCTCACCGGGTGCGTCTGCGCGGTGAGCCGCTCGAGGTCGTACACGAAGCCCTCGCGGCTGTACTCCGCGTTCTCGTAATGCCGCCCGACGTGAATCGCCTCCTCCGGGCACACCTCCTGGCAGTAGCCGCAGAAGATGCAGCGGAACTCGTCGATCTCGAAGATCAGCGGGTAGCGGTTCCCGTTCTCGTCCTCGCCGGGCACCAGCTTGATGCAGTTCGACGGGCAGATCGTCGGGCAGAGACCGCAGGCCACGCACTTCGCCTTCCCGTTCTCGTCCGTCAGCATCCGGTGGGTGCCCCGCCAGCGCGGCGAGATCGGCCACTTCTCCTCGGGGTACTGCACCGTGACCTTGTGCGGGTCGATGAGGTGCTTGAACGTGTGCGCGAGCCCCTTGAGGGTCGCGCGCACGTAGCTCACCTCCCCCATCGGGCGCTCCAGCACCTTCACGTTGATCGCCATGTGACTCCTAGTCTCCCGCGCCGCGGGAAAGGTCCGCCTGCCCCAGCGCACGCCGGCGGCTCATCTGCCGCATCCGCTGCACCTCCTCCAGCCGCACCCGCGTGGACGCCGGGCTGATGACGCGGCCGCGGTCCAGCACCACGAACACGAGCACCGCCAGCACCACGTTCATCGCGAACATCGCCAGGCCGAAGCGCCAGTCGCGCGGCACACCGAAGTAGTCGAGCGCCAGCACCGCCGACGCCACGATGACGATGTAGGCCAGCGCGAGCGGCAGGAAAATCTTCCAGCCCAGCGACATCAGCTGGTCGTAGCGGAACCGCGGCAGCGTCCAGCGGATCCACATGAAGAAGAACACGAAGAAGAGGATCTTCGCGAAGAACCACACCACCGACAGCAGCGACATCCACACCGGCACGCCGCCCGGCAGGTAGTCGTTCGTGAACGGGAGGTGCCAGCCGCCGAAGAACAGCGTCGCGATCATCGCGCTCGCCGTGAACATGTTGCAGTACTCGGCGATGAAGAACAGCGAGAACTTCATCGCGCTGTACTCGGAGTGGTACCCCGCGATCAGCTCCGACTCCGCCTCCGGCAGGTCGAACGGCAGCCGGTTCGTCTCGGCGAACGACGAAACCATGAAGATGAAGAACGAGATCGTGAGCGCGAGCGCGTTCCACACTCCCATCCGCGCCTGCTGGATCACGACCGCGCTCAGCGTGACGTTGCCGGCGAGCAGCAGCACGGGGATCAGCGACATCCCCATCGAGATCTCGTAGCTCACCATCTGCGCGCTGGAGCGCAGTCCGCCGAGCAGCGAGTACTTGTTGTTCGACGCCCAGCCGGCGAGCACGATCCCGTACACGCCGAGCGACGCGATGGCGAGGATGAACAGGAACCCCACCGGGAGGTCGGCCAGCACCCAGTCCAGCCGCCCCCAACGCGTGTGCATCGGCGCGCCGAACGGGATCACCGCCCAGACCATCAGCGCCGGGATGAACGACATCGCCGGCGCCATGATGAACAGCGGCTTGTTCACCTGCCCCGGCAGCGACTCTTCCTTCATCAAGTTCTTCAGCCCGTCCGCCGCCGGCTGGAGCAGTCCGTGCGGCCCCACGCGGTTGGGCCCGTGCCGGTCCTGGATCCACGCCGAGATCTTCCGCTCCGCCAGCGTGCCGAGCGCGGCGGCGATCATGTAGATCGTGAAGAACAGGATCAGCTTGATGATCGTCCAGACCAGGAAGACGCTGACGCTGGACGGCGGCAGGTGCTCGTACGCCACGTCCTGGAACAGGGCGAGCGACAGCGGCAGGAGCGACGTCATGCGCCGGCTCCCGCCTCGACCGTCTGCGCCGACGCTACCGGGCTCCCCTTGAGGCCGAGCGTGTCGTAGCTCATCCCACCGAACTCCGGGTTCGCGCTCGCGAGCGCGGCGAACGCGTCCGCCGGCAGGAAATAGTTCGTGGACTCGCCGAGCGCGCCCAGCAGGTCCGCGAGGACGAACCAGCTCGGCCGGGCCAGACCGGGGCCCGCCTTCGCCTGAAGGAAGCGCTGCACACGGCCGTGGACGTTCGTGAACGTCCCTTCCTCCTCGGCCATGTTCGTGATCGGCAGGACGGCCGCCGCCCGCTGCGCCCACGCCGGCAGTGCCGTGCCGACGACCACGATCGCGCCCGCCTTCTGTGCCGCCGCGGCAGCCACGCCCGGGTCGAGCGACGCGAGCTCCTCGCCGGCCACGACCAGCACGTCGCCGGCGCCCAGGCCGTCGAGCGGCGAGTCGCTGTTCGCGAACCCCATCAGCTCCGCGCCGCGCACGTTGGCCGCGCGCTCGGCGCGGAGCGACAGCTCCTCGACCCCCTCGAGCGGCGCCTCGGGCCCGCGGTCGACGCGGAACGTGCCCTTCCCTCCGCTCCGCCTGACGAGCGTCGCGAGCAGGTGCAGCGCCTCGTTGCTCAGCATCGGCGAGGCGAGGACGAACGCGCGCTTCCCGCGCAGCGCCGAGGCGGCCGCGGCCAGCGCCGCGTCCCAGTCGGCCGACTCGAGCACGTCGCCGCGCCGGACGTACGGCGTCTCGATCCGATCCTGCCGGTTCAGCCAGCGGTAGTTCAGCCGGCCGTAGTCGCACATGAAGAACTTGTTCACGTGCTCGTTCGGCCGCGGGCGCATGCGCACGACCGTGTTGTCGCGCGTCTCGAGCATCACGTTGCAGCCCTGCGTGCAGTTCGGGCACACCGACGCCGACCGGTCAAGCTCCCAGGCGCGCGCCTTGTTGAGGAAATCCTTGGACAGCAGCGCGCCGACCGGGCAGAGGTCGACGACGTTCGCCGCCCAGGGGTGCGTCATGTCCTCGCCCTCGAACTTGCCGATCACCGCCCGGTCGCCGCGCTCCGAGACGTTGAGCACCGGCTCCTTCGCCACGTCGTCCATGAACCGGACGCAGCGCGTGCAGAGGATGCAGCGGTTGGGGACGTAGAGCACGTCGCCGCCGAAGTCTTCCACCGGGTTGAAGCGCTTCGGCTCCTGGTAGCGCGAGTCCTTCCGCCCCTCCTGGAACGTGTAGTCCTGGAGCTCGCACTCGCCGCTCTGGTCGCAGATCGGGCAGTCGAGCGGGTGGTTGATCAGCAGGAACTCGAGGACGCCCTGCCGGGCCTCGCGCGCCTTCTCGCTGTGGACGCGGATGACCTGCCCGTCCGCCACCGACGTCGCGCACGCGGGCGCGAGCTTCGGCATCTTCTCCACCTCGACCAGGCACATCCGGCAGACGCCGGCGACCGGGAGCCCCGGGTGGTAGCAGTAGTGCGGGATCAGCACGCCCGCGAGCTTCGCCGCCTCGAGGATGCTCGTGCCCGCGGGGACCGTGACCTGGCGCCCCTCGACGGTCAGGTTGACCGTCGGCGCCGCCGCTGCTGGTGCCGTCATTCCGTCGCCCGCCTCACGCGGCCGCGGCCGTGCGCATGGGGCACCGCCGCTGGGTGATGTGCGCCTCGAACTCGTGCCGGAACTTCTTGATCCCGCTCACGACCGGGGTCGCGCAGGAGTCGCTCAGCACGCAGATCGTCTTCCCCGTCATGTTCTCCGAGAGCTCGAGGAGCGTGTCGAGGTCCTCCATCGAGCCGTCGCCGGCCTCGATCCGCTCCATGATCTTCGTGACCCACGCCGTGCCCTCGCGGCACTGCGTGCACTGCGCGCAGCTCTCGTGGGCGAAGAAGCGGGCGATGCGGGCGATGTGCCGCACCATGCACTGCCGGTCGTCGTAGCAGATCACGCCGCCGGATCCGAGCATCGTGCCGTTCGCGACGAAGCCCTCGTAGTCCATGAGGGTCGCCTCGGCCTCGTCCATCGTCATGATGGGCACGCTGACGCCGCCGGGGATGATCGCCTTCCACTGCCGCCCCGCCGGCGGGCCGCCGCAGACGTCGTAGAGGAAGTCCTTGAACGGGAAGCCCATCACCATCTCGTAGTTGCCCGGGCGGGCGACGTTGCCGCAGACGGAGTAGAGCTTCGTGCCGGTGCTCTTCGGGTTGTCGGCGCGGCCGAACTTCTTGTACCAGTCGGCGCCGTGGCGGAGGATGTGCGGCACCGCGGCGAGCGTCTCGACGTTGTTGATGGTCGTCGGCTGGCCGAAGAGCCCCGCGACCGCCGGGAACGGCGGCTTGATGCGCGGGTTGCCGCGGCGCCCCTCGATGGAGTTCATGAGCGCCGTCTCCTCGCCGCAGATGTAGGCGCCGGCGCCCTTGTGCACGTGCACGTGCACCGTCCTGCCCGAGCCCATCGCGTTCTTGCCGAGGATGCCGGCCTTGTACGCCTCCTCGATGGCGGCGCCGACGCGCTGGAGCGGCTCGGTGAACTCGCCGCGGATGTAGACGTAGGAGGTCTCCGCCCCGATCGCGTACGCGCCGATCGCCACGCCCTCGACCAGGGCGTGCGGCGTCCAGCGCATGATCTCGCGGTCCTTGAACGTGCCCGGCTCGGACTCGTCGGCGTTGCAGCAGAGGTAGTGCGGCTTGCCGTCGCCGGGCTTCATGAACGACCACTTCACGCCCGTCGGGAAGCCCGCGCCGCCGCGGCCGCGGAGCCCGGAGTCCTTCACCGTCTGGACGAGGTCGGCCTCCTTCGTGCCGAGCGCCTTCTCGAGCATCTCGTAGCCGCCGCGCTTGCGCCAGCCGGCGAGGCCGACGGCGTCGCGGTCGCCGAAGTACTGGGAGAGGACGAGCGTCTCGCGTGCGTGGGGCTGGTGCGGGTAGCCCATGCTGTTCGCTGGTGGGTTAGTCGAGGCCGGCGAGGATCTCGGGGACGCGCTCCGCCGTCACCGACTCGATGAAGTCCGCGTTGATCATGACGGGCGTCGCGAAGCCGCAGGCGCCGAGGCACTCGACCTCGATCACCTGGAAGCGCCCGTCGGGCGAGGCGACGCCGAGCTCGCCGCAGCGCGTGTGGCGCAGGAACGCCTTCACCACGTCCTCCGCGCCGCACGCCCCGCACGGGGACGTCGTGCACACCTGGATGAAGTGCCGCGCCACCGGGTGCTGGTTGTACATGGTGTAGAACGTCACCACGCCCTTGACGTACGCCGGCGTGAGCCCGAGCACGTCGGCCGTCTCGACCATGGACGCCTCGCTCACCCAGCCGCGCGCGTTCTGCACGATCCAGAGCGCGGGGAGCAGCGCCGCCATCTTGGTGGGGTAGCGCGCGAGGAGCTCGTCGAGCTCCCGGCGCGCGGCGCCGACGAATACCGGCTGGTGCGGCTCGCCGTGGGCGTGCCCCGCCCCGCCGTGCGAGCCGTGGGACTCGGCGTGGAGGTTGCCGACTTCGCTCACCGTCCCCTCTCCCGGACGACTCGGTTCGCTGCGCTCACCTATCGATCTCCCCCATGACGATGTCGATGCTCGCGTTGATCGCGATCACGTCGGACAGCAGGTGGCCCTCCACCATCTTCGGGATCGCCGAGAGGTTGACGAAGCTCGGCGGGCGGATGCGCCAGCGCACGGGCTTCGACGTGCCGTCGGAGACGAAGTAGTAGCCCTTCTCCCCCTTCGGGCTCTCCATCGCGACGTACGCCTCGCCGACGGGCGGGCGCGGCCCCTCCATCACCAGCTTGAAGTGGTGGATCATCGACTCCATCTCGCTCGTCGCCTTGCTCTTCGGCGGGAGGATGAGTCGCGGGTCGTCCACGTTGATCGGGCCGTCCGGGAGGCGGTTCGCCGCCTGCTCGAGGATGCGCACCGACTGCCGCATCTCCTCCATGCGGCAGAGGAACCGGTCGTAGACGTCGCCGTTCGTGCCGACCGGGACGTCGAAGTCGTACGTCTCGTAGTCGTAGTACGGGAAGTCGCGGCGCACGTCGTAGGCGACGCCGGACGCGCGCAGCATCGGGCCCGAGAGGCCGTAGTTGATCGCCTCGTCCGCCGTCATCTGCCCGATGCCGACCGTGCGCCCCACCCAGATCCCGTTGCGGGTCAGGATGCGGTCCACCTCGTCGAGCGTCTTCGGGAAGTTGCGGATGAAGCTCCGCAGCCCGTCCATCCACCCGTTGGGGATGTCCGCCGCGAGCCCGCCCACGCGCGTGATCGTCGGCGTGAGGCGCGCGCCCACCCACCCCTCGATGAGGTTGTAGATGTTCTCGCGCTCCTGGAACATCCACAGGAACGGCGTGAACGCGCCGATGTCGATGGCCGTCGTGCCCGCCCACACGAGGTGCGACGCGATGCGCGAAAGCTCGCACGCGATCACGCGGCGCACCTTACAGCGCTCCGTGATCTCGACCCCGAAGAGCCGCTCCGCGCTCATGCAGAACCCGACGTTGTTCCCCATCGAGTTCAGGTAGTCCTCGCGGTCCGTCAGCGGCAGGATCTGATTGTACTGCCGGTACTCGCCGAGCTTCTCGAAGCCGCAGTGCAGGTAGCCGATGTGCGGGATGCACCGCACCACCGTCTCGCCGTCCAGCTCGAGCACGAGGCGCAGCACCCCGTGCGTCGCCGGGTGCGACGGGCCGAGGTTGATGAGCATGTGCTCGCCCTGCAGCTCCGGCTC
>Ga0126308_10000084_pt1 | contig 21909 bp, 19 predicted proteins | sample Plot55_FD_92533 | JGI IMG/M metagenome (GOLD analysis project Ga0126308, IMG submission 92533) | Serpentine soil microbial communities from UC McLaughlin Reserve, CA, USA - Plot55 | ecosystem: Environmental > Terrestrial > Soil > Grasslands | place: USA: UC McLaughlin Reserve, Lake County... | reverse complement strand
GTCGCTTGCGGTGGTGATCACCGGCGTCCCACCCAGCGTATACGCGACCCTCGTGGCGAGGGCGTTGGCCCCACCTTCGTGCCCGCCACAGAGGGCGACGGCGAATTTGCCGGCGTCGTCGACCGTGACCACGCCGGGATCTCGATGCTTACTTTCGAGCAGCGGGGCGACGAGGCGGACAGCGGCCCCGGTGGCGAGGAAGAGCACGACACCGTCGCACTCGCTCCAGGCCAGTTGGAGCGCTACTTTCGCCTTGCCCCCATAGAGGCGAGCATCGGGCCAGGCGCCTGCCAGGTATGTGGCGTTGCGGCGGCCGTTCGCGGTTGTGGCCACGAGCCCGATCAAGGCCGGCTCCCCGAGACGACGAACACGGCGCTCTCGGCTGCCAGACGGTGGAGATCACCGACACCCTTCATCCCGGACGTCTGCAGGAACGTGGTCTCTACCCCGAGGCCGCAATCTTCGATAAGCCGGGCGGCGGGGAAGACCCGTTCGAGGGTGACGAGGGCCAGCACGACCGCCCGACGCGCCCTGACGGCGGAGAGCTTGACGATCTCTTCGAAAGCGCCGCCACTACCGCCGACAAAAACGGCGTCGGGTTCTGGCAGGTCGTGCAGAGCCTCTGGAGCCGTGCCTTCCACGACCTGTACATAGACGTTATGGCTCTCGGTGTTGCGGCGGATACGGGCGCAGCTTTCGGGGTCGCGTTCGATGGCAATGGCGGCGGCGCCGTGGCGGGCGCACTCGATGGCCACGGAGCCGCTGCCGGCGCCGATGTCCCAGATCAGGTCTCCCGGTCCTGGACCGAGACGGGAGAGCACGAAGGCGCGGGTCGCCGACTTCGTGATCATGCCATTCCGATGCTCGAACTCATCTTCGGGAAGCGCCCACCGCCCCGGGCTTCGTAGGCCTGAGGAGATCCAACCCTTGGCCCCCTGAACCTTTTCTTCGTCCAGAACCAGTACCGCGTTCGGATCTTTCCACTCCATGCCTGCAATGTTGCCGGCATCGCCGTGGAAGACTCGCTCGTCCGCCTCGCCGAGCTTCTCGGCGACCACGAAGGTGCGGCCCAGGCCGTCGAGTGCCTCTGCGAGATGGGGCGGTCCGAAATCGGGGGAGGTGAGTACGGCCACCTTCGGGTGGGCGCGGCAGACGTTGATGGCCCGACGGGGGTCGCGGCCGTGGGCGCTGACCGTGACCGCATCATCCCACGAGAGCCCGGCGCGGGCGAAAGCCAGCGCGACCGAGGAGAGTCCCGGTAAGACTAGCAGGTTCTCCCTCCCGAACCGTGCGCCGAGCAGGCGCACGATCCCGAAGAACCCAGGGTCCCCTGATGCCAGCACGACCACAGGCCCCTCGATACCTGCGATCCGCGCGAGCGCCTCCGAGAGGTCACCCTCCAACACCTCCGCACGCCCCTCCCCCACGCTTAGCATCTCCAGGTGTCGTCTGCCACCGGCGACGAGCGCAGCGTCCGCGAGCAACCCTTGGACTTCCGCGCCAGGCGGCCTTCCATCGAGGCCAACGACGGCAATGCGGTCCCGGCTCACTTAGAGCTCCACGCCGTCAGCGCCAGGGCACCAGGACTGGCCCCAGCGGGTTCGAGGGTATCGAAGTCGATGAGGATCACATAAACCTCTAGTTTACGTTCAGCGTACTCGGCTAGATTCTCCGCGGCCTGTTGGCAGAGGAGGTCGGTGGCCATATCGAGGTGTGCGGCCCGCCAGAGCTCGTAGGCATGACGGGCTGTATTGACGCCTTTGACCTCTTCGATAAGATCGCTATATCCGCCGGCTTCCATGGTTATCTCCGCCAGCAGGTCGTTGTCCACTTTCGAGCGGGTCCAGTGAGTCATCATGACCCCTGCGGCGAGCTTGGAGATCTTACCCGCCATCCCGACGAAGAAGCAGTGCTCCAGTTCGTTCTCGACGGCCCGCTTTATGGCCTGACCGGTGAAGTCCCCGACCTCTACGAAGTTCACCTCTTCCAGGTCCGGCAGGAGGCGCATGGCGGCCTTCTCGGTCAGACCCCCGGTCGAGAGGACGAAGGCTTTGTGGCCCTGCGCGCCCATAACGTCTATGGCCTGGACGACGCTCGCGGCCCAGGCGGCCGTCGAGAAGGGACGAACGATGCCCGTGGTGCCGAGGATGGAGATGCCGCCGACGATACCGAGGCGGGCGTTGGTCGTCTTCTCGGCCATCTTCTCGCCGCCGGGAACGCTTATGATGACACGGACGCCGCGCTCGTTCGGGTCGAGGATCTCCTCCACGGAGTAGGAGATCATACGCCGCGGCACGTCGTTTATGGCGGGCCCTCCGACGGGGAGCCCGAGCCCCGGTCTGGTGACGACGCCGACGCCTTCTCCCCTGTCCAGTTCGAGCCCCTGCTCCTCCCGCCACGAGACATGGGCGGTGAGATGCGCGCCGTCGGTGACGTCGGGGTCGTCGCCGGCGTCCTTGACGACGACGGCCTCGGCCCACGAATCTCCGAGCTCACAGCTCTCCACCTCGAACTCGACGCGCCGCTCCCGGCCCTTCCCCGGCAGCTTTATGTCGACCCTGGCCTGCGTTCGGCCGCCCGCGAGCGCGCTGGCCGCGGCCTTGGCGGCGGCGGCGGCGCAGGTTCCTGTGGTCCAGCCTGTCCTGAGCTTCTCGCCCTTGACCTTCTCCATGCTCGGGGGCATGGAGGGCTCTCGGAGCTTACGTGGCGGCATCTGCTCCTTTCTCCGTCGGCTCCGCCCGGCGGAACATGTGCGAGAACGCGGGGCTGTAGAGATGAGACCGCGTCCCTCCAGACGCGAGACTGGGACCAACCAGTATGAGCGCCTGCCTGGTGAAGCCGGCCTCCCTAACTCTGTCGGCGAGGTCTTCGAGCCTGCACTCGATGACTTCCTGGTCGGGCCAGCTCGCCCTGTAGACAACAGCGCAAGGAGTCTCGGGAGGGTAGCCACCTTCCCGTAGTTCCTCCTGCAGGACGCGTGGTTTGGCGGCGGAGAGGAAGATCGCCATGGTCGTCCCGTGCTGCGCGAAACTCCTTATGTCCTCACCCTCCGGCATCGGGGTGCGGCTCGCGCGGCGAGTCAGGATCACGGACTGAGAGACCTCGGGCACGGTCAACTCGCGCCCGATGGCCGCAGCGGCAGCTCCCAGAGAGGAGACACCGGGGACGATCTCCCAGTCGAGGCCTAGCTCGTCGCAAAGCTCGATCTGCTCCATCACGGCCCCGTACAGGCTGGGGTCGCCCGAATGCACCCTGGCCACTTTCAAGTCCTCTTCCAAAGCCCGCTCGTAAAGAGCGCGCACACCTTCGAGCGGTATGGTAGTCGACTCTACTATCTCGGCTCCGGAGCGAGCGTATGCGAGGACGCCTTCGTTTACGAGGCTCCTGGCCCAAACCACCACGTCGGCTTCGGCGATGAGTCCGGCTCCCCTGACGGTCAGAAGGTCCGGCGCCCCCGGCCCCGCCCCGATAAACCACACCTTAGCCAACCTCAGAACCCCTATCGGTGAAGATCACGGTAGACAGGTACGTCCCCTCCCGACCTACCATCTCCTGCGCGGGCAGAACTTCTTCGCCTTCGATCCCCAGCCTCGCCCCGTACACGGCCCCTTCCAGCCGCCCGCCTTCCTCCGCGACCCCGAGCACCTCCCCGAGCCGGCTCCCTCCTTTGTAGCAGACTACCGTCTCGAACCCGGCTAGCGCGTCCTTTAGAGGTTCCTCGCCCGCCGTGAAGGGCAACAGCGCCAGCCGCTCGTCGCCTTCCAAAAGTACCGTATTACTCCGCGAGGCCAGATCCTGCAGGGCCGTGATCCCCGGCACCGTCTCTACCTGAACTTCAGGTTCCATCTCTCGTACAGTACGCGCCAGGTAGGTGAAGGTCGAATACACGTTGGGGTCTCCGATAGTGGCGAAAGCGCACGTCTTGCCGCTCCGCAGGTGCTCCGAGACTTCCTGTGCGGCGTTCGTCCAGTTACGCTCCCTGGCCACCGCGTCGTCCGAGAGGGCGAAGAGGAGGCGGCGGATCCAGCCCCCATCCAAGTACTCGCGCACTGTGGCCTCGGCCCTACCGACCTCGCCGGTGTCGGCCACGGGTACGAAGACCTCGTCGGCCTCACGCAATACGCGCAATCCCTTGACGGTCAACAGTTCGGGGTCCCCTGGTCCCACCCCCACCCCGACGAGCCGCCCGCTCATACTCCGACCTCCGTCGCTCTCCGCGACGCCTCCCTCATCAGCCTGCGTGGCAATTCCGGCGTTGCGGCCCAATGGGTGTGCAGGTAGCTCGCGTGTACGCTACCGGCCACGAAGCCTTCCTGACCACGGCCGGCCAGATCCCAGGCCGACCTTCTACCGGCTCCGGGCTCGACGACAGAATAGTGGAACTCGTGCCCGCGCACGCTGGCGCCAGACCCGGCCAGCGGTGAGTCGGTGAGCGCGCAGGCTTCCCTGTAACCTAGTGTGAGCCGGTCCGTCATCCTGGCCTCCGCGTCGAGTACGCCACACATAGGATGCCCGTCCAACTCGCGTACCAGGTACAATAACCCGCCGCACTCGGCTACGACGGGCCGCCCGCTCTCTGCGAAACTCCGAACGTTATCGCGCAACCGCCCATTGGCAGACAAAGCCTCGGCATAGGTTTCGGGGAAACCCCCACCAAAATACAGAACATCCGCTCCGGCGGGCAGACTCTCGTCTACTGTCGGGTCGAAGGTGACGACCTCGGCACCCGCGCCCCGCAGTAGCTCCAGGTTCTCTCGATACAAAAAACTGAACGAGGGTCCTGCCGCAACCACCACACGGGCGCCCTCGGACCGGTACTGGGGGGGAGACTCCGGGCTCCAGCGCCTTGCTCCCAGCGGTCCAGCGGAGCGGGCAAGTCTGACTATATCGTCGAGGTTTAGAGATCGAGAGACCACCGTTCCGAGAGCATCGAGCGAGCGGGCTGCCTCCCCGGGGCGCTCGGCGACGGGGACGAGGCCGAGGTGTCTTTCCTGGGTCTGGATATTTTCGTCGCGGCGCAGGACGCCGAGGACGGGGATGCCGACCGGTTTCAGGGCTTCGCGGAGCATCGCCTCGTGCGTCCTGGAGCCGACGCGATTGAGGACTATACCGGCGAGGCGCAGGTTCGGGTCGAAAGTCGCGTATCCGTGGACCATGGCCGCAACGGAGCGGGACATCGCCCTGGCGTCGACGACGAGGACTACGGGTGCTTCTAGCAGCCTGGCAATGTGTGCTGTGGAGGCGAGATCCCCGCCCCCCTTACCGTCGAAGAGGCCCATGACGCCTTCGATCACGGCTATGTCAGCATCCTGCGCACCGTGGGCGAAGAGCGGGCCGATCAGGTCGGGGCTGGAGAGGAAGGCATCGAGGTTGCGTCCAGGCCGGTCGGTGGCGAGGGTGTGGTACGAGGGATCTATAAAGTCGGGACCAACCTTGAAGGGGGTTACCCTGTAACCCTCGGACGAGAGCGCGGCCATGAGTCCCGAGGCAATGGTCGTCTTGCCGACCCCCGAGTGGGTTCCGGCGACCACTATGCGTGGAACATCTACCACTCTATACCTTTCTGCCCCCTGTAGCCCTCGTCGAAGGGGTGTTTGATCTTGTTTACCTCGCTCACAAGGTCGGAGATCTCCACCAGCTCAGGCGGGGCGTCGCGCCCCGTGATGATGACGTGCTGGAAGCCAGGACGGTTCTGGAGGACCTCGACGACCTCGTCTGTATCCACCCAGCCGAACTTCATGGGATAAGTGAACTCGTCGAGGAGCAGCATGTCGTATGTCTCGTCTGCGAGGCGGCGCTTGACCTCTTCCCAGCCCTCGCGGGCCAGGTCGGCGGAGTGCTCCAGATCCTTTACCGTCCACGTCCATCCGTCACCCTGTTTGAACCAGTCGATGTTGCCAAGGGCCTCGGCGGCCTTCTGTTCGCCGACGTTCCACTTGCCGCTCTTGACGAACTGGTAGACCCCTATGCGATACCCACGCGCCCAGCCCCTGAGCATGACCCCGAAGGAGGCCGTGGACTTGCCTTTGCCATGGCCCGTGTTGACGATGAGGAGAGGCCTCTCCCTGTTCGACCTCCGCCTCAGCCGCTGCTCCCTTGGTTCCCTCGTTTCCCGCGTCTCGCTCACGCCACCCTTCTCCTCTCGACGAGCTCGACCAGCGACTCGGCCTGCAGTTCCTCCAGTCGCAGGCACCGCGCCCCCATCGCCATTGCCAGCTCTCCCGCCATCCCGAGCCGGAGATACCCTTCCTCGGTGTCGACCACGAACGAGGCCGCTCCGAGCGAACGCAATCTCGCCGCGGCCGTCAGTGGATCAGGCCCCGACGTCGCCCTCCCGTCGGTCAGCAGTACCAGCAGTGGCCGGCGCTCCCTGTCGCGTATGTCCTCCCTCTTCAGCACCTCGGCCGCCTTCTCTAATCCAGCCGCGATGGGAGTACGTCCTCCGGTCGGAAGCACTTCCAGGCGCGGGCCGGCCAGCTCCACGCTCGAGGTGGGGGGCAGGAGGATTCGAGCTTCCTCTTTGCGGAAGGAGATCAGGGCGACCTTGTCGCGGCGCTGGTAGGCGTCGTTGAGGAGGGAGAGGACGGCGCCTTTTACGGCGGACATGCGCCTGCGGGCGGCCATCGAGCCGCTCGCATCGACGAGGAAGAGGATCAGGTTCCCTTCTCGTCCCTCTCTTATGTTCTCCCGAAGATCAGCAGGACGCACCACGAGGTTGGTCCCCTCCCGCCCGCGCGCCATCTGGTGCGGCGCGGCGGCCCTGATCGTCGCCGCCAGCGCAACGTCCTTCGCTCTCCCCCCATTCTCCCGCTCGGCCACAGGATGCCCGGTTTCACCAGAGACCCGGCTCCTCCGGCCGAGCGGCCCACCCTTGCCTTTCTCGGGAACCTCGAGCCGCACCGGGTCGAATGGCTCTGAAGCCGCGAGGCTCCGCTCCCCCGCTCCTGTCCGTGCCTCCGAAGGTTCGGAATCCTGCGCGCCGGTAGAACCCTCGCCCCCATCCTCGGTCGTGGAAGGCGGGGCAGTACCACCGTCAGGCGGCGGGTCGGGAAGGTCTTCGGAGAGGGCGTTCTCGAGTTCCTCGGGGTCGATGCCTGGCTGCTCGAAGGGGCCGCGCCTGCGACGGTGCGAGAGGGCCAGCAGGGCGGCCCGCTTCACGTCGCCTGTGAGCACTTCGTTTCTACCGTCCCAGGCGGCCAGCGTGCGCGCGGTCTTTGCCGTCACGAGGTCGCCCCGCAGGCCGTCGACGCCGAGTTCCGCACAGAGGGTCGAGATCCTGAACAGGATATCCTCATCCAGTCTTACCCCGGGAAGCCGCAGCCGGGCCGATTCTACAGAGACGGCGAGCTCGTTATCCGCGGCCGACCATAGTGCTGCGAATGAACCTGGATCTTCCTCGTAGCGCAGCCGGCGGCGCACGACTTCTACTCTATCAGCGGGCGCGGGATTTCCGGAGACTTCTACGGTGATGCCGAAGCGGTCCAGGAGCTGGGGACGAAGATCACCCTCCTCCGGGTTCATCGTGCCGACCAGGATAAAGCGGGAAGGGTGGCGCACGCTCACACCCTCGCGCTCGACGTGGTTCACGCCCATGGCGGCAACGTCGAGGAGTAGATCCACCAGGTGGTCGGAGAGCAGATTTACTTCGTCCACGTACAGAATGCCCCTGTGGGCCGCCGCCAGCAACCCCGGCTCGAACGCTTTTTTCCCCTCCGAGAGTGCCTTTTCTATATCCAGGGTCCCGGCGAGACGGTCCGTGCTCGCCCCCACGGGCAATTCCACCAGCCTCACCGGCCTCGTCTCGGTGGACGCATCGGGCGGGTGTGGACCCGCTGGGCATGCGGGGTTGGGGGCAGCAGGGTCGCAGGAATAGGGACAACCCGAAATGACCTCTATCCCTGGCAGTAGCCCCGCCAGCGCCCGCACCGCCGTTGACTTCGCCGTCCCCTTCTCACCGCGCACCAGCACGCCCCCCACCTCAGGCGAGACGGCGTTGACCAGGAGGGAGAGTTTCAGATCTTCCTGCCCGACGATGGCGGAGAAGGGATAAGGATAATGGTACGCGTTCACGAGATACCCTCCTCCAGCATCCCCTCGTTCTCCAGGTACGCGCGCTTTAGCGCTTCCAGGTCCTCTTCTTCGGGCTCCGACCACAGGCCCCGTTGCGCCGCCTCCAGCAGACGCTCCGAGATGGCGCGCAGGGCCCAGGGGTTGGACTGCTGCATGAAGTCCCTTACTCGCTCGTCGAGGACATACTTCCTGGTTACGTCACGGTACATCCAGTCCTCGACGACGCCTGCTGTGGCGTCGTAGCCGAAGAGGTAGTCCACGGTGGCCGAGAGCTCGAAAGCGCCCTTGTAGCCGTGACGCTGCATAGCGTCGATCCATTTGGGGTTCGCCACCCGGCTTCGGAAGACGCGGCGGGCCTCTTCCGAAAGATCCCTGGTCTTCACCCTCGATGGGTCTGCGGAGTCGCCGATGTAGGCCTTCGGGTCGCGGCCCGTGAGGGCGCGGACGGCTGCGATCATGCCTCCGTGGTACTGGAAGTAGTCGTCGGAGTCGAAGAGGTCGTGCTCGCGGTTGTCTATGTTCTTTACGGCGACCTCCGTCCTGCGCAGGTTAGACTCCATGGCTTCTCGCGCCTCGACGCCGTCTAACCCTCTACCATAGGCATACCCTCCCCAGACGGCGTAGACCTCGGCCAGGTCCTCGTCCGTACGCCAGTTGCGAGAGTCCATAAGGGGGAGCAAGCCGGCACCGTAGGCGCCTGGCCTGGAACCGAAGATGCGGGTGGTAGAGCGTCGTTCGTCGGCCCCGTTTCGCTTTTCCTCGTCGGCGTGTTTCTTGACGAAGTTCATCTCAGTGGGCTCGTCGAGGTTGGCGACCCTGGTGAAAGCTTCGTCGAGGAGGGAGATCAGGTTCGGAAATGCGTCCCTGAAGAAGCCACTGATTCTTACGGTAACGTCAACGCGGGGGCGCCCCAACTCTCCTGGCTCGATCACCTCGAGCCCTACTACGCGCCGGGACTCCTCGTTCCAGGCGGGCCGCACGCCGAGCAGCGCCAGGACCTCGGAGATGTCGTCTCCCTGGGTCCGCATGGCCGCCGTTCCCCACACCACGATCCCGACCGTCTCCGGATAGCGCCCCTCTTCTTCGAGATAGCGCCGCAGCAGGTTGTCGGCAAGTCCCTGCCCGACCTCCCACGAGAGCACGCTCGGCAGCGCCTTCGGGTCAACGGAGTAGAAATTGCGCCCCGTTGGGAGCACGTTTACCAACCCCCGCGTGGGGGAACCCGACGGCCCCGCAGGCACATACCCGCCCTCGAGGCCGGAGAGCAGGTTCCCCATCTCCTCGGGCGTGCGCATCAGGCGCGGAACGACCTCCTCGGCCGCAAAGCGCAACGCCCGCCCCACGCCCGCGTCAGCGAAACCGAGCACCTCCTCGCACACCGTGCCAGCAAAGTCCGGGTCCCAACCACACTCCTCCAGCGCGAAGAGCAGGGCCTGCTGCGCCTCCTCCAGCCTGTCGAGGAGATCCGAGGCTGTCACCACCGTACCGGGGAAGCGCTCAGCTATCCCGGATGGCGTCTCGACCTTCGTTCCGCCGTTCTCCGCGAGAGACTTCTCGTCCAGCCCGTAGGCTACGCCGATAGAGTGGCGTAATCCAGGCACCTCACCAGCGCCGAGGCGCAGGATCGAGGCGAGGAGGTGGCGCAGGGGTTCGACCTCGGGCGTCTCGCCGAGGACGTGGAGTCCTCCCCTTATCGGGAGGTCCTTTATCTCGCAGAGGTATCCGTCGACGTGGGTCAGGAAATCCGAGAACTCCTCGGGCTGCTCCTCGACCCCGAGGTCGCGGTGGAGTTCCGCCTCGCGCAGGGTCTCCCAGATCCTGACCCTTATGGCCGGCAGTTTGGAGGGGTCGAGGGTCTCTACCTGGTAGTACTCGTCGAGGAGTTGTTCGAGCTTCGCCAGATCGTCGTAGGTTTCGGCGCGGGTCATCGGTGGGATCAGGTGGTCCACTACGGTCGCGTGCGCCCTCCTCTTGGCCTGCGTTCCCTCGCCGGGATCGTTGACGACGAAAGGATAGAAGAGCGGCACGTCGCGCAGGACGGCATCGGGAGCGCAGGAGGATGAGAGGCCCAGAGACTTGCCAGGCAGCCACTCCAGCGTACCGTGCTTGCCGAGGTGGACTATCGCGTCCGCGCCGAACTCTTCGATCATCCACCAGTAGGCGGCGAGGTAGTGGTGGGTCGGCGGGAGATCGGGGTCGTGGTAGATCGCGATCGGGTTCTCCCCGAATCCCCGCGGCGGCTGGATACCGACGAAGACGTTCCCAAACGAGAGTCCGGCTACCACGAAGTCGCCATCGTCCACGTACAGATCACCCGGCGGCGGTCCCCAGTGCTCCTCTACTTCGCCCCGCAGGTCCTCGGGCAGCCGGCCGAACCACTCTGCGTAGCGTCCCGCGTCCAGGCGTCCGGCAGCATTGCCGAGCTGGACGGCGGTCAGGAACTCCGGATCATGACCCCCGGCGGCGATGAGCGCGTGAATTAGCTCATCCCCATCTTCGGGCGCGCCCTCGACCGCGTAGCCGGCCAGGCGCATCGCACGGAGCAACCCGATGGCGCTCGCCGGGGTATCCAGCCCTACGGCATTCCCCACCCGCGAGTGTTTGGTTGGGTAGTTGGAGAGCAAGATGGCGACCTTCTTCTCCGGGTTCGGGCGGCGTCCGAGGCCGGAGAAGCGCGCCGCGAGCCCGGCGAGGCGGGCGGTGCGTTCGGGATCGGCTCTGTAGAGCGTAAGCGGGGCGCCGACGGGCGAGTCTTCGCCGAGGCGTTCCTTGAACGAGAAAGGGACCCCGACTATGCGCCCGTCGAACTCGGGTATTGCCACCTGCCAGGCCGTATCCAGCGGCGAGAGACCGGCGTCCGAGGCGAGCCAGGCCTCGCGCGTGGAGGTAGTGCTGATGCCCTGGATCACGGGCACGCCGAGCTCTTCGAGAGCAGGCACTTCCCACTCCAGCCATCCCTCCGGGGAACCGGCCCTGAGGGCGTCCGCCGCGTTGGACCCGCCACCCGCGAGGACGGTGGTAACGAGGCAGTCGACTCTGCCTCTCAGCATCTCCAGGGCAGGTACCCGTCCGTCAGGACCTGCGCGCAATGAGTAGCAGTAGACAGGCAGGGCGTCGGCCCCGGCCGCATCCAGTGCCTCTACGAGCGCATCCACGAAGGGCGTGTTCCCGCTCATCCAGTGGGCGCGGTAGAAGATCACCCCGACCGTGGGCCGTGCCGGATCCTGCCTCGCGAGCAACTCTTCGACGGTAGAGCCCTCGGGCAACTCCCGATGGTAGACGCCGACCTCGGGCAGCGCCGACGCAGGCTCGAAGCCGTACCCTTCCATGAGAACTGTATCGGCCACGAAACGCAACAGGTTCTCCGTGTTGCGGACGCCGCCGTGACGCAGGTACGCGAAAGCCTCCAGCACGGTCCCCGATGGCACGGTCGAAAGCGCCACCAGCTCCGCGTCAGGCTCGGCCTCCCCGCCGAAGGCGAGCAGCGGAACCCGCAACCGCACGCACCGCCGCCGCAGCTCCTCGAGCCCCTCGGGCCACGCCCTCTGTCCTCCGAGCAGCCGCACCAGCACGGCCCTGGCCCCAGGCAGCTCCCCCTCGAAGAATTCCGCAGGACTATCCAGCGTGGCAGGGTTGGCGCAGATGAGCGTCGGGAAGTCATCGGGCAAGAGTTCCGACGCCCTGGCTGCGGCCAGGATCTCAGTGTCAGCGGTGGTTACGAAAAGCAGCTTCGCTGTTTTCGAGGCATCAGGCATCAGGCTTCAGCTTTCGGGTAAGGTATCAGGTCTCAGGCTTCTTGGTGTGGTCGCGGGCAGACTCGCAGGCTCTGCCGTCCCGGTTAACGAACGCTTGCCATTCCCCTCCTGAGGCCTGATGCCTGAAGCCTGATGCCTGACGACGGGAAAGCCGCGGTGGGCACCCTCGTCTATCAACCGCAGCAGTGCTTCGCGATCCACATGGTCCGCTATGAGATCCCCAAGCTTCTCCAGTTGCGCCTCGCGGGCGGCGGCGAAGGACGCTTCGCCGGGGCTCCAGTCGAGGCCGCGCTCCCTGGCCACCCAGAGCAGCAGAGCACGACGGAAGCCGTCGGATTCGAGGACGCCGTGCCAGGAGGTACCGAGTGTCGCACCTGTCATGCAGCCTTCTGTGTCGTCGCCGGTACTGAATAGCGGTTCGCCCCCGTCTCGCCTGACTCTCCCGTGGTGAATCTCATACCCGGATACATCCGCGTTCCCGAAACCGGGAGCCCGTCCCTCCGGGCGCCCCAGGATCTTCTCTTCCTCGAAGAACGTCTCCACGGGCAGGAGACCGAGCCCGACGGCTTCTGCCTCTCCACTCTCCACGCCGTCCTCGATGCGCCCACCGAACATCTGGTAGCCGCCGCAGATACCCAACACGGGCAGGCCGCGCTTCGCCCTTTCGGCGAAGGCCTTCTCGAGGCCGCGGGTGCGGAGCCATTTCAGGTCCTCTACAGTCGCTTTGGTACCAGGGAGGACGGCGAGATCGGCGTCGAGCAACTCTTCCGCCGACTCGGTAAAGCGTATGGAGACGCCGGGCTCGTGGGCAAGGGCGTCGAAGTCCGTGAAGTTACTGATGCGCCCGAGGCGGGCGACGGCGACGCTCAGCACGTCGCGGCCGAGCCGGGGCTTGATGGGGCGTGGAGCGTCCAGTGACAGGGAGTCTTCACCGTCGAGGCCGAGACCGCGGACCCAGGGCAACGTTCCGAAGAACGGGCGTCCCGTCAGAGAGGTCATTCGCTCCAGGCCGGGGGCCAGAACCGCCGGGTCTCCCCTGAACTTGTTGACGAGGAAGCCGGCGAGAAGCGACTGGTCCTCCGGAGAGAGGAGCGCGAGCGTCCCGTAGAGGCTCGCGAAGAGGCCGCCGCGGTCGATATCACCGACGAGTAAGACCGGCAGGTTCGCGGCGCGAGCCAGGCCCATATTGGCCAGGTCGTTCTCCCGAAGGTTGATCTCCGCCGGACTGCCCGCCCCTTCACAGACGACAACTTCGAAGCGGCTCCGCAGATCTGTGAGGGACTCCAGCACGATGGGCATCAGCTTCTTCTTCATTCCTCCGTAGCCCGTGGCGCTGGCCGTGGTCCACGCCCTGCCGCGCACGACGACCTGTGTGGTCCGCTCGGCCGAGGGCTTGAGCAGGATCGGGTTCATCGCCACCTCGGGCTCGACCATCGCCGCTGCGGCCTGGGAGGCCTGGGCACGCCCGATCTCCGCCCCTTCCCGCGTCACGAAGGAGTTGAGCGCCATATTCTGTGCCTTGAACGGCGCAGCGCTCACGCCCTCGCGCGCGAGCCAGCGGCAGATGCCGGCGACGACCACGCTCTTCCCCGCGTCCGAATGGGTCCCTGCCACCAGGAGAGATCCGTTCAAGCCGTCACGCCCTTCCTCCCGGCACGCTCACACAGCACCCCGAATAGCAGACCGAGTCCGGCCCAGAAGACCAGCTGGGTACCGAATGACGAGAGTCTGAACGCCCAGAGCACGCCGAAGGGGAACCCATCGGTGGAGGGCGCGGCTGGCAACGTCACGAACAGCGCTCCGATGACGACCACCAGACCGGCGCCAACCGTCAGACGGCGCTTTAGGGCGTCCATCCCACGCACCCGCAGTGACCTGGCGGCCAGCCAGGCGACCAGTATGGCCAGGAGCGAGAGGGCGACGAGCGTGAAGTAGGCCGCAGTACGCTCCCTAATGGTCGAAGGGTCGCCGATCGATGGCGGGTTGGCCGGATACTTGAGGAAGGGGATCAGGAACGCCCCCACGAAGATGGCGCCGGCCAGGGAGATGCTGCGCCCGAGGTCTCTGCCCGGGGCCAGACGGTCCCGGAAGAAAGCGTAGACGATACCGAACACCCCGCCCACCGTTACCCCGAAGAGTCCCGTAGCGAAAAACAGACCGGCCTTCTGGCTCGGGCGGGAGAAGACCTCCTCGTGATGGGCACCGGCCGACGCCTCCTCGAGCGCTATCGCCCTATCGAGGGCAGGCTCCCCGACGAGGAAGGCGAAGAGGCCAGCAAGGAGACCGGCCAGCAGCCCGGCGGCCATGCCGCGGCGCAGGTAGGCCGAGACCACGGGCGACTCTAGTGGCAGGGAACGCCGAGCAGGTGTCGCCCGTCGTGGGCGAACTCGTGCAGGTAGTCGAAAGGCCCGGCGGCCTGTCCCAGGAGCGGCGCGAGCAGCGCCCCGCTGGCCGAGAGGAGCAAGAACAGCGCAAGGAGCAAAAGAGCGAGGGCGAGCCAGCTCCAAAGCGGCAGGGCCGGAGCGTGTCTCCGCCCGAGCGTCTTCTCCATAAGTGCCTCCTTCTCGGGGTCCTCGCCCCGGTTCGGGATCACGGGCGAAAGGCCAGTCTCCTGACTCCCGGCTCTCTGCTAACCCGGCCTTCCCACCGCGGCGGTGGCCTCTTCGGGTTCGCTCCCCGGTTACAGTGGCGGGACCGTGCCGGACTCGCACCGGCTTCCTGGGTCCTCCCACCCCTTTTCAGGACGCAGCATAGCCGGGCCGCCAGCACACGTCAACCGGCGTGCAGTGGCCCGAAGCCACTGCACGCCGAGCATTTCAGCACGCTACGCCCTTCGGGCTCCGCTTGTCAGCTAGTCAGCACGCTCAAGCCTGCGGCTTTCGCTTGTCAGCATGTCAGCAAGAACAGAAAGCTGAAGTGCTGACAAGGCGCGAAGCGCCGTGCTGACTAGCGCGGGCCGGGGGAGGGTCGACGACCCTTCCCCATCCCGCATGGTATAACCCGTCCGGATCATGCAAAGCCTTCTGGACTTCATCGGATCCATCCCGAACTCTCCCAGTGGTGTTCTGGATTTCGTGACGAGCTTGCTCGTGGCCCACGGCTACCTCGTCATAATCTTCGGGGCGGCCCTGGACAACTTCGGCCTACCCGCTTCGGGGGACATCGTTCTGTTTGCCGGAGGGCTCTTCGCGAACGGGGGGCAGCTCGCACTCCCGCTGGTGATGCTGAGCGGCTTCGTGGGAGCCTTCCTCTCGGACAACTCCGTATATTGGATCGGGCGCATCGGCGGGAGACCCATGATCTACCGCATCTTGAAGATGCGTTTTCTCCATTTCCTGATAAACGAGAAGAGTTTGGAGAGGGCCGAGCGCTACTTCGAGACGCACGGCGGTAAGACCGTCTTCGTCGGGCGCTTCGGACCGGGGCTGCGCAGCATGACCCCGCTCTTCGCCGGGGTTTCCAGGATGAAATACTACAGGTTCCTGCCCTACAACCTCTCCGCGGCGGTCGTGTGGGCCGTGACCTACTCGCTGATAGGCTACATCTTCGGCCAGTACTGGGACGAGCTGCTCGCCATCGCCAAGTCCTTCGGCTACAGTGTGGTCGCCGTCGTGGCGCTCGCACTTTTCGCCTACTTCTTGAGGCGCTGGTGGGTCAGGCGCAAGCCGGAGTAAGATCGCCAAGTAAAGCCAGGCCAATCCCCCTCTAGCTAGCCGATGACCCCGCTTGCGGGTCGGCGCTGAGCGTCTCGTAGACGGTCAAGGCCAGCAAGACCAGCGAGACCGTCGCGGTGAACGCGAGGGGCGAGAGCAGTGAGCCCAGGGCCGCGACGGGGACGAGGAGCATCACCGCACCTAGCCGCGCGAGCAACACGCGATCGTTGGTGGTGCCCTCGTTCACCCGATCGACGAAGGCGATACCGAGCAGGAAAAGTCCCACGCCACCCGCCAGCACCGCCCTCGCTCCCAAGCCGTAGCCTTCGGGTAGCGATGCTCCCGCGGCGAGAGCGTACTCGGGGGCCGCGGCCTCGATGGCAAGCTGGATGCCCACGCCGAAGGCGGCGATGCCGGCATAGACGGCGAAGTGGCCGTAGCCCCAGTAGAACGCCGGTCGGGGACCGAGTTCGATCCCCGAGGATCCCACGTGATCGAAGTACAGCCACCAGATACACACCGCAGCGACGAAGCCAACAACCGCCGTAAGCACCCCTCCCGGAGCCCAGTCCGAGCCGGCCGTGCCCGCGGCCACCGCCAACACCGACTCGCCGAGCACGATCAGGGTAAACAGGCCGTAGCGTTCGGGGATATGGCGCGGATGGAAGCTGATCCTCGGGTTATCCAGCGTCCTCACGGCTAGAATCGGACCAAGGAGTTCCACGGAGAGCCCGATGGCCCAGACCGCGTACCGGAAGGGCGGGGGCACAAAGAGCGACGAGAGCCAGATGGCGGCCCCGAGAACGTTTCCTGCGATGTAGAAGCCCATGAAGCCTCGTAGGGCGGCGGGCACATGCCGTCTGGCTCTCAGGAAGAGACCAGCCACCAGAAAACGCATAAGGGTGTAGGCAAGGACGAAGCTGACCGTGGCCGCAGGCTCTATGCCGATCCCCCCCACAGAGGCGGCAAGCCCCAGTATGGAGAGCATCGCGACGAAGAGCGTCACGCGGTAGGGCACATCGTCGTTGTCGAAAGCAGTGGCGTACCACGTGAAGATCATCCACGACCACCACACAGGCACGAAGAGACCGAGGAAGCGTAACATCCCGCCCAGGGTCGGCTCGGCGTGTAGCCCGCGCGCCAGGGCCGCAACCGCCACCACGAAGCACAGATCGAAGAAGAGCTCCAGCCAGGTCGAGGTTCGCTCATCGGCCCGCTGCTCGCTTGTCAGGTTGCGCAGCGACTGCGGACGCACGAAGCGCTTGGGCAACCTGTCCTCCCTGGAGACCGCGTAGGGCTTGGAGGTCTCGCTCACGGTGATGACCCCATCGCGAAGGCGAGCAGGTCAGCCATCGCAAATTCACCATCGCAGGACGGGAGTCGGGAGAACTTCCGTCCATAACTGTCGCCCATCGAAGGCTGTGCATCCCCGAGCTCCGGATTGACCACGCAGCTGTGAGCACCGACCCTGATATTCCTGGCCATAACCGCAGACCTCCCGCTGAAAACGTTCCATCCACTCTACATCTGGTACGGTGGCCGCACATCACCCGAACGGCTAGTCTTCTGAAGATAGTCGACTGCCCTGCAGGCATTAGCGACTTTCAAACTACTGATTCTCGGTTACGGCCAACGATACAGTCCTCAGCGGCTCGTGAGCCTGGCGACTGCCTCGGGCGCTTCCTGCCACTCCTTTTCGGTCGGGCGGCTCGTCTGGTCCGTCGAATGGGACTCTAGGACGCAGGGGAGGCGGTACATCGCTAGAAGTAGCCGTTTGTCGAGGAGGCAGGGACCAGGAAGGTGAGTCACGCATGCAGTCAAGTGCCATCCGCATACAGTTGGGGTTGCCCGACGCATGTAATCGGGAAGTACATTTCCGAGAAGAAAGAAGAGCCGGGCCCTTAGCAGCCCGGCTCCACAAGGGTTCGCCCTTAGGTAGGTTTTCCTATCAGCCCGTTAGAAGAAGCAGTTTTCACCATTCGGATCGAGTTCGGCTGTGACATTCCTATCTTGCCCCCGAGGTCCGAACGTAGCAAAATCCAACGCATCCCGCCCGTTCAACCCGGGCGCGATGCGCGCCGTCGTTGAGTGGTAACTTCCTGCCGCTCCCGGCTCCGTCTGGTTGCTGTGTGCGGCGCCCTGGCAGCTAGCGTGCCCGTTAGCCACCGCCGGTGCCACGCCCACCGCCAGCATAACTGTCATCACGACAATAGCCGTCAACAACACTTGGATGCGCCTCACTTGCGCCCCCCTTTCACTCAGGGCAGCGCTCGTCAGCCCTGCCTTGAGTTGACCACGAGGACTAGCTTAGCAAGCGTCACCCAACTAGCGCATCACGCAATTGAGTGACTTTGAGATCTTCTTGCTGAATTCCGGAGAAGGCCGGTCATCAGAAGGTCTTGTCCCCCGGGACTTACCCTCGAGCCTAATGGCCTTCGGCCACCCGCCTTGCCCAACGAGTCTAACGCGAAAAGCTGCGGCTGGGGAAGCCGGAACGGCCGTCTCTCGAGTCTCACGCTGATAAACTCAGCTTCGGCTGGAAAGAGGTGAAGTTGTCTGAGCCAGACACCTGGGGTAAAGAAGATTTGGAGAGGCGTAACCACGAGCTCTCGGTGCTCAACGAGATCGCCCGTGAGCTCAACCGCTCGGTTGAGCTCGGCGAGGCGCTCGGGTTCACGCTCTCGCAGGTGGCGGAGCTCCTGGGGTTGCGCACGGCCTGGATCTGGCTCATGGATGACTCTTCCCCGGAACCCTACCTCGCCGCGGCCCGTGACCTCCCTCCGGCCCTCGCTGGCGACCCGCGCCGCATGGATGGCTCGCGCTACTGTTATTGCCTCGACACCTACAAGAAGGGCGACCTGGGAGGCGCCGCCAACGTCAACGTACTGACCTGCAGCCGCCTCGACGGCCTGGTCGACGGCACGGGAGGTCTACGCTACCACGCCAGTATCCCTCTCTACGCCGGAGAGAAGAAGCTCGGCGTCATGAACGTCGCAAGCCCCCAGTGGCGAGGTCTCTCGCCCGAAGATCTACAGCTACTTTCCACCATAGGGGACCTGCTGGCCATCGCCGTCGAGCGGGCCAGTCTCTTCGACCGGAGCACCAGGCTCGGCGCCGTCGAGGAGCGCAATCGCCTGGCGCGGGAGATCCACGACACCCTCGCCCAGGGGCTTACCGCCACGGGACTCCAGCTCGAGTCCGCCGAAGCTTTACTCGAGGAATCCGACGCCGAGCGCGCCCGCGAACCCCTGCGCCGCGCCCTCTCGCTCACCCGTTCTAACCTCGATGAAGCGCGCCGCTCGGTCCTCGACCTCCGCGCCGCGCCTCTCGAAGGCCGCTCGCTCCCGGAAGCGCTGAAGACCCTCGTCGACCGCTGGGAAGCGGAGACGGGCGTGGTCACCAGGTTCGGGACCGTGAACGGGAGCCGTCCGCTCCCGCCGCGGGTCGAGGTCGCCCTCTACCGGGTCTGTCAGGAAGCCCTCACCAACGTCGCCAGCCATGCACGCGCAAACCGGGTGACGGTCCGGCTCGTGGCCACTCCGGAAGCAGTGCGACTCGTCGTCTTGGACGACGGAGACGGCTTCGACCCCTCTAGTGCTGCGGACGATCGGCACGGCATAGTCGGCATGAGGGAAAGGATCGAGATGCTTGGCGGTGCCCTGACGATCCAGAGTGGCCCTGAGGAGGGTACACGCATCGAGGTTGCCGTACCGCTCGGAGGACTGCAAGGTGGATAGGGTCAGGCTCCTCGTCGCCGACGACCACCCGATGCTGCGTGAGGGCCTCGTCGCCGTGCTCGGCACCCAGCCTGACTTCGAGGTGGTGGGCGAGGCGGCCGACGGGGACGAAGTCGTGAGGCTCGCAAAGAGCCTTGACCCCGACGTGATACTGCTGGACCTCGAAATGCCTGGCACCGACGGCGTCGAGGCGCTCGAAAGGCTCCGCGACGCGGGCTCGCGGGCACGGACGATCGTCTTCACGGCCTATGACACGGACGAGAGGATCCTCGGCTCGCTACGCGCGGGCGCCCGCGGCTACCTGCTCAAGGGCGCCGCACGAAAGGAGATCTTCGGCGCCATCCGCACCGTCCAGGCCGGAGGATCCCTCCTCGAACCCGCCGTTGCGAATCGTCTGCTGGAGCGCATAGATGGTGGTGGAAACGTCCCCGCGAACCGCCGCCTCACCTCGAGGGAACTCGAGGTGCTAACGCTCCTCACCAGCGGCCTCAAGAACTCCGAGATCGCGGAGCGACTCTATATCTCCGAACGGACGGTCAAGTTCCACGTAGGCTCCATCCTCGCCAAACTCGAAGCCCAGAACCGCACCGAGGCGGCCAGAATAGCCGTCCGCCGCGGTCTGGTAGACGCTCCCTAGAGAAGCTAATCAGCACGGCGCTTCGCGCCTTGTCAGCACGCTCAGGCTTCGCCTTCGCTTGTCAGCATTTCAGCTTGTGTCTATAGCGGTTCTCGAAAAGGATAAGCCACGCGGCAGGAGAAGGTTTCAGGTCTTTTTGCTGATGCCTGATCTTTTTCTCACCTCAGGTTCACTCTATGCGCAAACCCCTTTGAGAGGTCCATCCCCTACACCCTCCTGTACTTTCGTACAGGACGAAAACCGTTCCTCCTGCCGTTACTTGGCGTCGAAAGGGGCGATACATTGTATTCAAACGAGATCAGGAGGCATACGTAATGGCAGGAGAATCATCTCAGCGTACGGCGATCATCACGGGCGCATCCCGCGGCCTGGGCCTGGCGTTGGCGCGCAGGCTGGCGGAGGACGGCTGGACCCTGATCGTCGACGCCCGCGGCGGTGACGATCTCGAGAGTGCCCGCGCTGAGCTTTCCAGGCATACTCACGTTATCGCCATTGCGGGGGACATCGCCGACAGAGGACATCGGGCCGAGATCTCGGAGGCGGCGCATGAAGCCGGTGGCGTGGACGCGCTCGTCAACAACGCGAGCATCCTCGGCCCGAGCCCCCAGCCGGAGTTGCTCGACTATCCGCTCGACGTACTGGAAGAGGTCTACAGTAGGAATGTGATCTCACCGCTCGCGCTCGTACAGGAGATCAGGGCCGACCTGAAACCGGGGGCGCGCATCATCAACGTCACGAGCGACGCGGCCGTCGAGCCGTACGAAGGCTGGGGCGGATACGGGTCGAGCAAGGCCGCGCTCGAGCAACTCTCCAACATCCTCGCGGCCGAGAACCCGGACCTGCGCGTCTACCGCGTGGATCCCGGCGACATGCGTACCAGGATGCAACAGGAAGCCTTCCCCGACGAGGACATCAGCGACCGGCCACTACCCGAGGAGAGCGTGCCTGGGTTCGTGGAGCTCCTGACGGGCGACCTGCCGAGCGGGCGTTACGAGGCCCGCTCGCTGCCCACGGGCGCGGCCACCCGAAATTCGTAGAAAGGTTGGGCCAGGATGTACAGCACGGAATTGGCCGAGCTTGTACTGATAGTAGAAGATGTGGAGAGGTCGGCCCGCTTCTACAGGGAGGTCGTCGGCCTCACCCCGGAGAACGAACCTGAGAACGGCTGGGCCTGGTTCTGGGCCGGTGAGCCGGGACACGCCCAACGCCTGGCCCTTCACAAAGGCCCCCTGCTCTTCGAGGACAGGTCCCCACTCCCGGAAGGCAGTCGCTGGGGACGAGTCCACTACGCCTTCAACGTGCCCCGCGAGAGGCTCGAAGGAGCCGTAGACCACGTCAGGGAGCAGGGTCAGGAGGTTTACGGCCCCGTCCATTTCGACTGGATGGAGGCTCTCTCTTACTACTTCTACGATCCCGACGGGAACCTGCTCGAGTTCTGGTCCCCGGACCCGGCGCCTGTAGCATCTCGATGGGGAGAGATCCATGAAAGCTAAAGGACTGGTCTGGCTCGGCACGCGAACTCGAAAATTCGACGAAATGACCAGTTTCGTCGGGGATACTCTGGGACTCAGCAAGGTGCACGAGGAGCCAGACTTTGCGGTCTTCCGGCTACCAAATGGGGATAGCGTCGAGGTATTCGGCCCCGGCGATAGGGAGCATGAACACTTCGCTACAGGCCCCGTAGTCGGTTTCCTGGTCGACGACGTCAGAGAGGCGAGGGCGGATCTCGAAGCAACCGGAATAACTTTCGTCGGCCCCGTTCATGAGGCTGATGACGGCGGCTCCTGGGCCCACTTCACGGGCCCTGACGGAAACGTCTATGAGATCACCACACCAGCACCGGAAAGACCCCGAGCTTGAAGCAACCATCCCAGAAGGAGAAGACTTTGACCACCACGATGACAGACGCACTGGAAACTACAGACACCTTCTCTGACTTTCCCGGAGCAGCACAAGCTCCACTGTCCTTCGAGCTGCCTCCTGAGTTGGAGGCCGGCGAGCCGCCCGAGGCACGAGGACTGCGCCGCGACGAGGTCCGCCTGATGGTCTCCTACCTG
>Ga0126308_10000083_pt1 | contig 21941 bp, 27 predicted proteins | sample Plot55_FD_92533 | JGI IMG/M metagenome (GOLD analysis project Ga0126308, IMG submission 92533) | Serpentine soil microbial communities from UC McLaughlin Reserve, CA, USA - Plot55 | ecosystem: Environmental > Terrestrial > Soil > Grasslands | place: USA: UC McLaughlin Reserve, Lake County... | reverse complement strand
TGGAGGAGGTCACCGGGCGTCTGGGTAGTCTCTCCACCGAGGAGCTTCGGGTGGTGCGCGACTACGAGGAGCGCAACAAGAAGCGCGAGACGATCCTGGAGCAGCTCGACCGCAAGATAAGGGGCGGCTAAGGGGCGGCTCGTAAGCTCCTGAGGGAAACGGGAAGGTGGACCATGAAGGCCGGGGTTTTAGTGCACCCCGGCCCTCTCTATGCTTCCTAGCCTCCTGCGAACTTCAGAGAACACCTCTTCTACGAGGTTGGGTGAATAGTGACGTCGGTCTGACGCGTCAGGCCTCACCAGGTGGCATCATGGGCTACCATGATCGGCGACGGTTAGGAAGGAGCGTTCGTGGCAGGGGAAGGCGCGCAGATTCGTACGGCTCACCACGTCCCGGCCGGGACGGATCGATTTCGGGGTAAGCGCGAGGTGTTCGGCTCCAGGGTGATCGACGTCAAGGTTTCGGCCCTGGATACGAACGGCGGCCTCTCCGTAAGTGAGCTCATCGACGTCCACAAGGGCGGCCCAGCGCGGCACTTGCACCACGAGCAGGAAGAGTGGTTCTACGTCGTCGAGGGCGCGTATGTGATCGAGGTCGGCGACGAGCGCTACGAGTTGGGCCCTGGAGATTCCGTCCTCGCGCCGCGGAAGGTGGAGCACGTGTGGGCACACGTCGGGGAGGGGACGGGAAGGCTGATCGTCGCCTTGCAGCCCGCGGGCGAGATAGAGGCGTTCTTCGACGAACTCGCGAAGTTGGGTAGTAGTCCTAAGCGTGAGGAATTCCGCAGAGCGTTCAGTTCGCATGGACTGGAGCTAACCGGACCGCCCTTGTCGATCGAATAACCAATCTCCCTCGAATTTCCGAGAACTCCGTCAAGGCGAAGTTCGCGGAATACTCCTTCCACGACGTTGGTGAATAAGGGGTAGAAGTAGAGGAAGGGCCGGGCTTCAACAGCTCCGGCCCTTGCGGCGGATCTCTATATCTACTGGTGGCTCCTTAGTTCACCTTCGCCCTGGTCTATCGGTGCGTTCCCTTCCCTGCTCCTCTTGCGGACCCAAGAGCCTGTCCCTGACTTGGTCTAACAGCCCCCTGTCCTCCTCCTGCTCCCTCTGCAGGGGCCTGGCCCTCACTCCTCGCTCCGTCGAGGGAGCTTCTTCATCTCTCCTCGGGGGCACGGCACCTTCTGTGCCAGCCTGCGTTGGCTGGGCCTCTTGCTCTTCCATGCTTGGTGGCGGGATATCCCCTGCCCCTGGCGCGGGACCGGCTGACCCTGTCCTCTGTGAGCCTCCGGCCGCCATCTCCTCGGACATCCTTCTGTCCCCCGGCGTAGCAGTATCTGCCATCCGCGCGCCAGTGGATGTCCGTCGGGCGATTAGCTCCTGGGCGTAATCGGCGCGCCTGCTGTCTTCATCTCGTAGCACGCGGAAAAACACGACGAGCTCCTGGTCGCCGGCCTCCTCGGCGTCCCGGAGGTATTGATCGTATGAGGTGCCAGCATCTAAGGTGTGGTAGAGCACGCTCGCGAGGTTGTAGATGGTATTGGGGGTCCCCGTAGCCCTTTCGTCTCTTTCGGCCATCTCTTCTATTCCTCCTGTCCCTTCTCCCTCACCGTACCCTTAGTAGTAACCAATGTTCCCATCCGGGGCGGTCTTGGTGCTGGATGGCTACCTCAGTGGGGGGCCTCGTCCACGTCCAGGGCGACGTTAGGTCAAACTCTCACGGTGCATTCCTCTACTCCTTTCCTGTTTTCGTTAACTACGCCTCGTCCCCGAAAAACGTGTCCCAGGGCATATCGAGGGGCTCATTCAAGGCGACAACTGCGTGCAGGTGCCGCATCAGCGGGAAGTCTTCGGGTTCGATGATCCCGCGCTCGGTGAGCTTGGGCAGGGCGCTTCCGACCACCTCGATTGCCGCCGCCCCCTCCAGTGTGACCCCCGGCATCTGCTCGCGCGCTTCCGAGAAGCGCAGCCCGCTGCCGACGAGCCGCCCTACCTTCACGTTGCGCCCGCCCATGCTGGTGACGAACATGTCCCCGACGCCGGACAGCCCGTAGGGCGTCTCCGGCTTCCCGCCCATGAGCTCCATGAACTGCCCAAGCTCGCGCGTCGCCTGCCCGAAGAGCGCCGCCCCATAGTTGTAGTTGCGGTATCTGCTCTCCGACTCGCCCTTCCTGTCCAAAATGCCCTCCATAAAACCAGCTCCGAGGGCGTAGCAGTTCTTGGTCGCCGCGCACACCTCGACGCCAATAAAGTCCGTGTTAGTCCAGACGTGATAGTAGTCGGTGCGGAAGGTCGCGACCAGCTTCTCCAGGACGTCCGCGTCGCGGCTCGTGAACACGACGCAGGTGTCGCGCCGCACGGCCACCTCGCCGGCTATGGACGGGCCGCCGATGGCTGACCAGGAGATCTGCTCGCGCACGTCAGGCGGCACCTCTTCGGCCAGCACGTCGGGCAGGATGCGCAGGTCGCCGTTCTCTTCGGCCTCCATCCCCTTGGTGATGGAGAGCACTATCATGCCTGGCTTCAGGAGCGACGCGAACTGCTTGCCTGCCCAGCGCACCCCGAAGGAGTTGACCCCGCTCATGGCGATCTGCGCACCCTCAAAAGCTTCTTCGGCCTCCTCGAGCTGGTAGGCGCGCACTGTCTCGGGGACCTTGCGGTCGAGGTTGGGGTGCACGCCGGTGGCACGGATACTGTCGATGATGTCGCGGTCGAGGTGGGTGCCTACCAGCCGCACGTCGTGGCCGTTGTCGACCAGCGGGAAGGTTAGCGCCGTTGCCATTACGCCCGACCCCAGAACGCTCACTGTCGTCATCGCTGTTGACCCTCCTAACTCATCAGTACCTAATACCGTCAAAATTCGATCACTTCCGTCTCACCCTCGGTCTCGCCATGGGTGATCACCGTCGCCGGCGCCAGACCGGCGAAGAGTCCACACTCCTGGGCACCCAGGATGCGCTTTACCTCAGTGTCGAACGTAGCCGGTTCGGTGATGCCAGGGAACTGGCAGTCTATTGTGTACGTCCCTAAGGTAGCGCTCCACCGCCTCATGGGCGACGCGCTTCAGTTCCTCCATCCTTCCTCCGAAAACGAGCGCCGCATCATACTCTTGCACTAAGAGCATCTACGCGCTCATCGACTCGCCTCCTGCCATCCGGAGTAACGGCAAGAGTCTAGGCACCCAAGGCATGGCTCTTGCCAGCTTTGATCTCCTGCACCTCATCTCCGACATCGAACTTGATGTACTGGCCCAAGCCGTATCGTAGGCTACTCTCGACGTGGACCATGTTGCTTGGCGCCTCGTGTACGTTCCGGTAAATCTCCGCGCCCACCGCCCCGAGCATCGCCGACCCCAAAATGGGGCCTTCGCCCACCTTTGTGAAGGAGATGGGGATGTTCGAGACGTCGGCGTGCACCTGCATCTACAGGTCGCTCTTGGTCGCCCCGCCACACACGACTACCTCCTTCGACGCGAAGTCGCTTCCCTTCATCGTCCACAAGATGTGCTCGGTCCCTTGCCTATGGGGCTATCTCACGAGCCCAGAAGCCACCCGGCGCGAAAAGTTCGTCGACGCACTCGGCAAGAATGCCGGTCTCGGTGGCGAGGTCGAGGACGGTGTACCGCCGGCGGATCATCCGCGCTCTGGAGTACGTTCCCTTAAAGTCCCACCAGCCCAACCCGATTTCGGACGGGCTAGTGGGACACCCAGCTGCCTGTAGCATCGCCCGCAACTGGTCAGCCGTCATCAACTGCGCCGCCACCCGCTCGCGCAGGTCCGGCCAGCACTCACGGAGCAGTTCAAGCCGTTGCGCAAGCTGATCGGCGTTGATGTATTTGGCCAGGCTCTCTTTGACGGCGGCCTCATCCAACCCCGGAGTCGTGTGCGCCGCTCGCACGGTTTGCTCCACCTCCTCGCGTGTGGGCCAGGCGCGGCGGAGCGCCTTGATGTCCAAGGCGCTCAAGTCGCGCTGCAGTATCCGCTCGTACAACGCGGCTATCGCGACCGAGCCCACCCCGACCTTGAAACCATGGGAGAGCGACAGGTTATCGTCGCGACCCAGCCCCTCCATCTCCCACAGATGGCTGAACTGGTGCTCGCTGCCCGAGGCCGGCCGGGAAGACTGGTGGGTCTGCATCGCCAGCCCGGACATGATCAGGCCCTCAATGAGTTGGTCCATCGCTTCCTGATCACCGGCACGCAGCTCGGCTGGTGCCCCGGTCCACCCGCGCAAGAGATCCTGCACCAACGACCAAACTTGAGGGTCGATCTTCTCGACCTCGAGCGCATCGGCGATCAACCAGTCGGCACCTGCCGTCACCTTACCCAAAAGATCTGCGTAACCAGAAGCCGTCATTCTGGTGGGAGCGTTCACCAGAACATCTAGGTCGGCCAGCACCGCTCTGGGCGCCGGACAGGTCAGCGTTTGCTTGTACCCGTCTTTGGTAATCGACGCGCCAAACGCCGTATAGCCGTCCATCGACGCGGCGGTGGCGACGTTCAGATAGGGTCGCTCGCACTCATGGGCCGCGCGTTTGACGATATCGTTGAGGGTTCCCGAGCCGACGGCGACCGGGATGGCGTCGTGGACACGGAGCGCTTCTATGAGCGTCTCGATGTTCTTATAGTCAGCGTACAAGGTCGGCTGGCCGGGAAAGATGTACGGCTCGACCAGGCTACGCCCGGGCGCGTCAAGATGCTGCTGCACCTCCTGGCCCGCGGCCGCGAAAGTGTTCCCGTCCGCGACGACGACCGCCGGTTGGTCGCCGAAGCTCTGTCTGAATACGTCGTCGACTGAGGTAAGCACCCCAGCGCCGGTCGTGACGTTGTGCGTATCGGTCGCGTCACGCAACGCCGCGTTGATCCGCTCGTTATTCATGCGCCACCTCCACGCTGGTATGCTCCTGCAACTGACCGGCATTCGCCATCCGTAGCAGGGACTCCTGCACGCTTCATAGGACAACCGCAGATAGGCGGGGGCTGCTCAACCGGGGCTGCGCTTGCCGCGCGTCGCCCTCTGACGCTCCTCATGATCTGGGATCGCGCGTACCTGCCACGACGAAGCCGATGATGGGTCACTCGTACTCAAGCCATTTTTCTCCCCGCGCAGGATACGCACGTCGGTGCCGCAGACGGTGTTGGCGCCGACCTTGGCGAGGACCTCTTCGGGTCCGATCATGGCTTACGCTCGCCTCCCGTCGCAGCCGTGGGCTTGCTGCCGCTCGCGACGTGCTGCACCGTCTTGTGCATCAGTTCGCGCATCTGTGGGTAGGTTTCCACGTACCCGTCCACGTAGAATCTGTACTCCTCATGGCGCTCCGCGTCCGGCTCGATGGTGTGCGTGTAGTGGACCATGTTCTCGGCGGCCGTCTGGATGTCCGGGTAGATCTCCGCGCCCACCGCCCCTAGCATCGCCGACCCCAAAATGGGGCCTTCGCCCACCTTTGTGAAGGAGATGGGGATGTTCGAGACGTCGGCGTGCATCTGCATCCACAGGTCGCTCTTGGTCGGGCCACCAGCGACTACATTCAACTTGGGCTCGAATCCGTGCCTGCGCATGGTGCATAATATGTGCTCGGTGCCATAGCAGATACCCTCTATGATCGCGCGGAAGATGTGGCCCGGGCCGTGGCTCAAGGACAGGCCCCAGATCATGCCGCGAGCCAGAGGGTCGGTGTAGGGAGTGCGGTTACCCTGGAAGTAGTCTATGACCACGAGCCCGTCGGAGCCTATGGGGACTTCGCGAGCCATCTCGGTCAGGATGTCGTAGGGGTTCACTCCGCGCCTCTTGGCCTCCGCTACAGCGTCGCCGGCGAAGCGGTTCTTGAACCAGGCGACGATGGAGCCGGTGGAGACCTGGCCACCCTCGACGGTGTACTGGCTGGGGATCTGGGCGTCAGTGTACGCGCCGAAGAAACCCTGGCCGTGGATGGACTTGGTGGTTTGCCCGACCATGACGTGGGAGGAGCCGGTGATGAGCGCCATCTTTCCTGGCTCAACCACTCCGAGCCCCAGCGCCCCCACGAACGCGTCTATCCCCCCTTCGGCCACGTGCGTGCCGCCCCGGAGCCCCAGTTCCTCGGCCGCTTCTTTGCGAAGGCCCCCGACCACCGCGCCCATGTCGAGCACGTTCTCGGGAAACTTCTCCAGAACGTCGTCGAGGCCGACGTCTCTGTAGAGGCTTTCCGGCCATCCGCCTGTATTCCGGTCGTAGTACCAGCGGATGCTCGTGTTGTTGATGGAGGCCGTCCACTTCCCGGTTAGCTTGTGCGTCACCCAGTCCTGACACTCGCAGATGCGCCTGGCGTTGTTGTATAGTCTCCGGTTCGTTCTCTTTGAACCAGAGGGCCTTGGAGGGCATCCACTCGGCGCAGACGGCGCCGTAGCCGTTGTACTTGAGCGCGGGGTCTCCCGTCTCCTGCACCCGCCGCGCCTGATCGGAGGCGCGCATGTCCATCCACATGATGGCCGGCCGCATGTGCCGGTCCTTCTTGTCCATCGCCAGCACCGTGCAGCTCGTGCTGTCCACGGAGAGGCCAACAATCTCCTCCGCAGCGACCCCACTCTCGCCCATCGCCTTTTTGGTCGCGGTCACCAGGCACGACCACCACTCGTTGGGGTCCTGCTCTGCCCAGCCCGGGCGCGGATGTTGCGTTTCGAACTCGACGCTGTGGAAAACCACCGGCGTGCCTCCGGAGTCGAAGATGCCTACCCTCACACCCCCCGTCCCGAAGTCGATGCCTAGGAGGTATGGACCCCCGGCCATTGCTTCCTCCTCTCCTCTCGTGTCGGTCCGGTGGCGCGCCAATGCGGTGTCCTCATTCATTCTCCCAGCCGAACTCTTCCCATAGGCGAGACGGGACGAGTTGATCTATCCTCTTCAGGGTGTAGTCTGGGAGGTTCTCTTCTGTCTCCGCCGCCAAGTCCTCGGCTGTGGTCTCGCCGCTCAGGACGACGGCGGAGGGCATCCCAGCGTCGAGCGCCATGCGGATCTCTGTGTAGAGCCTGTCACCAGTAATTACGCAATCTTTGGCTTCGAGCCCTGTCACGTTCATTATGGTCCCGAGCATGATCGGGTCCGGCTCTCCGCAGGATCCTCCGACATCCTGATGCCGGCCTCCCGCAACGCGTTCTTGAGCGGCTCCTCGCCGATGGGGAATACCGTGGCGTCCGGGTGGTTCTGGAGCAGCCACTGCGTCATGGTGACGACTGTATTGACTATCTCCGAAGTCGGCGTCGGTAGCCCCAACTTGGTCAGCTTGTCCGCGTACATCTTCTGGTCGCGGGTGGGGTTGTTGGACAGGAAGACCACCCGCTTGCCAAGTTCCCCCAGCTTCTGGACCAGGCGTTTGGCACCGGGCAACAACTCGTTTCCCAGGTATATTGTCCCGTCGAGATCGAAGACGTAGACCTCGTAGAGTCTGTCCGGAACCTCCAGGAAGGTGGAGGGTTGGGCTTCGCTACTCTGCGCCATGCCGCCTCCTCAGCTCAAACCCTAAGCCTCAGGGTCGTGGTAGCGGCGGTCGATTTCCTCCATCTTCGCGACCTTTCGGGCCGAACTGCCGCCGCCGAACTCCGATTCCAGCCAGGCGTCGAGGACGGTCTTGGCGAGTTCCGGGCCGATAACGCGCTGGCCCATCGTCAGGATCTGGGCGTTGTTGGACTTCCTCGCCCGCTCGGCCGAGAAGGCGTCGTGGCACTGCGCGGCGCGCACGCCGGGTACCTTGTTTGCCGTTATAGACATCCCGATGCCCGTACCGCAGACTAGGACGGCCCGCTCGTGCTCGCGCCTCGCGACGGCCTCGGCGACCTCGACCGCTATGTCAGGATAATCGACGGAGTCCTTGGAATGGACGCCGAAGTCTTCCACCTTGTAGCCCTTGTCGCGCATATGCTGGGCCAGAATCTCCTTGAGTTCGAAGGCCGCGTCGTCGGCCCCGATCGCGATACTTGACATCTCCAGAACACCTCTGTGTCTCACTTTTCTGTCATATCCAGGGGCCAAGCCAAAGGTTGGTCAGCCCGTCTAGCATCTTACGAACGCCATGCTTCGCTGCGTTGTTACGTGAGACCTTCTAACCGCACCTGCAACGGGCTCGCAGCTCGGGGCAAGACCTGCCCCAGTGCTGCGTTTCCATGGCTTGCCACCTTTCACCTTTTCTGCGATCCTCGACCGCAGTCTCGGAGGTTTCCATATCTCCCTGCGGGACAAATAACAACTCACGTTACGCAAAGGCTCTAGTGGCAACAGGCTCACCCGGGTTGAAGACGATCACCGTCGTGCCCGTGGTTTACTGATCCCCTGCCAAACTCTTTGCCTCCTCTCCCTAACCCGGTTTCGCTCAAGAGTACCAGAAATTGATCTACCTGGCTCTCGGCTATCGCCCCTAGGCGAAAGAGCCCCTCAGGAAACACTTCCGACCTATCTGAACAGACGTTGCGGTTCCGTGAGAGGCCCTCTTTTAAGTCGCCGTAGCTACGTTACAAATGCAGCTTTCTGGATTCTGTCAGGGCTTGACTTTCGAGTCAAGCGCGTTTTTCCAGAGCGCCTGGTGACTGGGGTGGAGACGCCAGCCACGCCGGCATCGAGAATATACGACACCTCCTCTGGACTCCTGACAACCCCCCGGCCAGCACGGGCCAGTCCAACACCTCGGGGTAGCTGGACACCATACGTGGCTAGGCCGGCGCAGGGAGTATCTCCAAGCACCGTGATTTCGTGTGCTTTGACGAGCTTGAGGCCCCGCTTCATGGGTCAAAGGCAAAGGGCCGTTGGATCATGATCAGATCGGTAGAATTCTTTGTAGACATGTAAAGCATATAGAAGCCACTGAGGATCATCATAGGTTTGGCGGGGGACGGTCCGGCAAGAGCAGTTCGGAGAGAGTAATACGGCGTCAGGGCCGGATAGCTGATTACGTGCTTGAGCGCCGTTCCGCGACGATCAAGGATCTTGCGGAGCTGTTCGACGTCAGTCTGATCACCATCCATCGGGATCCCGATGAACTCGAGCGCCAGGGCATGCTCCGGAAGCTGCGAGGTTACGTGACGGCAGAACCGTCGAGCCTGTTCGACAGCAATGTCCGTTACCTGTTGTTGGCAGCAATGCGAGAGAAGGAGGCACTGGCTAAATACACGTTGACGCAGGTCGAGTCCGGCCAGTCGGTGCTGTTGGACTAATCCACCACGGCGCTCACGGTTGCCAAGTTACTGACGAGCAAAGCTTCCTTGACCGTCATTACCAACTTCGTGATGATCCTGAACGAGCTGAGTGGGATCAAGGGCATCGAACTGATCTGTTTGGGCGGAGAGTACCTGCCGTTCCTCGCCGCTTTGGGGGAGAGATCTGCCAAGCGTCGTTGAGTGCAGTACGCGCGGCATTGCTTTTCACGTCTACCTCTGTGGTTTCGGATTGCATCGCCATACACCAAGACCAAATGACGATGGCAGGAAAGCGGATAATGATGGCCTCCGCCAAGCGCCGGATCCTGCTGGTCGATCACACAAAGTTCGGTAAGGTGTCTCTGCACAAACTTGCACCTTTGCGAGAACTCGACCTGGTAGTCGTAGACTTGGGGATCGACGACGTCAGGCTGGAAGACCCGAGGGAAAGTTCTGTCCCGTTCGAGGTCGTGCCGCTGTACCGGCACGCTCGCTCACCGCGTGGCGCGTGCGGAGCCTCCTGGCTCCCCACCCAGAATGCCTTCGGCGCTTGCCTTTCGGAAGAAGGTCGGGCTGGGCGCCGTGTTGACCAGCACGGGTCCGCGTAACTCCGTGCTCGTCGCCGACCTCTCAAGTCATCAGCAAGCCGCCGTTCACCGCGACGACCTCACCGACCAGGTAGTTCGCATCGGGGGAAGCTAGGAACACCACCACCGCGGCAATCTCCTCCGCCGATCCTTCCCTCCCCAAGGGTATCGACTTCGTCTTCTCCTTCCTGCTTCCGGGGGAGCTGAACCTGTCGTGGAAAGGCGTCGCTATGCGCCCGGGCGAGACCGCGTTCACCAGGATGCCCTCCGGAGCAAGCTCCTTAGCCATCGCCCGGGTCAGGGAATCTACGCCGCCCTTGGCCGCCGCGTAAGCGACCGAGCCGCCCCCGGCCTTGGCGGCGATGGACGAGATATTTACGATCCTGCCCCCACCCCGTCGCCTCATGAGCGGCAGAGCAGCTCTGGAGCACAGGTAGACGGACTTGAGGTTAACGCCCACGGTGCGATCCCACAACTCCTCGGTGGTCCCCTCCAAGGTCGCCCTCTCGACTATGGAGCCCGCGTTATTCACCAGCACGTCCAGGCCCCTGAAGTGCTCGTCGATCTCTTGGGCCATCTTCTCCACGTCCTCGGCGTCTGCCACGTCGCCCCGGAGGAAGAGCGCGTCCCTGCCTAGGGCCCCTACCCCTTCTACCACCTCTTTAGCCTCCGCTTCGCTGCGGTTGTAGTGGACGGCCACGTCACAACCCCGCTTTGCGAGCTTTAGGGCTACCGCACGACCGATCCCCGTGGCGCTACCAGTCACCCACGCTACCTCTCCGGAAGAAGCCAAGTTTTTCACCCCCAACGGAACCTGCGTCCCCTTCACCGTCTGATGTCCTACCGATTGGTACGCGTCGCATCATGCTAACCTAAACCAAAAAAGGGAAGGTGCGGCAATGCCTACACACCGCCTCCGGGCGGCGATGTTGATCGCTATAGGGGTCGTTGTTATGGCATGCGAGGAAGGTCAGGTTCAGCAGACCGCTCCGGAGCAGCAAGGATCCAGCGTTACTGTAGCTCCCAGATCGGAGGAAAAGGCGCCAGCCGCTACGCGAAAGCCACCGCCCCAGTCGAATCCGGCAACTCCGATGCGCTATCCCAGACGAAACAGAGTGCGGTGTGCACCACGAGAGAGGGCAGGGACCCTGACGGCAGCGCGCGGATCGGGGACTTCGTCCGACCGGACGGCGTGCCGGATTACGAGATCCTCGATCTGACAGTGGATCAAGAACACGCTGGCCGAGAAGGCGCCAGGGTCGCCGAGCGTCTGGTGGATACGCGGGCGAAGAGCGAAGCGGACTACCCCTCATCGCGAGGGACATCAAGGCCAGGTATTCCGGATACGATGCCGTGATGGCCGAGTTTACCGACCTGAGCGTAGATGGGATCCCTTACGATGGCGGCGCACTGATCTTCAACACACCGTGTGGGGCTCTCTCACTGGGGTACGTCTACGGTCCGCCAAACACGGATGGCTACGTGGTGGCGGCCGGAGCGCCGCCCCCGCTTCATCCCTTCCAAGGAGCAACGGATGCCCCAAACACCAAAGCGAGGGATTAATAAAGTGGCGGCAGCCATGACGATAATCCTGCGCCAGGAAGCTCCAACTTCGTGGAGGTAGATCTACGGTCTGAGTCAGAGTCAGTCCCGGCACGTTCTTAGCTGTTGCTGGTCGTTGGCAAAGCCGCTTATCTAAGCCGTTTTCTCGCAAGAAGCGGCTTCCAATGTTCAGCATTGTTTCTGGTAGGTTGGTGTACCAATTGGTGTAGAAGCCGACGTATAAGCGCCGCTCGGCCTGCTGCTTCTGTCCAGTATCTGCTGGTCGCGAGGCGTGCCAAGACGTCGTAGTCGAGGCCGCTCGGGGTAATCAGGACATTCCCCTCGGGGGTGCGAGCGCTAACGTTGCCCGAGGTCGTAGGCACGAGGCCCGAAGCGCTCATCTGGCGAGCGATCCGGGATATCTCTTCGCGCAGCTCTTGATGCTCCATGTTCGGCCTCCTTCTAGTGCCGTTCTCGCCTCTGACGGTCAAAGGGATCGGTCTGCCAGAGTCCCGCGACCCTCCTATGGTGGTTCCCGCCAACCGGTCTCAGGCCACATCGAGCTTACCTTCCCGCGGTTTTGGCTCTAGGGCTCGTGTTATCGGAAGTAGCACTCCTTGCAAGCCCCGGTAGTGTTCGAGGCGTTCGGAGTACCGGGAAGCGAGCTTCGGGTCAGGCTCGAACCGGACGCGCTCTCCTCCCGCCGCGGTGCCGAGACCGATACGGGCCACCTCAACCGGGAACGCCAAGAATGCCGGCCGTCGGCCTCCTTCTAGGGCCTTATCTCGTACTTTATTCCCTCCTGATGGCCGTGTTTCTCCAGGGCTTCAAGCACGTTCTCAAGCGGCTCCACACCAGAGATGAACGCCTCGGCGTCGAACCGCGTTCCGATCAGCAACTCGTACGCCAAGCGCACTGTGTAAGGCGTGTGGTGGAAGATGCCCCGGATAGTAAGCTGTGAATAGTGCAACAGCTGCGTGTCAACCGTAATCGTCGTTCCCGCGGGTGCTCCTCCGAAGAGCGTCGCGTCACCTCCCTTACGAACCATTCGCAGGGCTTCTTCCCACACCTCCGGCAGCCCCACCGCCTCGATGACCACGTCCGCCCCACGCCCTTCCGGCGTCCATTCTCGCACCGCCTGGGTACTGTCCCCATTTTTACCCACCTCGACGGTCTCCTCAGCCCCGAGTCGTTTGGCGACCTCGAGTCGGACGGCGCTCTTGTCCACGCAGATGACCCGGGCGCCACGCATGGTGGCTAGGTGCACGAACATCAACCCTATCTGCCCGGCTCCAATGACCGCTACCTGATCCCCCATGGCGATCGGGGTCCGCACCATCCCGTGCGCGGCGCACGCCAGAGGCTCCAGCAGCGCTGCCCGCCGGTATTCCATGCCGTCCGGAACCTCGTAGAGGTTCTGCTCCACTATCCGTCGCGGCACCACTATGTACTCGGCGAACGCCCCGTTTAAGAACTCAAGCTCCTCGCACATGGACTGGTCGCCAACCAAGCAATAGTAGCAGCGATTGCAAGGAGCGGTGTTGGCGGCCACCACCCGCCTGCCGGGGCGCCAGCGCTCGACTCCCCCACCTACCTCCTCGATGGTTCCAGCGAACTCGTGACCAAACGGAGAAGGGGTCTCCTTGATGATCGAGGGGTGCCCCCGCCGGTAGGTCTTGACGTCGGTACCGCAGGTTAGGGCGGCACCTATTTTAACGAGCACCTCGCCGGGGCCAGGCTCCGGGTTGGGCACGTCCTCCATGCGCACATCACCAGGTTCGTAGAACATCGCTGCCCTCAAGAGTATCTACTTCCCATGGTTGTGTCGGCTCGCCGAAAAAACTTGGATACTACCTACTGGCCGCCTCTACCTCATGCTGTGCCAACGTGTCCTCAAGCGCTGGGAAGAGCGGTGCAAGCTTGCCGTACAGCTCCTTATAGGTGCCCGTGTAGAGGCGTTCGTATCGCGTGGCGCGTCCGTCGTCGGGCTCGTAGAGTCGACTCTCGCCGGACATGCCAGCGGCGGCCTCCCGAATGTTCGGGAACCAATCAATAGCGGCAGCGGCGAGCATCGCCGCCCCGAGGCTGGTCGTCTCTGTGTACCGGCAGACGTACACCGGGCGGCGCGTCACGTCGGCCACGATCTGGCAGAAGAGCGAGCTGCGCGAGCCCCCACCCATGGCCAGAAACCGCTCGATGGGTTGACCCAGCGCCGTTTCAGCCCTGTCCGTCATGAGACGCTGCTCGAAAGCGATGCCTTCGAGGATAGCGCGGAAGATGTGCGCCTTCCCGTGGTGGCCCTGCAAGCCGAAGGCAACACCCCGGGCCGTGGAGTCCCAGTAGGGAGTCTGTGCGGCGTTCCAGTACGGCAAGATAAACAATCCTTCGGATCCGGGAGGGAGAGGCGAGGCCGCCGTCTCGAGCACCTGCTCAGCAGTAAGATCGAGGCCGAGATCGGAGGCGCGGATACTCCCCAGCTGTTCCACGAACCAGCTGACGATGTACGTGCCGCCCCTCAGTAACGTCTCGAGCGTGTAGGTACCGGGTATGGGTCCGGAAAGCGTGCGAAACTCGCGTCCCCAGGCATAGCGATCGCTGTAGGTGCCCGAAACGACAGCGGTACCTAGATTCAAATACGCGCCTCCGGGCGCGGTGACGTTGGCGCCGAGACCGGCGGCTTGACCGTCGCCGGCACCGGCCACCACCGGCAGGCCTACAGGAAGCCCGACCTCCCGCGCCACGTCGGAACGGAGTTCGCCGAGAACCGCCCCTGGGGACACCAGCTCGCACAGCTGGCCCCGGCCAAGATTGAGCCCCGAGAGGATCTCATCCGACCAATCGAAGCTCTCCATGTCCACTAGGCCCAACGGGTCAGCCGTCGCCCAGCTGGTTCGCCAGTTTCCCGTGAGGCGGTGAACGAGGAACCCGTGAACGTCCACAACCTTTCTCGAACGTTCCAAGAGTCCTGGCTCGTGGTCCCGCAGCCAGTAAAGTTTGTAGAGTGCCGGGGTAGGATCGGGGACTTTGCCGGTGATTCGGTGCATGCGCTCGGAGCCGTATTCCTTTACCTGGGCACCCGAGCGAGAGTCCAACCACATAATGGACGGCCGGAGCGGCCGGCCGTCCTCCCCCACACAAACGAATGTCTCGCGCTGGTGCGTTAGCCCGATGGCCCCGATCTGGCGCGAGTCGACCGCCGCAGCCACCTCGCGAAGCGCGGTGACGGTGGACCGCCACCAGTCCTCAGCGTCTTGCTCGTGCCAACCAGGCCTGGGTTTGGTCAGGGGAAAGGTGCACCGGCCCTCTGCGACCGAGTGTCCATCTTGGTCCCACACCACGGCCTTTGTGGCCGTGGTGGAGCAGTCTATGCCGATGACGTACGTCGGTGAACTCACGTTAGGCAATGCCCCTGAAGCTGGCAGCCTTACTGTCCGCGCCCTCCTTCATGTTCTTGGCGGCGGTGGCGACGTCCTGCTCCTCAGTTACGAGCTTGCCCAACTCGATCGCAAACACGTCGTTTGCAATCTCGACCCACGCAGGCAAGTGGGGTTCCGTCCCCATGCGCGTCTTGATCGCCCTCTCTTGAACCGGGAAGTGTTGGGTCAACCCTCCGGGTTTCTCCCTCTCCTTGATGCGCGGGTCGTCGAACGTAGATTGCCGCATGGGTGAGGCGCCACCTCCCAGGAGCGAGCCGCGCGTCTGGACGTCGCTCGAGGTCGCCCACTGCAGGAACACCCACAGCGCATCCTTGTTCTTGGAGTACGAGGACATGGCGTATACGGAGCCTCCCTGGTGAGCGATGCCGGGAGTCTCCTCAAACCCCGCTTCCTCCGGAGACCGCAGAGCTTTCTCTTTCGGTGGATCGGCAGGAGAGACCTTCTCCACCACCACCGACTTCTCCGGTGTGTTGTAAAGGGGGAAGAACTCCCCCCAGGAAGTGTATACGCCTCCCTTACCCTGAGCGAAGGCGTTGGCCTCTCCCGACCAATCCCACGTCGTCGCCCCTGGTGGCATGTACTTTTTGAGTTCCATAAGGTACTGGAGTGCGGCGATGCCGTTCTCATCGTCGACCACACACTCGCCGTCCGGGTTGAAGACCGAGCCCCCATGAGACCAGAGCCAGGCGGTCCAATCGCACTCGAGGCTATAGTGACCAGATTTGATTTGCCCGACCGTCCCATAGGTTTCGGGGGCTCGGTCTGTATTGATCTCCTTTATCACCTCGAGGTATTCATCCATCGTCTTGGGCACGGAAAGGCCCATCTTGTCGAAGATGTCCTTCCGGTACATCGTGATGAAGATCGGGATGTCCGCCGGAATCCCCACCGTCTTGCCCTGGAACGTTGCAACGTGTTGCACGAGCGGTTCGAGGAAATCGTCCCAATTGTAGTTGGGGAACCGAAGGTCTGGCTTCTGCTCGTCGTACTCCCTGGGATCGATGGTGTCGTTCTTGAAGCGGGCGATCCATGCTTGGTCGAGGTAATACATGTCGTATTGCCCCTGCTTCCCGGAAGCGTCGACGGAGATCTTCTGAAGGACCTGATCGAGTGGCAGAAGCTCCCAGTCAATGGTCATCCCGGTTGCTGGCTCGAACTCGTCCTGCGCCATCGAGAGGATAGCACGGCTAGGCGGGGTTGCTTCGGATATGATCTTGAGGGTAGTACCCTTGAACTGACCGCCCACATCTTTGAGCCAGTTTTGCACCTCTTTAGGGCCACCTCCTATTGGGGCGCCTCCTTCATTCCCTTCACCACCGCACGACGCCAGAAGCGTTGGACCGAAGCTGGCGGTGATCCCCAGGTACCCCAGTCGCCTCAAAAACTCGCGACGACTCAAACGCCCTCGCCGTAATTCACTACAGAGACGAGCTATGGCTTTCTTCTCTTCTACCTCACGCGATGTTCCAGTCACGTAACCTTTCCTCCTTTCGGGTTCAGTCCTCTCCTACCTCCCCTATTTACAGGGAGACAGTTAATTCAAGAAGCCCCTATACCATTTCGCACTTGGTCGACAAATCGAACCACCGTCCTTTGCGGTTTCTCTACTCACGAAGTCCCCCCAGGGTAAGCCCGCGCACGAGGTGGCGTTGGACAAAGAGGATAAACAGGAGAGTCGGGATCATCGCTGTGCTGCCGAGCGCCGCGAGATATCCCCACTCGGTTCCGTAGGAAGTGACGAAGGTTGAAGCAGCAACGGGCATCGTCCGTGAGTGATCACCGCTCAAGACCAGCGCGAACAGGAACTCGTTCCAGGCGAAGATGAAGGCGAGTATCGCTGTGGCAGCAAGCCCAGACCACACGTAGCGCAAAGCGACCATGCGGAATGCTTGGAAGCGCGTGGCGCCGTCGACAAGGGCTGCGTCGTCGAAGTCGCGTGGTATGTCGTCGAAGAAGGATTTCATAAGAAGGACGCCGAGCGGGAGGTTCATCGCGACGTAGATAAGGATGAGCCCCAGCCTGCTGTCCAGCAACCCGGCACTTTGGTACATCAGGTAGAGCGGAACAGCTACCGCAACCGGGGGCATCATCCGCGTAGAGAGGATCCAGAACACTATGTGCACCTTCCCCCGGATGTTGAAGCGGGAGAGACCATACCCTGCCATCGCCGCGAGTACCGTAACGATCAAGGTGCTCACTAGGGCGGCAATAATCGAATTCATGAGGAAGGGTACCGAGTAGTAGGAGCCGCCCCCCTCGCCCGTGACAGCTCCCGTCGATTGGATCTCTTGCGTTACGTAGGACTCGTTCAGCAAAACCGTTCTATACCAGCTTAAAGTTGGTTCGAACCCCGTATATACGGGGGGCGAGTGGAAGATCTTCCCGAACGGTTTCAGTGAGGAGAGGAACCACCAAAAGATCGGGAACAAAAAGAAGATGGTCGCTATGCAAGACACGAGAAACATCAAGACATGTCCGAGGCGAAAGCGCTTCCTGATCGCGTTTACGCCGTTCTTGTAAGCTGCAGAGGCCATCACTACCACCTCAGCCGGAAGACGCGGATCAATACATTGCCGAAAATCACCAATATCACCAGCATGAAAACGCCGAGCACAGCACCGTAGCCCCAGTTAGTGTATTGGAAAGTCGTCAGCCAGTCGTAGTAGGAGAGTACCTCGGTGCGTCTCCCTGGACCACCGGCGGTCAGGATGTACACGTAGTCGAAGCTCTTGCTGAAAAGGTCTATGACACGAAAGAGGACGGCGATCACTATAATAGGCCGGAGCATAGGTAGCGTTAGGTAGCGGAATCGCTGCCAAGCGTTCGCTCCATCTACCTTAGCTGCATCAAAAGGATCCCGTGGTAGGGAGCGTAAACCCGCAAGGATGATCAGGGCCATGAAGGGGGTCCACTGCCAAATGTCTGGCAACAGGATGGCCGTCATCGCGTGCTTGCCTTCACCGCCGAGGAATGGCTCCTGCGGCGTCAGCAGACGGAGCTTGTATGCGTAGTAGGAAAGCACCCCAAAAGAGTCGTGCTCCATCAGCTGGAACATCAAAGCAACCACCGCCGGAGGCACGACCATGGGCAGAACCATCGCGGTGCGGAAAAAGCTGACGCCAAACGGGTCCTGATTATACAGAAGGGCTATGCCGAATCCGAGGACGAGTTCGATCCCCAACCCTAAAGAAACGTACTTGAGTGTTACGGCCAAGGCGTTCCATACTCTTGGATCCTCGAACAACCTTACCCAGTTCTCAAGTCCCGCGGGGACGAACGTCCCACTCTGCGTACTGAACGTAAAAAAGCTACGGTAGACTGCAAAGAGAAAGGGGAAGATGCTGAAAACAGCCAACCAGAGAACCGCCAGTACCAGCCACGGAGTTGGCCCGTCCCATATCGCCCCCGCCTTCTTCAGTTGCGAGGGCTTGTCAGACGAGTGCTGCCCCGTGACCGTCCGACTCATCCTAATTGCACCCCACCCGGCACCAGAGAACTGCCTTAATCAGCTCCCGATGACCGCTATACTCATCATGCTTGTTTTGTGATGTTCACACTATCAGAGTAATTTCCTAGGCGCAAACACGTTGAACGCTGTTCGCTCGAGAGGTACTGACTGTGACCGTTGCTGCTCTAATCGGTCGCGTCTCACCGGATTTTTCGAGCTTTTTTAACGAGGTTCACCAAGCAAGGATAGTGTCAACGTGGGCCTCCTCATCCAGCGTAGCGAACTTGAACATGAGGTTCCTGGATCGTACTCTTCTTCCCTCATCGCCTCGGCTGTCCGATGTTGTGGGCACGAGATCCGAGGTGCTCATCTGGCGCGCGATCCGGGCTACCTCTTCACGCAACTCTTGAGCTCGGCGCGGAACTTAAGCTCGGGCGGTTTTGTACTCGTGGACCTTGACGACGGTCAGGGACCCGGAGACTGGCCGCAGAACGCCGTAAAGATCAGCTCCATGGTCGCAGGTACGGGTTATCTCCAGAAACATCACGCTGGGTACCCAGCGCTGGCGAGATCGAAACGAGCTTACGAGCGGCGCTCGGTCGGTGCTAGGAGAGGTGCCGCTCGCGGATGTCGCTGAGGAGCCCCTCCGAGGCCTCCTCCACCAGATCGAGGACGTACTCGAAGCCATTGGGGCCTCCGTAGTAGGGATCGGGGACCTCCCTCTCCGGTGAGTCCGTCGCGAAGTTCAGGAAGGGCCGTACCACGGCGCTCCCCCGGCAGAGAGCCGCAACCGCCTGGTAGTTCTCTTCGTCCATGGTCAAGATGTAGTCGAACTTCTGGCAATCATCCGGCGTGATGCGGTGGGCACGTTGGGAGCTGAGGTCCAAGCCCCTCAGGGATGCGCTCTTCTGCGCCCTCTTGTCAGGTGGATCCCCGACGTGCCACGGTCCGGTTCCGGCGGAGTCCACGAAGACCTCGTCCTCGAGTCCTTCGCGCCGCAAGATGTTCTCGAAGGCGCCCTGAGCAAGTGGGGAGCGACAAATATTGCCCATACAGACGAACAAGACGCGTACCATAAGACCAGATTCTAGAGTATCGAAGGTCGGCGGTCAGATCCGGCTGAAAGCCGACAGTCGAGAGGCTAGACTAGATTTTTCGGAGGACCAGAGAGGAGAGGACATGGCCGACGTACGCAAAGTGGGTATGCTCACAGGGGGCGGAGACGCGCCGGGGCTGAACGGTGTGATCCGGGCGGTCACTATGAAGTGCATCGAGGACTACGGCTACGAGGTGGTCGGCATCAAGCGCGGCTGGAAGGGCCTCCTAGATCCCGAAGCCGACTCCGTAGAGTCCCTCTCCGTGGACGACGTCCGCTACATCCTGCAGGAGGGCGGCACGATGCTCCTCTCCTCTCGCACCAACCCCTACAAGAACGAGGGCGACGCCCAGAAAGTCGTCGACAACCTCGAGGAGTTCGGCATAGACGCCCTCGTCGCCATCGGCGGGGACGACACTCTAGGGGTAGCCAAGAGGCTCTACGACGACTTCGGAGTGCAGGTGGTGGGGTGCCCGAAGACCATAGACAACGACCTCTCGGCGACCGATACGACGTTTGGGTACGACACGGCAGTCTCCATCGCCACGGAGGCGATAGACAGGATCCGGACAACCGCCAAGAGCCACGAGAGGATCATCGTCGTCGAGGTCATGGGGCGGCACGCTGGCTGGATCACCTGGGGCGCCGGCCTCGCCTCAGCCGCGAACGTCACCCTGATCCCCGAGGTCGAGCCGGACATGGAGGCGATAACCGATCTCTTCAAGAAGCGCGCCGAGCGGGGAGACAAGTGGGGCATCGTCGCCGTCAGCGAGGGCGTGACCTTCAGCGAGGACTTCGTGACCCAGACCGCTGAGAAGGACGAGTTCGGCCACGTCCGCCTCGGAGGCGTCGGCGAAGGCCTGGCCGGAGAACTCAAGGAGCGCACCGGGATAGACACCCGCCACGTCGTCCTCGGCCACCTGCAGCGCGGCGGCACCCCGACCGCTTTCGACCGCATTCTCTCGACCCGCTACGGCCTCAGAGCAGCCGAGGCCGTCAAGAACGGCGAGTGGGGCCAGATGGTCGCGCTCAGGGGCAACGACGTCATCACCGTCTCCCTCGATGAGGCCACCGCCGAGACCAAGACCGTCCCCAACGACCTCTACCGCGTCCTCCAGACCTTCTTCGGCTAGAAACAAAGCCAGAGGTCCTTGCGAGGCGACCATCATGCGCTCCCCGGCGTGGATGGTGGCCTACGCGGTCACCCTCGCGCTGCTCGGGGCGACCTACGCAGCGCTCGTCGTCTTCACTCCGAATGTCGCGCTTGTCTTCGCCCTGGCCGCGCTGGTGATGGTCGTGGTAGCAGTGGTGCTGGCGCTGAAGAGGTGAGGAAGCCGCCGGGGAGCTAGACGTTGTGTGCTGCGGCGTGCGTGCCGATACGGCGGTAGCGCTCGTGGCGGGCCTCGATGAGGGCTTTGGGGTTTGCTTCGGAGAGGCCTGAGATGACGCGGTCCAGCGCGTCGCCGACCTCCCGGATGGCGGTCTTGGACTCCTTGTGGGCGCCGCCGAGGGGTTCGGGCAGGACCTCGTCCACGATCCCGTGCTGCTTCAGATCCCTAGCCGTCAGCTTGAGTGCCTCGGCGGCCTCGGCGGCGCGGCCGGGATCTCGGAAGATTATGGAGGCGCAAGCCTCCGGCGCTATGACCGAGAGGTAGGAGTTCTCGAGCATCCCCACATAGTCCGCTATGCACATCGCTAAAGCGCCGCCCGAGCCGCCTTCGCCGACGATCACGGAGATGACCGGCACGGGAGCCCTGGCCAGCGCCATAAGGTCCGCGGAGATCGCCCACGCCTGGCCCCTCTCCTCGCCGGTGCGCCCGGCGTAGGCCCCCGGCGTGTCCACCAGCACCACGATCGGGAGCCCGAAGCGCCCCGCCAACTCGTAGAGCCTGCCCACCTTGCGGTAGCCTTCGGGGTGGGCCATGCCGAAGTTGCCCTTCACCCTGCTCTTAGTGTCGCCGCCCTTGTCGTGGCCCAGGAGGACGACGTTGTGGCCGCCGCGCTTGAGCCTTGCGAAGCCCCCGCGCACCGCCGGATCGTCCCCGAAGAAGCGGTCGCCAGAGAGCTCGTAGAAGTCGTCGGAGAGCTCGTCGCGGTAGGCGCGGAAGTTCGGGCGGTCCGGGTGGCGCGCGACCTGGACGCGCTCGTATGGGGAGAGGTTAGAGTAGATGCGCCTCTTGGCAGCGTCGAGCGCCCCCTCGAGGCGAGAGATCTCCGCCTGTAGGCCCACGCTCGAGCCCGCGAGCCGGTGCAGCTCGGCGATGCGCTCCTCGAGGTCCCTGATCGGGCGCTCGAACTCCAGGATCACGCGACGAACCCTAGGAGTCTCTCGAGATCCTCCTTCAGCGCGAGCCGGTGCACTATCCTGTCGACCATCCCGTGGTCCCGCTGGAACTCCGCCGTCTGGAAGCTCTCGGGCAGCCTCTCCCTCGTCGTCTGCTCGATCACCCGAGCACCGGCGAACCCGATCCTCGCCTCCGGCTCGGCGATGATCACGTCGGCGGCGGTGGCGAACGAGGCCGTCACCCCCCCGAAGGTGGGGTCTGTCAGCACCGAGACGTACGGTAACGAGCCGTCCATGTACCTGGAGAGCGCGACGCTCGTCTTCGCCAGCTGCATCAGGGAGTAGACGCCCTCGTACATGCGCGCTCCCCCTGAGGCCGAGACGATC
>Ga0126308_10000081_pt1 | contig 22071 bp, 20 predicted proteins | sample Plot55_FD_92533 | JGI IMG/M metagenome (GOLD analysis project Ga0126308, IMG submission 92533) | Serpentine soil microbial communities from UC McLaughlin Reserve, CA, USA - Plot55 | ecosystem: Environmental > Terrestrial > Soil > Grasslands | place: USA: UC McLaughlin Reserve, Lake County... | reverse complement strand
GGCGCCTCCGTCCTCGCGATGCCGGGCTCCACCACCCCAGAACAGATACTCGCTGCCGAGCCCGACGGTATGTTTCTCTCCAACGGCCCAGGAGATCCTGCCGCCCTCGGCGACGCTGTCGACACCCTGCGTCCCCTGCTCGGTGAGGTGCCGACGTTCGGCATCTGCCTTGGCCACCAGCTCCTCGGGCTCGCCCTCGGATGCGAGACGTACAAGATGCCCTTCGGCCACCACGGCGCGAACCATCCCGTCAGGAACCTCGGCACGGGACACATCGAGATTACCAGCCAGAACCACGGCTTCGCCGTCGCCGAAGACACGCTCACAGACGGCGTCGAGCTGACCCACCGTAACCTCTACGACGGGACCGTCGAGGGCATTGCGAACCGCGAGCTACGGGCCTGGAGCGTGCAGTACCATCCCGAGTCCAGTCCAGGCCCCAGAGACTCCGGATATCTTTTCGAGGAGTTCGTAGAGAGCATCTCGGAGAAGGCGCGGGCCTAGCATGCCCAGGCGCGACGACATATCGAGCGTCCTTATCATCGGCTCTGGCCCGATCGTGATCGGGCAGGCTGCGGAGTTCGACTACTCGGGCACCCAGGCCTGCCGCGCGCTACGCGACGAGGGTTACCGTGTGATCCTCGTAAACTCCAACCCCGCGACGATTATGACCGACCCCGAGGTCGCGGACGCCACCTACGTCGAGCCCCTGACGGTCGAGACAGTCTCCGAGATCCTCCGCCGCGAGCGCCCCGACGCCCTGCTTCCCACCCTGGGCGGCCAGACCGCCCTCAACCTCGCCGTCGAGCTCTACGAATCGGGCGTCCTGGACGAACTGGATGTCGAACTCCTCGGCGCCTCTATACCTTCGATCCGCAAAGCCGAGGACCGCCGGCTCTTCTCGGAGACCATGCAACGCATAGGCCTGAAGGTTCCGGCGAGCCGTACCGTAAAGAGCGTCGCCGAAGCCATAGAGCTTGCTGAGGAGATCGGATACCCCCTCATCATCCGCCCCAGTTTCACCTTGGGCGGGAAGGGAGGGGCGACAGCCCGCGACCAGAGCGAACTGCGCCGTGCCGTCGCCGACGGCCTCGACGCCAGCCCCGTAGGGAGCGCCCTCGTCGAAAGGAGCGTCGCCGGCTGGAAAGAATTCGAGCTCGAGGTAATGCGCGACCTGGCAGACAACGTGGTCGTGATCTGCTCCATCGAAAATGTGGACCCCATGGGCGTCCATACCGGCGACTCCATAACCGTGGCCCCCGCCCAAACCCTCTCCGACCGCCAGTATCAGACCCTCCGTTCCGCATCTTTACGCATAATACGTGAGATCGGAGTTTCCACTGGAGGATCGAACATCCAGTTTGCGGTGGATCCGGAGAGCGACGAGTACTACGTGATCGAGATGAACCCGCGGGTGAGCCGCTCGAGTGCTCTGGCGAGCAAGGCGACGGGGTTTCCGATCGCGAAGATAGCGGCGAAGCTTGCGGTGGGGTACTCGCTCGATGAGATCCCGAACGACATTACACGGGCGACGCCTGCCTCCTTCGAGCCAGCTCTCGACTACGTGGTGACCAAGGTCCCGCGCTTCGCGTTCGAGAAGTTCCCTGGCACCGCGCCAACCCTCACTACCAGGATGCACTCGGTGGGTGAGGTCATGGCCATAGGGAGAACGTTTACGGAGAGCTTGATGAAGGCCATGGCTTCACTCGAGGTGGACGCCCAGGATGTGCATGCCGGCCTCGACGAGCCGAGCCCTTACCGCGTCTTCGCCATCTTCGACGCCCTGCGCGCCGGGATGGACATACCGGAGATCTTCGACCGTACCTCCATTGACCCTTTCTTTATCGCTTCTATCGCCAGGATCGTGGCCGCGGAAGGTTCCGTCACCGATCCGTTCGGCGCCGAGGAACTGCGGGAGCTGAAGAGGATCGGGCTGACCGACGAGACCATCGCCACGGCGTCAGGGACTTCCCTCGAGGTGGTAAGGGGCGTGAGGCGGGCCCTCGGCATCTCCCCGACCTACAAGTCCGTAGATACCTGCGCCGGAGAGTTCCCCGCACGCACTCCTTACTACTACTCGACCTACGAAGAGGAGGACGAGGTCAGGCGCGAGGAGAACGCCTCCGTCGTCGTTCTGGGCAGCGGCCCCAACCGCATCGGCCAGGGCATAGAGTTCGATTATGCCTGCGTCCACGCCAGTTACGCGCTCGAGGAGAGCGGTTACGACGCTGTCATGATCAACTCCAACCCGGAGACTGTGTCTACGGACTATGACACCTCCACACGCCTGTATTTCGAGCCGCTCACCGCCGAACACGTGCTCGAGGTCATACGTCGCGAGAAGCCAGAAGGTGTGATCCTGCAGTTCGGCGGCCAGAGTCCTCTGAAGCTTGCGCACGAGCTGGAGGAGGCGGGAGCGCGTATCCTCGGCACCTCCCCTGAGGCCATAGATCTGGCCGAAGACCGCTCCAGGTTCGGAAGACTCCTTGCGGAGCTCGGCATCCCGCACCCGCGATTCGGGACGGCATCGACTGCAGAGGAGGCGAGGGAGGTGGCCAGCGAACTCGGCTACCCGGTAGTCGTGCGGCCCTCTTACGTGCTCGGCGGGCGCAGGATGGAGATCGTCTACAACGATGCGGACCTGGACCTCTACCTCAGGACCAGCGCGGGCGCCGGCCCCGGGCACCCTACCCTCATCGACAAGTTCATGGAGGACTACACCGAAGTCGATGTGGATGCTGTCTCTGACGGGGAGGACGTCTACGTCGGCGGGATTATGGAGCACGTCGAAGAGGCCGGGGTTCACTCCGGCGACTCCTCCTGCGTCACGCCCCCGATCACCATCCACCGGGCGTTATTGCAGAAGATCGAAGACTACACCAGGCGGCTGGCGCTCTCCGTCGGCGTCGTGGGGCTCATGAACGTGCAGTTCGTCGTGAGGGGCGACGACGTGCTCGTGATCGAATGCAACCCCCGCGCCTCGCGCACGGTGCCCTTCATCTCCAAAGCGACAGGGGTACCGCTGGCCAAGATTGCGACCAGGGTCCTCCTCGGGGAGAAGCTCGGGGGCATGCGCCTGCGGGCCTCTACCAACGGCCACTTCTCCGTCAAGGCGCCCGTCTTTCCGTTCGACAGGTTCGCCGACGTCGACCCCCTGCTGGGGCCGGAGATGCGCTCGACCGGTGAGGCCATGGGGATAGACCGAACCTTCGGCGGCGCTTTCGCGAAGGCACTCACGGCGGCCGGACAGGGCTTGCCCGTCTCGGGGAGGGTCTACATCTCGGTCTCCAACAGGGATAAGCGGGCCGTCGTGCTCATAGCCAGAGCCTTCGCCGACCTGGGGTTCGAGATCTCTGCCAGCGAAGGGACGGCAGAGGTGCTCAAGAACAACGGCTTGCCGGTCATGATCGTGCCCAAGATAGGGGAGCTAGGTGAGGACGTCCTGAGCCTCATAGAGGCCGACGGGGTAGACCTGATCGTAAACACCCCCTGGGGCCGAGGGCCGCGCACGGACGGATACCTGATCCGGCGCCGCGCCCTCATGCACGGGGTCCCCTGTATTACCACCCTCGCAGGGGCCGCCGCCGCCGTCCAGGGTATAGAGGCCAGCGTCCGCGGCGGAACCAGACGCGTGAACTCCCTCCAGGGCCTCTACGCGGCGAGAGCGTGAAGTTCCACAGCGTCAAGGTCGAAGAACGCGAGGTTCTCGGCAACTACACCCTGCTCCACTACCGTTGGGAAGGACCTGTCGATCCTGGACAGTTCGTGATGGCCAGGACCGCCGGTTACCCCACTACTCTAGACCCATTCCTCGCCCGCCCTTTTTCCTTCTACGATTACGACGGAGAGGTGGCTAGCCTGCTGTTCGAGGTGCGGGGCCGTGGTACGGCGCTCCTGGACCTCGCCCCGACCATAGAGGTAACAGCCCCCCTCGGTAAAGGCTTCCGCATCGAACCAGCTCGGGGACGGGTAGCCCTCCTCGGAGGCGGCATCGGCGTCGCGCCGCTCAAGATCCTGGGCCGGTACCTCGACGCGATGCGCGTTCCCTACGACGTCTTACTCGGCTTCGCCGACGCAGAATCTGCGGTCGTCGCCAAAGAGTTCCCTGGTGCGCGGGTGGCGACGATGGATGGCTCGGCAGGTACCCACGGGACCGTGATGGATACCACGGACACTCTCCGAGACTACGGGGCTCTCTACGCCTGCGGGCCCAACCCGATGCTCGCCGCAGTCAAGCTCGCGGCGGGGGAGGATTCTCTCTGCCAGCTCTCCGTGGAGGAGAGGATGGGGTGCGGGAACGGTTCCTGCAACGGGTGCGTGGTCCCCGTACACGGGGGTGGCTACATCAGGTCGTGCGTCGAGGGACCCGTCTTTCCTGCGGAGGTCCTGGCGTGGTAGTGCGCGAGCAAACGACCGGCGTCGACCTCGCTGTCGAACTCTGCGGGCTGACTCTAGAGACGCCCCTGATGCCGGCTTCCGGAACTCTCTCCAGGGAAGCCCTGGGCGAAGTCGAAGGTGTCTACGGCGCGATGCTGCCGAAGACTACGACTCCCGCAGCGAGGGCCGGCAATCCGCCACCCCGCGTCGCCGAGACACCTGCTGGAATGGTCAACTCTATCGGCCTCCAGAACCCCGGCGTAGAGCGTTTCTTGCGGGATCTCGACGCGTATGACGTGGGAGTGCCCGTCCTCGTCTCTGTAGCCGGCGATACCGTCGCCGACTTCAGGCGTCTCTGCGAGCGGCTTTCCGGCGACGAGCGCATCTCCGCCATAGAGCTGAATCTCTCGTGCCCGAACGTGGAATGTGGGGGCCAGGTCTTCTGCGCGGGACCTGCTTCCGTCGAAGAGGTGGTCGCCGCAAGCCGCGCCGCCGTTCCAGGTAAACCCATCCTGGCAAAGCTCACCAACGAAGGCGTCGTCGAGAACGCCCGCGCCGCCGAGTCGGCCGGCGCGGATGGTCTCACCATCATGAACACCTTACCGGCGCTCACCGTGGACGCCCGTGCCCGCAAGGTACTCGTGAGGGGCGGCCTTTCCGGCCCCGCGATAAAGCCCATAGCACTCCGCGCGGTCTACGACGTATCCAACGTGGTCGACGTTCCGGTAGTGGGCAGCGGGGGGGTGACGAGCGGGACCGACGTAGCAGAGTTCATGCTCGCGGGCGCGACCGCGGTCCAGGTAGGCACGGCAAGCTTCGTCAGGGACCCACAAGAGATCCTCCACGAGTTCACCACCTACTTGAAAGAAAACGATCTGAACGCCGCCGAACTGACCGGGGCACTACACAGCACCTGATCTCCGACCACGCCCTCCTAGTCTAACCCTCCGGCATCGGGCTAGCTGAAGGCTATTTGCGCGGTTGGCACAACGTTTGACTTCTTGTGAACCGCTTTAAGGAGAACTCCGATGTGGTGAGCTGGTCGACGTCGAGGACCGTCGCGGTTGTCGTGCGGCCCACCGGCACCTTGCTAGAAGGGGAGAATGTGAAGGAGGCCTTGCCGAAAGCGTCGGTTCCGATGGTTCTCTCCGCGATAAACTTCTTGCCTTCGTTCTCTCCCGATGGATTGGAGTAGACGTGCACGAAGCGCAGGAGGAGGCGGCATCGGTAACCTTACCTATTGGGGGTAGGGGCGCGAGAATAGGTCAGGTTACCTAGAGCAAACGGGCCGGAGGGCTGCCTGACCCAGATGTACTAGCCGGATACCGGGGACGCTAGATCAACCACCCTCGCCCGCAGCCATCTCCGAACGGACCCTCCGCCACCTCTCCAGGAGCGTCGGCATCTCTTCGTGGATGAACTGGTAGAACCGGCGCGTCTCCTCCAACCGCTGGCCAGCCGGGGTGTCGGCGCCGATGGCTTCGATCCCTTCCCGCAGATCCTCCTGCCAGCGCAATAGCATCGCGTCCCGCCTGATCGTCACCTCGTACCACGTGTCGCCGCCGTGGATCCTGTAGTGGTCCCGACGCTCGCCGGGCTCCCGCTCGCGCGCCACGAGCCCGACCTGCGTCAAATAGCGCACGGCATTCGAGACCGCCGCCGGACTGACCTTGAGCGTCTCCGCTAGCTCCGACGCGGTGCGCCTGCCCTCATCTGAGACCAGCAGCGCAGAGAATACCCTGGCCGGCATCCTCGGAACCCCAGCCTCGGAGAAAGTCAGGGCGAAGCGCTCTACGAACCGCGCTACGGCTTCCTCGTCTCGTACCACACTAGCCCGGTTTTCCCTGCTCGCATCCTCGGTTCGTTCCATCGGCTTCTCCCCAAAGTCCCAACACTATTTATAAGATTTTCGAATTATACACTTTTTAATCATTTTCAAATTTGTAAATATTGTGTATGATGTGAAAAGTAGATCGAGCTATGGGCGCCGGCCGGGGCGCTGTGCGAACGCGGCGGTTGGCGCGATTCGAGAGGAGGTTCCGATGGTGAGAACCCGGACCGGTAGTCGAGGATGCGCTTGGCTTGTCGGAGAGTACTGGCTTCGCCACAGCGGGGCATCCGTGGCCGGCACGGTCGTGGGTCGGGGGTGTGAGGCGTCTATCACGGGGGTTAGGGACTCATGAACGACATGGACGCCATCTCGGTTTCGGGTCTGGTCAAGACTTTCGGCAAGACCCGCGCCCTGGACGGGTTGGACCTCGCGGTGAGGAGCGGTGAGGTGCACGGCTTTCTGGGGCCGAACGGCGCTGGCAAGTCCACGACGCTGCGGGTCCTGCTCGGTCTGATCCGCAAGGATTCGGGAGAGGCACGACTACTCGGCGGCGACCCCTGGCGGGACGCGGTGAAGTTGCACCGCCGCCTGGCCTACGTTCCTGGCGACGTTACCTTGTGGCCCGGCCTCACGGGTGGGGAGGTAATAGACCTCCTCGGACGGATGCGGGGCGGGCTCGACAAGTCCCGTCGCGCCGATCTCTTGGAGCGTTTCGAGCTTGATCCTAAGAAGAAGGCACGTGCTTACTCCAAGGGCAACCGCCAGAAGGTGGCTTTGATCGCGGCGCTCGCCTCCGACGCCGAGCTGCTCCTGCTCGACGAGCCCACCTCGGGCCTCGACCCCTTGATGGAGTCCGCCTTCCGCGGGTGCATAGAGGAGGAGAAGAGTAGCGGGAGGACCGTGCTCTTGAGTAGCCACATCCTCTCCGAGGTCGAGGCGCTCTGCGACAGGGTCACGATCATCCGCGACGGAAAGGCTGTCGAGAGCGGCACCCTCTCCGAGCTCAGGCACCTGACTCGTACCTCGATCTCCGCAGAACTGGCGCGGACGCCGTCGGGTCTCGACGGGCTGCCAGGCGTTCATGACCTGCACGTCGACGGCAACAGGGTACGCTGCCAGGTGGACGCGGCCGGGCTCGACCGCTTCCTCGCGCACCTGACGCCCTTCGGAGTCAGAAGCCTCACGAGCCAGCCCCCGACCTTGGAAGATCTCTTCTTGCGGCACTACGGGGCCGAAGGGCAGGATATGCAAGAGTATGGTCGGGCCCACCGGGCGGGAGTTGCACGGTGAATGCGCTTGCGGGAACCGGGGCACTGGTGCGGCTGCTCCTGCGCCGCGATAGGATCGTTTTGCCGATCTGGGTCGTTGCGCTCGCCCTCCTCCCGGTCGCCATCGCCAACACCATGGCCGACCTCTATCCGACGGCCGCGGATCGCCAGTCCTACATCGACATCGTTACTGCCAACCCGACTTTCCTGGCGCTATACGGGCACGCATTCGGGCACAGCCTCGGTGCCATTACAGCCTGGCGCCTCGGTGGAACGGTTCTGTTCGTCGGCCTCGCGAGCCTGTTGACCGTCGTGAGGCACACTCGCGCAGAGGAAGAAGCTGGGAGGCGCGAGCTCCTTGGCGCGACCTCGGCGGGACGGCAGGCGCCGCTCCTCGCGGCTCTGCTCGTAACCTTCGGCGCCGATCTCGCCCTTGGCGTCATCGCGGCGGCCTCGCTGGTTGCCTACGGGCTGCCGGTCGGGGGGTCCGTGGCATTCGGGCTCTCCTGGGCCGTATTCGGGTGGGCTTTCGCCGCGCTCGCGGCCCTGGTCGCGCAGGCGACCGAGGGAGCTCGGGCCGCGAGGGGAATCTCCATCACGCTCCTCGGGCTGTGTTTGGTGCTGCGCATGGCGGGCGACGTGGGAAAGGAGGAAGGGCCCTCCTGGATCTCCTGGATCACACCGTTCGGCTGGATTCAACACATCCATCTCTATGGCGACCACAGATGGTGGATCTTCGCCCTGTTCGTCGGTGTAGTAGCCGTGTTCGTAGCCTTTGCCCTCGCGCTCTCGGCGCGCCGGGACCTGGGGAGCGGCCTCTTGCCTACCCGGCCCGGTCGCCCCTCCGCAAGCCGCTGGTTGCATGGCCCGCTGGGGCTCGCCTGGCGGCTGCAGCGGGGGACGCTGATCGCCTGGAGCTTCGCGTTCGCGGCCCTTGGCGCCATACTCGGTGGCATCGCCGAGGGAGGCGTCGAAGTGATCCGGGACAACCCTCAGCTCGAGATCGTGGTCGCGCGGTTGGGAGGCTCTTCTGGCATCGCCGACACGTACTTCGCCGCGGTCATGGGACTCCTCGGTCTCGTGGCCTCCGGCTACGCGATCGGGGCCGCGCTCAGGCTGAGGGGCGAGGAGACGAGTGGCCGCGCAGAGCCTGTGTTGGCCGCCCCTGTCTCCAGGCAGCGGTGGGCAGCGAGCCACCTTGCGTTCGCGGTCCTCGGCCCTGCGGTACTGTTGGCGGCGGCCGGACTGAGCGCGGGTCTCGCCTACGGGCTGAGCACCGGCGATGTGGGCAAGGAGCTCCCACGCGTCATAGTAGCAGCGCTGGCTCAGCTGCCAGCCGTGTGGGTGCTGGCCGGGATCTCGGCGGGCCTGTTCGGGGTGCTGCCAAGGATCGCCGCATCCGTGGGCTGGGCCTTCCTCGCTGCGTGCGTGCTGCTCGAGGAGTTTGGTAGACCGTTGCAATTGAGCGAACGGATGCTTGACCTCTCGCCGTTCGCCCACCTCCCGAAGCTCCCTGGCGACAACGTATCCGCGGCTCCGCTCTTGTGGCTCACCCTACTTGCCGCGTCCCTCATCGCGGCCGGGCTCCTGGGCCTGAGGAGGCGCGATGTCCTCTGATCCAACCGGCCTGACCCAGACGATCCGGGCTGCATCATAGATAGGTCTCGATTCCCGATAGGCTGACGGCGCCTGGCCGCAGGGAGGTGGAGGAACGGCCAGGTAAAACCTGGATTCCCTGCTCGGGCCCTTACGGTGCGTGGAGCCCGCGCTTTTTGCCTGCGATCCCGGAGCGCATGAACAGGATCAGGAGCACCAGGGCTAGCGCGGCGATGGTGGCCGCGGACCAGAGTCCCCATCTGAGCCCGCTCAGGAGGGCGTCCTCGCCTCCTGGCCCGCTTTCTGCGACCGCCGCGATCACGGCCGCGACCGCTGCCCAACCGAGGGCGTTGCCGAACTCCGTGGAGGTGCTCAAGACGCCCGACGCCAGACCCCGCTCATCGTCCCCGACTTCCCCCGTGGCGGCGACGGTCAAAGGCACGTTCGCGATCATGAACCCGGCCTCTGCCACCACCATGCCGAAAAGTACGGCTACCAGCCCGCCTTCGGAAGACAGGCACGACGCCACCATTACCAACCCGGCCGCTGTGATGGCGAATCCCCAGGCGGCTGTCCTCCTCTCACCCAGCCTGCTCGTGAGCTGTCCGGCGAGGGGGGAGGCGACGACGGAGGCGGCGGTCATCGGGACGAAGAGGAGGCCGGCCTGGAGCGGCGTGTAGCCCAGCGCGTCCTGAAAGTACAGCGTCAAGACAAAGAGCTGGGCCGCGCCGACCATGGATTTGAGGACGACCGCCGAGTTCGTAACGGCCACACCACGCCGACCGAGGATAGGGAGGGGTGCCAGCGGCTCCGCCGCGCGGCGCTCGACGGTCACGAACACCCCAAGGAGAACGGTCCCTGATGCTGCCGTGCAGATCGTTGTGGGGGAGACCCATCCGTTGTAAGGTGCCTCCGACACGGCGTAGATCATGGCGGCGAGTCCGAGAGTGGCGGTAGCCGCTCCTGCGAGGTCCAGCGTACACGGAGCTCTATCATCTTTGCTCTCACGGATCACGACCGGTGCGAGCGAGAGCACCGCAAGCGCCACCGGCACGTTCACGAAAAGCACCCACCGCCACCCCAGGAACTCCGTGATCACTCCCCCTAGCACCATCCCCAATGCGAACCCCACTCCTGCCATCGCCCCGTAGACGCCCATGGCGCGGTTTCGCTCCTCGCCTCCGGCGAAAGTGGCCGTCAACAAGGCGAGCGAGGCCGGTACGAGCGCCGCCCCGCCAACTCCCTGCAACAGGCGCGCGGCCACGAGCACCCATGGCGCCCACGCCAGCCCGCCCCACAACGAGGCTGCGGCAAACACGGCGAGTCCGGCCACGAACATGCGCCGCCGGCCGTAGAGGTCGCCGGCGCGGCCCATGAGCAGCAGCAGTCCGCCAAACGAGAGCGCGTAACCGGTGAGGACCCACTGTACCTCACCCCCCGAGAAGCCGAGCTCCCTCCGCACCGACGGTAGGGCGATGGTGACGATCGTGACGTCGAGTACGGCCACCAAAGAGGCGCCACACAACAGTACCAGCGCAAACGCCTTCGTCTTCGCGCTCCCCCCGACTTCAGACACGACGGCCTCCTGCGTCTGACTGCCCACACCGTCAAAAGATTATACCGGTGTCGATACATCGCTAAACCAGCTTTCGCATACAATGGTGTCGAACTGTAAGAAGGAGGCCGGGGTGGGCCAGCGCATACCTGAGGGCGAGGTCCCTGAAGAGGTCAGGCTAGTCAACGAGTTTCTCAACACGCTCGACCTGGAGAGATTCGGGGAGCACGCGGAGAAGCCTGAGGCGGAGAGGGAAGAATTGAGGAGTCCCGAGAGGCTCGGGGACTGGCTCGTCGCGCGTGGACTCCTGGGGAGAGGCGAGATGGTGGGGGCGCGGGATCTCGAACTCGCCTTGAAGGTGCGAGACGCCTTGCGTGTGGCGGCTTCAGCCAACTCCGTGCTGGCGCGAGGTGGACCGGCCGGCGTGAGCTTCGAAGAGGTGCCGCTCGTAGTCCGCCTGGGTGGGGACTCGAAGCCCGAACTCGTGTGCACGGAGGGCGGAGTGAAGGGTGCCCTCGGCAGCATTCTCGCCGACGTTGCGGTAGCCGCCTCCAAGGGGACGTGGGCACGGATGAAGATCTGCGCCGCCGAGGACTGCCGTTGGGCGTACTACGATCACTCCAAGAGCCGAACCGGCAGGTGGTGCGCCATGGAGACGTGCGGCAACAGGCACAAGACGAGGAGATACCGCCAGAAGAGGCGCATTAGCACGGCGAAGGAAGTCAGGCCGGGAGGCACCATCCTAGCGACCCCCGGCGATGATATACTGAGCTGTTGATGTTGAGGCGGGCACCAGAACGGACGGCCGACGAACGCAGGAGCGCGCTCGAGGAGGCTAACAGGGTACGCTTCGCAAGGGCCCAGACCAAGCGGGACCTCAAGAGCGGAGCTTTGGGGATCTACGATCTGCTCATGGACCCCTCTGAGGAGCTCAAGGGCGCCAAAGTCGAAGAGATGCTCCTCGCCGTCAAGGGTATGGGCCGCATCAAGGTCACGCGGGTCATGAGGGAGGCGGGCATCAGCCGCTCCAAGACCCTCGTCGGGCTTACGCACGGGCAGAGGGACCGTTTGATCAGGGCTCTAGGGTGCGAGGAAGACTGATCGTCGTCTCCGGACCCTCCGGAGCAGGGAAGTCGACGCTGATCAAAGCCTCTCTGGAGGCGGTACCCGAGCTGGCCTATTCCGTCTCGGCTACGACGCGGCCCCCGCGTCCAGGCGAAGTGGATGGCAGGGACTACATCTTCCTCTCCCGCGGGGAGTTCGAGCGCTGGATCGGGGAGGGTCGCTTTCTTGAGTGGGCCGAGTACTCTGGTAACCTGTACGGGACGCCCGAGCAGAAGGTCGAGGATTTTCTGGACGACGGCAAGTCTGTGATCCTCGAGCTCGAGCTCCAGGGCGCGAGGCAGGTGCAAATAAAACGTCCCGATGCCGAGATGGTCTTCGTCCGCGCGCCCTCCCTGGAGGAAACGCGCCGCCGGCTGACGGGCAGGGCTACCGAAACGGAAGAGGCCCTGGAGAGTCGGCTGGCCACTGCTGTAGGAGAGGTCGCCGCCCGCGACGAGTTCGACCACGAGGTCGTAAACGAGGACCGTGAGCGGGCCCGTAGGGACATGATCGCGAAGATGGAATCGATAGTAAGAGGAGGCAGAGATGCTGCACGATCTTAAGGTGGACGAGCTGCTTGGAAAGGTGGACTCCCGCTACGGCCTCGCCGTGGCGAGCGCCAAGCGGGCGCGCCAGATCAACGAGTACACCTCGACCCTGGGCCTAAACGATGCCCTGGGCATTCCCGGACCGCAGGTCCATACCCGGTCCCAGCACCCACTGACCATCGCCATAGAGGAGTTGCGCCAGGACAAACTGGACGTCTCCTTCCGGCAGCCGGTGGAGGAATTGGAAGAACAGGTCGGTGCCGCCGACGCCGACGACTTTGTCAGTCCGCCCGCCGGCTCCGGCGTTCCCCAGGAGACGGATATCGACTCCGGCGCTCCTGGTGACGAGGGCGCGGCCTGAGGTAAGGGCGCAAGCCTCAACGCCTTGATCCTGATCTCCGTCGGAGCATCTCCGGGGGGGCTGGAGATGCCCGCCGTGGCCGGCGAGCTGGCAAGAGCAGGAAACAGGGTGGAGGTGATCCTGCGCCAGAACGCCAGCCGGTTCGTCGGTCCCGCGGCCTTCCGTGACGTGCTCCTGGTTGAAGAACCCTCGGAGGTCCCCGAGGCCGTTCTCTTCGCCCCGGCACCTCCGGAGACAGTGGCCAGGCTCGCCCATGGCCTCGAAGGTGTACCCTCCGCGAAGACGATCGTCGCCCCCGAGCTCGATGCTGGCACGGCCAGGAACCCTGCCGTGCGCAATAACCTGCAGCTGCTCCGGGAAGACGGATGCCGCATCATAGAGGGTCTGGAAGGCAGCATGGCCGCTCCTGCAGAGATAGTCGCCGGGGTGCTCGGAAGTCTCGGCGGCCCGTTGGGCGGTTTGCAGCTACTCGTGACGGCCGGAGGGACGAGGGAGCCCATAGACAGCGTGCGGTTTATCGGGAACCGATCTTCGGGAAAGATGGGGTTCGCCGTGGCCCGCGAAGCCTTGCGGCTAGGCGCGAGCGTGACCGTCGTGGCCGCCAACGTAGACAGGACCGAGCCGGGGACCGCGCACCACGCCGTGGAGACCGTGGAGCAGCTCAGGGAAGCGGTCCTGGATCTTGCCGCGGATGCCGATGCGCTCGTCATGGCAGCCGCGGTCTCCGACTTCACCCCGGCCTCACCGGTAGGAGAGAAGATCCGGCGCCACTCGGGTACGACGAGCCTGGAGCTCGCCCCCACGGCCGACATCCTCGGGGCCGTCACGGAGCAGTATCCCGACCTCTTTGTGGTAGGATTCGCGGCGACGCACGGGGACCCCGTGGCCGACGCCCGCGAGAAGCTCGAGAGCAAGGGAGCGGACCTGGTAGTGGGCAACGATATCTCGCAAGAAGGAGTGGGTTTCACCTCCTCAGATAACGAGGTCCACATCGTCGGCCGCAACAAGGAGCGTTTCGTTCCCAGGGCCTCCAAAGAAGAAGTCGCCCGTGCCATCCTGGAGAGCATGATGGCGAAGATGGAGGAGAGATAGCGATGGTGGAGAGAGCGGCAGGTCCAACCACCTGGAACGCGGCCGACGACCAGAAGCTGAGATCCTCCCACCTCTTTACTTCCGAGTCCGTAACCGAGGGCCATCCCGACAAGATAGCGGACCAGATCTCCGACACCATACTCGACGCGGCCCTCGCGGACGACCCCATGAGCAGGGTGGCCTGCGAGACGCTGGTGACGACGGGCCTCGTGGTCGTGGCTGGGGAGATAACGACCACGACCTACGTAGATATCCCGACCCTGGTGCGGGAGAAAGTCGCGAAGATCGGCTACACGAGGGCCAAGTTCGGCTTCGACGCCGAGACCTGTGGTGTTATCGTCTCTATAGACCCCCAGTCCGCAGATATCGCGCAGGGAGTGGACCGGGCGCTCGAGGCGAGGGACGACGAAGCTCTCGACGAGATAGGGGCCGGCGACCAGGGGATGATGTTCGGCTATGCCTGCGAGGAGACGGAGGGGTTGATGCCGCTCCCGATCACACTGGCACACGCGCTCACGCGCCGCCTCTCCGAAGTCCGTAAAGGCGGAGTCCTCGGCTACCTCAGGCCCGATGGCAAGAGCCAGGTTACCGTCCGCTACGAGGGGGACACCCCGGTCGGTATCGAGAAGATCCTTATCTCCGCCCAGCACCGCGACGGGGTGGAGGCCCACATAAAGGATGACCTCCTCGAGACGGTCATACGCCCCGTAATGCCCGAGGAGTACTTCGATCCCGGCTCCACCGAGATCATGGTCAACCCGACGGGCAGGTTCGTTACGGGGGGGCCGCAAGGCGACACCGGCGTCACGGGGCGCAAGATCATCGTAGATACCTACGGGGGGTCCGCCCCGCACGGCGGCGGCGCATTCTCGGGCAAGGACCCCACGAAGGTCGACCGCTCGGCCTCCTACGCGGCGAGGTGGGTGGCGAAGAACCTCGTCGCAGCCGGCCTGGCAGGCCGGTGTCTGGTCCAGGTCGCGTACGCGATCGGGGTCGCCCACCCTGTCAGCGTCATGGTGGAGACGTTCGGCACCGCAAGGACGGACCCCGCGACCCTCGGTGCGCTCGTGCAGGAGCATTTCGACCTGAGGCCAGGTGCCATCATCCGCGATCTGGGACTGAGGAACCCCATCTTCGCCCTGACCGCGGCCTACGGCCACTTCGGCCGTAATGAGCCAGGCTTCACCTGGGAGGAGACTTCGCGGGCCGACGACCTCCGCCGCGCCGCGGGCTTCTGATCAGGGCACTACGCGATGCGGTGGGCATGACGGCAGAGGAGGAACCGTGTCGGAGGCCAACAAAGTACTCGTAAGGCGCCACTTCGAGGAGATCTTCAACCGCAAGAACCTGGAAGTCTGTGACGAAATGATGGCGGAGGATTACGTCGAGCACGCCGCGGCTCCCTTCTCCGAGAGCGCCCCGGGAAGGGTGAACGGGCCCGAGGCCATGCGCCAGACCGCCGACTGGCTTTTGGCCCAGTTCCCCGACCTGCACATGACGATCGAAGCGATGGTCGCCGAGGGAGATACCGTGGCGGTAAGGGTCGTTTCGGAGGGGACTAACCTGGGGCTCTTGAACGGCGTGGTGCCGCCTACGGGCAAGCGCTTCAAAGCCAGCCAGAGCCACTGGTACAGGGTCGAGGACGGCAAGCTCGCCGAACACTGGGCCACCCGCGAGGACCTTCCCGCTATGCTGCAGCTGGGGATCTTGGAGGCCCCTGACGGTCCGCCCTCCTAGGTCACGCCGTATATTATTGAAGGGCTCCTAACCTCCTGGCCACCCAGGGATCCGTTCCAGGTCGCGCACCGAATGCCGCTCGTGTGCTCCCGCAACCTGGGAGGATCAGGGGAAGGCTCTAATCCTTGGGACAGGGTACGCAAAATCTCGTAGACTCGTACACTTGGATGGTCCCGAAAGTCCAGGAGGTGCTGCCGTCGGAGACAAGCTACCCCGGCTACAGAATACGGAGTCTGTCCGTTACGATTCGCGCGCACGTGACACTGCTGGTGAACGTGGTGCTCATCCAGTAGAGTCGTACGCGAGGGTTAGCCTCCTCATACCGACGCACGCCTTGCCTGCCCTTAGCTACACGATCCCGAAGCACCTGAGCGCGGGGGTTCGGGTCGGAAGCGCGGTGGTCGCGCCGCTCTCGGGAAGGCACCGTCTCGGCGTGGTAGTAGGTGTGGAAAACGAGAGCGAGCGCGCCAGCGAAGCGGTGCGCGCCCTCGTACCCGACCTCTCAGTGCAACCCGAGCTGGTAGAGGTCTGCCGCAGGATCTCCGAGAACGCCGCGGTGCCATTGCCTGTGGTCCTGAGGGCCGCCTTGCCGCCTGGCATCGAAGCTGGACGTTACCGCATTGTAGAGCCTGCTCCTGGCTGGTCGTGGGAGATCGACGACACCGTTACGCGCAGGACCCTCGAGCACATCCTCGGGTCCGATGGCCTTCGCGCCGCGGAGGCGGAAGGACGCGTCGTGCTCGCCCCCTCAGCGCCACCGACCGCGACGGTGGAATGGGCTGTGATCCGTGCCGCCGCACGACCGGATCTGTCGCGCGCCCCACGCCAGCGCGATCTGTTCGCAACCTTGCAAGAGCGCGGGGGCGCGAGCGTTACCTCCACCCTGCTCTCGGAGACTGGCGCGAGCCGGACCTCCCTCAGGGAACTCGCTAACAGGGGTGCGATCAGGCTGGTGCGCCGTAAGGAACCGGGGCCTTCTCTTCCTACCCTCGGCGAGAACATCGTCCAGAAAGATCTCATCCCATTCTTGGTGACAGCCCGGCGCGCGGTGAAAGGCGGCGGCCCTTTCCTGTGGAGGACGACAGGGAGAGAGGAGCACGTCGCGGTCGCGGCCATAGTCCTGGCAACGCTGGAAGGTGGGAAGCAGGCTCTCGTGCTGGCACCCGAGGTAGATTCAGTCGAGCGGCTGGTGGATTTCCTGCGGCGGGCGCTCCCCGAGGGACACACCGTAGCCCCCTACCACGCCGGCCTGGGCCGTGGCAGGGCGGCCGTCCACGACGCCGCACGGAGGGGGCGTGTGGACGTCGTGGTAGGGACCAGGACGACGGCCCTCCTTGGCCTCCCGCGTGCTGGTTCGATCTGCGTGGTCGACGAACCGAACGGGGCGCACAGGGCCGAGCCTGGGCACGAAGGACTCCCCGTGCACGTGCGGGACGTAGCCCTGGAGCGCGCCCGCCAGGAACGAACGGCGACGTTCTTCCTCTCCCCTTACCCGTCGCTCAGGATATACGCCTCCGGGGTTCGTAGGCGAGAGCGCATTCGAGAGCTGCCCGCCAGCCGGCCCGGGACGTGGCCCGCGGTCAGGATCGTAGACATGCGCGGCTCCGGGGCTGCGTTCAGCCCCACGCTGGAGAGAGCCTGCCGCTGGTGTATGGAAGCAGGAGGCAAGACTGGCGTCGTCCTCAAGCGGCTCGGTTACGCGACTGCTGTTGCGTGCAGCCACTGCGGGAAGGTAATGAGTTGCCCGAATTGTGACCTGCCCCTGGTCACGCACGGACGTAACGGTCCCCTGGCCTGCAGCCGCTGCGGGTATTGGGAGGAGATTGGCCCATGCACGGAGTGCGGCTCGAATCGGGTGCGGAAGACAGGTCTCGGTGTCGAGCGGGTGCGCGCCGAGCTCTCTGATCTCCTCGGTGTGCAGGTCGGGCTCATTACCGCCGAAGAACAAGTCCGCATCGATGCCCCTGTCGTGGTCGGCACCGCTTCACGCCTCCTGGACAGCGAGTGGGACGTGGTGATCCTACCCGACGCCGACGCTTTTCTCGCGGGCAACGGTATCGACTTGGTGGAGCGAGCCTTCAGGTTGTTCTACGGAGCTGCGGCGGCGGCCCGAAAGCTGCTCCTCGTCCAGACGCACCTGCCCGAGCACTACGCGCTGCGCACGGGCCTCAGGGGTGACTACGAAGCGTTCGCGGCCGCGGAGCTCCCCAGATTGCGCGAGCTCGGCTATCCGCCTTTCGGGCACGCGGCCTCTCTTACCTTCGAGGGCACCGCAACGGCGCTCTTGGGTGCGGTAGAATCTCACCTGCGGCCGGCTCTTGAAAACGGGGTCGAAATGTCGGACCCGGTCCTACTAAGGCGTAACGGAGACACCGCCGCGTGGCGGGTTTTGTTGAGGGCCAGAAGAAGGCCCGCCGTCGCCCGCGCGGCGACCCTGGCCGCCAGGATCTCCGCCCGCACGCGCGGGCTAGAGGTTCGCGTTGATGTGGATCCCGAGGAGGTATAAGAGAGGTGACACTGGATATCAGGAGGTTTGGAGACCCTGTGCTCAAGACCCGCGCCGCGCCGGTCGAGAACTTCGATGAGTCCCTGGTGCGCCTCACGCAAGACATGCTGGCCACCATGCGGGATCAGGAAGGGGTCGGCCTGGCGGCCAATCAGGTGGGACGTCTCAAACGGGTCTTCGTCGCCGCCATAGAAGACGAGGAGTACGTTTTCGTAAACCCTGTACTCACCGACTGGTCCCAAACCACAGAGACCGTACCAGAAGGATGCCTCTCTATTCCGGGGATCCAGGTCGATGTCGAACGTCCGACTGCTGTTACGGTCGCGGCCCATGATGCCTCCGGCGAGCGGCTAGAGCTAAGGGCGACCGACCTGCTCGCCAGGGTTCTCCAGCACGAGGTCGACCACCTCGACGGCGTCCTGATCCTCGACCGCACGGATAGGCAATCACGCAAGGCCGCCATGCGCGAATGGCGGGAGCGCTTGCTAACCCAACAGGGCTGAAGGGATATCTTGAGGATAGCCTTCGCCGGCACGCCGAACTTCGCGGCGACAGTCTTGCAGGACCTTCTCTCGTCTGCCCACGAGGTAGAACTGGTGATCTCGCAGCCGGACCCGCGCAAAGGTAGGGGGCGCAAAACGATAAGAACTCCCGTCGCGGAGCTCGCCGACTCCCACAACCTTGCCCTGCGTCAACCGGCCAAAATCTCCGAAATCAGCGACGAACTCTCGTCTTGCGACGCGCTAGTCGTCGCCGCCTACGGCCAGATCCTTCGTCCCGATACGCTCTACGCGACCAAACACGGCGCCTACAACGTCCACGCCTCACTCCTCCCCAAATACCGCGGCGCAGCTCCCGTCGAACGTGCCATCATGACAGGGGAGACCGAGACCGGCATCACCATCATGCGTATGGACGAAGGCCTGGATACGGGCCAGATCGCACTCCAGCGCCCCGTCGGAATTCCACCAGCAATGGATGCGGGAGAACTTACGAATATACTGGCCGAAATCGGGGCTGAAGCTTTAGTAGAGAGTTTAGATCTACTGCAGGGAGATGCGTTGATGCTACTCGAACAAGACAATCGTCATGCTACATATGCTTCTAAAATCTTGGACGAGGATAGGGTCATTGAGTGGGCAGCGGGAGTTCGAGAGGTGCACGACCTGACCCGGGCCCTCGCTCCCCACATAGGGGCGAGGACTTTCCATCCTGACGTTACAGGTCCAGTAAAGATCTGGCGCTCCGCGTTGCTGGACACAGAGGGCGCGGGCGAGGAGGTCGGACGCATAAAGGCCGAGAACGGTCGAATTACGGTGAAATGCGGGGATGGGCGCCTCGAGGTTCTGGAGCTCCAGGCACCGGGAGGCAGACGTCTTGCGGCCCGTGAATTCCTTCTCGGTAACCCGCTCGAAGGCGTGTTCCGCTAGCCTGATACCCCTAAACCCTGGATAGCCGCCGCGGGCGGGCGCATGATGTGGGCATAGGAGCAACATGCCAGCGTTGGTGCTAAACTTCCAGCGGTGCCTGGAGCGATCCCTGTCGGGAGGAGAGGGAGATAAGAGAGCCCGAAACCACTACTGGCGTACCTGAACCCGAAGTCGAGGTGCAGCGTCTGGCACTCGAAGAAGAGATGAGAGTCGCCATAGTGGGGGCTGGCGGGTACGGGAGGGTCGCGCTGGACGTTCTGCTTGCTGGTGAGTTGGGAGATCGTGTGCTCGGTTTCTACGACGACGCCCACGCGGCGATCTCCGACAGCGTGAGGGGGTTTCCGGTCCTCGGGGACGTGGAGATGCTCAAGAGCATGCTCTCGGTCGAGCCCGTACACGTGGTGGTGGCCATAACGGACAATACGGCCAGGCTCAAAGTTGCCAATTCCTTGAGAGGACTGGGGGGGCAGTTCTTTACGGCCGTACATCCCCTGGCATACCTCTCCAGCGTCGCGACGATCGAGGGCGGTTGCGTCGTCTGTGCCCATGTGGCCGTGCACCCTGATTCCGCTGTGGGGAGCCATTGTTTTCTCGGACCCGGGTCCGTGGTCGACAGGGACGCGGAGGTGGGGGCTGGGACCTGGATCTCCGCGGGCGCAGTGGTGGGCTCCGGGGCGCGTGTGGGGGCCAGAGTAATTCTAGGTTCCAACGCCAGCGTCGGGCGCAAGGCCTCCTTAGATGCCGACGTGGAAGTGGGCGCACTCCAGCACGTAGCCAGGGAGGGTGTTTGATGGCACCGGCCATCTTTCGAATTTCCCGATGGGGTCCCGCAGTACGGCCCCTGATCCTGTCCAACTCCTTTTGGAGGTCCGTGTAGTGGCGGGTTTGCGGGGCATCGGGCGAGGGGCGCGGACCGTCGGCCTCGACATCGACCGCGGGTCGATCAAGGCCGTCCAGGTCTCCGGCGCCGGTGGTGGCTACACCCTGCAGCACGTTGGCTATCACAGGCTTCCCCCTGGGACGATCCTTGATGGAGAGGTCGCCGACCACGATCTCCTGGCCGCCGAGATCAAAGAGTTCTGGGATTCGCACTCTTTCCACGGCAAATCCGTCACCCTCGGGGTCTCCAATCAAAAGGTAGTGGTCAGGCTGCTGGACTTCCCGCGCATGAGGCCAGAAGACTTGCAGGGCGCCATAAGCTTCGAGGCCCAGGATCACATCCCCATGCCGCTCGATGAGGCCGTCCTTGACTACGTCGTGCTCGGCCCCAGGGAGGAGCGCTCGGATCTAGATCGCGTTCTCGTGGTCGCCGCCCAGAGGGAGATGATCTCGCGTTACACCTCGGCGGTTCGAACCGGGGGCCTGCGGCCCGCCGGCGTCGACGTCAAAGCGCTCTCGCTGACGCGTTCTACCCTCCCCGATCCTTTCTTCGGCGATGAAGGAGCCGTGCTTCTCCTCGACGTCGGGGCGGAGATTACCAACCTGGTGGTGGCGGACCGGGGCAGTCCGGTGCTGACCCGCTTCGTCCCGGTCGGCCTCGGCGATTTCGTCGCCGCGGTGATGGAACTCGCCGACCTTCCCGAGGATGAAGCGGAGCGACAGGCGCTCGACTCGCGGGTCAGGTTGGGCTCCGAGCAGGATGGGGAGACGGACCCCGATGAAGAGAATTTCGACCCGGCGCTCGTCTACGACGTGAGGCGCGGGCTCGAAGGCGCCGCGCAGACCCTCGCCGACGAGGTGCAGCGTTCGATCGAGCACCACCGTTCCCAGGAAGCGGCCCGCGACGTCTCGAGGGTGCTTCTCTCGGGGGAGGCGGCCCTGATCCCGAACCTGGACGGCTATCTCGGTGAGCTGCTCGATGTCCCGACGGGCCGTGGAGACCCCGTGGAGAAGCTCTCTGCCAACCGCTCCAACGTCTCCGACGAGCAACTGCGGGCGATGGAACCCGTGCTCGCCGTCGCGTTCGGCCTTGCGATGGAGGAAGAATGAGGCGCATAAACCTCCTTCCCTCCGACGAGCGGGGTCGCCCCGCAGACAGGCTACGCCGTGGAGTTCTGGGAATTCTGCTCATCGTAAGCGCTTTCGTGGTGATCCTCATGGTCGGCATCTACCTGGTGTTGCTTCTGAGGCTGAACGACCTCGAAGAGCAGGTCGCGAAGCTGGACGATGAGATCGCGCAGCAGAACGCACATCTTGCGGAGTTGAGCCCGTACAGGGATCTCCAGGCGCGTCTCGAGGACAAGAAGCCGGTCGCCGACGGCATCTTCGCCAGCCGCTTTACCTGGGATCAGTTCTTCCAGGGTCTCGCCTTCGTGGTGCCCGAGGCCACGGCGCTCGACACCCTCACCGCCGAGGCCGCCCCGGTCGACCTGGACGCGCCAGCCGAGGAGCCCCTGGACCCACCGGGTACGGTCACGTTTACGGGCATCGCTTTGCCCCGCTACGAAAACGTGGCAGACTTCGTCGTGCGTATGGACAATTTGCAGTATCTGGCCAACGCGGATCTCGACAGGGCCGCCCTGAAGTCGTTCAAACCAGCCACGGCCAAAGCCGTGAGCTTCGAAGTCGCCTCGGAGCTGGTAACGATCGTCGGTGAGAACGGCACGGAGGTCAAGCTTGAAGAAGGATCCCAAGATGAGCTCGCAGGCAAGAGGGGGTCGCTGCGC
>Ga0126308_10000080_pt1 | contig 22113 bp, 20 predicted proteins | sample Plot55_FD_92533 | JGI IMG/M metagenome (GOLD analysis project Ga0126308, IMG submission 92533) | Serpentine soil microbial communities from UC McLaughlin Reserve, CA, USA - Plot55 | ecosystem: Environmental > Terrestrial > Soil > Grasslands | place: USA: UC McLaughlin Reserve, Lake County... | reverse complement strand
TGCAATAATGGCATCTGTTTCCTCACTGAAACTCACATCTAGTTCAGCGTTCATTCTATAACCCCCAAATATTTCTTCATACATTTCAGCCATACGAGCTGGGGTGTGAATTAAACCTTCTCGGTCTGGGTTTTCCCCTAGTTCGATCAGGAGTTGTCTTATTAGTTTTTCGATCCTTTTTGTGCTCTTGTTCTGTCTTTTACTGATATTTGGTTTCGTCAAACCTTTATCTATCGAACTCCTATTAGTTTATGCAATTGCGGTACTATTCTAACCTCTTCATACACTGGATAAACACAATCATAAAAACCAAGCAGCTTCTCTAAAGTGGGCTCATCCATCCCGTAACTTGGTTGGATAACAAATCCAATCAAATTATTAGCATTCGCAACTTCGAAAATTTCCTTCACCAGATTTCTAAACTCGATTATATTTGTTGAATTTGTGACTACTATTTTAATATATGTACTTTTGCTTTGCGAGATTGCCAAATTGAGACATCTAACTTCGTTATATAATAAATCGGCGTAACTTTTGTAATCAACAGCTCTGGAGTCACTCATTTTGAACTCTATTTTGCAAATATCAATATAAGGAAGAATCTTCGCAAACCTAGAAGAGTCAAAGCATGATGATTCAATATAGGTCCTCAGGCCTTTGTTTTGTTTAATAAATTTACCAAGCTCAGCAACAGCCTCGTATTGGATTAAGGGCTCGCCGCCAGTAAAATTTATTTTGTATGTACATGGTTGGAGCTGCTTTATTATTAGGACCTTTACCTCATTAATCAAATAGCTTTTGCCACTATTCATCCCGAGAGCATATGTCGTATCACACCAGTGGCAACCAAGGTGACATCCGGCTAATCTTATAAACATGGTTTTGGTTCCAAAAAATGGACCCTCCCCTTCTATGCTAGTAAATATTTCACTCAATTGTACTCTGTTACCGTTCATTTTTTGCATACTGTGTCCGATCCTCTATACCTGCGTCCCTAATTGCAGCCTTCCTGTTTATACACGATTCGCACCGTCCACAATGGAGATAATTCCCATTGACTCTAATGCCATTGGAATAGCAACTCCAGGTATCAAATACCTCATCCCCCAATATTGAATAACCTATCTTTAGGAGTTTAGTTTTATTCATTCCCTGAAGCACAGGAGCCCATACAGCTACTTTTTGTCTGATCCCTGAGTGTATACCATCTTCTTCTGCCATATTGAGCACTGAAGTAACTGATCTAATAAATTCAGGGCGGCAGTCTGGATAATGGTTATCACCCTTATGGGCACCGTATGCAACTACTGTTGCGTTCATGCTAATGGCCCAAGCAGAGGCTATTGTGATAAAAACAACATTTCTGACTGGGACCACAATGCTATAATTAAAACTTCCTGGTAACTGTTTAGTAGGATCTGTAAGTACATTTGAGCTAGAGTAGAGCTCTTTCATGAATCCAATATCTATTATGCGATGGTCCTTTGGCTTCAAAATTCTCGCAAAGTGCTTTGCGGCTTGAATTTCATTTCTTGCTCTTTGTCCATAGATATAGGTAAGAAAATACAGCGTACAATCTTTTTCTTTTTTCAAATAAGCAGCAGTGCAGATCGAATCAAGTCCTCCACTTACTATACAAACTGCATGGCATGAATCATTTAATTCTCCTGTACTGTGGCTGTTATTAGCACCTGGCAAGGTCTAACTTAAATTGTCACATAGAGTATATATCTACACTCTAAACCAAATAATCACAATTTTCACTTCTAATGAACCGCTCTAAACAAATAAGTCAAATAATATAACATTAATAATAATATTGTCCGATGTAAATGTCTAAGCATAGCTATATGATAGGAGGCATAAATGATTTCACTAAATCGGGGTTTACTCGCTTACTGAAGCCATTTGAGAATTCGATTGATGACATTCTAAAGATAACACGAGCGTTTAGCATCGCTATAAAGGTTCATTCTGGCCAAGTTAAAAAAGGAAATAAGGTTGAACCATATATCAACCATCCATTAAGAGTAGCCTTGATTTTAACTGAGGAGCTTCACGAATATGATATAGACCTTGTCTGTGCTGCTATACTGCACGACACTTTGGGTGTAAATGCTGGCACGAGCACGACTAATCCCAAAAATCAGACATATAGTCAAAGAGACATATTAGAGGCTCGGCTAAAGAACGAATTTGGAGAGCGGGTATATTGCATAGTAACTGCATTAGCAAAGCCATTGGCAAAAAGCGAAGAAAAACAGAAAATATTGGGGGAATACTTTAAAAACATCGCGAGAGGCCCAGAGGATGTCCGATATATTAAATTAGCGGACCGCCTAGACAATATTCGAAATCTAAAGAACGCTACGCAGAAAGATAAAGTATTGCGCTATAAGGAGGAAACTGAAAAATATATTGTCCCGATAGCAGAAAGAACGGATGAGAAACTGGTATTTAAGTTGTCCATTGCCCTGTATGAGCTTAAATGATTGGAGCAGATATTTTCAATATATTGTTTCGCATACTCCACTCTTATTCCTTCTGTGACGTAGCCAGTGTACAGGGCAGCCAATTAATCGATGTTCGGTACATCCACAAATTATACAATGTTTTTCCGTTTTGAAATTCCTTGTCAACACTGTTGCCTCAATTGCTAGCCTTTGTCCGAATCAGATAGGGATTGACTGGTTATATTCATAAAACATTCTTGTTCGAGTCATTTATCCTAGGTAGAGCCATATAGATCTTGTGGTTGACCAACTACACTGTGGCAATGTGTTTCGCTATATAGTTACAGATGTCGCAAAATATATTGTCCATTCTTAAGCATACCGTGATCATTGTTTAAATAGATCACTTTCCTCTTTGCATTTGCCTTCTTTAATTGTGATAAAATACTATCAAGTTCTTTTTCTGAGTATATAGATTTGTACCACCCTTTAGACCCGTGCATTCTCAAATACACAACGTCGTTAGAGGATATTAATTTATTCGGCAGAGCAGGAGCGCTGACCGAACAAAATACTGCCCCCGAATACTCGACCTGGTCAATCCCATTCCACCATAATTGGTCTCTAAATTCTACGACGGCTTTATTCCCTAGATCGACTGATTCTAAGAATGTATTGACACATCTTAGGTTTTCTTGATTGTACTTATAAGTTGAAGGCATCTGGAAGAGCCAGAAGTCAATGATACCCTTGTTTTCAAGCGATCTCAATGACTTCCTGAACTTATTCCATAGCTCCAAAGATTTCCCCTTGAGTTTATTAAAATGAGTAATTGACCTGTGGACTTTAATAGAAAAAGTAAAATTCTCTGGGGCATATATCCATGTTTGAATCCAGCTTTCAGGGGGAAAACGGTAAAAACTAGCGTTAATCTCTACCGAGTTAAACCCCTGATCCACATACCATTCAAATGGGTTTGGCTTGCCTTGATTCCACGAGTAACTGTATCCTGAAGTCCCGATTCTAATGGACGACGACAATATACTACCGTGATCAATAGAGCACTATTGATCTGATATTGACCGGTGATGCATCGAATCGTTATATTGGAGCAAATCCATGATAATATGGTATTTGCATAAACTCTTCCTTAGGAGCCATTTCAGCTAAGGATATTAGGTTGCCCTCAGGATCTTCTATGATAGCATGCTTACCAAATGATTCGTTTTTCAGATTCTTATAAAATTTGACGTTTTTCTTGTTTAAATCATTGCATACAGATTCCAGATCACTAACGTTAAATCCTATTAGAATATTGCCGCCTTTTGTGGCTTCTTGTAGCCGATGATTTTTTGTCTTCTTTTTGGCAGGATGCAAAGCCAAAACGGTGCCTTGTTTCAAGAATTCTACCCAATCCTCTGACTCCTGCTTCTTTTCCATCCCCAGCACGTTATTATAGAAATCAATCGACTTTTTCATATCTTGGACTAATAGTATAATTGCGTTTATTCGTTGGAACATTCAGATCTAATGCCTATAGACATGTTAGGTATAAAAACTGTAAGATGAATGAAGTCATCTGCGTGCGGCGCAAACTCCAACTTTCTTTCAATAGTATATTTCTTTTACAGCTAGCAGGTGATCTTCCGTTAGTCTAATCAGGTTAACGACTTGGTCGAGAATTTTAAATGAGTTCTCCGTATATGATGTCTGATTTGTTTGTGCTTCTGTTAATACTACTCGCTTAGCTTTTCTAAACTCTATTTCGGTCAACATTTGGCTTATCATAAGTTGAGTTACTCTACAGTCACCCTCCGACGCTTCTCTATGTGGCGCTATCGCGTCTATTTCGTAAGAATATTGTACAATATGCGCTCTGCCTGCCCTGCCTTTCTAAATGCTTCTTTAACCCCATTTAGGAAACCGAAAAATGGAAGAAACAGAATCTAGCTTATCTTGTTCATTATGGATTCATATTCTTGTTCTACTGCCGTCAACAATTTATTGCCATCAATTCGACCCTCTGATTTTATCATCGCTATAATTGAAACCCCGCCTGCACCGACCCCCTCCTTAACAAAACCTCTTGCAAAAGACTGTAAGCCAGGATGTGACGAACGCGCCAGATGTGGATCCGATCTGTAAACACGAGTACCAGTAGATATCGTACTGATCAGATTTGCGAGGTTTGAAGATCTGTCCTCGGCTACATATATAGTGGTACCAATAGAGATTCTCTTGAGAGGACGTCCGAGAAACTTTAAAAGGGCAAGTATTGTTGCCATCTGAGTTCCTCCTGCTAGCATTACGTGACTTTTACCTGAGCCGGATCTAAGTACTCCATCGACGATTCCAGCCACAGCAGGCATCATAGGATCACCCAGGAAAGAGACAGCTCTCAGTGGGTCATCACGTAGACTTCCAAATGAGATATTTGCTTTCTTCATTCCGTCTGAAACGATTTGATTCTTTAATGCATGGGGATTTTGCGGTAGGCTGCTACTAGTTTTGCCAATAGCGTCTATCCCAAGAGCTGTTAGTACGCCTAGCGCAGTTGTAGTGCCTCCTGGTATACTTTCACCGATTACTACCATACTATTGGTCTTACCTAGCTGTTTTCCAAGGATAATTCCATATTCAAATGCCTGATTGACTTCATCCATGGGTAGCCCGTTTCCGAATTTTATATTCTTGCCAGATTGTATGTTGAATGAGATGTAAGGTACAGAAGGCTTTATTTTTGAACCTGCATCGATTACGAAAAACGGGATGTTTGACAATTTTAAAGCTGCACGGGTAATTATAGCTGGTGTGGGTTTACCATCTGGTGTTACCGGAACTTTATCAATGCATTTACAATGACCATAATAAAGGAATTCAGCGTCTGCTGGAGAAGTGTATTTCAACAATTCTAGATTAGCTCCTGCCATTGTGATGCCGGGAATTTCGCAAGTTGCTGTATAGGAGATGACACATACAAATACAGGATTTCTGAGTGATAGGGAGGCTAACTCCTTGATTGCTAATGGGTGTGGTAGACCAATTGCAGATAAACTATCCTTAGATTCTGAGGGGAACACACTTGATATTTACAAATTACAATTATGTTAGATATATTGTATGGGATTAGATTACTTATTTATCCCACTAAAGGCGTTTCGGGTTTCTCTGGTTGGCTGCTGCTTTGTAGACGACAGAGATGCAAAAATGTGTGCAGAATATATAGCAAGCAAATCAGAACCTCCAAAATCAGAATCTATGGCAAGTAGATTAAAACTCTAGTGAGATTGTTGGGATACTATATGTAAAAGAACTACCTCAATGTTGCTTGGCTTGAATATTTGCACTTAGCTTTTATCATTTTACCAAGCTCTTCAGGTTTTACCTTTTTTATTGACAGAACAGCAAACAAATAGATTTAGTACTACAGAAGACAAATAGCTTTAGTACTACACGTAAGCAAAACCATAGCCCACAAGGACCTAGCACATCTATGCGGGAAAAAACCCTAACAAATGCTTATTGCAAGATTATTTCCTCCCTGAGGGGATAAACCCTTAAGTATTAAGCTTTCGGACGGCTTAGTTTCTGTGGTGTGTGAACCTTTCTGGCTATCAGTCACATTCTGGCTGTCGAAATAGAATGATAACAGTTCTCCCGTTTGGTAGGACAGTTTCAAAAACAACATGTAGTCTTGCTGGGTCCATAGGTCAGAAGGTTTGTAAATGGATTTTTCCTTACGCCTTAGCTTGGGTATAGGATCATTTGCTTAATATAATGGTGGTAAAGAAAAAGGCATAAACCGTGGGCAGATATTTCGATCCACACATTCACATGTATTCTCGAACCACTGATGATTACGATGCTATGTCCAAAGCTGGAATTGAAGTTATAGTTCAGCCTTCCTTTTGGCTTGGCGCTCCCAGAAGATACGTAGGAACATTTGAAGACTATTGGGAACATATGATAACATTTGAAACAAGCAGAGCTAAAGAATTTGGAATCGAGCATTTTGTTTGTGTCTCGGTTAACCCAAAGGAGGCTGCTGAAAGACCGCTAGCTTTAGACGCTCTACACGCTATGGTTAGCAAAGGATATCTAGATAGAGAAAGAGTGGTTGCAATAGGAGAAATAGGATATAATTTGATTAATGATTTAGAAGAAGAGATATTCAAAAAACAAATGGGCATCGCTACAGAAAAGAATATGCTCATGACAATTCATTTGCCACATAACAATAAAACAGAGGGAATGAAAAGAATCGAGAGAATCTTGAAAGAAGACAATGAATACAACAGGCAAAAAATACTCGTGGATCACAACGTAGAAGAGACAATAGAGAAAACGCTGAAGCTAGGAATGTGGGCTGGACTTTCAGTTTATCCTTTTACTAAACTTTCTCCAGAGAGGGCAATGAAAATAATAGAAAAGCATGGAACAGAAAGAATAATGATTCATAGTGCAGCGGATTGGGGGATGTCGGATCCCCTCAGTGTCCCATTAGTTGCTAGAGAGATGAGAAAATCGGGCGAGTTTACTACCCAGGATATTGAAAATGTCACTTTATATAACTCATATGGATTTTTCAGGCAATCCCCCAAGTTTACATGGCGACCTTAAATATATCTAGTTAGATGCGTATACATACTTTTAGTGTTAGATGAAGCATGAAAGCTTGATTTATTTTTTTTAAGGTCACCTGTTAAGCCACAGTCTGAAACCGAACCCACTTATAATCTAAATTTGCTACTTAGCCAGATGCCTCTTTCCACGACGGCGATGGTTATTGCAATTTCCTATTAAGTCTATAACCACCAATTAGGCTGGAGTTATAGGCCGATCTCAGATTCTGGTACAATATATTATATTGTCAATATTAAATTTGAACCAACTCCAGCAACAGATGTTAAAACCAAAATTTGCTGCTCACCCAGAAAGCAAAAGAGGGTTTTCTTTCGTAGACTAATAAGCCTACTCTCTTGTTTATACTTATTCCGAGTATTTTTGCGCATCCAACTGAGATCCCCGCATCGAAGATAATTGATAACTAATTGTCTTTATCTGTCTCCAAACCTCTCAAATTTATTACAGGCGAGACATTTATTCCTCGTAGAAAGCCGAGGTGAGGATTGAAAGATATTCGTATTTTTCACTACCAATTTGCTATGACAATATTGTAGATTAATATACCTAAACGTTTCAAAATATCTGAAATGCCTATATTAGAAGGTCCTACGAAAACTGCTCGTTTGGTTGATAATATCAATGATAATCCTCTGGCGTGAAGCATGGCTAAAGCCATTATCTAACCTTGAACTGGATCACGATCTTTGTAATTCGTGCAAGCAAGCATTCAGAGACATGGAGTTCGTGACATCATGCGAATTTTGTGACATAGGAATAATGCATAATATGTGTGCAGAGAAGCATATTTTGGGTCAACATAGAGATGACCTTGAAAAAAAGATAAGGCTCCAACGAGAGAGACGCTTGCATGATTTTCAATAAGAAAAAATTGATACTTTTTCTTGATTTCTGTCTCCCACTATTGCCTCTGTGTTGTAGTAACCAAATCTCTATCAAATCGGCATCTCTTACTTACCACCACTATTCTGACATTAAGTCTGCACTATCAATATTGTAGACGGAGGGATAGTAAACATTTATACATCAATTCCTGTGCCGTTAGAATGGCAAGGTGAACTTCGATATCTGCTGATGAGGTAAATGTCGCTTTTTGCTTCTCTTGTGGTCATTCTATAGAATATCATAGCCTGTCTATTAGTAGCAGAGGAGAATGTTCATTTGAAGAATGTGACTGTAGGAACTATCTTGACCAAGAAATAATTCCTCAGTTAGAAGATATAGATCATCAATGAGGCGTATATTGTAAGACACACCAAACCAAATTACTTTTATAGCATGAGAAGTAAATCTAAAGTGAGTTACATGAAGAGGAGGTATGCTGAGAAGCCGCCAATGATTGTGGTTTCGGGATCTTGTCTGAACTTCGATAAGGAAAGACCGCGAATAATGGAATTTATTGGAGAACTCGAGTGGGGAACCCACACTAAATCAGATTGTGAGGTTTCATCTACGGGAAAGGCTCTTGGTTGGGACTTTTTTCAGATTTATTTTGATCAGAATTTCGTAGAAAAATTAATTGAAGTTTATCCAGATATACAAAAGGAGGAGGGGCATATGTTGGAACAAGAATTTGTACTCTGGCTTTCAAAGCAGCTAAAGAAAAGGAAGTTGGACTATTATCTCAAATTAGTGGAAATTCCTTACCAAAGTACCGGCGGATTTAGACTGAATCCAGAATATTACCGCAATGAAATGGATTTGGAGGATCTGCGTTAATATTCTGAGTTAGATGGGAAATCATACCACACCACTCTAAACGCCTAATTTCTCTACTTGGTAATAGCATACCAATCTTTCAGAATTAATCCTTTAATAGACTAACGATTATTTGGTGCACGATGAAACAGAGAATCAGGATGTTCCTTGAACAACGTAACGAGCTACTATTTGACTCAACTGAAAAACACTTACTTTTGAATCTAAATCAACTGCTATACGGGCAACTGATATAGTTATTAGATACTACGCACCGGTAGTCATTATATGAGCTGTAACTTAGAGAAGATTACTGATGAAAACATTGTAAAACAATTTGACGGGAAAAACTTCGCTTTCTTAGCAACAGTTAACAAAGATGGTTCTCCTCAGGTTACTCCTACCTGGATAGATAGAGACAACGATATCATTTTGATAAATACTGCTAAGGGAAGGCTGAAACACAAGAATGTGACCCGAGATCCCAGAGTCTCGATTTCTCTGGTCAATGATCAAAATCCGTACAGTATGGTTACTATAAGTGGTAGGGTCATACAACAAATCACTGAGGGTGCAGACAAACATATTGACAAACTAGCAAGAAAATATCTAAATACTGACAAATATCCTAGCCATTCTCCAGGAGTAAAAAGGGTCATCTTAAAAATTAAACCTGAAAAAATATTCTTTTTGCCCCCACGATACCAACAATATCTTCCCAAATAGATTGGTTACAAAGAAATAGAACCAAGGAAGTGAAATCCATGGAGATTATAGCAAGCTCAAGGTAATTTTCTTTACTTAGAATATCTATTAAATAACCCATACAATTGAACATAAAAGTGGGTATAGTAAAATAGAAACGCCGCTATCTCTTTATTATAAAATAGGGCCTTTAACATCCAATTTCAGAATTAATTTTGAGTCAAAAAGAGTGCAATCACTAAGGATTTTGCTGACCAATTTAGTGCAAATACTTAAGCACAATAATAGGACTGATTCTGCGGCTTTTTGTCATGGATAGCTGTCTGTTATGGATAGACATACTTGACGTTGCAAAATTTGCATAGACCATATCTTTGGCGATATAGTTATTGTTATATTTTGCTTTTTAATCATGTCATTTCTTTTATTTTGCTTCTGGTCATCATGGTTGTTTCAATAATGAAATGCTTTAATAATAATTAAACGAAGCCTTGTAATTGAAAAACATCTCGAAGGGAAAAATAATGATTCATTCTCATCAAAGCACAGTTCTCAAATCTAACCCTTTAGGCGATTCTTATATCAGAGATGTTGTAGTCTACCTCCCACCAGAATATTCCCACTCTTACTCCAATGGATATATTACGGTGTTCATGTTGGCAGGCTTTGGTGGAAACGGAAGGTCGCTTTTAAATTCTGATCCACTAGGCGAAGACATTGAAAGTCGAATGAATAGATTAATCTCCGAAGGAAAATGTGGTCCGATGATTTTGGTTATGGTTGATTGCTTTACGAGATTTGGCGGAAATCAATATATAAATTCATCGGCTACAGGGATGTACGAAGACTATATAATACAAGAAATTGTTCCCTTTATAGATCAAAACTATAACACGTCGTCGCACAGCGTCCTAGGGAAATCATCCGGAGGGTATGGTGCTCTAATGCTTGCAATGCGTTACCCAGAAGTATTTCATGGACTCGTGGACCACTCAGGAGACGCAGCTTTTGAATATTGCTACCTTCCAGATTTCCCAAAGGCACTTGAGGCATTTAGGGCTGCCGGCAATAGTCCTCGAAAATGGCTTGGAGAATTCTGGAACAAACCAAATCGACATAGAAAAGAGGACGCAGCCGCCTTGAGTGTGCTCGCAATGGCAGCCCATTACTCACCTAATCCTAAGTCAGAACTTGGCATAGATTTGCCTTTCAGACTTGATACCGGGGAGATTTTGGACGATGTGTGGAATAGATGGTTGGCATGGGATCCAGCAAGGATTGTTATAAAGTATACACATAATTTAAAAAAATTAAAACTTGTGTTCATAGATTGTGGGATAAAAGATGAATTTAACCTACAATGGGGTGCAAGAATTATTCATTCAAAATTGGATAATACTGGTATCAAGCATTACTATGAGGAGTTTGACGACGGCCACTCAAATATCAGCTACAGATACGACACTTCACTACCGAAGATATATTCTGAATTGTCGTAATTCGCAACAGTCAGAGATGAGCTGGATCGCGAAGAGAATCATAATCCTTTTCTAGCACTATCATAGTATCCTTTTTTGAGCACTAGTTAGACGTATTTTCCCATCAAGTTTGTGTATCTCTTCCTTGAGTGCCTCGAGAATGGTATTGTATCTTGCTTCGACTTGTAATTTATCTTTTCCCTTAGAGACTATTTGAATATTGAGTTTCGATTTAATCTTGATGTTACGTGAAACATTCATTTTATAACCATAACCCTTAGGATGTGTTTTTAGATATATGTCGTTAGCAGGATAGGAATTGACTAGTCTAGATAAGGTAGGGGCAAGCATTGATTCAGTTACGCCCACTGTCTCAAAGACAGATTCTACAACGTAATACCTACCAACGGCCTCCTTAAACTGTGGCATTATGACTGTAGAAAATATGGCTTTCATTTCTTTTGGCACTCCAGGTAGGCAGAATATCCTTGTTTTCGTCTTTGTTTTCTCTTTCCGAACAGATACAAACACAGCGGGGGCGCTACCCACAGGATTCTGAATTGGGGTGGAACCTTTAGGAATCTTCGCCATTTTTAACTGGGCATCATTTAGCTGAATGTCACTTTCTACGCATCTCCTAATCAATGATTGGCTTTTTCTAAGCAATTGGACAGCGCGCGCGTCAAGTACAAGCTCTTGCCCCAGAGCGGTGCTTAGACCCTGAAGAGTCCTATCATCATATGTTGGTCCTAGCCCCCCTGATATAATTAGCCATCTGGGTCTTCTTGCAATACATTCTTTAACTGCATGCGATATCTCGACGATACAATCTCCAACTGTAGTTATTCTTTTTACAAGGCCTCCAGCTCTTGTGATTTTACTTGAAATCCACTGAGCATTTGTATTAGTGATGGTACCAGAGAGTAATTCATTTCCAACAGATACCAATTCTACATTAGATTCTCCTGAGTCTGACTGTACGATTGGCTGATGAGGGGTCCTGATGAACACGTGCAGTTTCGAGAGATAAGAACAATTAGTTCCCATATTTTTAGTATTGGTAAAGCAGAATTGGTAATGCAGAACCAAGAAATAGGAGAACTATATGTATATAGTTAACAGATTTAAATAACTCTGAAAGTATAAAATATATCGCCTCATGCAGATCCTCAAACAAATACCACGCGTAATATCCTGCAATCGGGTTATCATGACCAGTACTAAGTCCAAAGCGGCTAAGTACTAAAAAGGCAGAATCATCTAGTACTTGTACACCGATTCATTTTAGAGTGCGTAATACATTATTATACTTACACAAATCGAATGAAGTACAGAAGTCGGCTTGAAATAGTTGCTAGCATGTTACAGGTAGCAAGTAGTGGGGACGCTTCTAGAACGACTATTATGTATAAATCTTTTATCTCTCATGCTCAACTCAAAGAGTTCCTATCATTTCTCTTACAGAAAGGTCTTATTTTGGAGTATCACAAGGAGGAAGGAAAGTCTCATAGAGAAGAAAGGACCCTTCTATATAAAACAACAGAAAAAGGACTCTATTTGTTACACCTTTATAGTGAGATGAATGAGTTGCTTGGACTACAAAAAGATGAAGCATAATGATCTCAAGTAATAGTTATAATGTTCATTTACAGCTTTATGGAATTTAAGCATCCAAGGCAACTAACACTACCTACCAACAGGCAAGACTTCAATTATGAACTGCCTGCCGTAAGGATCCAATGTTTTGAATCTAAACAAATCTTTTGGACAAAGGACAACATTTCAACTCCAGAAGAAGTAGGCTTGTCTCAACAATCCATAGAGGCAGAATACGTCCATTCAATGCGTTCCTAACAAACCTTACTTTATAATTTCCCTGTTTATCAAGATCTTTGCCCTCATTAACGATATTATAATCACCAAATATGCCCCAATATACAACCCTGCTCCAACGAGCAAATTGCCACTAAATCCAATAATCATAGACAGAATAGCCGTCAGGACTGTTCCACTTACTGATGCTATCACGTTTACTCCCCATAACAGCGTAACATCTTCATGCTGATTCTCTGTTTCACGAAGCTGTACTGTTTGTTTTTTTGCATAGAATGAAGTCATTCTAATAATAGAGGGAAACTGGAAACCCATCAACAGCCCAGCAGGAGCTAAAAGAACAAAAGTAAGTCCAATACGATACTGGCTTTCTAATGCTATATTAGAATTAATGATCTCCTGCAGGAAACTGTAGTAGATTAATATTATTGTAATCAGTAAAGGTATAGAAATAATCATACCTTTCTGGGGGCTATCTCTAAAGAGCTTTCCACTCAAGTAAGCACCCATGCCACTAGAAACCAGAATTGAAAACACTATGACTGTCAAAGCCATTATTGGGGTTCCCAACAGCAGAAGAAATTTCTGGATAAACGTTATTTCTATAACCATGAAACCAAGTCCGATAAATATTACAAAAAGTACAGATAACCAGGACAAGGAAGATGAAGCTAAATGAATTTTGCTCATCCTTGAGTAATAAACTAAAAGCAGGGCGAGAACTCCGGATACAGACAGCACTGTAACCAAAAGAATTATCATTTGACCAGGGATTTTTTCTCTTGCGAAAAAGAAAGGAGAGTCATCAGTGGGTGGTTTTAATTCCATTATAGCTTTTATGTTTTCATTTTCAACAACGTCTTGTCCTTTTGATTTTTTCTGATCTTCACTTTTTTCCAAATTGCCACTAGTCATCAGTAATTTGTCATAAGGCGGCTGCACATGAACTCCAGGAATCACAAACACTTGGGCATCATTTTCTCTCACTCTCTCTGTTACTAGACGAATCTCTGACTCAGTAAACGGCTTATTTTTAAGCATTACTATTACAGGATATATTGTTCTATTATCATTTGCTCCAAAATATAGACCCGGTCTGTTCTCAACAACGATCATTTGCCTGCTTATTTCCTGGGCACTTCTTCCTGTTTCATAACGTAGTGATTCAACTAGCAAGGGCATAAGCCGTGGTAACTCAATGTTCCACCTAACCATAACCATCATGCCGTTATCTTTGTCCAGATGCTGTAGATATTGTCTAAAAGCTTCTACAGTATACAGGTAATTTTCTGACAGCGCGTATCCGCCAGCAAGTTGTGCAGCCCAAGAATCAACGAGTTTTATTGTTATCATGTCATAATTCGAATTGCTGGAACTAATAAACCGTCTACCATCGTCGATAAATACATTTACTTCTTTACGTTCATAGAGGTTTCCTGCAGATTTACCAAACTCCTTTGTCTTAGATATTATTAGAGGATTTAGCTCTACGGCAGTAATGTTCTTCGAGCCGCCCGCCAATGCAATAAGGACATCCTCGCCTCCTCCGCTACCGATAACCAAAGTGTTGTTTGCTTTCAATAGTTCATAGGGCAAGTAGTCCATATACTGTCTAACCCATGAAATATCGTGATAGGATCCATTCCATCTAAACACTGGAGTATCAGCGTCTGCATCAATAATTATGGAGGCCAGGGCCTTGGACCTCCCGGTGTTTTCTGTGCTGTTGTTAAGGAGAGCATCTTCGCTATTGTAATCATGGCGAGTTTGTCTTGTAACATCAATTCGGGAAAAGGAATTCCACTGTGTGGACAGGTGTTGGAATTCTAATGGCTTGGCTAGTTGGTAGTGCAAACCTTTACTAATCCCTGGTTCAATTGCAAAAAAATTGGAGCTAATATTAAATACTAGTAGTACGGTTGTTGACGCTAAGATAATGACTCCGTAAATCTTTACCTTATTTTCGATTGAAACTCTTGTGTCATTACCATTATTACTTGCTTTGCTTTCATAGCTGGTTCGACGTCGCGCCAGCAACAAAGCAGCGGCCATAGAAGGTCCAATTACAAGAAGTGATGTCGAAAGCAACACAGATTCTGCACCTAGTAGCTGAATAATTGGATCAAGAACAAGAGCAGCTGCCCCTGCCCCTAATAGATCAATAAAATATAGCCTGGTTATTTCCTTAGGCATACACAGGTATATCATCGCCGCCGATATACCTGCAAAAAAGAAAGGAATTGATGAAGAGAGGTAGAAAATATAAATGAAAGACGTATTTGAAGGAACAAAATGCCCAATAATCAGAAGCACAACTGGAATGGATACTGCAAATGCCATTGTGGATTGAAGAATTCTGGGAGGCAGATTTTCTCTGTTCAGCTTGTTCTTTAAGATATGAACTAGCAGAGATCCTATGCCTAGTCCAAAAAATGCAATGGAGATTACCATAAAAGCATAGTCATACCATAGAATAATCGAGAAAAGCCTCGTAAATGTCAGTTCTAAGAGTAGTACGCTAAGGGATACCATGAAAAGAATAATCATAAGAAAAGCTAAAACTGAGGATTGCACTTTGTTACGATAATCTATATTTCATATAGGTCTTTCTAGCAATCCATGTTGTGCAGCCACAGATATAGGTAAACAGGAGCAGAACGCACAGTTAGCAATTGCGATCCAAAGGTTCATGAAAATAACTATGGCTGTACATGCTTTTAGAATATCATGGTACTGCGCTAATTGTACCCCCCGTCTATCAGCGGTGAGTAGTCAAAGGATTTGTAAGTGTAGGCACATCGCTTAAACCATAATTTGCAAACATAACTAATAGAGCACATCAAAGTAGGTCGTCTACTATTATGATTTAACATATGATTGTTGTTCTCGTTTTTTGAAGGCTAGTATAAAAAAGACTTCCCTTCTAGGGAATGTTTGGGATTTTTTGAATCCTGCAAAAGATACTATTGTACCATTTCAAGATGGGATGGATGGTAAAGCACAGCATTACTATGTCTAGCCTACATTAGTCGGGACATAATAAGGCCGCGTTTAATCAAAAGCAGTTATTAGGCATAAACTCTGAGAAAAAAGTCTGCCAGTGAAGCGAACGGCTTAAACTCACATATCGTCATCAGCATCGCAGTTCGCTCTATTAATAAATGACAGTCATAGCTATATATGTTAAGGGCAGTTTTAGTCATTAACCAATCATATAGGTGCTGATTTCGCTGTAGTAACTAAAGAATTCAGAATTGTGGCATTTATCGGTGCTTAGTTACCAAAAGAACAGTAAAGGACAACTGACTTTTATATAACATATCTTAAAGAAGAACTGGAAATTCAACTGTCATCCACTTCTTCATCCTCACTGCCAAAGACTGCTGACCTTAAAATAGACATTAACCCCACATCCTGGCTATCTAAATACCGTCAAATATCAATTGGTTATCTTACTACAATGCTTCTCTTTTATCATGGGATTGGTATACTAATTATGATTCTGGGGACTTTCATAGTCGAACATCTTGTACCAGAATATCAAGAGGCTCCAGTTCCCCTTTCCATCTTTTCTGTTTTATCTGCTGGACCAATTGAAGAGATTTTGTTCTTCGGATTGCCTTTTTACATTTTTGGGCACTACCTTATAGTCTTGGGAGGAGGTATAGTATGGGTAATGTTGCACATATTAAATACAGATACATTTGAACTTGGTACGCTTTCCTATGCCAACTGGTTGTTTGTAATACCATCGCTTTTCTTTAGCCTACGAACTTGGATCAGTGGAAAAGGGTGGTTTGCAATACTCACTCACTCTGTATGGAATGGAATTTTTTTTACCTTAGGATGCCTAACAGGCGAAGTCTTTTGCAGCATAACTTTGCAAGAAAATGACATCATGACAAGTATTAATAGTCTGGTGTTGGCCTCTATTCTTATCGCCTTGATCTATTTCTTGCGTAAAAGAAAAACTAGTCTAAGATAAGGCAGCTTCGATTCTAATGCTAATTACAACATTCTGTTGAAGTGTTTGGCCAAGTGGAGGAGGCCGTGTGCTCCTTATGTTTGAGCATTTCTTGTAACTTTTCCTTCAATATTTCATTGACCCTGTGGCCATCAGCCTTACCTCTAAGAACTGCCATACTCCTGCCCATTAGCATACCAAGAGAGCCCATTTGCTTTTGCATAACTGTTGATATGTTATCCTCTAATATCTTGGCAATTACATCTTCTAATTGGGAGGTAGTGAGTACCGCTATTCCAAGAGCATCGATGGCTTGCTCTACACTTACAGCCTCCTTTTTCATTATTTTCTCGAAGATTAATATAACTGATTCCTTGCTCACAACACCTTCTTCCACTTTTCTAAAGGTGTCAATTATTATCTCGTCAGTGAGCAAAGAAGTATCAAGACCCTGTCTTTCAAAGTTAACTAGATCCTCTGTAAGTTTAGAGGCAATAAATGTCGGGGATGTTTTTTTTACCTTGCCTACGACCCTTTGGAATAGTTCAAAATAGCTTGAATCGTAAACCTGCTCGGCTAGTCTTTGATTTAAGTTATATTTATTGGCAATCAAATTGACCATTTCATCCCATGGAATCGGCACCATAGAAGATAACAGATTGACTGAAGAACTATCTATAGGAATAGGGGGAATGTCGGTCTCAGGATACATCCTCGCTGCTCCAGGTCTAGGCCTACTATACACGGTTTTACCATCTAATGTTGCTGCACGTGTTTCAGCAGGGACACCCCCGAGTACGACATTTAACCTATGGATTACGGCTTGTATTGTGGATTCCAGTGTGTCGGTAAAACCTCCCAGGATGATAAAGGCATCATTTTCTGACGATATATTCAGCCTCCTTATAACCGCATTAACTTCTTCCTTAGTAATTCCGTAGCCTGGAAGCTCGTCAGAATGAAATATACCACCTAAGCCGTAGAATCTAACCAGCTCTCCTAATTGTTTACCAACTCTGATACCAGGATACGGCTCAAAGCCGATAATTCCTCCAAAGCCTCTTACTCGTATAGCCTTGAATCTAAAATCATCTGCAACAAGCAACTCTTTGACTACCTTTGAGGAGGATTTGCTCAAAATGTCAGTCACATCCTCAATTTTTCCTCCTACCTCAATTTCACCTTTTTTTCTAGCCCTCTTTAATCGCTGGGCTACCAAGACAAGACCATGCTGTCTGAACATTTCATATTCTATTACTTTTGCTAGTTGCTCCAACCGCTGGACCCCCTTGACTTCTACAATAGGCCCGTTCATTATTGAAATATTAATATCTTGTCTGATACTACCCAGTCCTCTTGTGACTCGTTTGGTTGCCCTCAACAATCGACCTAATGTATGCGCAACAGTCACTATTTCATGTGGTTTGCCACCGACTGGCTCAAGTGCGATTTCAATAAGTGGCACGCCTAGTCTATCCAACCCATAGCTTCTCGTCAATCCGTCATCTGAAATTAGTTTTGCTGCATCTTCTTCAATACAAATGCTCTGTACTCCGACCTTTTTACTATCAACATTCAGTAGTCCACCTATCCCAATAAGTGCTGTTCGCTGAAAGCCACTGGGGTTAGAGCCGTCTATCACAATCTTTCGCATTGTGTGTACTTCGTCTACAATCTTAGATTGGAGTGTCAAACACATTATTAAACCGGTCTTCAGGGCCTCTTTGTTAATCCCATTTGGTGGTTCCTCGTCTGCCTCTACCAGGCAGCTAGAATTGCGCGAAGCAGAGTATTTTATATTCCGTACTTTTCTGAATTCGAATAATGCAGCGGGATCATAGTCTCCAAGTTCGCTTTGTGTTGGACGCAGCTTACGCATAAAGCTCGTTTGATAGTCCTTCACATCCTCGCAATCGCTGTTGCAAAATAGTTTGTTCTTAGTGGCCAATTGTTGATGGATTTCAAAACCAACCTTTAAGTTAATGGCTACAGGATCCAGAGTCACTTTGAGTGATACTTTCAGTCGATTAGATATCTTTTAAGTTTTCCTTATATGATAGGACTAACAGGCGAGATTTCGTGAGCAATATTTTTCTGCATTAGTTTTTTTGCAGACTCAAGAGAACTGGAGTTTGCCAAAACCCACATCGCTTTAACTATAGCAGTTTCAGGTAATATATCGGATAGCGGAGTGACACCTATTTCAATTAAATCTCTGCCATTATCGTAAACTGTCATTCCAGTCCTTCCCCAGATACATTGTGATGTCATCAAGATCATTAGACCAGCATCCAACGCTTTTTGTATCTCTCGAAAGCAGTCTCTGCTCACATGTCCTAACCCCGTTCCTTCGAACACAATTGCCCTATATCCAGATGCCGCGATATGGGAGATTAATCCGGGATCAAAGCCAGGATGAAATTTTAATAGTGCAGCTCTAGGATCAAAATCAGGTTTTATCATAAAAACGCCATTTTTATTGTCGGAATTTAACGTTTTTTGAATATCCATTCTGTGAGACCAATCGGGTTGTACCGTTAGGTTTTCACCGTTAATGATAGCTACTGGATCCGTGTCTATTGATTCGAATGCATCTCGTCTGCTAGTATGATTTTTTCTTACTCGTGTCCCTATATGGCAGGCTATGATATCATCCGAAGTGGTCGCATGCATAGCTACATACACTCCACAAAGATCTGATTTGAGCACAAATAATGCCGCACCGATAAGATTCAATGCTGCATCGGATGAAGGCCTATCTGAGGATCTTTGTGCTCCAACCAATACAATCGGAATGGGAATATTCTGCAAAGCAAAGCTAAGTGCTGATGCTGTATAATGCATAGTATCTGTCCCGTGAGAAATTATAATCCCTCGATATTTTTCTGTTCTTAGTTTTTCAAGTATTTTCCTTGCAATTATTCCCCAGTGTTTAGGATTTAAGTTTTCACTGTACTCATTTAGTAGAACCTCAGGCTCGATCATGGCAAATCCCGCTAATTCAGGAACCGATTCATATAATTCAGCAGCCGATAGTGCAGACTTTACCCCCCCTGTTCTATAGTCTATCTTACTTGCAATCGTTCCTCCCGTACTAATTAGCGCAATTTTTGGAAGAGTTAATTTACCTTTTTCTACAGAAGAAGATTGCTGAGTCTCTTCTAATTTCGAATCTAAATTGCTTTTGGATGTTTCAGCTGCAACGTTAAAAGTTTTGAATGGTAGTTTCTGATATGAGGGACCAATGGCCTTGGAAATAGATTTAACCTTAGATATTTCAATGCCGATGTTATATCCACTGTTTAACTTGACGACAAGATGGTGCTTGTCAGCAGATTCATATCTGGGCATCAAAATTCCTGATATCTCATCGTCATATGTCAGTACTGTAATTGTATCTCCTATAGTTACATTTGAGCGGGCAAGCATTTCTAGTGCTTCCTTGCTATAACCTTTTGAGTCGCCTATTTCTTGTGACAAAAAGTATTGTTCTTATTACTATTCATATGTACCGTGTATATGTATGTACGTCCTCTTTGTGCAGATACTCTGTAACTGGAACCTGTTGTAATCATAAGTAAAATGACAACCGACCTCGTTGGTCAGAATTTTTCGGCAGCTTAAAGCCTCTAAATGCATATGAATGAGTGGTAGATGTGGTAAAATATTCATTCTTAAATGGCAATATTAGAGAATATATAAACCTGGAATTTGAAGTTCTAAAATGTACCTTCAGACTCGCTATATTAATGATAACGGATCCCCATATGCACGTCAAGAATCAGACTTTTTCAGCTATTTCTATGGTTCTTAATTGAAACAGAGCAAGTATAGCCCCCTTTATGTCAGACTTGGTTATATAACCAAAGTCCCAAGCATCTATGAACCGACGATATTGCTCTTCGAGGTTTTTAGCGACGTCTTGAAATTCTGTCATTTCCTCCAATGTATATGGAGTCTTGTGGCCCTTCGCTATCATAATGGGGCACCTCTTGTCATCTCCTAGAGGCATATACCAGGCATTTTTTGCGAAGTCATAGCCATTCGTAATAGTGCTATAAATGCGAATTAGTTCATCATTGGACAACCGACTCAAATCTGTAAACCATGGTTCCTTTTGGAGATCTGAAATTGCGGGGATTATAGCCTCCTTCTTATTATTTGTTGCACCACTATGCCTTCTGGTAAACATCAGTGAGAAGTATAGAGCCAATAGCTATAAAAAATTTTTTTTGACTTACCGCTGTATCGCGGATGAATCGAATACGGTATAAAAATTGGTGAGTTATTGATCGCAGTAGCACGTTGGGGGGAGCTCTTGCTAATAAAAGTAGGTGTTCTATCAGTTTCGTATCTCTTATTTCTAACAGAAGACTCAATTGATGACATAGTATGCCCCAGTTTTTTGCGCAAACACTGCCTTGATTCTTGTTATACCATCCACCTCCTTTATGACCTGCGAAGTTTCTGGGGTGACAAGTTTTTTCCAGCTTGAGTTTTTGACGATTCTAGATCTGATTTCTGTAGCTGAAAACACCTCTCTTTTATATAATTGCGGCTCAATCACTTTGGTTCCTATTTCTCTAAACAAAATCATTGTAAGAGGGTCATTAGAAAATACTATTTTATATCTTGGCACAAGAAGATTCATCTGACTTGTCCAATGAGCATGTACACCTGTGTCTGGAACTGGAATCATCAATGTTCTGGAAACATCGATTTCATTGTCGCCATCCAATGAGTCTTTGATCATTTCGATACGTTCACCTGCGGTAAATGGATTTCTCTTTTCATAACTTTTGTCAGCACTCCCTATCACAATAATTAGTTGTTCTACTGATTTCAAGGCAAATTTTATAGTAGCAAGATGACCCAAGTGAAAAGGTTGAAATCTTCCGATAAATAAACCTCTACTCAATAACAATGAAAGACGGATACAGTAATTTAAAAGTAAATTTTATTATTAAAATGATGTTTTCATTGACCCCTACCTGTACAAAGAACCTAAATATTTCGACTGCACATTACTTCTTCTTTAGCGTAGCAACACCTTTGAATCTCTGCTTCTTGCAATGTTTTCGATTTTGGCCGCAACAATTAACTCAGAAGGTGACTGGGCCTGTTGATATTATCATGAATGAGTATAAGTATAACCATTGATTGGTTTCTGCTGAACAGGTGTAAAAGGAATAGGCAAGCAAGGGCTTCTAAGAATTGATGGTTCTTATGGCGAAGGAGGAGGTCAAATAGTACGTACTGCAATTTCCCTTTCAGTAATAACTAGAAAACCTATAGAGATCATCAATATACGGCTGAAACGTAAGGTTTCTGGACTAAG
>Ga0126308_10000078_pt1 | contig 22241 bp, 23 predicted proteins | sample Plot55_FD_92533 | JGI IMG/M metagenome (GOLD analysis project Ga0126308, IMG submission 92533) | Serpentine soil microbial communities from UC McLaughlin Reserve, CA, USA - Plot55 | ecosystem: Environmental > Terrestrial > Soil > Grasslands | place: USA: UC McLaughlin Reserve, Lake County... | reverse complement strand
TGCCAAAGAGTTAGAGAAACTAATACAAGCAAAATCCAAAGGACAAAAAGTTACCATAAAAGAGGAAGAGGAAAAGCCTGAAGAAACTACAGATATACTAGAGGCGCTGAAAGCCAGTCTTAACGCGAAAGGTAAACGAACGACATCAACAGCAGTGCCTAAACGAAAGATGGATATTGCTGTTAGCAAGTAAGCGATATGCGATCATCTTCGTCCTCCTTCACACTAACAAGAGAAGAACAAGAAAAACTGCTAACCCTACATGAATACATCGGGGATGCCTCGATGGGACACAAAGATTGTATACTCTGTAGACATAGAACTGAATTTACATGTGTAAAATGTGGTTATTGTTATAGCTGCCATTGGAAGAAAGAACAGTCGAAGAGATAGAGTTAAGAGATAACCTTAAGGATTTTTACTTATCGTTATCAAAAGACAGGAATAAGAATAGCCAAAAACTAAAGTCACAAAAAAAGGACGAGAACGAAAGCACAACACGGAGAAAAGCAAAAAAATGGGGAACATTAGATGCGTTAGGTCAACCAGCTGAACCAATATGCACATACTATAGATGTCATCACAAGTTTTCAGTTCATGGTTCTAGAAGCTGTAAGTGCAAGCATCCAACAAACAAAGCATTAGGGGTATTTGTGAGGGACCATTGAAAGATAATCACAGTATCAAAGATACTGCATCAGAGTATGATCAAGAGATAAACTCTATGGAAGAGAGACTAACTAGGTGCCTACAATTGTTAAAAATAAATCATAGCGACCAAATAAGTAAACTACTTTTAAGTTGATCGAAAAAGCTATCTCTGAGCAGACAGCAAAACAGACCAATGTTGGAGAATGGATTATTGCTCTAAATGCAATAGCTGCAGAAACTGTATATAGAAAATGTTTTGGATGGCAAATTTACTCCACATGGCTCTTATGGGATTAATCACACTAAGCATAACCTGGAACACGGATATCTTATTGTTGGATTAATGCAGCCAGGTAGAAAAAGAACAGCGACAACGGGAGGGAATCCATGAAGGAAATTATAATTAAACTAACAGGAGAAAAGACATTAACGATATCTAAGGAGAGCCAGTCAGACTGTTCTATAGATTAGCTACCATCTTTATTTTTGGTAAGAGATTTTGTTAATCTATTCAACTCCTTCATCTACTTCCTTTTCTTCCGTAGTTTCCTCCCTTTCGACTCTTCTACTCATATCTAATATGCCATACCAGTTTCATATGTCTATTTATTATCTTTTAACCAGACAGACTCTTTAGGAACATAATAGATAGTTGCTTCATGAGTGATTGCCAAGAAAATAAAAATACATTGATGAATAGACACGAGGGCAAAGTCTTACTCTACAGAATCCTGTGTAGGGCTTTATTATGAGCAGCAAAAGATGATTAGAAAATTAAGCCAAAGATTAACTGACACCACTAGGCCTTTGTCTTTCCTTGTGCTCTAATTTTATATGTTCCTCCTTCTCTTGCGATGTTGCAAAAGTTAGTCCACATTCTTCACACCTGATAGCATCTGATGATGACATCAAGATTAAAAGTGCTTAATTACATAAATATCATTCTATGCTACTGAATATTTATTGAATAGCTTAATCCATTGGTAGAACTTGCATATAGGCCCAGTCCTAGACTTGGTTACCATGCCAAAACGTACACGAAATATAGAGACCGCTAGTCTATTTTTTGAAAGTACACTATATTTAACTTTTTTAAGGGTATTTTTGACTGTATGTACAGGAAAGTTCTAGTTAACAAATAGACGAATTATTACATATATTAGAAGCCCCAATCTTTTTATGCTGCAGGACAACGTGGACTGAGAATCCACGTATCATACATTCTGGACAGACTGACCTGTACAATTCAAGACTTATACTGCTCGGGAGGAGCAGAGACTTAACCAGCTACATATTATCTTCTAGTTTAGAAATCCATTGCCTAAATGAAAAAAACTCAATTGAATGCGAACTTTATATAAGATTAGGGAAATATTGGTACTTTCATGACGCCAGTTCACTAATGAAGTAAAGACAGAAGCCGCATTGTGTACACAGCGCCAGGCAAATTCTTTATATCTGGAGAGTCTCTCATACAGCATCTGAGACAAATTGCAACTACAACAAGATACGTAACAGACGGACGCGAATCTTGGATTGTGTTTTTCATCACCATAGTAATAGGATTATCCGCAGCTTTTTTCCTATACAGCATCGATAGATTTTCACTGATATATTATGGTGATTCTGTTTCTCACCTCGTAAGAGCAAGAGAATTTGTCGATTCTATTAATCCGGGGCTATTTGAGCAGCTGGGAACTGCCTGGCTTCCTCTACCACATCTTCTGTTGCTACCGTTCACTCTAGTAGAGCCATTGTTTAGGACAGGTTTTGCAGGTACGGCATTGAGCTTGTCATGCCTGGCTATCACTTCCGTTTTTTTATATGAAATAATCAAAAGTCATCTTAACGTAGGTTATGTAGCGATCGCAGGAGCATTGCTCTATGCTACAAACCCTAACATACTCTATATGGGAATAACCCCAATGACCGAATCACCATTTATGTTATTTTTTGTTGGATCTGCGTATTTTTTTATAAAATGGATGTCAGGTCCGGGGAAACGTTTATCCCTTAACTCTAACAATAAAGGTAAAAATTCAGGCATAGCAGCACTGCCTGCAAAACGCAGTGGCCCCGGAAGATATGGCAAGATCTCTCACGCATCTTTGGATTTGATAATGTGTTCAATTTTTGTTTCTCTAGCCACACTATGTAGATATGAAGGATGGGTTCTTTCACTATTTTTTGTACCGGTTGTCGCAATAACTGTGATAAAGAATAAGGATTGTTATTACAGCAGAAAATACAAGATTGGAATAATACTGGTTTCTACTCTGTCATTGTCTGGTATAGCATTGTGGTTAATTTGGAATGCATATGCATACAACGATCCTCTAGAATTTACAAATGCTCCTTATTTCTCTGCAGCCGCTCAGGCGCTTGAAGGACCTAACCGTGTGTTCCTTTATCTTCAGCCATGGAATGTAGTCTTACTCTATGGTATAGCAACTTTTGCCATGTACGGTCCAGTACTTTTAGTTACTGCTTTACTAGGCTACCGAGTTCACAAGCATTTGGGGAAAGCTGATGAAAGAAGGAGAAGAAGAAATTTATACCTTTTTTTGGCGATACCTCCGTTGTTTACAGCTGCTTCTTTACTAATAGGTATTGGCGAAATGAATCTAAGTGAATGGTTTAATTCGAGGTTTATTATATTCTTGGCACCTCTCATAATCTCACTTGCATGCATACTCATATCTAAATTGCCTATCCACCTTAAAAAGAATCGTCTTATCTTCGCAGGAATGATCTTAATCTTCTTTGCCTACCAAACTGCAACTCCTGCTTTGGGGGTAGTAACATTTCTTAATGCTAACGACCAGTTCTCTGGAAGTAGACCTTTTCAAGTTAAGATGTCGGAAGCCCTCTCCTCAGCATACGATGGAAAAAGCATGATACTAATTATAGCCGGTTCTTCACAACAGAACGAAATAATGCAAGCAAGCGGGGTTCCACTAAGACAATTTGATCCAATACTCGAATCTGAATCCAATAAAGATTCATTTAAAAAGCCTTGGAAGTACGCAACGTACATAGTATTAGCGAAGAAACCTGACCCTAGCGCTAAAAATGTAGCATATTACTGGCTGGACAGACTAGAATTGTTAAACAAGCATTACAACACAATATATGAAGATAAATATTATTGGGTAAAGAAATTATCCTAAACAAAAACCATACAATGATGCGGCAATATGAATTGATTATGGCCAAATCCTTCAGGCAATTATTATGGCTTATAATACCAGAAGTATTATTAACCACTATTTCTGGACTAGTCAGCATTTTTGTGTGCAACTCCCACCAGCATTTTCATATATAAATTACTGAAACAAAATATCTGTATTTTTATGACCTAATCATCCAAATATTTTGCTAAGTCCATTGTGAAATACGAAATGATGCTGTGGGCTCCTGCTCTCTTCATTGCGGCTACGCTATTGACTTTCCATTCCTCTTCATCTATCCAACCCCTTCTAGCAGCGGCTTTTATCATAGCACATTCTCCAGAAACACTTTGAACCACCAACGGAAAATCGATTCTATCTCTTATCATGGACACTATGTCGAGATACGCAAGACTAGGTTTCATTACTACCAAGTCCGCGCCCTCTCGAATGTCAGCCTGTATCTCTCGAATAGCTTGTCTGGGATTTGCATATCCTATTTGATATGACGATTTATCTATAGTCGTATAATAGTTACTGATATGTTTGTTATATGTTGTCATTCTAAAAGGAGAATAAAGAGACGAAGCATGTTTTGCAGAAAATGCCATGATTTTAGTGTCTTTGAATCCTTTGCTATCTAGAGCGGATCTAATTCGAATTACTTGACCATCCATCATAGAAGAAGGGGCCACAACATCTGCTCCAGACTCGGCATAGCTGGTTGCAATTTTCGAAAGTAAAGCTAATGTACTATCGTTGTCTATGATTCCGCCTGAATATTTGTGACTTGTTGTTTGTAGTCCGCAATGGCCAGATAAATTATACTGACATATACATACGTCAGTTATGATATTTACCAGTCCTCCGAATTCTTTTTTTATTTTTCTTGTGCTACTTTGTACTATGCCATCACTAAGTAGTGCAGATGATGCGGCTACGTCTCTTTTATTAGGAACACCAAAAATAATTACTGATGAGATCCCCTGATCAACAACTTTTTGAACATACTGGATTAAATCATTCGGCACTATTTTCGCAAGTCTAGGCATATGCGCTCCATTCCTTTTACAAGGAGAGATCTCCGCCCTCTGTTCAGAAACAACAATTGGAAAGATCAGATCTTTTTTTAGTAACCTTACACTTCTGCATAATTGAGTGTAATACTCTGTTACTGATCCTGCTGTCTGACCTTTTTCCAAATCTATAAGTTTAATGTTATTCTATCCTATGAATACCTATTGATAAAGAAGAGCCCCGACCAACTGACCATGGATAACTATGCATTATATTATACCATGGATAGAAGTAGATTGTGAAGACAGGTGCAAGAGTTGACACCAGATAAGAAGAGGGTAACAGTGGGAATTCCATCCTATAACGAGGAGATGAATATTTCAAATCTTCTTCGGTCAATTATTGAGCTAAACAAGTTAGATAACCGGCCCGAGTCCACAAACAATGACAATAGTTGTGAAAAGGACGAATACTACAATAGCGGTACCAGAGAAGATAATAGAATGATCGCTGCAAAGGATTTTGCAATCTGTGAGATTATTATCTCCGATGACTCATCAGATAATACCTATCGACTAGTGGAGACGCTTGCAACAGAAAATCCTTCGTTGAGTATTAAGCTGCTACACCACGATAACAGAAGAGGAGTACCATCTGCTTGGAATGAAATTTTCAAAGAAGCAATAGGAGAAATAATCGTCTTGTACGATGCCGACATAATTATCAGTAATTCTACTACAGAGAATTTAGTTCGATCAATAAGTGATGGTATTGGATTATGTGCTTCAAACTCGCAGCCCCTTGTGTTAAAAGAATCAGCTGTATCTAGAGCATCTGTGTTTATTGCTGAATGGCTTAGGTGGATAAGAAAAACTGGATTGTCGCAATATACAGCTATGGGCAGGGCTTTATCCATTTTGTCCCAGGTAGCAAAGAGAATCACAATACCAGAGGATGTGATTGCCTTAGACCTGTATTTACAGTGCAAGGTTGTTGAACTTGGTTTTAAGGTAGTTTACAATGATGAAGCGCTTGTTTATTTCAGGCCGCCGGAAAACATGGAGGATTTCAGTTCTCAAATAATACGAGCAACAAATGGACACAAGCAAATTCGGCATTTATTAACAGGTCGGTATATTAGTTTGCCGCTTCGAAATTGACTTGTCGCAGCCATCAAAAGCATTGTACATGATCCGTAGGGAGTATTTTATCTGATTTATTGTTACTCACTTTTACCATTCTATGGGAGAAATTTGAAAGCTACTAATTCTTCCAAATGGGATATAGCAAAAAGTACCAAAAGGCTAACATGACAAACAAAGAAAATGTTCCCATTGAAGGGACAATCTAGTATATACAACGGTACTACAGTATTTTTGTTCCTTGTATCAACTTTATTACATATTAGTATAAATACTTAGTTGATGCAACCTACCTAAGTTTGGCCTGCACAGCCTCATTTCTTCACGGCTATGTTTGCGTACCTCATGAAAGCCTAGCGGCATCGAACCTCCTGCCCAATACTTGGAAACAATCTTTCAATATATCTGATATCTATTTCGTCACTGCTACATTTTCATCAGAGAGCATTCCCTACTTTCCCAATAAAGCTTATCATTATATCCTTGCATCCTTTGATGATATCGGCAGCATCCCACACGAAATAAACAAAATCAATTCTGACAAGTCGATGTTTGTATTTAATCTAAGGGAGTCTCTTTTCGAAAGAGCCGCAAACAAATTAAACTACATTTCCATGTATTTTACAAGATACAAGCACAATAAAGCTGAAATAAGCGACTTTGCAGATGTCCTTGCCAGGAGGGATAGAGTAAAAAAGGCCAGTTTAGCGCACATGCAATTCTTTTCGACCGAACCTACGAAATTTGCATTTCCTTATTCAGAGAACATTGTAGTGCTAGAGCTAGAAGGGGACAAAACCCACCAAAGTGACCTGAAATACTGCGACAAAACCCGAAGAGATGTTGCTAGAAAGGGCATTTCTCTCAATAACCTTGTGAGCCTGTCTATTCTGGAGAAACTAAAATAGTGGCAAGATAACGAGGAATTGACCTATTGATGGCTAAAACAGAACTGTTAAATAGCCATAAGATTTCCTAAACTCTGATCGTTTGCATTGAGCAAGCCAATGGACCTTGGCAGTCTTAAAGTCGGATCATATATAATTATTGATAATGAGCCGTGCAGAATTGTTTCGTATGATCATAGCAAACCGGGTAAACACGGCTCGGCAAAAGCCCGAGTTGCTGCCATAGGAGTATTTGATGGGTCTAAACATAGTCTAGTTTCTCCTGTTTCAGCCAATGTAGAAGTCCCTCTAATAAATAAAAGGAGTGGGCAAGTCATATCTATCTCTGGCAACACCCTTCAGATAATGGACTTGGAGACATTCGAAGTTTTTGAAACGTCTTCTGTTGAGGAAGAAGTAAAGGACAAGATTAGACAAGGAGGGGAAGTAGAATATTGGCAGGTCCTGGACAGAGTAAAAATAGTAAGGGCCAAGGGCTCTTAATATTTAATACAATTTAAGAAATAACGCCATTCATTTTGCAAGGGTTAATGGCGATTTGACTAGATTTTGACAGGATTTTGACAGCGAATTGACCATCTTTTGACCATTGTTTGACGGTTATATGACGTGCTCAGACTCCCCTAAACATAGTCTTGTTGTAATATCCAGAAAATATTAATGACGGCTATTTTGTGTTGCGACGCTTTCTATGGCTTGACTATAGTTTGTCATTCCCTTTTTCTTGGCATATTTTTCCAAAAGATTTAAGTCCTCTTGGCTGAAGCAAACCGGCATAGTTCTTTTTTTGCTGTCAACATGATCCTTGCTGCAAGGCATGCCATCCGAAGGCAGTATAATCATTATAATTGTTTCTTTTAGTACGAGATTAAAAAAAAGGTGTATTTGCTATATCCTTACTGTAGATTTTTCCCTGAAAGACACTGAGAAAAATTTGTCATAATAGTCTAATGGGAGATGGTAAAAATACCAGATTCAATACGACAGAAGGTTCTGACCCAGTGGCCGGCAGATATAGCTAGGGGTATGATTGCAAACAATGTGGGCGTAAGCAGGAGCACAGTTAGCAGGATACTTAGACAATATCGTGAAGAGCACCCAACTTTTGATGCCCTGAGAATTTATGTTGTTAGTGTGAAAAACCAAGGAGCAGACATCGAAGAATTAGCTTCCCTAATGCGACTCGAGAACGACTCAAAGGACTTAGTCTAGATCAGAACCAAGTTACATATTTTGATAAAATAGTTATCCTAGGTCAAACGAACAGTAGACGATCAGGACAATAAAAAATAGGTTTGATGGGCAATGACTAAACTATTTTTAGTAACAATGACTGTTGTTGCCATAGTATCTATAGCTGCTAACTCCCTCTGTAGCATTAGCTCATAATGCGCTCGAAAGGACACCAGAGAAGTCATTATAATTATATTAAATTGCAGCTTGTCCTCTAGTTTTAGACCCAATATCTACAGCATCATCTACTCCTGAAATGAACAGTTTTCCCTCGCCTGCCAGGCCAGTGCTAGAGCTATTCAGAATATTTTCTGCAACCGCATCGACCATGGAATCCTTTACCACCAGAACTAGTAGAGCGTTTGCGTTGAACGCAGAAGTAAAGCTTGTTGTTCCTCTTCCCGCGTGGACCTGCGGTCTTGGTCTTTGGCCTCTGCCTTTTACTTCATAATAAGTGAGACCTCCAAGGTCTAATTGTTTTAAGCCTTCAAAGGTTTTGTCCATCCTCTCATGTGGAACTATAGCCTCGATTCTCTTCATGCGCTAATACAAGCCAATAATAATTCCACTTTTATTAAAGGATTATGTGACAATTATAATATTATATCATTGTGAAATCTTACTTTCTTTTTCTTTCTCCGATAGGATTTCATTTTTACATTTGGAATGACAATGTGACGATCAGATAGAGGTTGGTTTAGCTTTGTTCACTCTGAGCTGTAATATCAGATTACTAACTAAACGGTCTTCCAAACTGAAAATAGAATAATAGACTCTCTAAAAAAGAATAAAAGAAAAGGAAGTTAGTCGGCCAAGGGTCTTACCACTAGCCAGCGGTTGCGTTCGTTGTTGTTGCTGCTCCTGCGGTAACATTTCCAGCTGCTACTGGACTACCCTTAGGAGGTACCCATGTGTTTACTGGGTAATCAGTGGCTGTTGAGTTATTAGCTGCTAATACAGCAAATGCTCCACCTTTGACTACATCGGCCATTGCATGGTCAACACCTACATAGATTCCTTCCTCAGGGAATGTTGTTTCAATAACAGAAGCTGATCCTGGAGGAATCCACCATGTCTCATCGTTCAAGTCTTGTGTGCCGTATCTATTTTTGATAAAGCCATCATGTACGTTAATCATTCCCGATATGAAGTGGAATGAAACACCGTCGTTTGGACCTGGGTTAAAGACATACCATCTTGTCAATTCACCTGGCTTGACTTTGAACACTTCTGCATTCTTGTTTAGGTCAAGCTTGGCAATTGTACCAATAGATGGGACATACTTGTGTGCCATTCCGTTAGTTAAGACTAGATCAGGTTGTTTGCTAATGAATTTAACTAGGTCGAAACTGCCTGTGGCGTTAGCACCTTTGAATGGTCCTTGATCAGCTGTATTATATAGCTCGCTAAATGTCAAGTAGAATTCTTTGGCTGGTTGCTCATTTTGTGGATGTACTACAACAAGACCATACATTCCATTAGCAATGTGTTCCCATACCCCGTTGAGTCCGTCAGCACCGCAGTGATACATAAATGCACCAGCGATATCAGCTTTTATATCCCACGTCTTTGATTCACCTGGCTTTAGTGTTCCACTGCCAACGGCTTCGCTTGGACCGAACCCTGCATGAAAGTCCAGACTGTGAAATGCTTTTCCTTCATTTTTTAAAGTTACCCTTAGTGTGTCACCTTGATCAACTGCAATCACAGGGGCTGGAATAGTACCGTTAAATGTCATGGCATTGTATTTGATTCCGCCCGGATGAAGTGCATTATCTGGAGCGACATCAACTACTACTTCCTTTGCTATAAGAGTCACTGGTTTGATTTTGCCTGTTGGTTGATAGTCTGGCAGTTGTATGGGGTTTCCTTTTGAACCCGGCTGTCCTTGAGTTGCGTTTTGTTGTGCTTGCGCATCTGCAGTTGAGGCTAGTCCTGAAAGGCTTGGACCCAGGAGAAGACCTACTGCCAACACGCCCGCAAAAATACCTGCGAAAACGTTCTTAATCATTGAGGCGAGTTATCTTGTTCTACTATTAATAGTTTTAAATATCATATTGTATATGCAGCACACACTAAATTACAAGAAATTGTTCGTGATCAATCTTCTACTTTAAGTTTTATGCATCAGTTTGTGAGATAGTATGAAATATTTGTGGCAATTGGCGCAAATATTACTGCGTTTACAAATTGTGCATTTAATGCATGGGAATTACATCAGGTATCGCGCTGTAAATATTTGCCCTACAGAAACTATCATTTGACAATATTCGTGATAAGATGTAAAACAGTCCTGACACGGGCCTATATTCCGAACGGAATAGCCTTATCACAGTCCCCATAGACGAAAAAAACAAAAATACTGTTGTCCTACATTATTGATGTACAGTATAGCATATATACAGTTTTTTGCACAGATAAAAGAAAAGATTGCGGTTTTTTGGCAAGAATTCAAAGGATCCTAGGAATAAGCATTGTATTGTTTGCATGAAAGAGCTAACCGGACACAAGTACAAACCATCACCTGAATGGAACATGCAAGGGTTACTTTGCAGCGATTGCCATACTGAAAAGACAAGAGATTTCGCACTAAGAGCTGAAGAGGAGAAAAGACGAGAATTGGAACAAAAAGAGAAGGAAGACAGGACATGTGACCTATGCAGCAATGTGATTCCCTTAGACACCGACAAAAAAAAGCCAGAGTGGAAGTGGAATATGGACACAGTGAAAGTACTCTGCCCTCAATGCTATGAAAAGACAGAAGCAGACTTCAATAGAAAATTGAATTTCTGTGCAATTTGTGATACAAAAATGGGATTCATTCGGTACAATCCAAAACCGAAATGGAGAATAGGTGGTCAACTATGTAGAAAGTGTTGGGATGAGCAAAACTTGAAGAGCAAAATGCAAATAGATAGATAGACAAATAGTAGATGAAAATAATGACGAATAACTAAGAATAAACTAAAATAAAGTCTACGAGCTGACTGTAATATTGTACTCTTTTTTTCGTTTTCTTACGCGCAGACACAAATGCGACAAATGTGGAAAGAGATTTCGTAAGTTTGTAGAGTTAATGCAGCATACTCAGGTAGTGCACGGCAAAGATACCTCTTACCATTGCAGAAAATGTAATGTTAGCTTCCAGGGAATGGAGCAAATGCGAGATCATGCAAAGAAATTCCACTCATATAATAAAACAAAATAAAACAAGAAGGTGAATAATAAAGAAATGTGTGAAGTCGCTAACCAGAGGAAGCATTATGAAGAACAGAATGCACTGGAGAATACTAGAAGAATGACGAATTTGCATTATGATAAAGTTTATGAGCATATTCAGGTTTTCATGAATCCGGCAAGACCGGGTCTCTTCTAGGTACCCTTGTGACAAATGTACCGACATATCGACCAGGTTTTAATACCCGGCAACGTGGTTATATAGCTATATATAATTGTCAGTTTTGTGTGCATTGCCGATGATAAAGCATAAAATAGACACTATGCTAATTATGAATCCAGATGGCTAAAACGTGTCTAAAATGTGGGAAGACATTTGACGAAAAAACTATAGAAGATCCTGCCGCAAGTAAGTACCCCGCGTGTCAGGATTGTTGGAAGGAATGGACAACTCATGCGATAATGGTAATGAATGAGATGAGACTTGATATGTCTCTTCCAGAACACAGAAAAATGCTTCGTAAGTACGAAAGAATGTTCTTTGGTTTAGAAAAGCAAGAAGGCGAAATTCAGAAAAATCCTGATAAAAGGCCTGAGGCATCATAATCTTAGCTTATCTTTTTGTACCTGTTTTCACAGAGGTAAGCACAGATAAGCTAGCAAGCGATTTTGGATAAAGAGAAGATACCAAATCTTAATCTTAGTTTTGGTTTTTGGTTTTAGTTTTTGTTGTATCAGCTATTCACATAGGAGCAATTCAGATTAGAAGGTAAATGATTACAAGCGGAAAATCCATGAGAATAAATTTATTTCATTCCTAGGGCCCTGAGTCCGGACTCAGGTATTAGGGTTATTATCTTATGCTTGTTAGGAAAAGACAAAATAGCTTCCTTCAAACAATCAGCCAATTTTTGCTTCTGAGTATCATCCAGCCCAACAAATGTCTCTGTAATCTCTTCGACTGGCATTTTTTGAATAATTTCAGGAGAATTCCTTATCGCCTGACAATATAACATTGATATCTCCACTATGCGTGCCGCGTCAAGGTTTGATAATACTACCAACCAGGTCTTTACTAGTGCTGATATCTTTTTGCCCTCGAATAATGGAATAACTTCTAAAATGTCAGATACTACTTCGCGCTTGTCTTGCTCGTTCAAGAGATAAAATTCCCTTAGCCGCCCTTCTAGCATCGGCTTTCTTAAAAACTCTGGAAGATCTATAAGTGTTCGTATAATATTTTCTGCAGCGTGCTCTTGAGAGAAAGAAGTCATTTGCATCTTACAATGGCTTTCTTTTCATATAACTAGGTATAAAAGATAACTTCAATTGCCTTTGCACATGGAAAATATGGAACTATCTTGGCTAGCGTATGTGTAGGTTAGGTTGACTGTCTAATTAATCTGTGTTGTACGTGCTTCTTTTTGTATCCACTTATTGCTTTTCTGAGTATAAGACATTTTCTTAACTAGCCTTAAATAACCACACAATCCAACGATCACCGATGCCATGTACCGTAATAGTTGGTGGATTCTTTGGGGATGAGGGAAAGGGAAAAATTATCGCTTATCTATCTAGACACTATAGACCCACGGTTGCTGCACGGGGTGGCGTAGGACCCAATGCAGGACATACTTTTGTATTAAATGGAAAAACCTATAAGGTACGTATGCTCCCTAGTGCAACACTAAACCCTTCTACTAGGCTGTTAATTGGTCCTGGTGTATTAGTTAATCCACAAATTCTCTTGGAGGAGGTACGAGATTTTGATGTAGGTGACCGAGTTTTTGTTGATAGGCAGTGCGGCATTATTACAAAAGACCATATAGACAAAGACAATACTGACTATCCGAAGTCAAGGCTGGGCACGACTGGAACAGGAACAGGACCAGCGAATTCAGAAAGAGCTCTTCGAACTCTCAGATTAGCAAGAGAGGTTCCCGAACTTTCCGAATATATCGAAGATGTCAGCAATGTCATTAATTATGCTCTGGATAAGAAGGAAAAGGTATTAATAGAAGGCACTCAGGGAACGTTTCTTTCATTATACTATGGAGAATATCCTTTTGTAACCTCAAAGGATGTAACGTCTTCTGCTATTTGCTCAGATGTTGGAGTTGGGCCAAAAAGGATTGACGAAGTTCTACTTGTCTTCAAGTCATACGTAACCCGGGTAGGACAAGGTCCTCTAAAAAATGAGATTGACGACTCTGAAGCAAGAAAGCGTGGATGGACCGAGTATGGAAGCGTTACAGGCAGAAAGAGGAGAGCTGCACCATTTGATATGGATCTCGCCACAAGATCCATCCAATTGAATAGCGCCACCCAGTTGGCCCTAACCAAGATAGATGTCATTTTTCCTGCCTGTGCAGGAGTAAGAGAATACTCAAAGTTGCCAGGCGAGGCAAGAAAATTTATAGAAAATATAGAACAAGAGACGGGGCTTAAGGTGATATTAATAGGAACAGGGGCAGAACTTAGTGATGTAATAGACAGATCATCGCCATCATCGCTCTCACCTAACCCTGTATAGCCTGTGAAAAAGAAATCCCGCGATTCTCACCGTGATTGTATTTCATCCTTTCAGGACTACTTGTATTGGAAAAAACTTGTACTTGTTTTTCAAAATGAACATAGAAGATATACAATTAAGAAGTTATGGAATACTTCTAATAGCTCTTTGATACTAATGGTTTTAAAATACTGAGAATTGAAAGTCAAACCTCCTTATTACGTTGAACTCTACAGCCTGAATGATTTTGGGAGATTTGTGTGTGCCCTCGAGCGCACACCTATGCCTACATTTTCTTTATCTCTGAATTCAGATCAAATTCTAGCGGTTCAAGCTGATATTATGGATACAAGGCCGGTTATCTACTTTGTAAAAACCAATACAATAACACAAGGGCAATATCTTGCCTACAGAATTACTGGGAGTTCAGAGGAAATTAGAATTGTTCATTCCGTAAGCAATCCAAGTTTTGTCTATTCGCCTATTATCAATATCAAAAAGCTACCCTCAAGTATGTCGAAAAAAAACGCCAGAAAAAGTAGGAATTCAGGATATGCTGCTATAAAGCTGATGGATGTCTATAGTTTGGCCAAAGTCGCTGCATATAAATCAATTTACGACGAACCTCCATTGCCTATTTTTCTTTTTCCCAAAAATGAAAGTGTGGATAACCGTCCTCATAGTACCTCACCCATATTCATTATGGGGACTACAATAAATCTGACCGAAACAGACTCTGTATCTTATTTTTACTATATCACTATAAGCGAAGAGCCTAAATACAGTTATCTAAGATTTTCAAGTCAGAATCCCGAGCAGCCAACATTCTCCAATAGAATAGACGAACATGGTTACGTCTACCTAAAGATAATAAAACTTGCGCGTGCACATCCGTTGGTAGAATTATTTGACTAAAGTTTCAGGCTTGACCCACTTTCAAAAGAGAATAATAAGAAGTTCAGAACTAAAGAAGAGTCGGATTGTATTATCACTTGATCCAACCCCTAGGCCTGAACTAAAAAAATTTGTCATGAATTCTATCAACCAGCTGCAACGACACATTTGTGCGGTTAAGTTAAACTTTCATGTCATTTTGCCGTTTTCTCAGGTAGATTTAACCGAAATTAACGACTTAGCTCACAGGTATGGATTAGAATCCATCGCAGACATAAAATTAAATGATATAGTCAACACCAACCATATTACTATCCATTATCTAATAGACATGGGCTTTGATGCAGTGATCGTTAATCCGTTTATGGGAAAGGCTGCTTTGAAATCAGCGGTACAGCAGATGCATGCAAAGAATTGTGGCGTAATAGCATTATTATATATGAGCCATCCTGGAGCCAAAGATTGTTACGGTGCAGATGTCTTTGATCACCGCAAAAGAAAAATCATTAGTATGTATAAGCTGTTTCTTACTATGGCCGTTGATGCTAGAGCAGATGGAATTATAGTAGGTGCTACACACGCAAATATTCTAAAGGAGGTTCCTCATACTAAAAGGATTCCTATTTTTTCACCCGGTATAGGAACTCAAGGGGGGAGTGTTGATATCGCTATTAAGAACGGAACCGACTTTTTTATACTTGGCCGATCTATAATAGCATCTTCTAATCCTGTGAAAGAGGCCAAAAAATTCCAACGACTAACCTCATCGTTATAGGCCGATGATGAGAACTTGATTTCGGTTACTATTGATACATGGGATGATTGTGAATGAAAAAGCCTGTTCATTTATGCTTTAGGTCAACAGCAATTATAGAGTGCGGATTAGATCAAAAAGATATATTTGCTCTTTAAGAAATCATTTGCGTTAATTAAGATACCCTTCGCAGTTTTATAGGTCAATTTGGCCAAAGCATTGTCAAATTTATTCCATGAATATGCTATATGTTCGTTGGATAGAATCACTTTTTGAGAATCTGCCTTAGCAAGAAAGAATATGACTTCCTTATGCACCAAATTTTGTTCGCGCCTGTATTTGTATGTTACTTTTCTCTCGAATCCCATCAAAAAGACTACATTTTCAATGCCTGTTTCCTCTCGTATTTCGCGGCATGCGGCCTGTGTCTCATCTTCGCCATTTTCGATATTGCCCTTAGGAAAATCCCAATGACCGGCGCTATATTTCAAAAGCAAAAAATTTACATCTCTTGGATATTTGATCGAGAATATTACTGCTCCCGCTGATCTTTCCATCAACATCTGGGCGTATTTTCATATATGGTATATGGTTAGTAACTCTTTCTAATTACTCAGTTACCGATCGCTATACCTTCCAATATGGGTTAATGATGAGACTTGCTAGCGAGGGGGTCAGTTGATAGATATGAAATTATATGATTGGTACAAGTATTTTCAATGTAACTTCACCTGCCATATCTTCTTAGCCGTGATTGGTATGTTCTAATTGCTCTCATTAGGTCTATTTTTCTAAATTCTGGCCAGAATACATCCATGAATACTAGCTCACTGTATGCACTTTGCCATATAAGGAAACCGCTAAGCCTTTTTTCTCCTGAGGTCCTCAATATTAGATCTGGCTCTGGCTGAGGAAGATGAGATGTATACAGGTATGATTCAATAACTTTTTCGTCTATGTCCTCAATCTTTATGTGCCCTGTTATTGCCCCTAGCGCTATCTGCCTTATGGCATCGACTAGCTCTTTCTGTCCACCATAGGCAACTGCTATATTTAAGAACATGGAGCTATATTTTGCGGTCTCTTTCTCCAGTTTTAAAAGAATGTCTTGCAAGTGACCAGGGAGAAGTCCTACATCGCCTATTGCCTTAATCTTCATTTGTCGCTTATGTATTCGAGAATCCGCATAGAGTCTTTCTAGTTTGTGCTGAAGCAAACCGTAAATATTGTTAAGCTCATCATCAGATCTAGCCAAGTTCTCAGTAGACAAAACGTACAATGTAGTAATTTTTATACCGAGGTCATGAATCCAATTTAGTAGTTCTTCTGCTCTGTCGGCTCCTTGCATATGCCCATTTTTTAGTCCAACTGGACCGAATTTGGCCCATCTTCTGTTTCCGTCAAGAATAATTGCAATATGATTGGGCAAGCTTCCATCCAGGATTTTTGATTCAAGTCTCTTTTCGTAGAGATTATAAAGTCCGCTGTGCTTAAAGATCGTATCCACGATGGCCTTCTTGGGAATTTCCTGCATCCACATGAAATATTAGACTAGAAGAAGAAGAATGATTATATTTTTTGCCATAGGATGTCAGCGCTCATGGATTGCTTGATGCAGATCAATGCTTGAGGATCTCGCCACCTTTCCTATTCTTGAAGTACTGGAATAAGAAAGTTGCGACTATCAGTGTTATAGCCAAGCCTATGAAAAGCGACGATATTAAAGTGAACGGATTTGTTCCCTCAGTTAAGACAGACGTAAACTGTAAAATAGGTATATAAAGCAAAGCAAGCACAACCAAACGTAAGATATCTGACATTGCTCTCACGCTTCCCTTGAACCAATTACTGAGCAGCGAACCTATCAATATTGTTCCAATTCCAATCCACAACAAAGTAATCGTACCGTGGACGAAATTTCCAATTATAAGCCGATTTGTAACTACATCAATAAAATGCATATCTTTGTTACTCACAGCCTCAGATGGGATGCTTGAAAATCCATTTACTATAGAAACTAATATAATTAATACACCTGCAAATACTGAGAATATTCTTATGAATCCAGTAGGAGTTGGTCTTCCGAGTGACCCTAGTGACTTATCTATATCGAATGCCCTAATTATAAAGGCACCACCCAGTATACTCATGACTAGTGCCAAAGCTTCTTTTGTAAGACCTAGAACGGTAGCAAGTCCACCGACAACTAGCAAGGCTCCTGGAACACCAAGAAAAAATTTTGAATATCGTGGATCGTACACGAGCATCTTAATATATCTTCCGAGTATAGCATACGAATATTCTACGCTTCTGCTATGCTTAATAATTATGCGCTGAACTGACATAACCGGTATCATAGCCTGAATAATTGGAACGACAGCCTCATCATCCTCACCATCGGAAATAATAACCGCTGAGTCGGCATGATATCTATTGAGCACATGGCTAAGTTCATTTCCAATTTTTTCATCGGCTTCGATTCCTCGATCTCTCTTCCCAGCTATAAGGGCCACTTCGGAATCATAGCCCTTTAGCAGGAGTTTCTCATAAGCTTTAACTGCCCCAAATATTGCATTGGCATCCGGATCTTCAGGATCTTCGATCGCCAGTCGCAGTCCTGCATCAACACAATGGTCTTTACCCAGAATAGGTGTCTTCACCCCTCCTTTGGAACCAATGTCATCGTCCCTGTCTATGCATAACACAAGAACTTTATCGTGACCATTTCCTCTGCTCTCCTTCCTTTCATTTCTTGTCATCCCTTTTTCAAAGTCATTGATGTTTGATGGCCTGAAAGTCATCTGTCTTATAAACGTTATTAGTTTCGGCGAACGTATTAATTAATTTATCAATTACTACTCAGATTGTTCCCAGAGCTTCATTTTTTCTAGCTTGTTTTTCCGCCTTGTCTGTTGTAGCATTGTATACACTCTCCTGTGAGTACTACCTTTCAAAATCATAGTCACAGCATCGCTGGCCAGTCGAACTTCTTCGAACTTTCCAATAAGAGCTACAGTATGACCCGAGACCGACATATAGGCTCCGCTGAGCTCCTCTATTGTTTTCCTTGATTTGCCATTCTTACCAATTATACGGCCTTTTACTCTGTCCATCGCGCTAGACGATTTGCTTGCATATTCCTTTAAATCGATCACTTGAAAAATTAAATCCTCATTACTTAGCAGTCCGTAGGCTCGTTGTGGAGAGAATCCCTTTGAAATGGCTGAAATTATCTCCATCGCCTTGAATGGCCGCATTTCAGGTAGAAATTCATAAGCCGATGAAATCATAGCGTCTCCGTTGTGACTATCAATTTCTATTTGAACTTTGCATTTCTCTTCGATTTCGCGTTTCACTTTGCCATCTTTACCAATGAGCACGCCTATTCGGTCTTCAGGAATCTTTATCAGATGTTGGAAGCTCAATTCGCTACCTATGTAATCTATCTGTTACCAAATTTAAGTTTCCCTTTGTCAAGCTCGTAATTTGTATTGTGAGATGAATTAAGCAGGGTTCCGAGGTATTTTATACCTATTTGCGTCAATTCGAACTAAATGAAGACAATGGGCTCGGAACTGAAGTGAAAAGTTTCTCTGTCACGTCATTCGCCTTTTCCGAGATACCATTATGGCTTCCTACATGTTGATACACTATTGCTTAATTTCGGTCACATGTGATTTGGCTTTAGGATAAACTTGAATATAACTTGCCAAATTTATATTATAAATTTATTAGATCTACTATTATTTATTAGATCTACTATTCGAAAAATTCTTTTTTATATGGAATTTCTAATAGAGCCCTATAATTAAAATATTCCAAACTAAAAGGTATTTCATAATTTGAACTTATAAATCATTAAGAAGGGAATGCCGGAAATATGTTTTATACTATACTTATTTGCTAAGCGCAAGCTAATTGCAAGAGCCACAATTCTTGTCCCAACCAAATTAGCAATGGAGCAAGACTTTAGTAATTCTGGAGCTTGCTCCTCCTCAATTATATATTCTTGGAAAAATTCTTTGGAGAGATTTACAACCAATTCACCATCTTTTAAAATCTTTCCAACTAACTCAAGATCACAGATACTAATCATGACTGAATCCTGATATTTTGTGATTCTTGAAGCATACCTGCCTTTTGTTTTTTGGTCCAATCTCCTATTCCTATGTACTAATTGTCTCACAAGCATGATAATAATGCTCTGAAACTTAAAAAATAATTCCGAGTCTTAGGACCAGCACAAAGAGAGTCAATTGGCTCACTGAGGTACAATAGTCTTTATTCATTACTACCCCATCTTTTGAAGATATTGTGTTTAATTCCAAACTGATCTAAAACCTTCCCAACGAGATGATCTGCAAGGTCTTCGATGGTTCTTGGCTTATGATAAAAGCCTGGCATGGCAGGCAGTATTATAACTCCTATTTCACACAACCTCAACATATTTCTGAGATGGATTGCAGATAGCGGTGTCTCCCTTGGTACGAGTACGAGCTTTCGAGATTCTTTAATGCAAACGCCGGCTGCCCTTGAAATTAGATTTTCCTCATATCCGTTCGCAATGCTAGAGACAGTTTTCATGCTGCAAGGAATAATTGTCATACCCTCAGTACGAAATGAACCGCTTGAAATGGGGGCAGCCATATTAGAATTGTCGTACGTTCTTGAACTCAGAGATTTTACATAGTCGACTGTCTTGCGGGTCTCAATCCGAATGTTTCTTCCGCCCCAGTTACTTAGCACTAGGTGTGTTTCCACTCCTAGCTTCTGTAGAACCTCTAGCATTCTTACCCCGTACAGCACACCTGAGCTACCGGTTATAGCTACTATAATTGTCATGCGTTATAGGCTAATGTATCATACTTTGCGCTATTAATATGCTATAATAGTACGGGGCACGGTTTATTTAAGAGCTGAAAGTTAAGCTATTTTATCGTATGCTTACAGTCTTTGGGACCATTGCTCTTGACACCACTCGCACCCCTTTCAGAACACAAGTAAATGTCTTGGGCGGGGCCGCCACATTTGCCTCTCTTTCCTCTAGTTTCTTTACTCGGACGTCAATTATTGGAGTAATAGGAATCGATTTTCCTGCAGACTATAAAAAGATTCTCGATAATAGAGTAGACACCAGAGGAGTTATTAAAAGCAATGGAAAATGTTTTCATTATGATTCTTCATTTGACTATGATTTATCGCATCGCACAACAAATAAGACTGAACTCAATGTAATCGCTGATTTTAGACCTACAGTTCCGCCCGAGTATGCTAGTACAGACTATCTATATCTGGCAAACAACGATCCCACACAAAACATGGAAATACTCGAATACTTTTCTAATCCCAAGTTGACAATCTGTGATACCATAGAGTATTGGATACTACATAAGCGCGGCGAAGTCGTTAAGATGATGAGTCGCGTAGACGGAGTCGTGATAAATCAGGAGGAGGCTAGGTTGCTATGCCATGAATATAACCTAGTCAAATGTGCAAAATATATTATGTCATTTGGGCCGGAATTTGTTGTTATCAAGAAAGGTGAAAATGGTGCATTATTTTTTTTTGAAGACATAATATTTCCCGCGCCAGCATATCCATTAGATGTCATAGTAGATCCTACTGGAGCAGGTGACTCCTTTGCAGGCGGTTTTATCGGTTACCTAGCGCAGCAGAACAAAAGGGGAATCAATATGATGAAGGAGGCAGTCATATACGGGAATGTTATGGGTGCCTTTGCAGTCCAAGACTTCGGGATTTCTACCTTCCTCTCTTTATCAGGAAAGGATATTCAGAGCAGATATGAAAAGTATCGGAAGATGGTCTTCCTTGGATAGATTCAAAGCGGAAAGAAACTTGCATAATAATATATATCTTGCTTACAATTAAGAACAAAATGCAATGAACTATTGACTGCAATATTTATTTGTCTTTATCTTTATGTATTGATGTGACCCTGACAAATACACGTCATTGATTTGCCCGAATATGTCATTTTATTCTCGTCCTACCCAGCTAGTGGCAAGAGAGCTTATTGGTAAGAAGCTTGTTCGCTTAATAGGGGAAATCTTTTATAAAAAGCAAGAGCGCTTATCCGGTACCATAATTGAGACGGAAGCCTATGGCCATACGAATGATCGTGCAAGTCATGCTTACAGAGGATTAACAAGCAGAAATATGCCAATGTTCGGTCAAGTTGGTAGAGCATATATCTATCTCATCTATGGTAGCCATTTTTGTATAAATATTTCAGCTCATTCTGATAAAGTAGAGGCGGGTGCGGTCTTAGTTAGGGCGTTAGAGCCTTGTGAAGGAGTTCGTACTATGAAAGGATTTAGGAACTGCGGAACCTTATACGATCTGACTTCAGGTCCAGGAAAAATTTGCCAAGCTATGGATATTAATCGATCTCTAAATTCTTTAGATATGGCAGATCCTAAGAGTGAAATTCATATAGAATTTGGAGAAGAGGATACCACGAGAGATATTGTCGCAACTAAAAGAATAGGAATAAAGTACGCTAGTGGAAAAAAATGGCGGTTTGTAGTAATTTAGCTAATCAATATAATATAATAAGATGATGTAAATTTAGCGATACACTATTGAATCAGAAAGCTCTAAAGAGTATAATAACGATTGGAATGAAGAACTTTCGTATCGTGGGAGAATATGAAATTTACAATAGCAGATGAACTGCGCCGCATTTCAAAAGGAGAAGTTCTTTCTGATGATTGGAGTAGAAAGATTTATTCTGTCGATGCAAGCCACTTCAATCTCAGCCCT
>Ga0126308_10000077_pt1 | contig 22307 bp, 15 predicted proteins | sample Plot55_FD_92533 | JGI IMG/M metagenome (GOLD analysis project Ga0126308, IMG submission 92533) | Serpentine soil microbial communities from UC McLaughlin Reserve, CA, USA - Plot55 | ecosystem: Environmental > Terrestrial > Soil > Grasslands | place: USA: UC McLaughlin Reserve, Lake County... | reverse complement strand
TCTAAATCTAAATCAGTATTTATTTGGAAAATAAGTAGGAGTGATAAGAGTAATAAAATAAAACTGAAGTAAAAATTAAAATTATTGTATTTCTTTGACTTCATTAAAACGATAATATCTTTGAAAGAATATTATAATAATATTAGCTCTATTTTCTTAGTGTAGAAATTTATATTACTATTCACATAGTTAATATATATCCCAAACTCTTTCGTGTCATTTAGATATAAATATAATATACATATTAAATATAATATATTATACAATCTCTGCATTGCAATATATGCAATTCCTACATCTCTGGAATAAGAAGATTTAATATAATATTAGGATTGCATGATAGTCGAAGAAATACTAAACTTAAATTATGCAAATAGTATTCGTCTTAAAAAATGCTATCACATAAAACTTCCTGTTTTCTATCATTAGAATTTTGCGGATTATTAATTGAAGAGGATTTATTAATTTCCTTTATACGGTTCTGAATTTTCTCTAAAATTGCACTGTTTAAAATATTATTGAGCTCTCTTTTCAAATTTGCTATTGCAAGTCTCAAATTACTATAGCTAGACAAGGTCATTTATTACCTCCCGTTGTTCATTTTGTTTTGCTATATCCATTCCCATATTAGACAATACGATGTCAAGTAAGGCGTTCATAGCAACAATGTCACTTTCTTCTATTCCAGAATCAAACAAATTTTTTAGGATAGGTCCCACTACTTTTTGACAATGTAATATTTGTCGATGGATTTTGATCTGATTTTCAAGAATATTTTTGAGTTGTAGTAATACATTATTTTCATTTTCCAATGCAATTCTCGTTTCATATTTTTCAAGTAATTCAAAAAATAATGCTTTTACCTGTTCAATGTCAAGGTGCTGATGGTCCAAAGATATTTCAATTAAAATGCTCTAATTTTTTTAAATCCTGAATAGAAAATCCCACTATCCTTTCCAGCTCATCTAAATTCTTTAATTTGATATATTTTATGTTTAATCTATCATCATATGAAGATTCTGTCTTTAGTAATTCTTCAATATGTATTTCTAAATCATTTTTTCTTTTTTGGTTATCTTCAATTTCAATCTCTAATGTTTACTTCAGAGAACTTTTCTATAACTTTGAATGGATCATATTTAGAATAATTCTTAATTCCTTGTACACACCTGGCGAATTTATCAGTATCTTCTACAGGAATGCCAAAGATTTCTAGTTTATTTTTTATCTTCAGAAAAATATCGAGATGAAATAATGTTGTGCTTGCATCTTTCAAACAAGACCTTGTTTTTTCTTCTGTTGCTAATTTTTCCCTTTCTAAATCTTCTATTTCTTCTTTTAACTTTTTCTTTTTATTTTCCAATTGTTCTATTTCTTCCATTGATTGCTGTAAATAACTTGGAATCTCTGAAAAAGGTAATTTCTGCGAAATCTGGACAAATTCTAATAAAGCATCTTTAAGAATTTCTGGATTTATATCCATCTTTTGCGAAAATTCAAATCTCTTTTAAAAATTCTTCTATTTCTGCCTCTGGTATTTAAAATTGGTCAAGAATCTTGGATACTCTGAAACCCAATAGTAAATTAGTTACACATATGCAAATTATTTCACCAGCTCGAGTATTAGTTACTAAAAATAATAACAGATATATTTTTATAAATAAATATTAATTTAATTTTGATTAGAAAAATAATGTAAATTACAAAATAGAGTGAACCCATAATCCTGGCGTAATGAGAACCACAGAAGCCGCTTAAGATACTATATTGTGTAGGTCTTAAAATTAGTTCAAATTTGTTTCACATCCCACTGGCCCCTTTACAAAATTTGTCTTTAGTTAGATCATTTCTTATTATATGTAAATGCTCATTAATGGAAATTTGATAAAAATTAATATACATATTGATAGTATTTGCTATGGATTAAATTAACAACACCTTCTACAACAAAAACCAATATCCTACTTTTAGCACTTACATTACAAACAGAAATTAAAATATTGTTGGAAACTCATCCAAATTTTTGATCAATCTCACAGTATCCAAAAAAACATTTTGGCATAAATTATTTAGTATTCCTTAAATATCAAAAAATCAATAGATTCAGTATGAAGATAAGTGTATACGCACAAATTTTGTCTATTTTTTCTATTACATTGCTATTATTATTCTCTTTCAATTATCTATGTTCTGTATTCGCTTCTACTGAAAAGAGCAATGGTGATGATGATGATGAAGATTTGTTCAATTTGAATATAAAAATGAATTTAAACAATATACAATTAAAAAATGGGGATAAAATAAAGATTGTGGCATATGTTAATGGAGAAACAGAAATTCAATATCTTAATCCACAAAAAGAAAAAAATCAAATAACTGGAAATTTTTTGACTGCATATATGAAATTTAATAAAACAAATGAAATTATTTCTTCTATTGGACAAGATGAATATTTTGTATGTGCTTATGTTCTAAGTAATGGAAATGGGCAAACAATACTCTCAAATAATAGGAATGCAAGTGCAATCACATATGATTGTGATGAGGGTAAAGCAGTAATAGGTAAGGATGTGGGCAAAGGATGGTTATTTAATACAATGAAGAAATTTCAAAAGACTCTTGAATTAGGCAAATTAGCTCAAAAAAATAACCAAGATGTTAGTAACGTAAAAATCACCGTCATCACTCCAATTTATGATCGAAAGGATATAGATTTCCTCACTGTAATAGCAATGGTCAAAGGGGAATACCAGTTGAAAACAGTAAATATAGAGGATGAATTGAAGAAAGCAGGCGATAAATCAGATGAAAGTTATATTATAAAAGCTCCATTTACATTCGATAGAAATACAGAATTAGGAACTATAGATAGAGGAGACATGTATTTTGCTTGTGCTTCAGCAGAAGAGTTAGGTCCACCACAAATGACCGAATGTGAGAAAAAGTATATAAAACATTTTGATAAACCCAATAAGATAGTCAGCAGACATGAAGAAGTTTTTCGGCCAGGTGGAGAATATTATGATGCTGATGGAAAAAAAGAATAGAAAATCTGATATCCAAACTATACTTTTCTTCACATACAGTTCAAATAAATAATTTCATAAAAAATAGAATTCGTATTGATTCGTTCTGAATAAAGATAATGGCACAGAGTTTTACTGTAAGTTTTGGAGGAAGTTCTAATGGTTCAACCATTAATAATCATCGTTTTATATTGCAAACTTAAGAGTTTAACTTCTTATTATAAAGACTTTAGAAATCTATGGCCCATTACAAAAGGGTCAGAGTTAAATTTGTTTAAATCATCTATTCATTTGTTAATAATCATTATCTATTAATATTCATTTTAATCCTACAGGATTATATCTAGAAAGGATCACAATTTATGTCAAATTTGTTTCACATCCGAGTGAGAAAAATATAAAAGTGTAGCTAATCCATGGATTACTGAAATTTCAGTATTGAATTCTGTTATTTCAGAAACATATCCTATATGCAAATTAAAATACAATTCTATTCAAACTTGGAAACAAAATATACTTAAGTTTACACAGCAATATAGTAAGAACATTTCATAAATTGACTATAAAGTTGTATTGTTGAGCAGATTCATATGACAATTCGTATCTTACTTCGACTCCAATTTCGTCACGGTCTGAAGTATCCATAATTTTTCGAATGTAGTTACCAATGTATAAGTAATTTCTTCATTGTCAGAATATGTTACATCATACACTGTTTCCTTATCATAATCAATAGGATTTATAGCTGCACCTTGTAGGAACTTAATATTGGCAGATATTATTTAGATAACATAATGCTCTATTTTTCGTTCAAAAATTCTTATCTGAGCAACCTCTTTATAACTATTAATAATTCTATTTTTCATATATTAACTATCCTACTTCACTAGAATCATCAACTTTTGTACCGATTTTAGACTAATTTTTTTACTCCTAATATATACTATAATATTAAAGAAATAAATTAGATTTCATTTATCTAGTAGTTAATTCTAGTTTACTAGTTTTAGTAACTATTTTCAATAACTAAAAAACTCAATGAGCTAAGAGATTTTATAAATATTTATACAATCCTTATATATATATAAAGTTCATAAAGATACTATTTGTTCTTGATTCCCTACAAAAAAATTTCGCCTCTTCTACAGAAAATTATAATTCTTTATTAGTATAACTTTCAATTGATTAAAGGAGATAAGCCTTGTATTAATAATCCCTTGCTATTCTTTTAATACAACAATTTCAGAGTGGAGATATATAAAACTAACAATGATCTATCCCGAGCAATATTATTTATGATACGAATAATATAACGAGATAACATCTAGGTTAAAAAAATAAGTATTTGCTCATTTAAAAGTAACAAACTTTCAGTTTATTATTTAGAAAATTTTAGAATTTCATTTTTGTTTCTGTCGGTAACATAAATATTATCATTTGAATCTATTTCAATATCTTCAAGTTTTTCAAAATTAAAAATTATTTTATTTAAAAATCGTCCTTCGTTTGAAAATTGGTTAATAGAAGAAGCGACTTGATCTAGGATGAATACATTTCCTTTAGAATCAACTCCTATTCCAAGAGGAAGTCTAAATTCTCCATCTCCATTACCTTCGGTTCCCCATTTTGTTATAAACTCACCATCACTAGTAAATTTTTGAACTCTATGATTATTCATGTCTGATACAAATACATTGCCATAGCGATCTACAATACTACTATGTGGTTCATTAAATTGCCCATCTTCTTTACCTTCAGTTCCCCATTTTGTTATAAACTCACCATCACTAGTAAATTTTTGAACTCTATGATCGAATCTATCGGTTATGTAAATGTTGTCAAAAGAATCTTTTGTTACACCATGTGCATGTGAAGAAAACTCTCCATCTTCTTTACCTTCAGTTCCCCATTTTGTTATAAACTCACCATCACTAGTAAATTTTTGAATTCGACTATTGCCTGTATCAGCAACATAGACATTTCCATGAGAATCAATATCTATACCTTCTGGAATCGAAAACTCTCCATCTTCTTTACCTTCAGTTCCCCATTTTGTTATAAACTCACCATCACTAGTAAATTTTTGAACTCTATGATTATTTGTATCTGTTACATAGACATTACCTTCTGAATCAAATGCCATACTATGTGGGACCTTAAACTCTCCATTTTCTGTTCCCTCTGTTCCCCATCGGAGTTGAAAATGATATTCGGAAGATTCATTTGCAAAGGAAAAATTAAGTGAAAATGTTAATAAGGAGAATGAAAATGAGATGAAAAAAATAAACAAGAACAACATTAAGAAATTCATATATATTACTCATTTTTATATGAAATAAAAATATATATTAAAATTGAAGCGAATTATTTTTTACTAATTGCTTCACCTATATTTAACTTTCGGGCTTTGCTTCCTAAATTGTAAATCAGGAAATATGGAATCTAATTTATTATTGGCTTGCCAATATGAAGAATTTCATTTGAAACGCCTCCAAGAACATAGATTCTATCATTAAAAGCTACCGCTTCTATGCCTACTCCTGCATCAGGCATTGATTTCTCAGACGTCCATTTATCAAGAACAGGATCATATTTTTCAACACTGTCAGTAATTTCCTCAGTATCTTCTCCACCAAAGACATAGATATTTCCATTAGCGGAAATTGTTGCTGCAAACCCACTTCTTTTAGTAGGCATAGGTTCATGAATACTCCAAGAGTCAGTTTGAGGATCATATATCTCAATCCTATCAAAATTAGTGAGCCTATAACTTATATCCTCGGCTCGTACACCATCTCCCAAAATTCTTCCACCCATAGCAAATATTTTTCCATCCACTACTACTGTTTGAAGATGATGTCTTGCAGTGGGCATAGGAGATTTAATGTCCCATCTGTCAGTTTTAGGATCATATGCAAAATTAGTATCGACTGGCACGTAAGAAGCGTTTGTTCCTCCCATTACATATAATATACCATTAACAAATTGTGCGTTTAATGCACCTCCTATACGAGTCGGTAGTGATTTACCCTCTTGCCATTCATTTAGCTCTGGATCATAAATAAATAATTTATCACTAGGAACTTTTCTCTCATCAAGATAGCCACCAACAACATATATCTTACCGTTATAAACAGCTGAGGCTGAATGGTGCAACGGCAATGGCATAGGAGCAATATCACTTTTAATCCATTTGTCTTTAGCAATATCGTATACATCAACAGTATCTTTTGTACCTCCATTAGCTTTATCGGATACGTAATCCTGCCCTCCTATGGCATAGATCATGCCATCTAGGACTACTGCTGTAAGCTCATTTCTCTCTTCTGGCATACTATCGCCACCACTCCAATATGACCTGATTATTTCAGAATCGTTTGTGTCTGTGGTTGCGTATCCCAAAGTAAAACTAAATAAAATTAATATAGAATAAGATAAAAAAGATATTGTGAATATTTTAAAATATAAATTACGATTTATGCTGCATCTCATATTAAATAATCATCATCAATAATTGTCTAATATAATATCGTATCTCAACCTTATTATCATATAATCGATTTGTTATAGGTATACACTGCTTGGATTTTCCTTCTTGATCTAATCTTATCAGGGAAAATTCTATTTGCTTTTTTATTCGACTTTAACCTTCTCTCTTATCCACAATAACAAACAGCAACATCTTGTATATCTGTATAATAGATTAACTACTTGTCAAATGAAGGAATAGGATGACATGGTGTATCATCATCCCCAGATACAACCAAATCTCCATCAATATCTTTACCTTCATACAAATTTACTTTAAATAACAAACTTTTTTCACCATTAGGAATCTTGGCAATGGCCCAGAAGATGCCCTCATAATCAGTTTTATCTGTTACATTCGTAGGTAAATTATGATCTGGTATCACTTCAGCAGTATAATCATTGTTTCCTTTTAGTTCAATGGCAAGAATACGTACATCTACATTGTCTCCATTTTCATCATCACTATTCTCATATATAGTACATTTTATATCCATTTCAACACCGTATACTAAAGAAATTTGTAAAAGCAATGATAATATCATTGCAAAAATGAATGAAAATATAAACAAAATGAAAAACTTACCATTTTTCTTTCTAACCATTATTATTTTATCTAATATTTTGTGGCATCTATATTAGTTTTTAATTACTTACAATTAATAACAAGTAAAAAAAAGCTCAGATTTTCTTCTTAATTCTGATCATATTTAATAGATTTTTTAGTCAAACATAATTATTTATTTTTGTTAAATAAGTATTTTGTGTGATAATCAAGTTTGATAAAATATCTAATAATTATATTCGTTATAGTATCATCTTTGATGTTAATTTATATCGGAAATCATTATTTGTCAGTTAATGCGCAAAAATTCATCAAAGACGATGATTTGAAACTAGAATTAGTGGCACAGGATTTGAAAACTCCTATTAGTATGAGCTTTCTCGGTCCTAATGATCTTCTGGTTCTTGAAAAGAATGGAAAGGTTCAAAGAGTTATTGATAACAAGACATTACCGTCCCCAATATTAGATATTACCTCAACCATAAAAAGTGAAGTTGAAAGAGGTCTTTTGGGGATTGCAATTTCTGAAGGGAATGGAAGCGATAAGGATAATATATACAAAAAAGATTTCAATATTTACTTATTATATACTGAAAATATTAATAGTGAAGCTGTAAACAACCATTGCAAGTCGGAAAAATGTGAAATAAAGGATCGCGGAGACATGCAACAATTTTTTAAAGATTACAACAAAAGATTACTAAAAGATGGAGTAGTTAAAAGCTTATATAAATACAAATTTAAGGATGACAAATTAGTAAATCCTGAACTTTTACTCCGTACTCCAGTTGACGGAAGCAGCAGTAGTATTCTTCATATTGGTGGAGCAATTACTGTAGGTCCTGATAACAATATTTACATAACTTCTGGAGATGGAACCATATGTTTCAACTCTGAAGAATGTGAAATTTTACTAAAAGATGGCCCTTTAAGAGCTCAAACTGCAAACTTTGGAAATGGGATGAGGCCTATTGGAAGTGGTGGAATACTATATGTTAACGTAAATGATAAGATGACTAATTATGATGGCATACTAGGGTCCGAATATCCTCTAAATATCTATTATGCGTATGGAATTCGTAATAGTTTTGGAATTGATTTTGATCCTTTGACTGGATACTTATGGGATACTGAGAATGGGCCTGCCTTTGGAGATGAAATAAATCTTGTAAAACCCGGTTTTAATAGTGGTTGGGCCAAGAAACAAGGAGTATGGCCTATTGTCATTCCTAGTCAGCTAGCTCCTGATCCACCTATAGCGAAAGAAAGGGGATACGACTTTTCAACTAACCCTCAAATAGATAATAACTCTGCAATATGCGATAAATTATCATCATTTAAGAAAAAGCTGATGGATGAATGGGACCAAGGTAATATGAGTGATGAGCAAGCTGTAGTACTAGGAGAACAAACAAAAATATTAATGACTGAATCAAGGTGTATTGGCTATGAACGCTTTGTAGATTTTAATGGAAAAGGAACGTACAGTGATCCGGAATTTACATGGAATGACCCAGTTGGTGTTACTTCGATTGAATTTTTTAACTCCGATAAATTGGGAAAAGAGTATGAAAACGATATGTTTGTAGGAACTTTCAATGGTGGCTTTATATATAATTTTGATTTAAATAATGACAGAAATAAACTTGTACTAAAGGGAGTACTTCAAGATCAAGTTGCAGATAACAATGAGCAATTGCAAGACGTCATTTTTGGCGAAATTATGAGCTCTATTACAGATTTAGAAACAGGTCCAGATGGATATTTATATGTTCTTGCCAAAGGAGAAGGTAAAATTTGGAGAATAGTACCATCGGATACAGGAAATTCATAACAGTGAAACAGAAATCGTAATCAACCTATAAGATAGTATTCGAGTTCTAATATAATGTTATGCCCAATGGGAACATAAGAATGACCTAATATAGACAGAGATATTCATAGATGTTAAGATAAAAGGTATAATTATGAACATTATATTTATAACACGAAAATTAAATTCATTAAAAACAGAACACTCATCTTTATTGTAGGTACGATATCTATAATATCTTAGTTTGAGTCTAAGTAATACTTTTAAGGTGTTTATATATTTTAACTTAAAAAATTACTAGTCCCACTGGATCAACGGGTTCCAATCCCACTAATTCTGTTTTAATTTCAATATCTTTTAGATAAATAAATAAATCAATAAATAAATCTAAATTTTTTCTTTTCTTTTGATTTTAATATCAAGAGGATTTTCCTCTAATCTATAAACTGACACTTCCTCTTTTAGTAAAACTTTTTTTTGTTTCTAGCTATATCCAATTTAAAAATAAGTGGCGGATAATAAAAAATAAATAAAAATTTGTCGTAGAACCCTAATAAATGCAGGACTATACGCCAGACTAGGTATAAATTTTGATTTATTAATCTATAGAGGTCTATCATTTTTCCACCATGTTTGATAATATATTACCCTAATCATTATTTATAAGTAAATCCTCAATATATCTTAAATAAAAAAAATAAGAGCAATATACTTATTTTATTTATCCAAATTTATAAGTAATGGATTATGATTTAGTTTTTGATGTCATTAATTTCGTCGGCTTTAAAAGTATATAAAAATAAGACTTTATTAAAAGCTCTTTCTTATGCCTTTTCAGGTTTTTCGATTATTTTTCTAGGATATATTCTGATTGAAATGTTGGAAAAATATCTAGCAAAAGTATAGGAGTCTCGAGTCTCTCTGTAGGCAAAGGAAATTTTGTTTATGTTGAACCATTATTTCTTTTAGTCAATAGATTAAATATTTTTAAACTCCCAGTTCAAAAAATTTACAAAATATAATTAGAATTAGAAGGAAAAGTTACATACTTTATTGATGGAGAGCTCCACATATCACTGACTGATCTACGAATTAGAATTTAACTTATATACCTAAGGAGGCCAAGATAAATACACAATAGCCAGGGCATTCAGTGGTCATCTTGATATTCTAATAATTGGTCCTTATTTCTTGAGTTCTAGATCCAATGTTTGCACTGTTAAGCCCAGTGTAAGGATATATTTTTCTATCATAATTAGATACGTCGTCCTTGAATAGCGCTGCTACATTTGTATTATTATATATCTTTTCTAACCGGTTTATTTGAGTTAAATTTTCACCTTCTTCTTTTGATATAACATGTTTGTAAGTTGAATCAACTAAAAGTATTATATTTGATGTACGAATGGGTTGGGTATCTCTGACATGTGAAAATGTATTTTCCTTGTCAAATACATATTTGTAAACCCATGAGGATATTGGACTAGCAATTACTGTAATTGGATCAGCTTTTCTTTCATAATCATCAATGACGGGAAGAGGATCCTTTAGATGGGATTGTTTTTCTATTTGGTTTGCTATAAAGGCGATCGAATAGAACTGAACATAAGATAAATCAGTCGAAATTAATAATGTAGTGTTGACCAGTCCAAATATACAAAGAGAAAAAATTATTAAAAATGAGATTAAGCTATATTTCTTTTTTAATTTAACTATTCTTGGTAAATCATAAATAAGTTTCGCTATTGCAATACATAATGGCGGTATTATTAATATGAGATGGAAATGAGTAACCCATCCTATAAAATATAGAAAAATTATATAAGGTATGAGCCATATTAATGGAACAAATTCCTTTCTTAATGCACAATATATGACACCTATCAATCCTAAAACCATCAATACGGGATCTGATTTCCAAAAACTTTCTACTATATTAAAAAGAGACTTTCCTCTTTCATGTCTTTCTGTTCCTTGCCAGAAAACTCCATCTATTAATTCATCAAATCGGTCCGACACGATTGCATATGCTGGCCATATTGTAGGAATCAATACAGCAGGCATAAGAAACCATATAAATAAAAGTTTAATTTTTTTAGTGTTAAAAGAAAATTTATTTTTTTTGTATGGAACTCCTGATAAACTGTGGTTTATCAAATAGATTACTATCGGAAAAAAACATATTGCTGGGATTTTAGTAAAGATGGCAACACCCATGGATATACCTGATAAAAGAAGTAGAATTTTATTTTTCGAAACCGATCTAGGACCGATTTTCAAAGCCAGAAAAATCGATGTTAGAATAAATGGCAACATAATTGAATCTAAGACGATTCTTCTCATAAACCATGTTAATGGCATTACGGCAAATAAAATCGAGGCAAAAATTGCAATGGTCCTATTATATCGTGTTTCTGTTATTTTATAAATCAAAAAGGTATCTATCACTGCCATGATGCCCATTAATATTCGTGGAATTAAATAGAGGGTTTCTATTGATTGCACATCCGTGGATGGGTTAATAGAATCTGGAAATCCTATAAGTCCCAAAAAAGCTGCTAAAAAGATTTGGCCGAAGTAAGGGTGATCGAAACTGCTTGTGGAATCCTGTGAGTGATCAAAAGTGGCAGTATTATCATGAGGACCATTTCCTTCTAATATGCTTAATGCTCTTTTAATATAAACACCCTCATCAGGATGAAATGAAGGAAATTGAGATAAATTCCAAAGATGAGTAAAGGAGCTTAAAACTAAAGGAATGAATAGAAGAATCAAATGATTTTTCTTAAATTGGTTCCATGGGAAATAAGCTGAATAATTGATTCTTTCTGCTTTCATCTTGAAACATTAAATGTAGGCCAAGATATGGTTATCTAAGTATGCATATAGTTTTCTAAATATATTGATAATAAAAGTCATAAATAAAATCCTCGAATAAATATCCATTGTGAAATTTACTAGTATAATCAATCTATTAACAAAAATCGATAAGGAGGGATCATTTCATAATAAGATGTTGAAATATAGCATAGATAGAAGAATGTCTTCCAAACTTAAATCAAGTCATGGTAAATAAGAAAGATATACAACATCTATAAACGATAAGAGTATTGCTTTGTGTCTAAATTTAGACAAAAAGAAGTTAAAATAAAATAAAAATCTAAAAAACCTTAAATCAAAATGACCTTCACGTCTCTATCTCCTATACAAAAAAGAGTTTACTGTTCTGGTATAATTTTAACTATTAATTTACTTAATCCTTTTTAGCCTGTATGTTTCCATCATTAACAGGAAGCTAATTTATAATAAGAATCATTTCTGGAAAATTTACAACTTCCCATTAGAATATGATGAGTTATCAATTAAACTTAGTAAAGAAATTTTTTTCAATTATTATGAGGGATTTCAAGGTTTGACAGATTGAAAATAACTTGGATTACAATTTAAATCGTATTTGAAAATTTTGAATATAACTAACAAATCTTGATCTGAGATTATATTCAAGAAAATAATATGGTTCAAAAAGTAATAACATAGTGCTTTAATAATCTCTACTTCCTTTAACTAAATAAATTACCATAAATTATTTACTTAATGGTGATAAATAAAGAAATATTATAAAATTCATTGGAAAACCTTGAATATAAAGCCTCCTTTAGTAATTACCAGTGAAAAGATTAAATCCGCCATCGCTATCAGAAACAACTGGTAAGCACTTCTTCCCATTTCTGAGACAAATCATATCTTTTGCATTAATTGGAGGATCTGGCTTTTTTATCAATTATTTTTTATCTTATTTCTTATCTAACGGTATAATAGCTACGTTGTGGTATATTTATGCTTCAATTTTAGGAATCGCCATATCAATGACAAGTAATTTTATCTTAAATAAAATATTTACCTTTAAAAATAAAAATTTTAAACCTGCCGTTTTTTTTAGACAATATACTCTTTATATTGGGTTTTCAATACTCGGTGCTGTAATTCAGCTAATTGTCGTATTTGTATTGGTTGAATCAGGTTTTATATATCCAATATCACTTACTTTCGGAGTTGTCATGGGCTCCTTCTCTAACTTCTTTCTAAACAAGAAATGGACATTTATAAAAAAATATGGTCGTAACATGTAATTAATGGGTTCAAAAATTTCAAGAATAAAAAATAAAGGTTAGAAAGATTTTGGAAAATTGGTATGTCTAACTACATCGCATAACATCAGGATTCCAGCACTTCCGACTTTATAAAATATTCTTTTTTGTAGATATATATTAAAGATAGTAGTATTTTTTTTGACAATATTAATACAACAATTTTGAACTCTTTGTTATTCTGTCCAATTGGAGGGATCTTCATGCCTTTATGTTGCAGATTATCTAATTTAGAAAATTTATGCCAATAAATAGTTCAGTATATTTTTTCTCAATTTGGCCTTATTTGTAAAGTATTTGATGCATGTATTATTGTAAATTTAGTTTAATTTACCCTATTCAACAGGGTTTGTACATCTAAATGCTATAATGAAAAGAAGATATTATCTTTTCTAATACTGATATTTATTTAAACTAAACATTTTTTGTAATGTTTGTTTCAGGTGTTTTTAGACAACTGAAAAAATAGTCTTAGACAAGCTCCCAACCAATCTGTAAAGTATTTTTAACTCAGATACTTTCTTAATCTTGTCAGTACTAGGATTGCCAAACTGTATATATGTGATTGCTCCTTCTATGGAAGTAATAGTAGAATTGTAGAGATATGAGGATACATAATGGTCGGCTAACTATTACCATTAAATAAGAAACATTGAATTTAATTTGGCTAAACAGAGAAAATTCCTAAGAACAACATCCTAAAGAAAGAGTAAGAATAAAAAACACATACAATCTGTAGCATGATAAAAATTTGTATAACAAGAGACATATTTTGTCCCACACTGATGAAATCTGATATATATTTTAGAAATCAAATGTGATATGTTATTGTGAATCTCAAAATAATGGAGGAAAAAATCAGCAATAGGTGGGAGTTAATCAAACCTATAACAAAAAAGAGAAAGAAAATATAGAACTAACTAATTATGAGAAAGAAAATCCAATTGACTTATTTTCTTAAAAAAAATATCGCTGTTCCCTAATTTTGTATCTTGCCAAACCACAAACAAATTTGGTCCAGAGACAGCCATGGAAGGATTCGAAGCTTTTACTCCCTGCCCATCTAAAACGATTCCTGTACCTGAAAAGTCTTCAAAATATCCGAATGGATAAAATTCGATGGTACTTTTATTATTTGGTAAATTCGCAATCCAAGTTCCAAAGAAATAATCACTTCCTGCTATTAGTTTAGGTGATTTTGTATTTCCAATGGATTCTAATATATTCGTGCTACCAAAAAGCATTTTATCAGTCTTTGCATGCTTAAAGACTATTCTGTTCTCATTATTAATATTGGATTGTTTTGCAGATTGTAATTCTGTGGTGTTCTCATCTTGCCAAATAACATATGTTTCATTATTTAAAATGTCAACGTCAGGGAATTTCGAAATTCCTGTAGTATTGCTTATCTTCTTTGTATTTTTAAATATCTTGCCTGTTTTTTGACTTGCTTTAAAATATATCTCCTTATTTCCACTGGTATCATCCTCCCAAACAACATAAACTTTATTTCCTGAAGCAGCAATTTGTGGAAATTCTGAAGTCCCGTTCGTCTCACTAAGATTTTTTTTCCCTTTAAAGCCTTGGCCACTGTTTGGACTTGCTTTAAAATATATATCCTTATTTCCATTGGTATCATCCACCCATACAACATAAACATTATTCCCTGAAGCAGCAATTTGTGGAAATTGGGAGGTACCCGTTAAAGTCCTACTAATGTTTCTGATTAATTTAAATGAAGATCCATCATCTGAAGAAGGTCTTAAATATATCTCCTTCTTTCCATTGGTACCCTCATCCTCCTCCTCCCAAACAACATAAACTTTATTTCCTGAAGCAGCAATTTGTGGAAATTCTGAAGTCCCGTTCGTCTCACTAAGATTCTTGATAGATCCGAATGTAATCCCACCGTCTAAACTAGAAGTGAAAAATATCTCCTTCTTTCCATTGGTACCCTCATCCTCCTCCTCCCAAACAACATAAACTTTATTTCCTGAAGCAGCAATTTGTGGAAATTCTGATGTAGAATTATCTTGACTAATGTTAAGATTATTACCAAAATAAAGGGATTTTGGTATGACGCCATAGGCCTGACCATCAAAATGGAAAGAATGATAGTAAATTATCAATATCATAAGAAAGATTAAAATTTGTAAAACTAATATATCATAAATCATAAGATTATACTAATTTGTAAAAGTCTGGAAGATGATATTAATGTTTAAGTGAATGATTTGTCTCTCTTTGCTTTATCATAATAACCAAAAAAAAATATATAATAGTTATCAAAAAAAATTATCTAAATAATAAAAAAATTTACAATATATGGAATAAACTACTTGAAGGATAAGGTTAGATAATCTATTAGAATAACGAGTTATGCAACATAAGTGATTTTGATACAAATCAGAAAATTAAATTGCATATTTAAAAAAGGGATTTCTTTTAATTATTATAGCTTTATAAGAAGCGTTTTTATGTATAAAAATAAAAAATGACTGAGTTGAAAAGTAATAGTTTTCTATATTGTTTTTGCTTTATAATCTTCCTTCTTCTATTTTGTTATTTTACCATTAATTATGATCTCTTCTTATTTTTTCTACAACCATCACATTTTTTTGCATACGGTTATTTACCTGAAGCTGGTAGTCTTCCTCTAGTTGAAGATCTAGATATCAACGTAATTGACCCAAATTTAAAAATCGAAGTTTTTGCAACAGGTCTTCAAAAACCTACCAATATGGCTTTTTTAGATTCGGGTGATGTACTAGTATTAGAAAAAAATAATGGCACTGTGAGGATGATAGCAAATGGAACACTTATTGAGCAACCTTTACTTGATGTGAATGTGGCAAATTTTGATACTCGTGGAATGCTTGGTATAGCCACATCAAAAAACGAGATCACGGGTAAGGAAAGAGTTTTTTTATATTATACAGAGGCACGTAATGGTGCATCAGATGGACAAGACAAGTGTTTGAGGCCTGCAAAATGTGATCCAAAATACTCAAATGGAAATATGTTATATCAATATGATTTATCAGATGATCATACAAAATTAACGAATAAAAAATTAATTTTGAATTTTCCTCCCGCTCCGGGGGCAGCGCATAATGGAGGAGATATAATAATTGGACCTGATAAAAACCTCTATCTAATTGTTGGTAATGGTGATAGTGATAAGAAGCCCACAACTAATTTCGAGGAATCTAAAACAATTGATGGTACTGGTGGAATACTTGCACTCAATAAAAATGGTGCGCCAGCTTTCGATAAGGGAATATTAGGATCATTTGATCCTCTGAATAAATATTATGCTTACGGAATAAGGAATGGCTTTGGATTAGATTTTGACCCTGTTACAGGAAATTTGTGGGATACTGAGAATGGCCCTGGTTTTGGAGATGAAATAAACTTAGTTAAACCAGGTTTTAATAGTGGTTGGAAACCTTTAATAGGTTTCTGGAAAGCAGAAAGCTATACGAAAGGTAAGCCCATAGAGAAATCTGATGTAAACAATCTAGTAGATTTTGAGGGAAAAGGCTTTTATAGTAATCCAGAATTTGCATGGCATCCAACAATAGGGATAACGGCTATAAAGTTTCTAAATTCTGATAAGCTTGGAAAAGAATACGAAAATGATATTTTCGTTGGTTCAGCCACATTTAATGGTAATTTATACCATTTTGATGTGACAAATGACAGGGAAGGTCTTGCTCTAGAAGGAGATTTATCTGATAAAATTGCAGACGAGTATGAGGAAGCATCTAGTATAATCTTTGGGAAGGGTTTTGGTGTTATATCTGATATAACTGTTGGACCGGATGGTTACATGTATATAGTTTCTAATACCCGAGGTGAGATTTTTAGAATAGTTCCTCAAACTCAATAATCAATCCTAGACAGTTAGTTAGCCTAAAATTTTTTTATTCTCACAAATTTTAATATTTAATTATTTTTGGTAGGCTCTTTAACCGAGGACTTGTATTATATTATCCTAGTTTAAACAATTATACTGTTAAATAATTGTACAAGACGTAATAGTTCTCTTCTTTTCATATTTTATGAATAAATTCCTAAATCTATATGGTACCATAAGTTTTTTCTCTATTAGATCGATCTCTTGTTGTAATCTTCTTATATGATGGCTTTTTCCGATATCTTTTCTTCTTTGTTTAATATCTGGTAATGCATTCTATATGATGATTTCCTGTTTTACTTCTATGGAACAGTAGGGACAGAAGCCCCCGAGTCCGCTAACCAATTGGGCTCATATACTAGTAATGGATGAGAATCTTGGAGGTTCTCTGATAAAGAAATGACTACAAAATTCAAAGATATTTTGGAAAAAGGCAAGTAACTTGATAACAAATCAAATTTAGACTGTTAATTGAGTTTTATGAATATTTGAGCTGTTAGAACTTCTGAAAGATACCAAAGGGATATTCTAAAGGTTCTTGTAAAGTTTTGCGATTTTATTTATGACTACCTTCATACATGTAGAAAAGAAAGACCTAGTTATTTGCATTTCTCAATACAAAAATAAAAAACAGAGAAGAGGATACTGATGAAAGATGGATTACTACCTGGAATGATTATCTATATGGAGAATCAAACATTTCTATAGATGGCTATACCATATAAGGAAAAATGTAGGTAAGGAAAATTTTGTCTTCTTGGAACCTTCACACTGGATAACCCCTGTATTTGTTCAAATAAATAAAGTCAAGCTTAAAGAGAGTGATGCCGTAAATGAAAAGCGAATTATGGGGTAAAGAGAAGAGATCATTTCCATTATCAAGTAGGGAGACATATTCAAAATAAAACTACAATAATGTTAATGTGGGATCTGAATGCTAGATGGAATAAAATTACTCTAGGAGTTTTATTCTAGTTTCTGTTTTTCCTGTTGATGTCTCTGGTGTTTTCGTGTTCTACTTATTGATACAATTCTCCATATTTATTTTGTGCTTACATAGGGAAAAACAGCATAAATGGATCGATGTGTTGATCTCATCATCTACTTGCAGTTGGATTCTTTGTTATTGCTTGGGCTGTGTTCCTTGATAGGCTTTGGCCTATCTGTTACTGCGGCTGATTCTGTTGATGTTGTATTTGCTTGCTGTACTTGTTGATTTTCTTTTTCAATCATTTGCCGTTTTTATTGTTGTTGTTATTGTTGTTGTTAATGCAAGTTATCTCCTTGTTCTTTAAGTATAAATATAATGCCTTGATGTTTTGTTCATCTTTAAGTTCTCGTTCTTTATTGTTGACTTTGTTCCTTTACATTAACAAATTAGGAGGTATTTGATATTGGACTCACGTGTAGTTGGTTATTAGCATCTAGTGATATTATACTCCATTGTAGTTGGTTATTAGAAGCAGCTAGTGATCCAAGCCACCATTTTCCATTTTCTGTATTATGTAACAATACGTCTGTACTGCCATCCCCAGTGAAATCGTCAGTCGTCCATATACGATGTTCATTACTAAGAATATTACCAAATCCAGAGGTAGTTGATATTAGACTCCATTGTAGTTGGTTATTAGAAGCAGCTAGTAAACCAAGCCACCAGTGTCCATCTCCTACATAATGGAACAATACGTCTGTACGGCCATCCCCAGTGAAGTCTCCAGTCCATATACGATGTTCATTACTAAGAATATTACCAAATCCAGAGGTATTTGATATTAGACTCCATTGTCGTTCGTTATTAGCCGCGGCTTGTGATTGAAGCCACCATTTTCCATTTTCATTATTATATAACAATATATCTGTACTGCCATCCCCAGTAAAGTTTCCAGTCCATATGCCATGTTGGTTACTTTGATCCAATGCTGCCTTTTGCTTTTCATTTGTTTTATGAACATCCTCTTGTCCATTAGCAAATTGAGGTATTATAACAGACACTAAAAAGATCAGACTAAGTGCACCGACTATTGAAGCGGTAAGAATTTTGCTCATTATAACAGAACCACTATAAACCTTATTTAAAATTTGGAAAGAATCTTAAAGATCACTATAACTAATTTTTTTCATATTAAAATTTCTTATAAACTATAAATTCCATTATAATTAAGGTGTAATTTGGATTAATAATTTTTATACATTGTATCCATTATCAATTAATCGAAGGATCAAAGTATCCCAATAAAAAGTGAGATCAGTTTGTAGTTAAATAGTTTACTTATGATATTTTGCAGCAAATCACTACTTAATCTTAAAGTAAAATAATTGATGAATATCTTATATAACTATTAATAGAGAAATTTTTAAAAATGAATCTCCTCAAATAAAATTTAGATACTAAGCATATTATATTCAGAAAAATACAATTAAATCAAAGCAAACTGATCCCACTTCTATGTCATCCTCGAAGCTCCTGAAGGTCGAAGTTGGCCAATAAGTTCAGCAAATACAATATCTGGCCAGCCAGCAAAGTCCATTCAGATCAAGTAAAACAAGAAGAATGATAGATCCAGCAGCTTCAACAAAAAGTGTATGACTTTTTGAACGTCCAGAACCTAATCAGATAAATTAAATTCTAAAATGCTATATTGTGTTGGAAATGATGTAATTAATCACGGTACTATAACATTAACATGTAACCCTTGTGATATAGAATTAGAACGAGGATATTTTTTCAGATCTAAATATTATACCTGAAGTTTAGATGCAATGTTCAGGGATTAATGAATGGTAACTCGTACAACTTTTTTCAAATTCTAGATAAAGTAGGTGTTGTTCAAGTAAAGCATTATTTTTTAACCATCTTTAATATTTTATTTTTACCTCTATTATTTTAATCATTAATTTTCAATTAAAAAAATTTCTGTTCTTCATAATATAACGTCACTAATTTTATTATTAAAATTAGATGAAATAATTAAATGTCTACTAATTTAATGGTAAGTAGATTTTATGTCCATTTTTTATTAAATATCATTACCCTTGCAGTAGATTGGAAACTTCAGTTAATTTTTTTAATATTTCTGACAAGTTATTTCTAAAACATTTTCACAATAAGATTTTTTGTATTCTTCTTCCCAATTCATGCTCAATGAGGAATTTTCTTATCTATTCTGAAAAATTATTCTTTGTCTTTTCTAACTGGAAAATATACTTTCTCCTCCTTTCTCTGATGAAACGCATCTACAAATTCTTCGATGACAATAGAAATTATCTGAATATCTTCTATTGGAATGTTTTGATTCATGTACAATCCATCTGAACATTTCTTCGCAATAGTTCCTAACCTTCTCACAATCAAATGTTCATCTAAGAGGTTTTTGGTCGAATCCATATTCTACAATTATAGATTCTTCCTATCTATTATATTATTTAACCAATAATGTCCAGTAGATATGAATAATATTATATGAATAATATTACTTTGTTTGGTTTAAGAGCATTTCTATTATTCCATTATAATATAAAGCATTCGAGATAATGGATTTTCACTCCTTATATTCATATATTAATCATCTTTCAGTATATTCTTTCAGAATAAATAAAAATAATGAAAGTAATTGACCAAATTTGGTCTCAAAATATTAAACAGGATATTGGTTCATATTCGTTGTTTTGTTATATTAAATGATATTTTAATAAGTAAAGGAAGTAAACGATACTCCGCTAATTCAATGAATTGCCTTGTTATCAATTTTGACAATTAATTATTAATTGTCACTTTTACAGCGATGAAGAGATAAATTTAATAAAGGTATTGTGTAAGATGATTATAAAATCTGTTTATTATAGAGGCTCAATATTAACTAATATTAAGTAAAAACTCCTCTTATCTTCTAATAAAATTATCTATATTAATTCAAGACATTATGATCTATACTCATAGTTAATTGAATTGAATTGAATTGAGCACTAAAATTAGGAAACTTATTTAAAAAAAATTTGTATTAGAATTCTAACATTATATTATTAGTATTATTAGAGGGAATTTATTTTAATAACAAGTTTTACATTAGGAGATTATGAGATCTCATCTCATCTATTTCTTAACAAAAAATGAAAGAAAAAATATAGAGAAGGGTAGTTAGCAGAGCAATTTAGTTTCCTACGTCAACCGAATGAATTACGATATACAAAGCCAGTAGAAAAACTACCAGTATTCATCAAATTGGTGATTTCATTATTGCTTAATGCTCTATTCCAGACTCCCACTTCATCTATGTCTCCTTCAAATATATCCTCGATTGAGAGTGAATTTGCACCAATACGTAAAGGTTGATTTCCATTGGTATCTGGAAGACTCGTAGTTGATTTTGATGCTACTTGTGTACCATTTACATAGAGTCTTACAGCAGAACCATCATAAGTAACTGCACCATGTTGCCATTGGCCATTTACATATGAATTAGGTGATGTGGGTTCATTGTTTGTGCCACCTGAAGTTTCAAATCCGCCACGTACTTGTCCTGAAGATTTTACCCATATTCCATAGTTATTATTCTTTCCTGATGAGTCACTTCCGGATCCGCCTTTATTTGCAAGGAAGCCATCATTTGAGGGAAGTGTTGTTGTTCTAAACCAGGCCGCTACAGTGAATTTTGATAGTCTCAAGTCTGGTCTATCTTGTTCATCTATGATATCGTTCGCATCATTAACTGTTAGAAAGGGTGCATAGGGATAGCCTGATGATGTTGAATCTGGTACACAAACACCATTCTCTAAATGTTGTCCTGGAGGACAAGTTGTTGAACCTGATTTTGTAATAGTAAATTGATCCATAGGAGTTGAAGGACTTCGATTATTACTAAGGAACTTGCCTACAAGGGTTTGACCATTATTTAGAATGTCAATATTTAAAAATCCAAATTCTTTTGATTGTTGAAATACAACAAAAGATTTTTGACTGCTCAGTGAGTGAAAATTTATACCTCCTGTTCCCACAATGGCATATATTTCACCTGCAGGATCATTGTAAGTATTCCTATTAGTGTCTGTAATTGTAGGATTTGATTTACTGTTTGAATTAAATTTTATTGGGAAGGTTCGTTGATAATCATGAGTATGTCCTTCTAACACAAGATCCACACCATACTGGTTGAAGATTGGATGATATATATCTCTTAAACTAGACTCTCCAGAACATGAAGAACAACTACTTGGAGAAGAATACATTGGTTTATGAAAATAAACAATAATCCAATCGATATTGGGATTTGCAGCAGCTGTAGCTAAATCATTTTTTACAAATACGTTTTGA
>Ga0126308_10000076_pt1 | contig 22325 bp, 23 predicted proteins | sample Plot55_FD_92533 | JGI IMG/M metagenome (GOLD analysis project Ga0126308, IMG submission 92533) | Serpentine soil microbial communities from UC McLaughlin Reserve, CA, USA - Plot55 | ecosystem: Environmental > Terrestrial > Soil > Grasslands | place: USA: UC McLaughlin Reserve, Lake County... | reverse complement strand
CGCCTACGAAGCAGACCTCGATTCGCTCCGGCGGGAGGCCGGCGAGCTCGGCGAGATGCTCAGCGTTCTCCTGTGTGTCGGCCACGACCAGGTCGGCGCTGCGAAGGGCACGCCGGTCGATCGTTGCGAGCGCGCGCGCAGGCAGCGAGCCATCCCGGAAGCGGCCGCGATCTGCGACGAGGGTGTCGGAGAGCGAGACCAGCGGGTTGAAGACGACCGGGCGCCCGCGCGCCGTGCGGCGGGCGGGCGGAAGATCGAAATGACCGGGGTAGCCGACGAGGACGGCATCGAACTTCTCGCGCGGCCGGCGCAGCAATCGCAGCTCGGCAAGAGCGAGACGGGCGGCCGCTACCGGCCCGGCGCTCCAGTTTTGACGGCCGTGCTCCCAGACGCCCACATGGCGCTCGATCACCTCGACCCCGGCTCGCCGCAGCGCGGAGATCACCTGGGCGTTGCGCGGGTAGTTCCGCTCGTAGGTGCCGAAGTAGAGGACGCGCATCATGCAGAGACGGGTGTGTGACTGCTAGGAGAGGACTTCGTCGACGTGCAGCTCCGTCCGTTCTCGCACTCCGGCCCGCTCCTCGTGCTGGCTCGTGATCAGCTCGCTGATCAGGCCGAGCGAGAAGAACTGGAGCCCCACGACCACGAGCAACACTCCGAGAATCAGCAGCGGCCGCTGCCCAATGGCGTGTCCCTCGAGCTTGAGCACGGTCAGGTAGACGAGCACTACGAAGCCGGCCACGCCGAGCAGCAGCCCGAGCCCGCCGAAGAGGTGGAGCGGGCGGTAGCGATAGCGCCCGATGAACGAGACCGTGAGCAGATCGAGGAACCCGCGCACGTAGCGCTCGACGCCGTAGCGGGAGCGGCCGTGTTCGCGCGGGCGGTGGTTGACCGGCAGCTCGGCGACCCTGTATCCGCGGTAATGGGCGAGCACCGGGATGAACCGATGCAGCTCGCCGTAGAGTCGCAGGCCCTGGACCACCTCGGCCCGATAGGCCTTCAGCCCACAGTTCAGGTCATGCAAGCGCAGCCCGGAGACGCGGCCGGTGACCCAGTTGAAGAGCTTCGAGGGAAGGCGGCGGCTGAGCGGGTCTCGCCGGTGGGTCTTCCAGCCGGTGACGAGGTCGAATCCCTCGTCGAGCTTTGCCAGCAGCCGTGGGATCTCGCTCGGATCGTCCTGGAGGTCGGCGTCGATGGTGACGACGATCTCGCCCTCGGCGTGCGCAAACCCGGCGGCGAGAGCGGTCGCCTTGCCGAAGTTCCGGCGCAGGCGAATGACGCGCACGTTGTCGCGTGCGTCGTGCAAACGCGTCAGCGCCGCGAACGAGCCGTCGGCCGAGCCGTCGTCGACGAACACCACTTCCCAGGGCTGGTCCAGCGGCTGGAGTGCGGACTCGAGCTCCTCGTAGAGGAGCGCCACCGTCCGCTCCTCGTCGTGAACGGGGACGATGACGGAGATCACGGCGGCTGAGCCTATCCGCCGCGCGTACGGTATGCGGCGGTCTTGGCCGAGCTGCTGACGTTGGAAGAGGCACAGCGCCTGATTCTCGAGCGCGTCTGGCCCCTGCCCGCGGAACGGGTTCCGATCGAGGCGGCAGCCGGGCGGGTGCTCGCGGAACCGGCGGGCGCGGTAGTGGATCTGCCGCCGTTTGCGAGCTCGGCGATGGACGGGTTCGCCCTCCGCGCCTCGGAGACGCCGGGAACTCTGCCGGTCGTGGCGCGGATCGCCGCCGGGGGACCCGCGGAGCGCGAGTTGCGTGAGGGTGAGGCGATGGCAATCGCCACCGGCGGTGTGGTTCCGGAGGGTGCCGATGCCGTCATCCCCATCGAGTATGTTGTCGAGGATGACAACAAACTCGAGATTCCCGATCCTGTGGCCAAGGGGGCAAACGTTCGCCCTCGAGGCGGGGACGTTCGCGCCGGCGAGACCGTCGTGGCGGCCGGCACGCGCCTCGGGCCTGCGCAGCTCGGTGCGCTCGCGGCGGCAGGAATCGCGGAGGTCGCCTGTGGGGCGCAGCCGCGCGCCGCCGTGCTCGCCACGGGAACCGAGCTTCGCCAGCCGGGCGAGCCGCTCGCGCCGGGCGAGATCTACGAGGCGAACGGGCTGATTCTCGCGGCGCAGTTGGCGTCGGCTGGTGCTCTCGTCGAGCGCCTGGCGGCGGTGGCCGACGACGAAGACGCTCACCGGGAGGCGCTGGCGCGCGGGCTCGAGCACGACGTGCTCGTGACCTCGGGCGGCGTCTCGGTCGGCCCACATGACCTTGTGCGGCGAATCGAGGCCGGGCTTGGCGTCGAGGAGGTCTTCTGGCGGGTGGCGGTCAAGCCGGGCAAGCCGGTCTCGTTCGGCGTTCGCGGCTCGACGCTCGTCTTCGGGCTGCCGGGGAACCCGGTCTCGTCGCTGGTTGGCTTCGAGCTCTTCGTGCGCCCGGCGGTGTTGGCCCTCCAGGGTCACCGTGACCCGCTGCCTCGTTTCGAACCTGGGAGGCTCGGTACTGACGCAAAACTCAACCCGGACCGGGACGAGCTCGTGCGGGCCCGGACGCGCTTGGAGTACGGCGCGGTGATGCTCGACCCGCTCGGCGGCCAGGACTCGCACATGGTCGCCCGCGCGGCGGGAGCAGATGCGCTCGTTCTGTTCCCCCGTGGGGACGGCGCGCTCGTGGCCGGTGCGCCGGTGCGCTACCTCAGGCTCGGCTGAAGCAGGTAGGTCAACCCTGTCTCGCAGCGAGTGGCGCCGCCGCCAAAGCAGTCGCCGGCGGCTCGAACGCGGCGCCGCCACGCGGCTCGACTCGCACGAGTCGTGCGTAGGCGATGTAGCGCTGCGAGGCAAAGAAGCGTGGGTGGCAGGCCTGGAGCTCCACTACCTCGACGCCGTGGGACCGCAGGACCGACATCTCGTGCGCGCCGACGATCCTGTGCTTGAAGACGCGGTAGCGGAAGGTCGCGTACGGGACGTCGAGGGTTACGGCGTCGCCGCTCAGGAGCCGCTCGATGTGGGCGAACGGCGCGAGGTAGGTCGTGCGATGGCCGGCGATGTAGACCAGCTGCCCCTCGCCCGGCATGTAGGTCCGTCGATCGCGGCCAGGCCCCTTCGTGAGTGAGTTGTGATCGGTGCCGTTGACGAGGATCATGTTCAAGTTTAGGCGGGGGACGCGGATCCGACCGATCGCCTGGCCCCGTCCGGAATGGACCCGGTAGAGGCGCGCTTCTCGCGCAATGGCCTTGGTCCTTGCGGAGATGGAGGCCTCGTTCTGCCGTAGCTGCGCCGGCTCGTAGGCCGAGAACCGGCGCTCGTAGGCCTGGGCGAGCTGGTGCTGCTTCCAGTGCGTGTAGAGCGCGGTGAACGGGTCTTGCCAGCGCCAGACGACGAGTACCCACGCGAGCATGCCCAGGCCCGCCACAACCAGAATCGTTCCGGCGATTCTCGACAGCCGTCTCATGCTCACCCTTCCAACGCCCTTCGCTCAGTCTGGGATCCGCGCTTCCTCGCGCCCTGCACTGTAAGCACGGTGCGCCGCACCGTCTCGCGCAGAGGCCCGCGGGGCGGTCGCTCTTTCGCGCTCGGATACGGCGCGTACCGTCCGGCCGCGAGGGCAGCCATCTGCCCGGCTGAGGCGAGCCAGCCAACTGCGATCACGAGCGCTGGCAGCTTCACGTAGCCGGTCGCGGCCAGCTCGGCGAGATACCATGGGGCGTCGAGGCCGAGGTCGTAGCGCAGAGCGAGAGAGGCGAGGATCAGGAGCGGCCCGAGGAATCCGCCGGCCAGAACCGCGGCGCGAGCCCAGACTGGCCTGCCGCGGAAGTGAGGCAACCATAGCCAGGCGTGGAGCGAGGGCAGTAGGAAGATGAGCGCGAACGGGTTGGTCGCCACAACGAGCAGCGCGACCACGGCAAGACCGAGCAACGCCGCGGTCGTCCCGGCGAGCTCCTCCGTCGCCGAGACCGGTCGCCGCGGCGTAAGCCGTGCGCGGACAACGAGCCAGCCGAGCCCGCTCAGGAAGGCGAGCCCGACCAGGGCCACCACCGGCCAATCCGTTGCCGGAGAGGCGTCCAGGGGGAGCGGGACCGCCGGCGCCTTCGGCCAGAAGCCGAGCAGCGCGAAGAGCTCGAACAGCGCCGCGACCCAGAGCCAGAACCAGAGCCTGCTGCGGTAGCTCCGCAACGCGGATGTGAGCGGGATGTGACGGCGGCGGCAGCGCGCGAAGAGATCGACGGCTGCGAGCAGGAACGGAGCGAGCGCGGCGATCAGGACGAGCTCGACCGCCCAGCCTGGCAGCACGCGTGGCCCGAAGTAGATGTAGCTCGCGGTACCAGGTGCGAGCTCGGCGCCCGAGTCGAACCAGCGCAGGAGCTGCTGCGCTGCGCGACCGAGCTGGTTCAGCCGCACCGCGTTCAGCTGCGAGGGCTGGTCCGAGAACGCCGCTGGCGGCCGTTCGTCACCGCTGGTCAGGGTCAATGCCGGCACGCCGTGGGCCAGCAGCGGCCCCTGCTCGTGCGGCGTGAATGGGAAGGCAAGGTCGATCAGCTGGCCCAACGCGCCCGGGTGGGCCGGGCGTCGGCCGGTTTGCTCGAGCACGCGCTGGGACGCTGTCTCCACCAGGCCGGGCGACGCCAGTCGGGGCTCGGTCCCGGTCAAGACGATCCGCGGTGGCCCCCGGCCGGCCAGCGCGGTCAAGTCGATCGCTGCGACCACCCGGCCACGATGCTGCTCCGCGAAGCGACGTGCGCCCAGGGCGCCGAAGGCACCGCCGTCGGTGATGACGAAGACCAACGTGTGCGTCGGGCTCACCGGCCTTGCTCCGCCCGGCGAGCCGTACGAGCGAGCGAGCTCGATCAGCGCCGCGATCCCGGAGGCGTTGTTGTCGGCGCCGGGGCCGGTGCCGTCGTCGTCCCGGTGTGCCATCAGGACGATCTCGTCGGGCGAGCGCCCGGGCACCGTCACGATCTGGTTGACGAGGGTCTCTTCCCCGTGTCCGGGGAGGTCGGCGCGGAAGCGGTCGGGCTCGACCTTGAGCCCATACGGCGCGAGCTGCTCGCGCACGAAGGCGGCCGCGCCTGCCGCACCGGCGGTGCCCGGCATGCGGTCCGGATAGAAGCGGGCGAGCCGGTTCGCAAGCTCGAGCGCGCCGAACTTGTCGAACGCCGGGGGCAGCGCAAACTGCGGCGCCGGCAGCGGGTCGGCTTTGTGCACGCTGAAGGCGGCCGCTAGCAGAGGGATCCCGACGAGTAGCCACGTGCCTCGATACAGGCGGCCGCTGACCGGGCGCTCGAGCGAGCCTAGGCGCGGGCGTCGCCGCGCAGAACGGGGCGGGAGCGCCGCCATACCCTGGCTATAGTAGGGCGCAGACCGACGTGCGCCGGCAGGCGCTGCCGATGCCCGACTCCTCAACCATCCTGCTCGTCGACGACGAGGACTCCGTTCAGAAGCTTCTCGCGTACCCGCTCGAGCGGGATGGATTCACGGTGATTCAGGCGCGGGACGGCCAGGAGGCGCTCGATCGCTTCGCCGAGCAACACGTCGATCTGGTCGTTCTGGACGTGATGCTGCCTAAGCTCGACGGGCTCGAGGTCTGCAAGCGCCTACGTGCGGCGAGCAGCGTGCCGATCATCATGCTCACGGCCCGCGATGACGAGCTCGACAAGGTTCTCGGCCTCGAGCTCGGGGCCGACGACTACATCACGAAACCCTTTTCGATCCGGGAGTTCCGGAGCCGCGTGAGGGCCTTGCTTCGCCGCGCGGCGACGGCGACGACCGACCGTGACGAGGAGGCGATCGAGGCCGACGGGCTACGAATCGACCTCGCCACCCGCGATGTCGAGGTTCGCGGCAAGCCGGTACAGCTGACGTACGTCGAATTCGAGCTGCTGCGCACGCTCGCCTCGCATCCAGGCCGCGTCTACAGCCGAGAGATGCTGCTGCAGGCGCTCTGGGGCGGCTCCGAGTATCGCGAGCCACGCACGATTGACGTCCACGTGCGTCATTTGCGCGAGAAACTGGAGCCTGACCCACGCGCGCCCGAGTTCATCCTGACCGTCCGCGGCGTCGGCTACCGCTTTCGCAGATGAGCCGCGCGTTTCGCAGCGTCGGGGCACAGCTCAGCCTGGCCCTCCTGATCGTCGTTGCAGTGGCGCTCGGCGTCGTCTACGAGACGGTCGTTCCCTCCCTGGAGAACCGCTTGATCGAGGCGCGGACCTCGCAACTGGAGGAGGCCGGGGCAAACCTCGCCCGCCGGGTCCCGGGAACGCCCGTCGACGAACAGAACTTCGTCGAGAACGCCGCGGCCAGCACGAATGCGCGTGTCCTGCTGGTCTCGCTGCTTGCCGCGAAGCCCGAGCCTCTCTTGCAAGTCTTCAGAGACTCGCGTGGCGCGACGCTGTCCGAGGAGATCCAATCCGACCCGATCGCCATCCGCGGGTTGCTACGGGAACGCTCCGAGAGCGGGACGGTGGAACGGGGCGGCCGGCGCTACGCGGAGGCGGCCGTCTTCGTGCCGAGCCGCTCGGCTGCCCTCCTTCTGACGGACTCGCTCCAGGACCAGCTCTCGAGCGTCCATCAGGTGCAGCGCCGCCTGCTGCTTGCCGCGGGTGCCGCCTTGCTGATCGCCTTGTTGCTCGGCTACGGGGGTGCATGGCTCTTCGCGCGCCGCATTCGCCGGCTCGAGCGCGCTGCCGACCGGATCGCGAGCGGCCGCTTCGACGAGCCCGTGCGCGACACGGGCGGCGGGGAGCTGCGCAGGCTCGCCGACGCGTTCGAGCGCATGCGCGTTCGCCTGGCGCAGTTGGACGACGCGCGGCGTGAATTCGTCGCGAACGCTTCGCATGAGCTGCGCACGCCGCTCTTCTCGCTCGGTGGCTTTCTGGAGCTGTTGTCGGATGAGGAGCTGGACGAGCCGACGAGGCGGGAGTTCCTCGTCTCGATGCAGGAGCAGGTTGCGCGGCTGACGAAACTCGCGTCCGATCTGCTCGATCTGACGCGATTGGACGCGGGCCGGCTCACTGTTCAGCGGGAGCCGGTCGATCTCGCGGCGCTCGCCGAGGAGCTCGCAGAGGAGTTCCGCCCGGTGGCCCAGGGCACCGAGCATTCGCTCCAGGCCGTCGACTCGGAGCCGGTCTTCGGCGACGCGGACGAGTTGCGCGTGCTGCAGATCGGCCGGATCCTCGTCGAGAACGCGCTGCTGCACACGCCGCCGGGCATTGCCGTCCGGGTCCGCGCGAGCCTCCGGGACGGCCGAGCCGTGCTCGAGGTCGAGGACGAGGGGCCGGGTATCGCCTCGGAGCAGCTCAATCAGCTCTTCGAGCGCTTCTACCGGCTTGACGGCACCCGCGCCTCGGGCAGTGGCCTGGGCCTGGCGATCGCACGGGAGCTGGCCGAGTTGATGGACGGCACGATCGAGGTCGAATCCCGCCCCGGACAGACCGTCTTCCGGCTGGCGCTTCCGCAGGAGAAGACGGCTAATCCGGAGCCGTTTTCACGCGAAAAGCCAATTTCCGCCAGCACGTAGCTACAGTGCGACGGCTTTGCGAATCGCCCCGTTTGCCGCTGTAGCTCTCGTATGCGCCCTTGCGGGGGCCTTCCTTGCGCTGGCGCTTGCGAAAGCGGTCGGCTGGGCCGGCTCCGACTCCACGACCACGGTCTTCCGCTCCTCGCCGCTGTCGCCCGCTGTGGGCCGGGCAAGCCCAGTCGCCGTCGGTTCCTCGGTGAAGCCGCTGATCGGCAACGGTTTCAACCCGAAGGCGATCTACGCCCGCCGCTCGCCCGGAGTGGTGACGATCGTCGCGGTCTACGGCACCGATCCGGTGACCGCGGAGAAGGCGTTGGGCTCTGGCATCGTCGTCTCCCGCAAGGGTTACATCGTCACGAACTCACACGTGATCACGACCGCCGGTGACGGCGAGGTGGCACAGCCGGCCGACAAGGTCTACGTCGAGTTCCAGGATCATGATCGTGTCGAGGCGAAGATCGTCGGCTGGGACGTCTTCGACGACGTGGGGCTGATTCGGGTCGCCCCCGCAGCGCATGCCCTGGCGCCGGTGCCGCTCGGTAACTCTGCCGCGGTCACCGTCGGCGAGCCGGTCGCCGCCATCGGAAGCCCGTTCGGGAACGAGAACTCCCTTGTCGTCGGGGTCGTCTCGGCGACGAAGCGCTCGATCAACTCTCTTACCTCCGCCTACAACCTGGTGGACGCGATTCAGACCGACGCGCCGATCAACCACGGCAACTCGGGCGGCCCGCTCTTCGACGCGCGCGGCCGCGTGATCGGGATCACCGCGCAGATCCGCAGCACGAGCGGTAATGCCGAAGGCGTCGGCTTTGCCGTCGCGATCAACTCCGTCGAGCGTTCGATGCAGCAATTGATCGCAAACGGTTCCGTTTCGTACGCGTTCGTGGGCGTCAAGACGGAGGACCTGACCCCGGCAGTGGCGAAGCGGTTCGGCTACCCGGTGGAGCGGGGCGCCGTGATCACCAATGTGGTCAAAGGGAGTCCAGCGGCGACGGCGGGGCTGCGCGGCGGCTCCGGCAGGGAGCAGGTGCTCGGGAGCGAATTCACACGCGGCGGCGACGTGATCGTCGCAATCGATGGCCAGACGGTCAGGAGCTCCGAGGATATCGTGCGAATTGTCACAACATCATTTTCTCCAGGGCAGCTCGTCCGTTTCACGATCCGTCGTGGCGACGCGCAGCGGGTGATCTCCGTGCGCCTCGGCGAGCGGTCCGAGACGACCGGATGAGGCACGAGGCCGCTGTGGCCGGGTTAGGCCAACGGTTCCGAGGGCAAAGGAGCTTCGATGAGCGCTGACAGCCGCTCCGTGCGGCTGACGATTCCCGCACGTCCCGAGTACATCACCCTTGGGCGCCTCGCCTTGACGGCGATCGCCGGCATTCACCCGGTCTCCGACGAGACGCTGCATGATCTCAAGCTGGCCCTGACCGAGGCGTGCACCAACTCGGTCAAGCACGCCTACGCCGAAGGCGGCGAAGGGATCGTCGACATCGTCTACGAGTTGCAGCCGGACCGGCTAGCCGTAGAGGTCGGCGACGCGGGCGCGGGCTTCGAGCCGCACGACCCCAACGGGGGCAACGGTGACGAGCTCTCGGAGGGCGGGCTCGGTATCGAGATCATCCGCGCCGTCACCGACGAGGTCGAGATCGAGCCACGGGAAGGCGGCGGGTCACGCCTGCGGTTCGTCAAGTTCCTCGCGGGCTAGCTCGACCGCTATTCTCGGCCAGTTCCGCCTCAGACCATGCTCCAGCTCGTTAACGTCGGACAGAAGTCGCTCGTCGATTACGCGACGATCGCGACCCGCGGCCTCATGGAGGAGATCCGCCGGCTGGCGGAGCCCCTCGAGGGCAAGCGGCTCGTCCACCTGTCCGCGACCGCGTTCGGCGGTGGGGTAGCGGAGATCAACTACGCCCTCGTGCCGCTGATGCGCGATGCGGGCATCGACGCGGAGTGGCGGATCATCAACGGCGCCGAGGAGTTCTTCGCTGCGACGAAGACGATCCACAACGCGTTGCAGGGCGACCCGCAGGGGCTGACGAAGACCCAGCAAGAGGTTTTCCGACGCTTCCAGGCCCTGAACGCGCAGGAATTCGAAGACGAGTACGACTTCGTCCTCGTCCACGATCCTCAGCCGGCCGGAATGATCGAGCACTTTTCCGATAGCACGGCCCACTGGATCTGGCGCTGCCACATCGACCTCTCGCACCCCAATCCGGATGTGCTCGGGTTCCTGCTGCCCTGGCTCGCGCGCTACGACGCGGCGATCTTCCACATGCCCGAGTACGTGCCGCATGCCGAGGGAATGCCGCCCTCCTACATCTGGCCGCCCGCAATCGACCCGCTGACCCCCAAGAACATGGCGCTCTCGCCCGAGGACGCGGCGTACATCGTCGACCAGTTCGGGATCGACGTGGAGCGACCGCTGCTGGCGCAGGTCTCCCGCTTTGATCCGTGGAAGGATCCCCTTGGCGTCATCGACGCGTACCGCCAGGTGAAGGCCGAGCACCCGGAGGTGCAGCTCGCGCTCGTCGGCTCGATGGCGCACGACGATCCCGAGGGCTGGGATTACTACAACCGCACCGTTGCCCACGCCGCGGGTGACCCGGACGTCTACATCCTCTCGAACCTCAACAACGTGGGCTCGGTCGAGGTGAATGCCTTCCAGGTGCACTCGGCGGCGGTGATCCAGAAGTCGATCAAGGAGGGCTTCGGTCTGACGGTGACCGAGGCTCTCTGGAAGACACGGCCGGTCGTGGCGGGCCGCGTAGGCGGGATCGTCGCCCAGATACAGGACGGCGAGACCGGTTGGCTGGTGGATCCCGAGTCTCCGGAGCAATGCGCCCAGGCGTGCCTCGAGATCCTGGCCGATCCCACCGTCGCGCGGCAGCACGCTCTGCGCGGCAAGGAGTACGTACGCCGGAACTTCCTGATGCCGCGTCTGCTGCGAGACTGGCTCGTGCTGCTGAACAAACTCTCCGGGAATGACACCGCCGGCGCCGAGGTGGCGATGGTCGGCGCCGGGGCGCCGGGCTAGACATGGCTCGCCGGAGGAAGCTGATCGTCGTCTCCAACCGGGGGCCGGTCACGTTCGCGCGCGATCGCGGCGGTGAGCGAATCGCGCGGCGCGGAGGCGGCGGGCTCGTGACTGCCCTGCGGAGCCTCGTCTCCCACCACGACGTCACCTGGATAGCGAGCGCGATGAGCGACGAGGACCGCGCCGTCGTCGCCGAGGCCGGCGGAGCGGCGATCGACGAGCACGCGCGCGATGGCTCGACCTTCCGGTTGCGCCTCGTCGCGCACGACGAGACGGCCTACGACTGGTTCTACAACGTCGTCTCGAACCCGATGCTCTGGTTCCTGCAGCACTACCTCTGGGAGCTCGCCTACACGCCGTCGGTCGACGTTGCCTTCCAGCACGCCTGGGACGAGGGCTACACGCGCGTGAACGAGGGCTTCGCGCAGGCCGTGCTCGAGGAGCTCGAGCTAGAGCCCGGCGCAGCGGTCTTCTTCCACGACTACCAGCTCTACCTCGCACCGCGGCTCGTGCGCGAGCGCGCGCCCGGCGCCCTGCTGGCCCACTTCGTCCACATCCCTTGGCCGCAGGCCGACTACTGGCACGTGCTCCCGGAGCCGATTCGCCTGGCGGTGCACGACGGCCTGCTTGCCAATGACCTCGTCGGATTTCACACTCACCGTTGGCGGCTCAACTTCCTGCGGACCTCGAGCGATCTCGCGGGCGCCTCATCCGACTTCGGCGAGAGCACGGCCACGTACCGCGGCCGGCGCTCGCTCGTGACCATGCATCCGATCTCGGTCGAACCGGCCGAGTTCGACGAGCTTGCGAGGAGCGAGGATGTTCTGACCGCCGAGCGGGCGCTCGTCGCCCGCCGCCCGGAGAAGCTCGTGTTGCGGGTCGACCGCACCGATCCCTCGAAGAACATCGTCCGGGGCTTTCGCGCCTTCGAGCTCTATCTAGACGCCCATCCCGAGATGGCCCGCCGCGTGGGGATGCTTGCGCTGCTCGATCCGTCCCGCCAGGACATCCCCGAGTACGCGGAGTACCTGGGCGCCGTCCAGCGCGAGGCCCGCCGCGTGAACGATCGCTTCCAGCAAGGTGGGTGGGCTCCGATCGAGCTCGTGATCGAGGACGACTTCGCCGCCTCGGTGGCGGCCTACAAGCAGTTCGACGTGCTATTCGTGAACGCGATCTTCGACGGCATGAACCTGATCGCGAAGGAGGCGCCGCTCGTGAACGAGCGCGACGGCGTGCTCATCCTCTCCGAGAATGCGGGTGCGCACGACGAGCTCGGCGAGTGGGCGGTCAGCGTCAGCCCGTTCGACGTGGCCGGTCAGGCGGAGGCGATCGACCGGGCATTGACGATGTCGGAGGGCGAGCGGCGGAGGTGGCTACGGGCGATCGGCGAGCAGGTACGCGAGCACGACGTCGCGGCCTGGATCGAGGCGCAGCTGGCCGACCTCGACCGCTGCGCGGCCGGCGTCACCTAGAGACGGACTTGCGCGATACCGTTCCGGCCGTGAGCGAGCTTTCGCATCTGGATGAGGCCGGCGAGCTCCGGATGGTGGACGTCGGGGGCAAGCCGGTTTCTCGCCGCCGGGCTGTGGCCCAGGCGACGCTGCGGGTGAAGCCCGAGACGGCAGCGCGGCTTACCGACCTGCCGAAGGGCGATGCGCTCGCGGCCGCCAAGCTCGCCGGGATCATGGCCGCGAAGCGGACGAGCGAGCTGATCCCGCTCTGCCACCCGCTGCCGCTGAGTCACGTCGAGGTTCGGATCGGGGTGGGCGAGGAGGGAGTCTCGATCGTTGCTGCGGCCGAGACGACCGCCCAGACGGGGGTCGAGATGGAGGCGCTCGTCGCGGCGACGATCTCGGCGCTGACGATCTACGACATGGCAAAGGCGATCGACTCCTCGATGGAGCTGGCCGACGTTCGCCTGCTCGAGAAGACGAAGGAGCCGCTCGAGTGAGGGCCGCGGTCCTGACGGTCTCCGACGGCGTCGCCGAAGGAACGCGCGAGGACGAGAGCGGCGAGCTGCTGGTCGGGCTTCTCGCAGCGGAGGGCCATGAGGTCGCGCGGCGCGTGGTGCCTGACGACCGCGATGCGATTGCCGAAGCGATCGCCGAGCTCGCGGAGGAGGCGGCGATCGTGCTGACCACCGGCGGCACCGGCCTGGCGCCGCGCGACGTCACCCCCGAGGCGACGGCCGAGGTGCTGGAACGCGTCGTGCCCGGAATCGCCGAGGCGATCCGCGCCGACTCGATCGCCAAGACCCCGCATGCGCTGCTCTCGCGTGGAATCTCAGGCGTCAGGGGGGACACGCTCGTCGTGAACCTCCCCGGCTCGCCCGGTGGCTGTCGCGACGGCTTCGAAGTGCTGCGCCCTGCGCTGGCGCACGCGATCTCGTTGCTCGCGGGCAAGCCGACCGCGCACAAGCAAACATGAGGCGGCGCTTGCGACGCCGTCCTCAGGGCACACGGGCTTTGCACGTGTGCCCGTCTCAACTGACCGGTCGATGCGTCGCCGGACAAAGGGCTGACGCATGAGCGTGGCGATCGCGTATCCGCGGCGGTTCTACTCGCTCGTCAAGTTCGAGCACACGATTTTCGCGCTCCCGTTCGCTTACGTCGGGGCGTTCCTGGCCGTGGACGGCGCTCCGAGCGCGCACGACCTGGTCTGGATCACGGTGGCGATGATCGGCGCCCGCTCGCTCGCGATGGGTCTGAACCGGCTGATCGACGCCGGCCTCGACGCGCGCAACCCCCGCACCGCCAGGCGGGAGCTTCCGGCCGGTCTGCTTTCGAAGGCGCAGGTCGTGCTCTTCTGCGCCGGTTCGCTCGCTCTCTTCCTCGTGGCCGTCTACCAGCTCGACCCGCTCGTGCACTGGCTCTGGCCGATCCCGGTCGCCGGCTTTGTGATCTACCCCTATCTGAAGCGCTGGACCTGGCTCTGCCACCTGTGGCTCGGCGCCGTCGACGGACTTGCTCCGCTTGGCGCCTGGGCTGCAATCAAGGGCGAGCTCCCCTGGGAGGCCTGGGCCCTGGGGGGTGCGGTGGCGTTGTGGGTTGCCGGGTTCGACCTCTTCTACTCGTTGCTCGATCTCGAGATCGACCGAGAGCAGGGGCTGCAGTCGCTGGCGGTGCGCTTCGGTGAGCGCGGCGCCTTCTGGGGCGCACGGCTCTTCCACCTCGGCACCGTGGTGCTGCTGGCTGCCGTTGGGCTCGGGCTCGCGGTCGGTGTCCTCTACTGGCTCGGGGTCGCCGTGGTCGCAGGCCTGCTCGCGTACGAGCACTCGCTCGTCCGGCCCGGCGATCTGCGCCGTCTCGACACGGCCTTCTTCACGATGAACGGGATCATCTCGGTCGCGTTCTTTGCGTTCGTGCTCGCGGACGCGCTCGCATGATCCGCGCGGTCGGGCTCGAGAAGCGCTACGGGTTCAAGCGCGTGTTGCGCGGGCTGGACTTCGAGCTCGAGCGTGGCGGGTTCCTCGTTGTCACGGGAGCAAACGGAGCCGGCAAGACAACCCTCCTTCGCCTCTGCGCCGGTCTCGCGGTGCCGACGGGTGGGACGCTCGACGTCGAGCCCGAGCGCGGGCTGATCGGCTTCCTCGGCCACGAGCCACTCGTCTACCGCGAGCTGACCGCCCTCGAGAACCTCGACCTCTACGGGCGGCTCTACCACGTGTCCGAGCGGCGCGAGCGGATCGGGATGCTGCTGGAGCGCTTCGGTCTCTGGGACGAGCGAGGCCAGCGAGCCTCGGCACTCTCGCGCGGCCAGCTGCAACGGCTCGCGCTGTGCCGCGCGCTGCTGCACAAGCCCGAGCTGCTCATCCTCGACGAGCCGTTCGCCGGGCTCGATGCCGAGGGCTCCGAGCTGCTCGACCGCGAGCTCGCCGGGATGCGCGATCGCCGGACGATCCTCGTGGCGACGCACGACCCCGAGCGAGTTGCCCCCCTCGCTAGCGGGAGGTTAGCTCTTGCCTAGGCGTCACTTGCGACGCCGACCAAATGAGGCCGTGCCGGCTTTGCTGGCGCGGTCGCTTAGGTACTTCGGCGACGCGGCGGTGCTGGCACGCAAGGACCTGCGGCTCGAGCTGCGGGCCCGCGACACGCTGCCGGCGATGCTGCTCTTCGTGATCGCGATTCTCGTGGTGTTCCACTTCGCACTGCCCGACGGCTCCTCGCGGCTCGCCGAGCTCGGCCTGCTCTGGGTCGCGATCCTCTTCACCGCGCTGCTCGGCCTCGGCCGCGCCTTTGTCGCCGAGCGGGAGCAGGGCCTGTTGGACGGCCTCGTGCTCGCGCCGGTGGATCGCAGTGCGATCTGGCTTTCGAAGGGCATCGCAACCCTCGCCTTTCTCGTGCTGGCCGAGGCGGTGGCGCTCCCGGCCTTCGCGCTCTTCTTCTCGCCGGTCGGCTGGTCGACCGTTGCGGGCGTGCTGCTCGCTGATCTCGGCATCTGCGCTGTCGGGACGATCCTTGCGGCGATGGCCGCCGCGGGACGGGCGCGGGAGCTGCTCCTACCACTGCTCTTCCTGCCGCTCGCGCTCCCGATCGTGATCGGCGGCGTCGGCGCCAGCGTCGCCGGCGACCCGGGCCGCTACCTGGGCTTCCTTGCGCTCTACGACGCGATCTTCGCGCTGCTCGCCTGGGCCTCGTTCGAGTACGTCGTCACGGAGTGACGGGCACAGCTTCGGTGCGGCGTGCCAGGCGGCGCTGCTCGAGCTCGTCCGGCCACATCGCGATCAGCGAGCCGAAGAGGAACACGAAGCCCGCAAGCCAGACGAGGTCGACGAGCGGGTTGACGAGCACCTTGAGCACGACCGAGCCGGTGGGATTGAGCTTCGTCTGCGGATTGAACTGCTCTCCGATCAGGAACAGGTCCTCGGCACGAAGCCAGTCGGTGCGGATGCCGACCTCGTTTGAGGTCTGCCCCTCGGCCGGATACTGGTTCTTGCCCGCCATGTAGACACCGAGGTTCTTGCCGCCGCGGGACACCGCTACGCGCGCGCGAATCTCGGTTCGGTTCGGCCCCTTCCGAGCGACCGCATCGAGGTAGGTCAAGTGGTAGCCGCGGATGGACATCGAGTCCCCGGGCTTGAGCTCTCGGACCTTCGTCGAGCCGTAGGCGCCCCCTGCAATGCCGAGCGCTAGCAACACGATCGCCGCGTGGACGATGTAGCCGCCGTAGCGCCGGCGGTTGCGCCCGACCAGCGACGAGAAGGCGGCCGGCCAGCTCGACGCGCCGAGCGCCTTGCGTGCTCGCGTGCCGCGGAGAAACTCGAGCGCGATCGCGCCGAGCACGAAGGCGCAGAACGTGTACGCGACCAGGCCGGGCAGGCTCGAGCCTGCCCCGAGCGCGACGAGTACGGTGCCAGTGACGAGCGCGACCACGGCCGGCCAGATCAGGCTCACGCCTAGAGCGCGAAGCGAGCTGCGCCGCCAGGCGACGAGCGGTCCGATCCCCATCAGCAGCAACAACGGCAGGCCGAGCGCGCGCAAGAAGAAGTTGAAGTAGGGCGCGCCGACGGTGATCGGCTCTCCCCGCACCGCCTCCGAGAGCAGCGGGAAGGCGACCCCCCAGAGCACGGTCAGCGTGAAGGCGACGAGGAGCAGGTTGTTGTAGAGGAAGGCCGCCTCGCGCGAGGCCAGCGACTCGAGCCGCGTCGTGGTGCGGAGCAGCGGCAGCCGGTAGAAGATCAGCGCGGTCGCGAACGCTGCGACGAGCACGATGAAGCCGAGGAACCAGGGCCCGATCGCGGACTGGGTGAAGCTGTGGATCGAGCTGATCACGCCGCTTCGGGTGAGGAAGGTGCCGAAGAGCGAGAGGCAGAACGCGAGCGAGACGAGCACCGCGTTCCAGATCCGCAGCATGTTCTTTTTCTCCTGCACCATCACCGAGTGCAGGAAAGCCGTAGAGGCGAGCCACGGCATCAGCGCAGCGTTCTCGACCGGGTCCCACGCGTAGTAGCCGCCCCAGCCGACCTCCTCGTAGGCCCACTTGGCGCCGAGCAGGATCCCGATCCCGAGCGCGGTCCAGGCGAGCAGAGTCCAGCGGCGGGTGACGACGATCCAGCGCTCGTCCACCCGGCCGGAGAGCAACGCGGCTGCGGCGAAGGCGAAGGGGATGGTGAGCCCCACATAGCCGAGGTAGAGGAGCGGCGGGTGGATCATCATGTACGGGTTCTGCAGGCTCGGCACCAGCCCGGCGCCGTCGGCCGGCGCGGTCTGCCGGGCGAAGGGGCTCGCGACGAAGACGAGCAAGAGCGCGAAGAAGCTCGCCACCCCGCCAAGGACCGCCACCGTCCAGGGCAGCAGGCGGCGGATCAGGTCACGGTTGAGCGCCACGGCGAGCGAGCCGAGGCCGGTCAGGACGAGTAGCCAGAGCAGGAGCGAGCCTTCCTGGCCGCCCCAGAAAGCGCTGAACGAATACGGGAACGGCAGCTTGCGGCTCGAGTGCTCGGCGACGTAGGTGAACGAAAAGTCGCGAGCATGCAGTGCCTGCAGGAGCACGAGCGAAGCGACCGCGGTCGCGCCGAAGGCCCCGAAGAGCGCATTGCGTGCCGACTCGTGCAGTCGGCGGCGGCCCTGGTAGGCGGCGAGCCCGCCCGCGAGCGCCGCGTAGAGCGCGAGCCCGAAGGCGACAATGAGAGCGGCGCGCCCGAGGTCGGCCACGCGGCGAGTGTAGCGGCCGGGCGGCGCGCCCGTTCTGCGATGATTCCAGCGGTTTCCCGTGCTGGCCCGCCTGCGTGACATCCAACTGCCCGTGCTCGCCTGGAGTGCCGTCGCGCTCATGGCGGCGGCGTTTGCTCTCGTCTTCTTCTACGCGCCGATCGACGGCGACCAGGGCCTCTCGCAGAAGATCTTCTACATCCACGTCCCGATCGCGCTGACCTCGTACGCGTGCTTCGGCTGGGGCGCGGCGAAGGCGTTCCTGCACCTGTGGAAGCGGAGCCCCGGGGCCGACCTCGAGAGCTACGCGGCGATCCACCAGGGCGTCATTTTCGGGGCGCTGACCCTGGTGACCGGCTCGATCTGGGCTCGCGTTTCCTGGGGAGTGTGGTGGACGTGGAGCTCGAACCAGCTGGTCACGTTCCTGATCCTGTTCCTCTTCTACTCGGCCTACTTCATGCTGCGCTACTCGGTCGAGCCGGGCCCTGCGCGGGCCAACATGTGCGCCGTCTACGCGCTCTTCGGAGTCGTGCTGATCCCGGTCAGCTGGCTCTCGATCCGGCTCGCGAACGACTTCATCCACCCGACCGTCTTCACGAGCAACGGGCCGCAGATGTCGGGCTCGATGTTCCTCGCCTTCTGCATCGCGTGGGCGGGGTTGCTCACGCTCGCGGGAACGATGTACCGGGTCGAGCTTGCAGGGAAGCGGTTGGACGAGCGGATCCGCGAGCTGCGGGAACTCCTTACGTGACCCGCCCGGCGGCGTCCTCCGGGCTTCTGACCCGCTATCAGCGGCGCCGTGCGTCGTCCTCAGTCGCGCACGTGCCTCGCGGCACGCACGCTCCCTGCGTCCTACCACGACTTGCTGCCAGCGACCCAGAAGCGCGGCAACAGCACGGGGCGGGTCACCCGTGAGCACCGGCGAGAAGTACGTTGCGGCCGCGTACCTGGTCGTGTTCGTCGCGGTGCTGGCGTGGGTCGCGATCATCGCCTCGAAGCTGTCGCGGCTCGAGCGTGACGTCGACGAGCTGGCGGAGCTCGCCCGGCGGAAGGTGGGCTCGGACTAGGTGTTGCTCCGTGTCGGCTCGCGCGGCTCCAGGCTCGCGCTGACCCAGGCGGAGCTGGCGGCTTCGCGGTTGCGCGAAACTGGGATCGAGATCGCGCTGATGCCGATCACCACCGCCGGCGACCGCGACCGGACGAAGCCGTTCGGGGAGATCGGCTCGCGTGGGGTCTTCGTCAAGGAGATCGAGGAGGCGCTGCTCGAGGGGCGCATCGACGTCGCCGTGCACTCTGCGAAGGACATGACTTCCTCGGACACGGAGGGCCTGGTGGTGGGTGCATATCTCGAGCGCGAGGATCCGCGGGATGCCCTCTGCGGCGCCTCTGAGCTGTGGGCGGGGATGCGGGTCGGCACCGCGTCGGTCCGCCGGCGTGCCCAACTGCTTGCCTTGGAGCCGGAGCTCTCGATCGAGCCGCTACGGGGGAACATCGACACCCGGCTTCGCAAGCGGGGAGAGCGGGGGCTCGACGCGGTCGTGCTGGCCGCCTGTGGGCTCGACCGGCTCGGGCTGGCGAACGAGATCGGTCTGCGGCTCGAGCCCGAGCAGGTACTGCCCGAGGCGGGCCAGGGGGCGCTGGCGCTCCAGGTGCGCGCGGGCGAGGAGGAGCTGGTCGCGAGGGGGGACGATCCCGAGACTCGGCGGCGGGTGTCGGCCGAGCGCGCGTGTGTTTCCACGCTCGGCGGCGGTTGCCTGGCGCCGGTTGCTGCGTTCCACGACGGCACGACGCTGACCGCGCTGATCGCCGCGGAGGACGGCAGCTGGATCGAGCGGCGCAGCGGCGACGATCCCGTCGCGCTTGCGTCCGAGCTGGCGGCGTTCGTCCCGGCGTGACGAAATCGGCATGAACCGGTCACACACCCGCGCGTCGCGGCACGCTAGCCTGAAGGAACCCCCGGGTGGGTGGGGGTTGGGGACGAGTCCGGCTTGAAGCGTTTGAAGGTGATCGTCACGCGCACGCGGGAGCAGGTCGAGCCGCTCGCGAGCCGAATCGAGGCTCTTGGGCACGAAGTGGTTCGCTGCCCTTTGATCGAGCTCGAGCCGATCGGGCTCGAAGAGATCGACATCGCCGGGTACGACCGGGTCGCCGTCACGAGCCCCTTCGCCGCCCGCGAGCTCCTGCGCCGGGCGCGTGGCGAGCTGCCGCCGGTGGCGGCGATCGGGCCGGGGACTGCCGCCGCGCTGCGTGAAGGCGGCGTCGAGCCGGCCCTCGTTTCGCTGGTCTCGACGCAGGAGGGTCTGGTCGCGGAGCTTGCCGGCTCCGAGGAGCGCACACTCTTTGCCGGCGCAGAGAGTGCTCGCCGTCACCTCGTGGACGCACTCGGCGCCGAGTTCGTGCCGCTATACCGCACGCACCGGCTCCGCCCGGAAACGCCGCCGGCCGGGGATCTGGTCGTGCTGGCTTCGGCCTCGGCCGCCGAAGCGCTCGGTGCGCTCGGCCTCGAGCTACCCACGGTATCGATCGGGCCGGAGACGACTCGCGCGGCGAGGGCCGCGGGCATGCGGGTTGTCGAGGAGGCGGAAACGCACGACCTGGACGGGCTCGTTGCAGCCGTGGCGCGAGCCGCGGTCTAGAACGGCCGGCGTCCCCGAGCTGGACGCTCAGAACGGCAGCACGGGCAGAGCCCGCACGGCCTCCACGGTCGGCGTCCCCGAGCTGGACGCCTTAGGCTCCCGCCGTGGTCATCACCTTTCTGTCCGACTTCGGGCTCCAGGACGACTTCGTGGGCACGTGCCACGGAGTGATGAAACGCCTCGCTCCCGAGGTCGAGATCATCGACATCACGCACGGGATCCCTCCGCAGCACGTGTTGCAGGGCGCCCTCGTGCTCTGCAACACGCTGCCGTACATGCCCGAGGGCGTCCACCTAGCGGTGGTCGACCCGGGTGTTGGTGGGCACCGGCGCCCGCTCGCCCTGCGCACGGGGGACGGGCGACTCCTCGTCGGCCCCGACAACGGGCTCCTGATGCCGGCGGCGGACGCTCTCGGTGGAGTCGAGGAGGCGCATGAGCTCGCGAATCCTGACTACGCGCTCGACACCGTTTCCCGCACCTTCCATGGCCGCGACCTCTTCTCGCCCGCAGCGGCTCATCTTGCGCTCGGGGTCGCCTTGAAGGAGCTCGGGCCGCCCGTCGATTCGCAGGCGCTCGTCCACCTCGACGTTCCCGAGCCCGAGGTCGGCCAGAACCGGATCCGGGCAGTCGTGCTCTACGTCGACCACTTCGGGAATGTTGAGCTCAACCTCAGGCGCGAGCATCTCGAGCACGCAGCCGTGCTGCCGGGCGTAACGGTCGAGCTCGAGATCGCGCTCGATCGCTACTACGCGGTGGCCGCGCGCACCTTCGCGGATGCGCGCCCGGGCGACATCATCCTGTACGAGGACGCCTACGGAAACGTCGCGATCGCGATCAGCGGCGGCAGCGCGGCCGCCATGTTCGGCGTGGGGGCAGGGCAGGAAGTGCGGATCCACCTGCGCACGCCATGAGGAAGGAGTTCGAACGAAAGCTCGGCCGGGGTTTCGCTCGCCTTGCGACGGACGCTGTCGTGCGCTGGCCACTGCTCTGGCGCGCGTTCCGGCCACTGATGCGTGCGCAGTTCGACCGCCTGGCGCCGAACTGGGACACCATGCGCGACCCGGCCCATCTGGGCTCGTTCGAGCGGGCGCTCGAGAGCGTGGACGGATCGCCGGCCCGAGCGCTCGACCTGGGTACCGGAACCGGTGCGGCCGCCTTCTCGGTTGCGCGCCACTTTCCCGAGGCGCAGGTGACGGGCGCCGACCTTGCAGAGGAAATGCTTGCGGAGGCTCGGAGGAAGACTCCGCCGGAGCTTGCGGGCCGCGTTCGCTTCGAGCAGGCCGATTCGGCGCGACTGCCGTACGACGATGCCTCGTTCGAGCTTGTCACGCTGGCCAACATGATCCCGTTCTTCGACGAGCTCGCCCGCGTGCTCGCCCCCGGGGGATGGGCGCTCTTCTCGTTCTCGGTGGGGCCGGAAACGCCGATCTGGGTAGCGCCCGAGCGCCTGCTCAGCGAGCTCTCGCGCCGCGGTTTCTCGGAGTTTGCGGATTTCCAGGCCGAGCCGGGCACGGCGCTCCTTGCCCGCAAGCAGGAGCACGTTTAGGCTGCAGATCAAAGGACGTTCGCGGCGCGGTCACACCGGCCCGGACGTCCTTCCTTTGCGCGCGGCGTGGCTAGACTAGGCGACCGCGGCGAGGTAGCTCAGTTGGTAGAGCACACGGCTGAAAACCGTGGTGTCGCCGGTTCGATTCCGGCCCTCGCCACTTCCGCCGCGCCTAGCCTCTAGCTCCTCGAGCGCGCGCCTGCAAGCCGCTCCAGGAGACCCTCGACGAGCTCGCTCTTGAGCAGCACCTCGTCGGCTCCGGCCTCGCGCACCGCTCGGTGCAGGGCGGGCGCGTCGTCGCCCGTTAGCGCGATCAGGCAGAGGTTCGGGTGATCGCGTCGCAGCCGGGCCGCTGCAGTTACGCCGTCGAGCAATGGCATGTGCAGGTCGATCACGACGGCATCGGGGTCGAGGTCGTCAGCGAGCTCGATCGCCTCCAGCCCGTCCACCGCAGTTCCGATCACCGCCAGTTCGGGTTGTCGGTCGATGAGCGCGTGGAGCGAGCTCAGGAACGCGCGGTCGTCGTCTGCGATCAGCACGCGGATGTGAGTCTCCTCCGACGGCGCGTGACTCATGAGAAGCCAACGCTAGCCTTGCCGGCGTGAACACTCAAGAAACCCTCCAAACGGTGGCGGTGATCGGTGCCGGGCTCGACCTGGGTGCGGGCCGCCGCGGAGTGGACATGGGCCCTTCGGCGATCCGCTACGCGGGGCTCGAGCCTCGAATCGAGGAGCTCGGCCGGCGCTGCCTCGACTGGGGGGATGTGATGACGGCCGTCCCGGAGGCGAGCGCCGTGGGCGATGAGCGCGTTCGCTTCCTGGCGCAGATCAAGGAGACCTGCGAGCGGATCGCGGACAACGTCGCGCACGCGGTCAAGGAGGGCTTTCTGCCTCTCGTGCTCGGGGGGGACCACTCGGTTGAGCCGGGCACCCACGGTGCCCTCCCGCGAGCTACCGG